>Ga0207996_1000064_pt1 | contig 93895 bp, 84 predicted proteins | sample AntAceMetag02UKG_FD_184773 | JGI IMG/M metagenome (GOLD analysis project Ga0207996, IMG submission 184773) | Saline lake microbial communities from Ace Lake, Antarctica - Antarctic Ace Lake Metagenome 02UKG (SPAdes) (version 2) | ecosystem: Environmental > Aquatic > Non-marine Saline and...
GAGTTACCATGCAAAAAGCCATAATCTCTGACTCGGCGAAAGCCTTTGGGTAAAACGTGTTGCACCACGAGCCATAGAAAATCTTCGCCTTTAAGCATGCGATAGCGCGTTTTGCCGGTACGGCTCTGAAAGATAAGGGGTCAAGTCTACGATTGACTCTTGTTGAAAATTGTCAAAGGTCAAACGTAGACTTGACCCCCCAATCCAAAATACTAAAAGCGTTTATCCAGCGCCAAGACATCGAGTATTTTGCCAAACTGACAGACCACAAAACCATTGAAGAAAACGACTACAATATCGCGGTATCCACCTATGTGGCGCAAAAAGACACCCGCGAGGTGATTGATATTACGCAACTCAACGCCGAGATTGCCGGCATTGTTGCCCGGCAGAATGAACTGCGCACGGCGATTGATGAAATTGTTGCGGATTTGGAGGGAGGCCCGCAATGAAAGAAGAGCAAAAAGGAGAACTCATCCTTTATCAAGCTGAGGACGAAACAACCAAAATAGAAGTCCGCCTCGAAAATGAAAATGTTTGGCTGACTCAAAAGATGATGGCCGAATTGTTTCAGACAACGCCTCAGAACATTACCATTCACCTGAAAAATATTTTTGATGAAGGTGAACTGGAGGAGGCAGCAACTTGTAAGGATTTCTTACAAGTTCAAAACGAGGGTTCCCGAAAGGTTGAGCGAAAGAAAAAGTTCTACAACCTTGATGCCATTATTTCTGTGGGTTACCGTATAAAATCTCATATTGCCACAAAATTTCGTATCTGGGCGACTGCACGATTGAAAGAATACCTGATCAAAGGTTTCACCATGGACGATGAGCGGCTCAAAAGCGCCGGCGGCGGGAATTACTGGAAGGAACTGCTCGACCGCATTCGCGACATCCGCGGCAGCGAAAAAGTGATGTACCGCCAGGTGCTGGATCTTTACGCGACCAGTATTGATTACGATCCGAACACACAAGAATCAAACCGGTTTTTCAAAACCGTACAAAACAAGCTTCATTACGCGGTCAATAAACAAACCGCTGCGGAAACGATTTATTCGCGTGCCGATGCTGAAAAAGATTTTATGGGCTTAAAGACTTTTGCCGGTGAGATTCCCATAAAATCAGAAACCAAAATTGCCAAAAATTATCTGAGTGAAGATGAATTGTTTCGTCTTAATCGCATGGTATCGGCATTTTTTGACCTTGCTGAAATCAAAGCCCGGGAGCATACCCAAATGCGGATGAAAGATTGGGTAGCGGAACTTGATAAATTTGCTGCAATGTATGGCAAGGGCGTGCTGCCGGATGCGGGGAAAATCAGACACGATGAAGCCATGCAAAAAGCCGAACAAGAATACCGTCAATATCAGGTTAAAACGCTCTCTCCCGTAGAAAAAGCCTATCTGGATAGCATTAAAACCGTACAGAAAAAGATTGAGAAGAAAGCAAAAGATGAGAACCGTCATGACTAAGCGTATGAATAAAATCGAAAAACTGATCGTCGAGCTTTGCCCGGAGGGGGTGGCGTTTAAAACCTAAAACTCAATGTCATTAACTTAGCAGATTGATTTATAGTTGAGGTAATAATTTCTGGGTTGCCCCTTTTTTCTTGGAAATTTTCTGCCAGGCCTGACGGGTTCAACCGTTTGGACTAGAAATTCACGCAAGGCCGAGATGATCTCGGATACAGCATCTTTCGACCGGAGAAAAAGCAGTGGAATCATACGTTTCATTTCCGCGTACGCCTGAGCATAGTTGATCTGATAAACATATTTTCTGGTTTTGTAGGCAGCATCGATATCTTTACTTGTCGTGCTGGCGAGGATTGCCGCCAGATTTTTAGCGAAGACCTTGGCATAGAAATCCTGGTAAACTGATTCGACTGATTTCCCCGAAAAATTTTCTATCTCAATCCAGGATTTCATCTTTTTGTAATCCTCCTCAACAGGCCACCGGAGGTGATAGAGCTCAGCAAAGCACTCGTATGGTAAGACTTTTTTATCGGTAAGGGAGGTTATTAGGACTTCGACTTCGCCACTATCCAATTCGATTCTCACGAATCTCAATTTCAGAGGACTGAGTTCTAACCCAAGTTCTTTGCACTTTGCAATTGACGAAGGGAAAACAGGCAGCGAGATAATGGCTTCGCGTTTTCCGGAGTTAACGAATTTCCGTATGATTTTCCATTTTTTTGCTGATGCTCGTGCACAGAAATCGGAACCCATGGACATAATGAGGTTAAACAACCAGTAGGCGGGATAACCCCGATCAAGTAAAACCAGGTCGTCAATTGTGAGTTTGAAAAAATGTCGAGCGGCCAATTCTCTTTCCCCCTCACTTTTTGGGGAGATGATCGTATCAACACCGACTCGGTTAAGCGGATCAAACATTTGGGATACGCGTGCCATAGGGCGATCATTGCCTTTTGTATGCCAAACTCCGAAGTGCTTCATGATACTTTCAATTCTTGGAAGGCGAAGCAATGTTCCGTCTACCGCTAACAGGTTATACCCATGCCATTGATTTGTTGGCATGTTTTGGTAAAAATATTCGACGAGGTGCTCATTCAGCTCAACAAAGGCTTTATAGCCCAGTTTCATTCTGGCTTTGGCCAAGGCGACCTTCGAAACGAACTTCATGGGAAGATCCGACGGCACCAAAACTCGAAAGAAACGATTGAGCTCATTTTGATAAGATCCGGTAGCGAGGTCGATGAGAAAAGCAATCAGGGTAGGAAAAGGCAATTTTCGCTTGCGGGTAAAGTCTTTTTTTGATTTTCTATGGCGGTGAAGAAAATCTTGGGAAAATATAATATTTTTAATAAAATCAACGATATTGGCACAGTTCTGGAAAAGCAGGGTCCGTGCCAAAAGTTCCAGTTTTTTCAAATTTTTTTGACATTTTTCCTCCAGTTAAAATAAGTTAACAGATTGATAATACTGTAATTGTATACCATAATGTCACGACAATTTGAAGTAAATTTTGGATTTAACTACAGTTCTTAAGTTAATGACATTGACCTAAAACTTAAAACTGCGGCTTGCCGCGTTAGATATCAGTAGCCTTTTATTTATAGAAAGTGAAATTGTAAAATGACTTATCTATTAAAACATTTTGATACCGAGCTCATAAAGTTCAATATCACTTCAAGTGCTATAGATGGGTTATCCACAGAAATTATTGAGAGTATTGATAGATACAAATTTCTTTTTCCCATAGACTTGGAACTTACCAATAACGGTCTGATGAAATGGCTCAAAAGACGGGTTATCCCCAAAAATAGAGCTTTTGTTCAAAGCTTTCTCGCAAAACTTGGACTTAATGTTAATGACACCAAAGGCATCATTGATATTTGTAAAGGCTTATCATTGAATGACTGCTACTGGATTGTGGATGATGCCTTTATCGGATCTTTTGATAAATTCAATCTGTACGACAATCGATTCAACCGCATTTTATCCTTAATTGCCTACACAGGTTATGGCGATACACAACGAAGCGGGTTTGTTTCTACTCCTGAGCTAACAACAGATGGTATGCTTGCTAAATGCTGGCGCCGAGAAAGTGGCAAGATAATCCTTTACAAGGCAGGTTCTACCGGTGTGGCCAATACAGGCAATGAGCCGTATTCCGAGTTTTATGCATTTCAACTTGCCGAGGCAATGGGATTGAATGCCGTTAAATACAATCTAAAGAAGTGGAAAGGCCAACTTTTCTCTACTTGTGAATTGTTTACACGTAAAGAATCATCCTATATACCAACCGGTAGGATTGTCACTGAGGGGGGATGGGGTGCCATTATACGTTATTACAAGGAACTTGGTGATATGCATTATAATTCACTGGTGGACATGCTGATTTTTGATGCGGTTATCTGTAATGAGGACAGGCATTTCGGGAACTTTGGACTTATCGTGGAAAACAACACAAACGCAATAATAGACACGGCGCCTATGTTTGATCATGGTTTATCACTTTTTAACTATGCAATGGAAGATGATATGCAAGATATTGAAGTTTACGCCAAAACAAGATTGATGGCAACTTCACAGGATTTCTTGACATTTTCAAAAGAAATAATCACAAAAAATCAGAAGAAAAAACTGCAAAAGCTAATAGATTTCGAATTCGAAAAACATTCAACCTATAATCTATCAACATTTCGATTAAAAACGATAGAGAAATTTATTCAAAAAAGAGTAAAAGAACTTCTATCAATATAAAGGCAGGAATCAGAATTGATTATCTGCCGTCTTTCGCAAAAGCAAATCCGCGTTCAATGGCTTTCTGATTGGCTTCGAAAAATTTATCCTTCCCCTTCATGGCCGCCTGCATTCCCTTAACGGTCTCTTCCAGTGACAGAATCCCTGTTTTGGCACAAACCGCTCCGATCATGACCATGTTCCCGCCGCGGGCGTTTCCCACTTCCTTGGCCAGTTCCACGATGGGCACTTGAATACAATCTACGTCCGTGCGGGACGAGGTTTCCGAAATCAGGGAGGAATTCAGAAAAATAAGGCCACCCTTGATGATGGTGGGTTCGAATTTGTCCAGGGAAGGGCCGTTCATGGCCACCAGCACATCCGGGTTGGACGCTACGGGGGAGGCAATTTTCTTGTCAGAAACGGTCACCGAGCAGTTGGCGGTGCCGCCGCGCATCTCAGCGCCGTAAGATGGAAAATAGGTGATATTGAGACCCTTATGCATTGCCCCGTGGGAGAGAACGTACCCCATGAGCAAAACTCCCTGGCCGCCAAAACCTGCAAAAGTCGTCCGGGTAATCATTTTTTATCCTCATAGCCGGTGATATCTTTGATCACACCCAAGGGGTAGGTCTTCACCATTTCCTCATTTACCCATTTCCAGGCATCCCTGGGTGATAATTTCCAGTTGGTGGGGCATGGCGACAGCAGCTCAACCAGGGAGAATCCCAGGTCATCCATCTGGCATTGAAATGACTTCTTGATGGCCTTCTTGGCCCGATTGATTTGCTTGATTGTGGTCAGTGCGCAACGTTCTACATACACAACGCCGTTACTGACGGCCAGCATCTGTGAAATGTCGATGGGGTTGCCATGGAGGCGCTGATCCCTGCCTCCGGGAGTTGTGGTGGCGTTCTGTCCCAGTGTGGTGGTGGGGGCCATCTGGCCGCCGGTCATGCCGTAAATGGCGTTATTGATAAAGATTGTTGAAATCCGTTCGCCCCTGTTGGCCGCATGGATGGTCTCAGCGGTGCCGATGGCCGCCAGGTCGCCGTCGCCCTGATAGGTCATGACAAGTTTATCCGGATGTACCCGTTTGATGCCTGTGGCCACTGCCAGAGCCCGGCCATGGGGGGCTTCAACCATGTCAAAGTTAAAATAGTTGTAGGCCAGAACGGCGCAACCCACAGGTGGAACTCCGATGGTTTCTTCCCGAAGGTTCATTTCGTCCAGGCATTCCGCCACCAGGCGGTGGGCAATGGAATGGCCACAACCGGGACAGTAATGGGTCGGGTTATCTTTCAGGGATTCCGGAAAGCCAAAAATCTTTTTATATGCTAATTCCGCACTCATACGTCTATCCTCCTGCCTACTTTTCCGTCGCCGCGGGCAGCGGATCGCAGGAAATCGGCTACGTCCGCCGGAGTCGGGATGATGCCGCCGGGCAGGCCGTAAAAGTGTATTTCGGCCCGGTCGCCCACGGAGAGCACCACGTCTTCCACCATTTGGCCCATACACAGCTCGAATACGGCTACTTTGGACACTTTTGAGGCCAGTTCCCGCAGAGGCGCCATGGGGTAGGGCCACAGGGTAATGGGTCGGAACAGGCCAACGTTCAGGTTTTCGGCCCTCAGTTCCTCGATGGCGCTTTCGGCAATTCTGGCTGCTGTGCCGTAGGCCACGATGATCATTTCATCTTCGTCCCGGGTTTTGGTTTCCCATCTCAATTCATTGGCGGTGATCCGGTCATATTTTTCCTGCAGGTGCAGGTTGTGTTTGTAGAGTTGGCCATCCTGTCCCAGGAGCATGGAGAAAAGGGCGCGGGGCTCGCGGTCTTTGCATCCGTCTAGGATCCAGTCTTTTTTGGGAAGGTCTTCAAGATCAATAAAATCGGGAAAGACCACCGGTTCCATGACCTGCCCCATCAATCCGTCTCCCAGCAGCATGACCGGTGTGCGGTAATTATCCGCAATGTCAAAGGCAACGGACGTTAAATCCGCCAGCTCCTGACAACCCGCCGGTGCCAGGACCGGGGTACGGTAATCCCCATGGCCGCCGCCCCGGGTGGCCTGAAAATAGTCCGCTGCAGACGGGGCAATATTGCCCAGTCCCGGGCCGCCTCGCATCATGTTGATAATAACCCCCGGCAGTTCCGTGCCGGCCATATAGCTTATCCCTTCCTGTTTCAGGGAAACCCCGGGGGAGGATGAGGATGTCATGACCCTGCCGCCTGCGGCGGAGGCGCCGAGCACCATGTTGATGGATGCGACCTCGCTTTCGCCTTGAATAAATGTGCCCCCGACTTCCGGCATCCTGGCGGAAAGATACTCGGGCAGCTCGTTCTGGGGTGTGATGGGATAACCGAAGTAGTAGCGGCAGCCGGCTCGGACAGCCGCTTCCGCAACGACATGGGAACCATTCATTAACATTTTCTCACTGGGCACGATACACCTCAATCGCTACTTCGGGACAGACCGTGGCGCATTGTTTACACGCGATACATCCCTTTTCGCCTTCTGGTACGTTTTCCTTGAATCGAGCAGGCGAGTATCCCTTCTTATTCGGGGTCTCGTCCACTTCAATCATTTCGTTCGGACAGGTTTCGATGCAGATATGGCACCCTTTGCATCGTTCGCTGTTGATTGTTATTTTCCCTTTTTTTGTCTTTTTTGTCATAATCCCGGTGTCCATATTTTGAGGGCTGATAAAGCTTCAAGCGCATTAAACCATAGAAAAGTCAATGCCGAAAACCTCTGAAACGAAAACTTTTATTTGTACAGGTTCACTTTGTCAAGGAAAATTTATTTATTCTTGAATTTTTTTGGAAAAGCCGTTGATGAAACCCGTTCACTATGGATCTGTGTGGAATATGAACCGGCCTGGTCAATTTTGGATCAAAGGGTTTTTCCTTGACAAACCTGTTCATCAATAGATAAATAGTTCCTTGAAATAGCTGAACAGTATTCAATCTGGATTCTGTTTGGATTTTGGCCCGTCATTCAACAAATACCATAAAAAGCGGAACAGACAATGCAACTGACTGAAAAACAGATAGATTATTGTATGGAATGCGGCGTATGCACCGGTAGCTGTCCGGTTAACAAAGTGCTTCCGACCTTTTCACCGAGACAGATGATCAAAAAGGCGTTGAGGGACCCCGCCGGAGAGCCATACCTTGACCCCGGTCTCTGGGCGTGTCTGGGTTGCGCCCGGTGCAGCACACGATGTCCCGTTGAAATCGACTTTCCTGAATTTGTTCGGTTTCTCAGACAGAAAGCGCGGGACGCAGGAAATCTTCCCCAGGAAAGCCACCACGGGATTATGCAGTGCGTTGCCGAACTTCAATTAAACGATCGAACCCAGAATCGAACCGCCTGGGCCGAAGGGGTGGGAGATTTCGGGGATTCGGGGGATGTTTTTTATTTTGTGGGGTGTCTGCCGTATTTTGAAGTGGTATTCCAATACCTGGAATTGTCCCCGCTTGAGAGTGCGCGAAGCGTTCTCAAATTGCTGAATCGGCTGGGCATTACGCCCGTCATCAGCAATGAAGAACGGTGTTGCGGCCATGATGCGCTTGCCGGCGGCAGTGAAGAGAAATTTCGAAAGCTGGCGGAACGGAATCTGGAAGTGATAAAGTCTTCCGGGGCAAAGACAGTTCTGTTCAGTTGCCCGGAGGGATATACCACATTCAAAAATCAATATACGAAATATTTCGGCAGCCTCCCTTTTGAAGTGTTGCACATGACCGAATTTCTATCCCGTGAACTGCCGGCATCCGGCCTTGAGTTTAAACCTTCTTCAAACGGGGCTGTCACATTTCACGATCCCTGTCGTCTGGGAAGAGGTGCCGGGATTTACGAGGCCCCGAGGGATCTGTTAAAAAGTGTTCCGGACGTAACGCTCGTGGAAATGGGTCGTAACCGGGCAAACGCCCTTTGCTGCGGGACAAGCGCGTGGATGGAGTGTGCCAGTTGTTCCAGGGCCATGCGGCTGGAACGGCTTCAGGAGGCGCTTGATACGGGAAGCGGGACCATGGTCACGGCCTGTCCCAAATGCCAGATCCATTTTACCTGTGCTCAGCGTACGGCGGAGATGGATCTCAACATCACGGACATTTATGCCTATCTTTCAGAGCACCTCAGCGGTGAATGATCGGCCCTAATTTCGGATTGTGAATTTCGGATTGAGGAGTTGTTAAATGAAATCAGAGAAAAATCAAAAAGTACAAGGCGCTGTGATGGTTGTGGGCGGTGGTATTGCCGGCATGCAGTCGGCCCTGGACCTGGCGGATGCGGGGTTTTATGTTCATCTGGTGGAAAAATCACCGGCCATCGGTGGCGTTATGGCCCAGCTGGACAAGACGTTTCCCACCAATGACTGCGCCATGTGAATTATTTCTCCGAAACTGGTCGAGGTCGGCCGGCACACCAATATTGAACTTCACACCTGTTCAGACGTGGATGAAGTGGATGGAGAAGAAGGAAACTTCGAAGTAACCCTCACCAAGACGCCGCGATATATTGATCCTGATGTCTGTACCGCATGCGGGGATTGCACGGAGGTATGCCCTGTTGCGCGACCCAGTGAATATGATATGGCGCTGGTGGACCGTAAGGCAACCTATAAGCCTTATGCGCAGGCCATTCCCGGTGGGTTTGCCATCGAGAAGCTGGATCTGGCGCCCTGCCGGCAGGCCTGTCCGGCCAACCTGAATGTCCAAGGGTACGTCCAGATGGTGAAAGAGGGCAAGTACAGAGAAGCCATCGAAATCATCATGCGGGATTTACCCCTGCCGGGTGTACTGGGCCGCGTGTGTCCCCACCCCTGTGAAAAAAGCTGCCGACGTCTGGAACTGGATGAACCCATCTCCATACGGGAATTGAAGCGTGTGGCAGCTGATCGGACCCATCTTCATGAAATTCCGGTGCCCGAAATTGAGATGAAAAATGAAAGGGTCGCTGTTGTGGGTTCCGGCCCTGCCGGCCTTACGGCCGCATACTTCCTGGCCCTTGCAGGATACAAGGTGAGCGTTTACGAGGCCATGCCTGAAGCCGGCGGCATGATGCGTTACGGCATTCCCGCACATCGCCTCCCCAGGACGGTTCTGGACAATGAAATTGGGAATTTGAAACGTTATGGCATTGAAATCCACACGAATACGGCTATCGGGAAAGATGTTACCCTGGAAGAACTCCAGGCCCATGGCGCGAAAGCCATATTCCTGGGTCCCGGTGCCTGGAAAGGCTTGAAACTTCGACTTGCGGGTGAGGAAACGGACGGGGTTCGTGACGTCACCAGTTTCCTGACCGATGTGGAGCTGGGTAAACTCACGATACTTCAAGGTAAGGCCGTTATCATCGGGGGTGGCCATTCAGCCCTTGATGGCGCCCGGAGTGCATTGCGGCTCGGGGCGGATGAAGTCCATATTATCTATCGGCGGTCACGGACAGAGATGCTGGCGGAACCCGAGGAGATAGCGGAAGCCGAAAAGGAAGGGATCAAAATCCATTTTCTGGTGGCGCCCATCAAAATCGCTGAAGAGAACGGCAAAACGGCGGGTATCGAGTGCATCCGGACCCGGCTGACAGACGCCGATACCACCGGCAGGCGAAAACCCATCCCCATTGCGGACTCGGAGTTTTTCATTGAAGCAGCCCATATTATTCCCGCCATCGGGCAGGAACCGGATCTGAATTTTCTGGATGAAAGGCTTAAAGCGGAAGTGTCCAAATGGAACCTTCTGAAGGTCAACAGCGAGACACTGCAAACCAGTATACCGGGCGTTTTTGCCGGCGGTGATGTCATTACGGGTCCTGCCACGGTGATTGAAGCGGTTGATGCCGGAAAGCGGGCGGCCCGGTATATGGTAAAGTATCTCAAGGGTGAAGAATTGCCCACCGAATGGCAGGACGAACCGCCCATAGGCACCAACTGGGTGGAGATTCCAGACGATGCGCCGACCCTGAACCGAATGCGGGTTCCCACACTCCCGGTGAAGGAGAGACTTCCCGGCTTTAAAGAAGTGAGCCTGATGGTGGATGAAGAGACCGCTCGATCCGAGGCGGCCAGGTGCCTCAACTGCGGCGGATGCTGCGAATGCTACGAGTGCGTCAAAGCATGCAAGGCTGAGGCGGTAACCCTGAAAACCCATGACGATCAGGTGGCGCAACTGAAGCTCAATGTGGGTGCAGTGATCCTGTCGCCCGGTTTCAAACCCTTTGATCCCAGCCAGTTCGACACCTATCATTACGCCACCTATCCCAACGTGATCACCAGCATGGAGTTTGAGCGGATCCTGAGCGCAACAGGCCCCTCTATGGGTCACCTCCAGCGTCCATCCGACGGTACGGCACCCCGGAAGATTGCGTGGTTGCAGTGCGTGGGGTCCAGGGATATGAACCGTTGCGATCATCCCTACTGTTCCTCCGTGTGTTGTATGTATGCGGTCAAGGAAGCGGTGATCGCCAAGGAACATTCGGGCGGTGACTTGGATGCCGCCATCTTTTTCATGGACATGCGGACCTATGGAAAGGATTTTGAACGCTATTACGACCGGGCCAGGGACGAGCAGGGGGTCAGGTTTATAAGGTCCCGAATTCATTCCGTCGCGGAAGAGAGCGAGACCCACAACCCCATCCTGGAGTATGCGGATGAAAACGGGTCCATGCAATCGGAGCAATTTGATCTGGTGGTCCTCTCCGTGGGTCTTGAAACCCAGAAATCGTTGGTGGAATTGGCCGATAAACTGGAAGTTGAGTTGGATGCCGACAATTTTGTGGAAACCAGTGTCTTTAACCCGGTCGAGACCTCGCGACGCGGCATCTATGTGTGCGGTGCGTTTCAGGAGCCCAAGGATATCCCCATTTCCGTCATGGAAGCCAGCGCGGCGGCCTGCGATGCCAAAGGAAAGCTTTCAGCGGCCCGGGGCACCCAGGTAAAAGAGAGGAGCTACCCCGAGGAGCGGGACGTGAGCCGGGAAGAACCGCGCATCGGGGTCTTTGTGTGCAATTGCGGCATCAATATCGGCGGCATTGTTCGTGTGCCCGAGGTGGCCGAATACGCTAAAACCCTGCCCGGTGTGGCCTATGTGGAGGACAACCTGTTTACCTGTTCTCAGGATACCCAGGACTCGATCAAGGAGGTCATCGAACGCGAGGGGCTGAACCGCGTTGTGGTTGCGGCCTGCACCCCTCGGACCCATGAACCCTTGTTCCAGGAAACCATGCGGGATGCGGGTTTGAACAAATACCTCTTTGAAATGGCCAATATCCGCAACCAGTGCTCCTGGGTTCACAGCAAGGAGAAGGATGCGGCCACGCGGAAATCCAAAGACCTGGTGCGAATGGCCGTGGCCAGGGCCCAATTGATTCAACCCCTGCCCCAGCCCACCATCAGCGTTGACAATAAGGCCCTGGTGATCGGGGGCGGTATCGCCGGCATGACCTCGGCCATCGGCCTGGCCGATCAGGGATACCACACCTACCTGGTGGAGCAGACCGGTGAACTGGGCGGCAATGCCCTGATGCTCAATGAGACCTGGCGGGGAGACAAGATTTCCGATGCCCTGGAAGAGATGATTCAGCAGGTGGAGAATCATCCGCTGGTGGATGTCTACAAAGAGGCCGCCATCAAGGAGGCTTCGGGGTTTGTGGGTAATTTTGAAACTACCATTTCCCATAACGGCAATGATACGACCCTGAAGCATGGGGCCGTGGTGGTGGCCGTGGGCGCCAAGGAACATAAGCCCACCGAATATCTCTACGGCGATGATGATCGGGTGTTATCGCACCTGGAGTTTGACGCAGCCCTCATGGCCGGAGAGGACCGGGTGAAGAAGGCCGAATCCGCCGTGTTCATCCAGTGCGTGGGGTCTAGGGAACCTGAAAGGCCCTATTGCTCAAAAGTCTGTTGCACCCACAGCATCAAATCGGCCCTGGAACTGAAAGAGATTAATCCCGAAATGGACATCTTTGTTCTGTATCGGGACATTCGGACCTACGGGCAACGGGAAGCCCTTTACCGCAAGGCCAGAGAAAAAGGGGTGATCTTTATCCGGTACAGCCGGGAAAACAAACCACGGGTTCAAAAAGAGGGGAATCAGCTGGTGGTGACGGTCCTGGACCATATCCTGGATCGAGAAATTCAAATGAACCCCGACCTGCTGGTGTTGGCCTCCGCCATTGTGCCCCGGGATAACGAAGCACTGGCTCAGATGTATAAACTGTCCCTGAATGAGGATGGTTATTTTATGGAAGCCCATGCCAAGCTGAGACCCGTTGAGTTCGCATCGGAAGGGATTTTCATGGCGGGCATGGCCCACTATCCAAAGCCCATCGAAGAGAGTGTGGCCCAGGCCAAGGCCGCCGCATCGAGGGCATCCGTGGTGTTGTCAAAAGATGAGCTCTCCGTGGAAGGGGTGGTTTCTCACGTGAATGAACACTACTGCATCGGCTGCGGTATGTGCGGGGATGCCTGCCCTTACGGTGCCATCGGTCTGGTGGATCTGGAGGGGGGTGGCCAGGTGTCCCGGGTGCAACCGGCCCTTTGCAAGGGGTGCGGCGCCTGTGCCGTGGCATGTCCCACAGGGGCGGCTGCTATCTTCCATTATGACGACGAAGAAGTGTTAACCATGGTGGAGGCGGCCCTGGATTGATGACCCGGCCGTCGTCGCATCCCCTACTTTGGCGGAGTCGGCTTGATGACAATACGCGATCCAAATGGAGTTTCTTATGACTGAAGCGTTTGATCCCAAGATTGTAACATTTGCGTGTAACTGGTGTGCCTATTCTGCTGCTGATCTGGCAGGGGTAAGCCGTTTTCAATATCCGCCCAACATGAGAATTATTCGAGTGATGTGTTCGGGCAGGGTAAACCCGAATTTTATTCTCAAAGCGTTTCAACGGGGTGCGGATGGCGTTCTGGTGGCCGGGTGACACTTCGGCGACTGTCATTACCTGGATGGTAATGTAAAAGCGGAAAAAATGTTTAACCTAACACAGGAGCTGATCAAAATCCTGGGTATCGATCCGGAAAGGCTCAGACTTGAATGGATTTCCTCGGCTGAAGGCACCCGCTTTGCCGAGGTGGCCAGGGAGTTTACGGATAAGATCCGTTCCTTGGGGTCCGCCACGTTGAAGCAGGCGGCTTAGTAGGGGCGAATAATTATTCGCCCCTACGTTGCGAGATAATCGAAGATATAAATAGGAGAATGACCGTGAGTAAGGATATTCTTGTAATTGGGGGCGGCATTGCCGGGATCCAGTCGTCATTGGATCTGGCCGAGATGGGGTTCAAGGTCCACCTGGTGGAACGATTGCCCAGTATCGGCGGGAAAATGGCGCAATTGGATAAGACATTCCCCACCAACGACTGCGCCATCTGAATCCTTTCGCCCAAGATGCTGGATGTCGGTCGACATCCCAATATCGAACTTCTGGCTTATTCCGAAGTGCTGGACGTCAAAGGGGAGGAAGGGGACTTCAAGGTTTCTGTCAACCGGAAGGCCCGTTATGTTGACGAAGACAAGTGCACGGGCTGCGGCGCCTGTAAGGAGAAATGCCCTACTGTGATTCCCGATGCCTTTGAAGAAGGTCTGGGAACCCGCAGGGCCATCTACAGCTGGTTTGCCCAGGGCATCCCGTCCACCCATACCATTGATCCGGATCACTGTCGGCAGTTGAACGGTAAAAAGTGCGGCATCTGCGCCAAGGTCTGCCAGGCCAATGCCGTTAATTTTGACCAGAAGGACCGAACCATTGAACTGGATGTGGGGGCCGTTATTGTGGCTTCCGGTTATGAGGTGTTTGATCCGTCCCGTATTCCCGAATATCAGTACCGTGAAATCCCCAATGTGGTGACGGCCATAGAGTTTGAAAGGCTGCTGAGTGCCAGCGGTCCCACCGGCGGCCATTTGGATCGCCCATCGGATCTGGCGGTGGAAGCGGAGATTGAAACCCTGAAAAAAGCCCATGGGAAATCACTGAAGCAGCTGAAGAAACTGGAAGAAAAGTTTGGTGAATCGTCCGCCGACTTCTACGTTAAATTTCAGAAAGGTGAATATGAAGACGATAATGACAGAGGGAAATGGGCACAGAAATATGAAAAGCATCTGACCATTGAAGAACCCCTCGAAAAACTCGAAGCCCGGGCCGAAGGGTTTCAGACCGCCAAGAAACTGGCCTTTGTTCAGTGCGTGGGTTCCCGGGATTTTCGATTCTACCCCTTCTGTTCCGGTTATTGCTGTATGCATTCCATCAAAGAAGCGATTATCTCCAGAGAACATGAACCGGAAACCACCTCAACCATTTTTGGTATGGATATTCGTGCCGTGGGAAAAGGCTTTGAGGAATATAAGGTGCGGGGCGGTGATCAGTCCGGCATCACCTATGTCAGGGGACGGATCGCCGAGATCAACGAAGGGCCCAACCGTGACCCCGTGTTGACCTACGAGGATACCCGCGAGAGCATCGTGAAGAGCGAGGCCTTTGATCTGGTGGTTCTGGCCACGGCCTGCGCTCCCTCCAGCGGCAATCCCGAATTGGCGGAGATTCTCGGTGTCGAGCTGAGCCCTTTCGGATTTTTTAAAACCGACCCGTCCCAACCCATGGACACAACCCGACCCGGTATCTTTGCCTGTGGTTGTGCACACAGCCCCATTGATATTCCGGAATCCGTGGCCCAGGCCAGCGGGGCGGCGGCCCGAGCGGCGCGGACGGTGATGAGATCTGAAATGCGCAAAGCATCATGAAGGAGTCTGCCAGCATGAGCCATAAGACAGAAGAAAAACAATCCAATGCGGAAGCCCAACGGATCGGCGTGTTTATCTGCGATTGCGGTTCAAACATCGCCGGACATCTGGATTGCCCGGAAGTGACCCGTTACGCAGCTACCCTTCCCGGTGTGGTATACGCCAAAGAGAACCTTTATACCTGTTCTGAAGCCGGTATCGGTGAGATCATGAATGGGATTAAGGAAAATGATCTGAACCGGGTGGTGGTGGCGTCATGCTCCCCGCGAACCCACCAGCCGCTTTTTTGCAGCTCGTGCGCCCAGGCAGGCATGAACCCATACCTGTTTGAAATGGCCAACATTCGCGACCAGTGTTCGTGGGTGCACATGGGAAACAAAGAAGCGGGTACCGAAAAAGCCAAGGATCTGGTGCGCATGGCCGTGGCCAAAGCGACGTTCCTTGAGCCGCAGGAGGAGATCGAGGCCGATTTAACCCCAAGGGCACTGGTGATCGGGGGTGGCGTGGCAGGTCTTTCTGCTGTGGAGACCCTGGCGGATATGGGCCTGGATGTGGTTCTGGTGGAAAAAGCGTCCGAACTGGGGGGCTTCCTGAACCGGATTGATTGCCTGTTCGGAGGAGAGAAAGCGTCCGATCGGGTGGCCGCCCTGGTGGAAAGCGTGGGTTCAAAATCGAACGTGAAGATCTATCTGAACGCCGAAACGGAAACGGTGGGTGGATATATCGGCAATTACGAAATCGGCATTCGTCAGGCAGACGGTTCCACCGTGGATGAGCTGGTGGGGTGTATTGCCGTGGCAACCGGCGCGCTGCCTCTGGTGCCGGAGGGCCTTTACGGATATGACGGCAAACATATTATAACCCAGGCTGAACTGGAAGAGCGGTTTTCCGACGGCACATTCGATGCCGAGCGGGTGGTCATGATTCAATGTGTGGGCGCCCGTTCTGAAGACCGGAAATATTGTTCCCGTATTTGCTGCCAGACTGCGGTTAAGAATGCGCAGTTTATCAAACAACGAAATCCCGATGCCCATGTGCATGTACTCTATCGGGACATGCAGATGTACGGCACTGAAAAAGAGAAGATGCTGTGGGATGCTCGGGGAATGGGTGTTCGCTTTGATGTCTACGACCCCCTGCAACCACCGGAAGTCAAAGACGGGGAGGTTCGTTTTTTTCAGGTGCTCACCGGAGAGACCGAAAGCGTTTCCTGCGATCTGGTGGTTCTGTCGACGCCTCTGGTCCCACGGGAAGACGCACCGGAGTTGTCCAAGCTGTTGAGGGTGCCCATTGATCAGAATAACTTTTTTATGGAAGCCCACGCCAAATTGCGGCCCCTTGATTTTGCAACGGACGGCATATTCCTTTGCGGCTCCGCCCGTTATCCCGCCAATGTGGAAGAGGCGACATCTCAGGGCCTGGGGGTGGCATCCAGGATCGGCACCATCCTTTTCAAAGACAAACTGGTCACCAGCGCCATCGTCGCGGAGATCAATGGGGATACCTGTGTGGGATGCCTGGGTTGTGTCGAGATGTGCCCCTATGACGCCATACAATTTCTACCCGACAAAGGTATTTGCGAAGTGAACCGGATTCTTTGCAAGGGGTGTGGGTGTTGCGCCTCCACATGTCCCTCTCAGAGTGCCACGCTGAAGGGTTACAAACCGCAGCAGTTGCTGAGCCAGATCAAGGCGGTTTGCTGAGTTTAGCTGTTCTTTAAATTTACGAGGATCAATTATGAGTGACGTTAATTTTGAACCCAAAATCGTTTGCTTCTTGTGTACGTGGTGAGCATACGCCGCTGCTGACCTGGCTGGGGTTAGTCGACTGCAGTACCCAACGAACATCAGGACTGTTCGGGTCATGTGTTCCGGTAGTGTGTCCCCTCATCATATCCTGAGGGCATTTCAACAGGGCGTGGACGGCGTTTTTGTGGGTGGGTGACACCTGGGCGACTGCCATTACCTGTATGGTAATTATGCGACCAAAAAAAGAATCAGTTTCATGAGAGAGCTGCTGGCTTTTGTGGGGATCGAGTCGGACCGGCTCAGGTCCAGATGGATCTCATCGGCGGAGGGGCCGGAGTTTGCCCATGAAGTCATCGATTTCATTGACAGTCTCAAGGCAATGGGCCCGTCTCCCTTGAAGCAACCGGAAAAGGCGCTTCGCGCTGCTTGACGCCATTTTGTCACCCCAACCTTTTTGCTCCCGGCTGTGCGTTCGGGTTAGGAAATTTCCATGAGTGAAAATGTAAGAAACAAGGTCAAAGAACTGTTAAGTTCAGGGAAAATAAGTGGTTTTTTAGGCCTGAGCAATAAATATGGCCACGTGGGTCCCCACCTTTTCACCGATGAAAACGATCTGGATCATCTGGTGGTGGGGGATTGGGAACAGCCTGGGGATACCCGGTATTCTCTGAATAAACAACTCATACACATCGCCTTGAAATACCCGGATGAGACTTTCGGCGTCCTGGTGCGGGGCTGTGATGAGCGCGGGCTGAAATCCCTTTTCACCTGGAACCAACTGAAACAGGAAAAAGTGGTCCCGGTGGGCGTGGCTTGTCCGCCCATGCTGGCAGCCTACTGCGAGTGCCGGAAACCGTTTCCCGATGAATTTGTGGAAGGTGAAAAAACCGAAGGGGTTGAGGCGCTATCCGTGGCCAAAATCGACCACCTCGATCTGCCGGGGCGATTCGACTATTGGGCGGATGTCTTTTCCAGATGTATCAAGTGCTATGGGTGCCGGGATGTGTGTCCCATGTGTTTCTGCAAAGAATGCGCTTTGGAAGACGACAACCTGGTCTCAACGGGCGCTATTCCGCCTGAAATCCCGGTTTTTCACTTGACACGGGCCATCCACATGGTGGGCCGTTGCATTGATTGCGGGCTCTGCAATGAGGCCTGTCCGGCGGACATTCCCCTTCGCACCCTGTATAAGAAAGTGGCGGATATTATTGACGACCAATTCCAGTATCGCCCGGGGATTACGAAAGGGAAGTCCCCCTTGAACAATCTGGGTGCCGGTATTGAGGTATAGAGAAAAGAGAGGAGTACTCATGGACTATAGGACCGTACTGACGACCTGCACCTATTGCGGTTGCGGATGTGGGTTTTATCTGGAGGTGCTTGACGGTCAGGTTATCGATACCATTCCCTGTAAGACCAATCCGGTCAGCCAGGGGAAGCTCTGCATTAAAGGCTGGAATGTCCATGAATTCATTCAGAGCCCCAAACGTTTAACCAAACCGCTGGTTCGAAAAGATGGTGAATTGGTGGAAGTTTCCTGGGATGAAGCCCTGGATTACACGGTGTCCAAGCTGAAAAGTATCAAAGCATCCCATGGCGGCGATGCCATTGCTTTTTTGTCCTCCGCCAAGGTCACCAACGAGGAGAATTACCTGCTCCAGAAATTCGCCCGTGCCGCGGTGGGAACCAACAGCGTGGACCACTGCGCGCGCCTCTGACACTCTTCCACTGTGGCAGGTCTTGCCGCAGCGTTCGGAAGTGGCGCCATGACCAATTCCATCGACGAGATCAAGGATGCCGAATGCATCTTTGTGATCGGGAGCAATACCACATCGAGCCATCCCCTGGTGGCCACCCGGATTTTCAGAGCCAAACAGAAAGGCGCCAGACTGGTGGTTGCCGATCCCAGAAAAATTCAGCTGGCCGCTGAAGCCGACATTCATCTTAGCCATAATCTGGGAACCGATGTGGCGTTGCTCAATGGCATGATGCATGTGATACTGGACCAGAAATGGCATGACCCGGCCTTCATCGAAGCGCGCACCGAAGGGTTTGAGGAATTTAAGAAAATTATCGAAGACTATACGCCGGAAAAAACCGCGGAGATTACGGGCGTCCCGGCGGAAGACATCATTAAAGCCGCGGAATATTTCGGTACCGCAGAAACCGCCACCATCATTTACTGTATGGGCATTACCCAGCACACCACCGGCGTGGACAATGTGAAGAGCCTGGCAAATCTGGCCATGTTGACCGGAAATATCGGCAGGGAATCCACGGGCGTGAATCCCCTGCGGGGACAGAACAACGTGCAGGGTGCCTGCGACATGGGCGCCCTGCCCAATGTATATCCGGGATATCAGCCGGTAACCACCATTGACAGCCAGAAGAAATTCTCCGATGCCTGGCAGACCGATCTTTCCGACCAGATGGGGAAAACGGTTCCGGAAATGCTGGATGGCCTCAGCGACGGTTCCGTGAAAGCCCTCTATGTGATGGGGGAAAACCCGGTGCAGAGCGATCCGGATACCACCCATGTGAAAAAAGCCCTTGCAAAAGCGGAGTTGCTGGTGGTTCAGGATATTTTTCTGACCCCCACGGCGCAAATGGCCCACGTGGTCCTGCCCGGGGCCTGTTTTGCTGAAAAGGACGGTACCTTCAGTAACACGGAGCGGCGGGTCAACCGCGTTCGAAAAGCCGTTGATCCGGTGGGCGATGCACGGGCGGACTGGGAAATCATTTGTGACGTCTCAAACCGTTTTGGATATGAAATGAACTACGAATCCCCGGCGGCCATCATGGACGAGATCGCCACGCTAACCCCATCCTACGGCGGTATCGCCTATGATCGTCTGGAGGGTGAAGGGTTGCAATGGCCCTGTCCCGATCGGGAGCATCCCGGAACCAAATTTCTCCACGAAGACGCTTTTGCCCGGGGCAAGGGTCTATTTCACGCCATTGGCCATAAACCCCCGGCGGAGGTTGTGGATGAGGAGTATCCCTTCTGGTTGACCACGGGCCGGGTGTTTGCCCATTATCATACGGCCACCATGACCCGGAACTGCCCGCAGCTGGATGCGGAGATCCGGGAGGGGTTCCTGGAATTGAATCCCGAGGATGCCGATACCTTTGGCATTTTAGAGGGAGATGAGGTGAAAGTGGCCTCCAGGCGGGGAGAGGTGAAGATCAAGGCGATGGTCACGGATCGGGTGAATCCGGGCGTCTTGTTTTTACCCTTTCATTTCCTGGAAGATGATGTCAATGCGCTCACCAACCCTGCGTTTGATCCCATAGCCAAAATTCCCGAGTTTAAGGTGTGTGCCGTGAAGCTGGAGAAGGCGGCTTAGAAATCGGACACTGATTGTGGTTTATATCCTGAAGCCGGCTTTTCTGAAGCCGGCTTTTTTGTACCCCTCTTCACCATCAAGCTTTCCAGACCCATCTATCCTGATTTTCGAACTAATGTAAATTCTCTTTGATGGCTCCAATACGAGGCATTTTTTTGCCTGAATGTCTTGCAGGGGGTTTCTTGCGGCATGACAAACATGTTGCATGCAACAAACATGCTGCATGTTTTATTGCCGAAAAGAATCGAAAATTTAGTAGCTTACAATAAATTTCAGTAAAATCCATATGTTATGGATATTGGGTGTATAAGCTAAGGATATCAGTGGTTTATGCTTTGCCTGTTATTTGGCACGGCCCTTGCTGTATTGACATGACAAACTCGGCCCAACGAATCGATCTACAAATTTACAGTAATAAACCGGGGGGAGCAATGGCAAAGCTGGTAAAGAAATTTGAGGAAATGTCCAAGAAAGACATCCAGGAAGCGGGAGGAAAGGCCGCTAACCTGGGCGAACTCACCCACGCGGGCTTCAATGTGCCGCCGGGCTTTTGTGTGACCAGTGATGCCCTCCCCTATCTCATTAAGGAATGCGGTCTACAACCCAGAATTGACGAAATAGTCGCCGGTTTTGATTATGAGGATTTTGGCGGTATGGATGAAAAAACAGCTGAAATCAGAGAACTGATCTCAGCGGTTGAAATACCGGTGGATCTGCATCAGGAAATCAGTGAAGCTGTAAAATTTCTTGAAGATCCGGAGCCGCCTTTCGTGGCCGTTCGTTCTTCGGTGGCGGTTAAAGACAGCGCCATCTCATCCTTTCCGGGCATGATGGACACCTATCATTATCTCAAAGGGGAAGAAGAGATCATCGAACATGTCCGGAAGTGCTGGGCATCCCTGTGGACCACACGGGCTACCCTCACGCGTCACCACAAAAACGTGGAACATCACCTGGGGCTGATTGCGCCCATTGTACAGAAAATGGTGCATTCGGAGATCGCCGGCGTACTGTTCATGGCCAATCCCATCAGCAGCAACCGGGAGGAGATTGTCATCGAAAGCAATTGGGGGCTGGGAGAATCCGTGGTATCCGGAAAATCCATGAATGATTTCTATCTGCTGAGCAAGTCCCCCCTGAAAATTAAAGATAAGAAAATTTCCAAAAAGACACTCATTATAACTTTTGACGAGGAAAAAGGTTACGGCCGAAAAGAAATGGCAGTGGCGCCCGATAAAATGGACGCGGTCACCCTTTCCGATGGTCAGGCTGAAGAGCTGGGAAGAATCGGTCTTAAGATTGATGAACTGTTTGGGGCTCCTCAGGACATCGAATGGGCCTATGCGGAGGGGGATCTCTACATTTTGCAGAGTCGAAATATTCGAACATTAAAAGCAGAAGGATGAAGGGTTTCGTAAGTTCATGAAATCAGAAAACCGGTTCAGCAGTAAAGGGGGTAGTCGTGGCGGATAAAGACCGATTGAAAGGAAAAAAGATTCTCATCGTCGATGATGAGCCCGATGTTTTGGAAGCACTGGAAGAGCTGCTGGGCATGTGCGAGCTGGTTCGTGCGTCTTCTTTCGATCAGGCCAAAGAACTGATGATGTCCGGAAGCTTCGATATGGTCATTCTGGATATCATGGGTGTCAATGGCTATGGGCTTCTGGAAATCGCTGGTGAAAAGAACCTGCTGGCAATCATGTTGACAGCCAATGCATTGACCCTTGAAAATACCATTAAATCCTACAAAAAGGGCGCTGCCTTTTTTGTTCCAAAGGAAAAGATGGTCGATATCGAATCCGTGTTGAATGACGTATTGCAAGCCAGGGAAAAGGGTGAAAACTACTGGCTTAAATGGCTGGAGCGAATGGGTGATTATTATGAAAAGCGCTTTGGCCCCAATTGGAAGGATAGCCATAGCGATTTCTGGGAAGCCCTCGAGAAGCACGACTGGCGACTGGCTTACCGGTTGCGGGATTAACCTGACCCTGTTTTTTCAGGGCTGCAGCACTGGTAATAGAAACAGCTTATCCAACAGGAGTACCCTTTTAAGATTTTAGGAGTACCCTCTTAAAACCCTTATTTCTCAATTGAAAGGAGAAAAAAATGGCACAAAGAACTGTAGACGCACACAATCATTGGTACCCGAAAGAATACCTTGAGTATCTGATGACCCGAAGCGACGATGAAACCCCTTACATGAGACATGATGGCGGCACGCATTACCGAGGCTATTATAAAGGCGTTGCCTGTTGCCATATTGATCGAGCGGGGCATTATGAATTGGATGCCAGGATCAAAGATCTTGACGCAGCGGGTCTCGACACTCAACTGCTGAGTGTGACCATTCCGGGTCCGGAAACATTGGAGCCTGAAAAGGGGATATACTGGGCCAAGAAGTGTAACGATGCGCTGGTCAAAGCGCAGGAAGATTATCCCGGGCGTTTCTACTTCCTGGCGACGCTTCCCTGGCAGGTTCCCGATGATGCCTGCAAGGAGTTGGAAAGATGTCATGAGATGGGAGCAAAAGGCGTGCAGATGTTCTCTAATTTCGCGGGAGAACCCGTATGGTTGGATAAGTTCCATGGTATCTACGAAATTGCGGACAAATACGAAATGCCCATGTTGGTCCACCCGGCCAATCCGCTTACGGCCTCCGTTATGGACGCGGTGAAGATTCCCTATCAGCTTTGGGGCTATACGCTTGACACCAGTATGGCGGTGGTCAGCATGATTTTTCAGGGACTGTTTGAGAAATTCAAGAAACTGACGCTGGTTCACGGACATCTGGGCGGCATGGTTCCCTATTTTGTGCGCAGATTGGAGGATTCTTATAAGGGGTATGGAAAGGAATGGGGGATCGAACTTTCCGAATCACCGGATATTACCTATAAAACGAGGGTTTACCCAGATACAACATCCTTTTATCTTCCCGCCATGAAGTGCTGTCTGGAATGGGTTGGCGCCGGACAAATGTGCATCGGGACCGACTATGCTCACCGAGTGGGCGATCCTGAAGGCGCCATCAAGGCAGTCAAAGATCTGGGCGATCAGGCCGGTCTGAGCCAGGATGAAATCGATATGATTCTTGGGAAAAACCTGGAAGAAATTTTCCACCTGCCCCCCATGCCGTAGGCCATTTGGGTTGTAAGTATATTGAAGCGCCGTCCCGTTCCGTTTGAGAGCGAGGCGGCGCCTTCTTAAGTTTGTTAAGGCCGATTGTTTATCAGAAACTATGCAAGTATTTGGGAAGCATAAGAAAAGTATAGCCATGGAAATCAAATGTGGCTTAGGAGGAAATGAAAATGAGACTCTTTGAGCCTTTTACCATCAACAACAAATTAAACCTCAACAATCACATCATGATGCCACCGGTTGTGACGCGGCTGGCCACCACCGAAGGGGAAGTGACCGATGCGCTCATCGACCGGTATGTTCTTTATGGTCAGGGGGGCGCCGGAATCGTGGTGACGGAAGCGGTATCCGTAAAAAAACAGAAAAGCGGCCAGTTGTTGCGTTTGAGTGAGGATGAGTTCATCCCGGGAATGAAGCAGTTGACGGAGCGTTTTCACGGGGAAACGGATTCCAAAATTGCACCGCAGATTATTCATTTTTTGAAGATTGCCAGAAGCGGTTACCGCCAGACCGTAAACGATTTGACTCAGGAAGAGGTCCAGGAGATTCCGGAACTCTTTGCCAGGGCCGCCGAAAGGGTCAGAACCGCCGGATTTGATGCTGTGGAACTTCATTATGCCCATGCGTACACCATGGCCTACATGCTCTCACGATATAACCACAGAAAAGATGAATACGGCGGATCCCTGAAAAAACGGATGTTGCTGGCGGAACAAGTGGTGAAAGCGACCCGGAAAGCCGTGGGCGATGATTTTATCCTTGGGGCGCGTATGAATGGCGATGAGTTTGCCCTGGGCGGTAACAGCTTGACCCAGGGAAAAGCCATCGCTTTGCGCCTGGCAGAGTTGGGGATCGATTATATCAGTATTTCAGCAGGAGGGAAGTTCGAGGATGCGGTTCCGGAAGAAGGCGAAGCCCTGGACCCTTACACGGGATACAGCGGTCATCGCTCCATGCCGCCAATGTGGATGCCCGAAAAAGTGAATGTCTACCTGGCTGCTGAAATCAAGAAAACTATTAATGAGGCAGGATTCAACATCCCGGTTATCACCGCCGGTCGCATTCCAACGGCGGAAGTTGCTGAAAGCGTTCTGCAGAACGACGAAGCGGACATGGTAGCTATTGCCCGACCCATTCTGGCGGATCCCTACTGGCCCAAGAAGTCGCAGGAAGGCCGGGAAAAAGAGATTGTCAAGTGCATCTACTGCAACAAATGTCGGGAAGCGGAAGGCGCCTTTGAAGAAGTCACCTGCTTTCAATGGCAGAAAAAGGACGGGAGTACATCGCCGCCGAATCCTTAAGAAGAGGAGATGAAGAAATGGTTTTTGAAGGGTTTACACCCTACGATGCGAGCGCAGCAACGCTTTACAACAAACGGCGATGGTGGCTGGGATTGACGCTGGGGGATATGTTCGATAAGGCCTGCGATCTTTATCCTGAACGGGAAGCGCTGGTGGGACCGGGAAAGCGGTATACCTGGTCTCAACTCCGCGAGCAGGTGGATTGGATGGCTTATAATTTGATCCAGGAGGGGTTTGAGAAAGGGGATACCGTGCTCCTTCAGCTTCCCAACTGGCCGGAATTTGTCATATCCTATTTTGCCCTGCAGAAGGCGGGTCTGGTGATGGTGTTGCTCACCGTCAATCATACGGCCCGGGAAATCGTTCATCTGTCGCAACTGACCCGGCCCAGGGGCTGGATTGTTCCTTCCAAATATAGAAAGACCGATTTTCAGCCTGTTATCCAACAGGTGAAGCGGGAAAACTCAAACCTTGAAAAGGTCATCCTGGTGGGAGGCGATGCTTCTCCGGAAGACTTGAAATTAGAGGATCTGTTGAAATCCAATGCGGCCCTCGCCGTAGTCCAAGCGACGTTGGAACAGGCACGCCCGGATCCCGGGGATGTTTGCCAGATCCTCCCCTCCGGGGGGACCACAGGTCTGCCCAAAGGAGCTCCCAGAACCCACAACGATTATATCTGCAACATAGAATACAAATCCATGGCATGGGACATCAATCCTACGGATACCTGTCTGGTTGTGGCCACCGTGGGGCATAACCTGGGGCTGTTGGTTTGCGTATGTGGCTCGGTGTTTCACGGGGCAAAAATTGTGGTGCAGGATTCCACTTATCCTGAGGATTTCTGCCGTACGGTTCAGGATGAGAAGATCACCTGCACGGGTCTGGTTCCCACCCTTATCAGCCGAATTGTGAAATATGAAAATCTCGCTGATTTTGATCTCGCATCCCTTAAAAAGATTTATGTGGGTGCTGCCAACAGCCCGCCTGACCTGGTGCGGGAGGTGGAGGAAAAAATCGGCGCCCGTTACATCAACGCATTCGGCATGGTGGAAGGGCCTTTATGTCAATCCCGACCGGATGATCCGGTGGAAATTCGGTTCGGCACCATCGGTCATCCTTGTTGTCCTTACGATGATATCGTAACTCTGGACGAAAATGGGAACAAAACGGCTCCCGGCGTTGAAGGGGAGCTGGCTGCAAAAGGGCCGGGGGTGTTTACAGGCTATTTCAACAATCCCCAGGCGAACCAGAAGGAATTTACTCCGGACGGCTATTTCCGCACGGGAGATCTGGCCGCCATCGATAAAAATGGGTACGTTCGCATTACCGGAAGGATCAAGGATATCATCATTCGAGGCGGCGAAAATATAGCGGCACGCGACGTGGAAGACGCTATTTCCACCTATTCAAAAGTTGAATACGTGGCGGCCGTGGGCATGCCGGATGCAGACCTGGGAGAAGTGGTGTGCGCCTACATCAAACCGGCCCGGGGGACGTCCATTACCCACGAAGAAATTGTTGCCCATTTGAGGAAAGTGGAGGCATCCAGGGTTTTTTATCCGGCTCGGATCGAGGTGGTTCAGGAGATGCCACTCACTGCTGCCGGAAAAGCGGACAAGAAAATACTCAAAAAAGATATCGAAGAAAAGCTCAATAACCAGTGATCAGGAGGTCTGAATTATGGGATTGGAAGGAAAAACAGCGATTGTGACAGGCGGTGCTCAAGGTATCGGTAAGGCCATTGCACTCAGACTCGCAAAAGACGGCGCGAATATTGGTATTCTGGATCTTCAGCAGGAGCAGGGCGATCAGACAGCCAAAGAAGCACGGGATCTTGGGGTAAAGGCTGTGCCGCTGGCATGTGACGTTACCGATTACGCGAAGGTCAAAACATGTGTGGCGGCGATTAAGGATGCCTGCGGTTCCATTGACATTTTGATTAACAATGCCGGTATCGATATTGCCAAAGTGTTTGTCAATACGGATGAGTCTATCTGGAACAAAATCATTGATGTCAACTATCGAAGCTTTCTAAACGTCTCTCACGCTTGTATTCCCTACATGATTGAACAGAAAAGCGGAAACATCGTAAGCCTCGGGTCCGATGCGGGACGGATCGGAAATCCCGGCGAGGTCCTCTACTGTGGTACCAAGGCTGCTATCATGGCCAGTTCAAAGGCTTTGGCCAAAGAGCTGGCGCGATATAACATCCGAGTGAACGCCGTCAGCCCCGGGCCGGTGCACACGGAACTCTGGGACAAACTCCATGACGGTGAAAAGGGAAAAAAAGTGACCGAAGCGGTCACCCGGGCCATTCCACTCCGGCGTCTCGGTACCCCCGAAGACGTGGCGGATGTGGTGGCTTTCTTTGTGGGTGAAGACTCCAGGTATTTGACAGGCCAGGTGCTTAGCATTGATGGTGGCCTGACCATGATCGGTTAAAAAAAATATAAGGAGAAAAATATGGATTTCAGTTTACCCGAAAATATTTTGAAACTGAAAGCCGAGGCTCGCGACTGGGTGGAAAATGTCTTGAACCCCATGTCCGGACCTCTGGAAGAAGAAGAGCGTATTCCGGAAGAACTTGTGGAAGAACTTCGAAACGGTCAATTCCGTTTTTTCGGCCTTACCATTCCCAAGGAATACGGTGGCGAAGGGTGGAGCGCCATCGAATGGTTTACGGTCTTGGAAGAACTGTCCAAGGCCTATGCCACGGTAAGGCTCATCGCCCATACCATGAACGGTCTTTTCTGGCGGCCACTACTCTACTTTGGAAATGAAGAACAGAAACAGAAATATCTTCCCAAACTGGCAACGGGCGAAATTTGGTCCGCCAACAGCCTGACTGAACCGGAAGCGGGTACCGGAAAAGACATCAACTCTAAAGCCGCAAAAGATGGTGACGACTACATCCTAAACGGGCAGAAATGGCTGATTACCTTGTTTCCCGGATACACCAAACTCATCTATGCCTTTGCCGCCACCGAGGAAGGGATCACTTCTTTTCTGGTGGATGCTCCATGCAAGGGGTTGGTCCTGAAACGCATGGCAAAAATGATGGGGTGTGTGGGCCCCAGACATCACCACGTCATCTATAAGGATTGTCGGGTGCCTGCATCCAACGTTCTGGGTGAAAAAGGCAAGGGCCTGGACGTGGCGTTCGGAATGCTTCATTTAAGCCGCATATCCATTTCATTTTGTGAGATAGGCCTGGCCCAGAAAATGCTGGATTTGGCCATTGATTACGCCAAGAAGCGAACCACTTTCGGTAAGCTTTTGAGTAAACGCCAGGCCATTCAGAACAACATCGCACAGATGGGAACCGAAATCGAGGCGGCCCGAGCGCTTTCCTACCGGGCGGCCTGGAAATTCGATCAGGGCGAGGATATTGTGAAAGAGGCTGCAATGGCGAAACTCTTTGCCGAACAGGTACTTACCCGCGTATCAGAGTTGGCCCTGAGGATTCATGGGGGTATCGGTTATACCAAGGCATACCCAATGGAAAGACATTTCAGAGATGCCAGATCGTATCATTTTGAAGAGGGAACCGAAGAGATTCAGAAGCTTTTAATCGCGAGGTATCTGCTCAAATAGGTTGCACAGTCAAACAAGCTCTTTAAGTGTTTTCGAGGGGCATCTTTCTCTTTAGGAACGTAGAGTTTAGCGATAGTTTAATGAATCAAAAACCTTTAATTAAGGAGGGCGTTGTTGTGGCAAAAAGAAATCTGGTTACGGTGTTGGCGTTTTGTGTGAGCATTTGTTTGTGCTTTGGTGGGCAGGCTTTTGCAAAAAAGGCTCCTGAAGCCATAAAGGTAAGTGCGGTTCTTTCTGTTACGGGCATGTTTGCCGGACTGGCCAAGCAGGCATCCGATGCCTACGAAATATATGTGGACAAAATCAACAGGGAAGGTGGCGTATTCGTCAAGGAGTTCAATAAGAAAATCCCCATCAAACTCAAGATTTATGATGATGAATCAAATGGGATGAAAACCCAAACCCAGCTTGAGGCCGCTAATTCTTGGGGTGCAGTGGCCAATTTGGGCGGGATCGGTTGCATGTCCTTTGAAATGGGAACACCCATTGCACAAAAGAACAAGATGGTTTGGATAGGTCCCGGTTGCGCAGGCTGGACCCCACATCAGGAAGGAAACGAATGGATGTTCTCGGCCTTTTTCAAAACCCCTTTCTTGGCGCCTTTGGTGTTTGATATGGTTTTGAGTATGCCTGAACCGAGACCCAAAAAGGTGGGAATATTTGAGATTAATCAATTGGATTGCCAAGAGGCGGTCAAAGCCTGGAAGGAAGCTGCCAAAAAGGGCGGGTTTGAGATTGTGTTTCACAAGAAATATTCCCCCGGCACCAAAGATTTCAGTGCGCTTATAAACGGCGCCAAGGCAGCCGGTGTAGAAATACTGCTTGGCTATCCCATACCGCCCGAAGGACCGGCCCTCGTGAAACAAATGAAGGAACTTGATTTCTCTCCAAAACTCGTCTACTGGGTCCGGGCACCGGAGGCCTCCAAATTCGGACCTTCTTTGGGTGCATTGGCTAACTATGTGACGGTGCCGGTTGCTTGGGCAAATCAATTGAAAATTCCAGGGAATGAATATCTTGTTTCAGAATACAAGAAAAAGTATGGAAAATTACCCGATCCCATCGTGGGAACCGCCTACGCTGCTGCCCAGGTCTTTGTGGCAGCCATTGAAAAGGCAGGCACCCTGGACAGAACCGCTATCCGTGATGCCATCAAGGCAACGGACATGGAAACCGTGGCCGGCCGTATTACGTTTTCCGATCAAGGCTGGGCAAAAGACCGTCTCGTCTTGGTGCTGCAGTGGATGGATGGAAAACAGAATATCGTTTTCTACAACAAAAGCGGTGTAAAATACAAAAGCATGATTCCTTTGACCAAGCTGAAGTGGCAACCTGAATGGTCCAAACGATAATAAAGCGGTAGTATATTGTTTGCAGTACTTTTAAAGGGCATTCGCTTGAAAGGGATGCCCTTTAAAAAAAAAGGAACCGAATCCTCGGTTTATTGAGGCAGAAGTCCATGCTTGAAGTGCAGAATATAGATGTTTTTTATGGTGACATCCAGGCCTTGTGGGATGTGAGCCTCAGGGTTTCCGAAGGGGAGATGGTGGCATTGATCGGTGCCAATGGCGCCGGAAAGACTACCATGGTTGAAACCATTTCCGGTCTGCTTAGGTCGAAGGCAGGGGCCATAACATTCAACAACATACGCATAGACAAAAAAGAAAGCCACAAAATTGTGCAGATGGGTATATCCCTGGTCCCTGAAGAAAAAGGAATATTTCCAGGCATGAGCGTTTTGGAAAACCTGGAACTGGGTGCTTTTCCAGCCGAAAGCCGAAAACACAAAGATGAGAGTTACCAATCGGTTTATGGGCTTTTTTCTGTCCTTGAGTCACGATTGCAGCAATCGGCTGGAACGCTGAGTGGGGGGGAAAGGACCATGTTGGCAATCGGCCGCGCTCTGATGGCAAGGCCCAAGCTGTTGGTGCTTGATGAGCCTTCTTTGGGGCTGGCTCCTTTGGTTGTCAAAAACATTTTTAAGGTGATTCAAGAAATCCAGGATTCCAATGTAAGCACTTTGTTGGTTGAACAAAATGTCCGCGCTGCTTTACGAATCGCCGCCCGTGCCTATATCGTTGAAAATGGACGCATTGCAGACCACGGCAAGGCAGAAAAGTTCCTACATGATGAAAAAGTCATCGAGGCGTATCTTGGGGCCGCGTAGTCTAAAAGGATTGATATGACGCTAGCATTTATTACACAAAGCCTTGTAAGCGGTATCAATGTGGGTGCATTGTATGGTTTAACGGCTGTTGGGCTTTCCCTGGTTTTTGGGGTTATGAAGATTCTCAACGTTGCCCATGGGGAATTCATTATGATCGGGGCCTATGCGGGTTTTTGGCTATTTACGCTCTTGGATTGCGACCCTTTTTTGGGGCTCCCGCTGGTTGGAATCGCTCTTTTTTTGCTGGGAATGATCTGTTACAAAGTCCTTTTTTCACATGTGGCCAAGTTCGTGGAAGAGGTTAAATTGAAGAATTCCCTCCTGATTGCATTTGGGTTGTTTCTGATTTTTCCCCAGATCGCGCAGACCCTTTGGACTGGGGACGAGAGGGCTATTTCCCCGGCCTACAGCGGAGAATCCTTCGCTGTCCTGGGGATACGAATCGGGTATGTGCCCCTGGGAGCGCTCCTGGTTGCGGTGGTCGTTATTCTCGGTCTTCATCTGCTCCTCAACAAGACCTATTATGGCAAGGCCGTACGGGCTACCAGCGAAAATTGGAGGGCGGCAAAGCTGATGGGGATCAACGTTGAGCGAACCTATATGGTCACTTTTTCGCTGGGTGTGGCCATAGCCGGTATTGCGGGTGTCCTGATCGGATTGACACAGGCGCTCATGCCGGCCATGGGAATGGAATGGACCATAAAGGCCCTAATAGTCGTTCTGCTTGCTGGAATCGGGAGTATCCCCGGCGCCTTTTTTGCCGGGATTATCCTGGGGGTTGTGGAAGCCGTCAGTGCCATCTGGATGGGCCCCTATACAGTGGCTGTTGGTATGGTGATCCTGCTTGTGATTCTGATGTTTCGGCCACAGGGACTTTTCGGAAAGGCTTAGGGAGGCTCAAGTGAGCAGCAAAGGAAAAAAATATTCATCCATCACCATCATCGTCATAGCCATTTTGATTTCCATACCCCTGATGACCCAGCGCAGTGATGTTTTGACTTGGTTTACGTTGACCTTCCTCTATATTATTCTGGCCCACAGTTGGAATATCATCGGCGGTTTTACCGGCCAACAAAACTTGGGGCACGCCGCCTTCTTCGGCCTTGGCGCCATGACCGTCCGATACGCCTGGTTGTCTGGCGTCCCTTTGCCCCTGGCGCTTCTGTTGGGGGGATTGTCGGCCACCCTCTTTGCTCTGATCATCGGTTTTCCGGCCTTCAGACTAAAGGGGATCTATTTCGTCATCGGCACACTGGTCATGGCCGAAGTTCTACGTATTATTTTTGACGTCCTTTTTCCCAGGGCTTCCGTACTTCCGACAAAGATGCTGGGTTCCTACAATATGAACAGCCGTTATTACCTTAGTCTCATCGTTATGGGGCTGATGGTAGCGGTGATTCTCTGGTTGAGCCGTTCCAGATGCGGAATGGCAATGATGTCTGTTCGAGAGGATGCGGATGCTGCCGAGGCGTCAGGGATCGATACACAAAAATACAAGCTTTTTGCCTTTGCCTTGAGCACCTTTTTTTGTGGGCTGGCCGGAGGCGTATTTGCATACTACTCGGTGGCTGTCCTGGCAAACAGCCTTTTTTCACCGGAATGGACCTTTGATGCTCTGATCATTGTTTTTGTGGGAGGTGTGGGCACGATTTTGGGTCCGATTATTGGATCTGTGTTTTTTGTATTATTGAAGCAATTACTTTCCCTTTATCTGCCCGGTGGAATTCACGTTACGGTTTTTGGTGTATTATTCATTTTGGTTGTCCTTTTTCTGCCGGGGGGATTGATTCAGCTGATGGAGATCATTCGAAGTCGGATATCCTTATTAAGAAGCTCATGATGTTTTATATACATGTGTCTGCGGAATCAAAATACCGGCGGCATGTCCAAACTTAAACTTAGGAGGTAATAATTGACATGAAGAATATAGCAGTTTTATCAACATTTGATACGAAGGGGCCTGAAACGCAATATGTAAAGGATATTATAAAAAGCCTCGGGCATAACGTTATCTGTATCGACGGCGCTTCGCTGGAGGTGCCCGATTTCGAGTCTGATATCACCTGTGATGAGGTGGCCAAAAGGGCCGGAACCACCATCGAGGAGGTGCGTGCCATAAAAGGGGCCGGCCCAGCCATGAAGATTATGGGCGAAGGCGCCATAGCCATTGTAAAAGAGTTGTATGATGCAGGGAAACTTGATGGGATACTCGGCTTGGGAGGCGGGATGAATTCAACCTATGCTTCCGGCGCCATGAGAGAGTTGCCCGTGGGAGTTCCGAAATTTCTTGTGACCACCAAGGTCAATGATCCCGGATCTCCCCAATACTATGTGGGTGAAAAAGACGTCACCCTGATGCCCTCCTTTGCAGATATCGCGGGTCTCAACAAAGTGACGAATCAGATTCTCGCCAATGCGGCTTATGCCATTTCAGGTATGGTGAATGCTCCCAGAATAGAAAAGTCGGGTAAGCCCATTGCGGTCTTGGGTATGATCGGTCTTACCACCGGATTAGGGCTGGGCGTTAAGGAAAGCTTGGAGGAAAAAGGTTATGAAGTCATTGTTTTTCATACCATGGGAATCGGTGGAAAATGCCTTGAGCCTTTTGTACGGGATGATCCGGATGTCGCCGGCATCATGGAAGGGTGTCTTTGGGAAGTGGGGAATTATCTATTTGATGGCATGTCCAACGCAGGCCCCCACAGATTAATTGAGGGCCCCAAAAAAGGTATTCCGCAGGTCTTAACCCCCGGTGCTTGCTCTTGTATCGCTTTCAGAGGTCTGGAGACGGTTCCCGAAAAATACAAAGATCGGAATTTTTATGAACACAATCCCAAGGCAACGCCGATGCTTTTGAATCCGGAAGAGACGAAAGTGGCGGCGGAAACCATTGCCGAAAGGGTCAATAAATCTACCGGGCCAGTAGAGTTCCTGATTCCCACTAAGGGTTTCTGTAACTTGACCGGAGTGGAGGGGGCTGTTTTCTACGAACAAGAGAAGGCTTCCGGAGCTGAAAAAGCCTTCATTGAGGCATTGAAGAGCAACCTGAGGGATGATATCCCGGTAAAGGAAATCGATGCCAACATCAATGACAAGGTGTTCATCGATGCGGTCATTGAGGCCTTTTTAAGGCTTACAAAGTAAAGAGAACCGATCCAAGGGCCGCGGGTGGTTTCCCTCCATATTTGGCCTCTCTATACGTTTGGCTAGGGAAACAACCATAATGATAGATCTTTCCGACAAATGAAAAAGTGAGGTGGGTAACCCTTGTTTCTAGAAATAGACAGTCTTTCTAAATCGTTTGGTGGTCTTGTGGCCATCCGGGAACTCGATTTGAGTGTTCAGCCAGGTGAGGTCGTAGGTCTTATCGGACCCAATGGATCGGGCAAGACCACGATGTTTAATCTGGTCAGCGGGGTTCTCAAACCGGATAAAGGCGATATCAGATTTAGGGGAAAGGACATAAAAGGGCTAAAGCCTCATAAAGTGTGCCAGAACGGGATCGCAAGGACTTTTCAACTCACCAAACCTTTTTCCCAAATGAGTGTTCTGCAAAATGTCATGATGGGCAAGATGTATGGAACCGAATCGGTGCGAAGTCTGAAACAAGCAAGAGAGGCGTGCGAAAGCATTTTGGAATTCTTTGGGCTGGAGGAAAAAGCCCTGCTCGTCGCCTCAACTCTTGGCTTGGTAGACCGCAAAAGACTTGAGATGGCCAGAGCCCTTGCGACCAAACCCAGCCTGCTTTTATTAGATGAAATGATGATTGGCTTGACACCGACAGAGATGGATGACGCCTTAGCTTTAATAAAGAAAATTGCCGATTCAGGGGTGGTCTTGATTGTTGTGGAACACGTAATAAGGGCAATTTTGGAAATTTCAACCAGACTTGTTGTTCTTAGCTACGGGGAAAAGATAGCTGAAGGAGTGCCGTCGGATGTAATCCGAATGCCCCAGGTCGTTGAAGCCTATCTCGGCGAATAGCCACTCTTTTACAGGTGGAAAAAATGAAGTTAATCCTGATAGCGGAGAACGGAGGCTTTCAATAACCCGAAGGTAACATTTTCCGCCCAGAGAAAAACGGCTCAGGATTTTGGCTGGTATGAATAGGACTTTTTTGCCATTTGAATTAAGGAAGATTCTATGCTTTCCAAGATAGACAATAAAAAGGATTCAAAAAGCGACATATATATCGGTAAATACACTTATGACGGTTACGTTCGTCTTGTGGAATCTTTTCACCATCATGTCGCTCCAGGGGTAATCATTGGTGGGTTCATGGTAGACTTGGCCGAGAGCCAACTGCCTAAAGGGGAGATTTTTGATGCCATATGTGAGACCAGAAAATGTCTTCCCGATGCCATACAGCTTCTTACACCATGTACGATAGGCAACGGTTGGCTGCGGGTTGTCCACTTGGGACGTTTTGCTATGATTTTTTACGAGAAGGAACATGGCAAAGGAATCCGCGTCTTTTTGGATGAGTCTAAAATGGATGCATGGCAAGAAATAAAGGCTTGGTATTTCAATCTTAAGCCAAAAAAAGATCAGGATAGTGAGTTGCTCATGAGACAGATCAGAGAGGCCGGCCTTGGGATACTCAGTTGGGAGGAAGTGATCATTCGTTCAGAGTTTTTGAAGAAACGACCCGGGAGCCACAACGGCATGTGTCCTTCCTGCGGTCAGAGCGAGCTTATACCGGGTGTGGATTTATGTCAAAAATGTCAGAAAAAGATTCCATATTTGATTTAGAATGTTTTTTTTAAACAAATACCCGTTTTCGCTATTCTCCCCAGGCGGTTCAGCCGCTAAATATGAGATATCGATTCAGGATTAAAGCAACCCCGAGCAGTCGCTGCTAAACGTTAGGTAGAAAGGAGATAAACCATCATGAACAATAAACCGGCCTTGAGCCCGGAGGATATTAGGGTGGGGAAAGTACCCTTAGAGGGGAGTGGCATAGAAATTCGAAAGACCATTTGTGATATATGTAATCCCCAATCCCATTGTGGTATAGATGCCTATGTTAAAGATGGGGTTGTCATCAAGGTTGCAGGAACCAAAGAAAACTTACACAGCGCAGGGACGCTATGTTCGAAGGGAGCTGCAAGCAGACAGTATATATACAACGAGGATCGCGTCCGTACGCCTCTCATGCGAAGAGGGAAGCGGGGGAGCGACGATTTCGAGCCGATTTCGTGGGACCGGGCATTGGAGATTATTTCTTCACGTCTGATAAAAATCAAAAGTGAAACAGGCCCTGAATCCGTACTTTTCTACGCCGGATATCCCAAATGGATGCGGCCTCTGCTGAAAAGAATGGCGCACAGCTTTGGTTCTCCCAACTACATGTCGGAATCGAGTGTTTGTTCTATTGCTCAGAAACTCGGGCAGAGGCTTACATACGGCGTTGCAAGTGGCGCCCAGCCACCCAAGGCCAAATGTCTGATGGTATGGAGTAAAAACCCTTTCTATTCAAACACGGCAGTGGCCAGAAAACTGACGAAGGTCATCGAGAAAGGGGTCAAGATCATAGAGGTCGGTCCCTTGACGAGCCACCTGTCAAAGCACGCCCACATCCACCTTCGAATTCGTCCGGGCACTTCAGGTGCCCTTGCCCTTGGATTGGCAAACGTAATTATCAACGAAGGCCTTTATGATCGGGATTTTGTAGAAAAATGGACTGAAGGGTTTGATGCGTACCGTGCCTATGTTATGGAGTTTCCACCGTCGAAAGCCTCTGAGATTACCGGGGTTCCCGTGGATCTGATTGAAAAAGCCGCCCGTCTTTACGCCACCTCCAAACCGGCGGGATTGATGACCGGTTCAAATCCCACAGTTCACCACACCAATGGAATTACCAATCATCGTCTTCTCACCGCCTTGATCGGTCTTACGGGCAATTTTGATATACCAGGCGGCAATTATGTTAAATTTCCCGGTTATCTCTATGCTTCCAATGGGCTGGTGACCCGACAATCGGAGTTTTCCCAGTCCCGGCCATGGGATGAGATGGCACCCCGTGTAAGCCAGGATACCTTTCCAGTCTGGTGCAAGATGGAACCCGAGGCGCAGGCCATGCACATCCCATTCCAGATTCAAAGCGGGAAACCCTATCCCATTCGAGCCATGGTGGCCTTTGGGCTCAACTACCGTATGTGGCCCGGATCTGATTTTATGCAAAAAAGCCTGAAGATGCTTGATTTTTTGGTGGATGTAGAGCTGTTTATGACTGATTCCGCCAAATTAGCCGATATTATCTTGCCGGCTTGCTCTTCTTTCGAAAGAAGCGAACTCAAATTTTATTCTTCTCCTTATGTGATATGGACCCAACCGGTGATTGAACCCCTATGGGAGTCCCGTCCCGATAACGAAATTATTGTGGATCTTGCTCGAAGGATTGCTCCGGATGATTCCCTCCTCGGAAGCGGTCATGAAGCCTGTATTGACTGGATGCTGGAACCGACGGGTTTGACGCTGGCTGAGCTTAAGAAATATCCAGGCGGATACCCTCTAAAGGACGTGCCGCAGCCGCCTTACAAGAAATATGAAGATGGGGGCTTTAAAACGCCCAGTGGAAAGATGGAATTTACCTCCAGGATTCTGGAGGAATTCGGGATGGACCCGCTTCCCCGATATGTGGAACCGAAGTTGAGCCCGATTTCTACGCCGGAAATATACAAAGATTATCCCCTTATTCTGACGACAGGGGCCCGCCTTCCCATGTTTGTACACTCCAGGACATTTCGAATCCCGTGGTTGAAAGGACTTCGACCGGACCCAATGGTGGACATCAATCCGAAGGACGCTAAAGAAAGAGGCCTTTCTCTTGGAGACCCTGTGTCGCTTTTTACGCCGAGAGGTGCGATACAGGTCAAGGCGAATCCAACTGAACTTGTGCCTCCCGGAGTGGTGAATATGTTTCATGCCTATCCCGAGGCCGACGTCAATACCTTGATTGAACCGGATTACCTGGATCCAATCTCCGGTTTCCCCGGATTCAAGGCCCTATTGTGTCAGGTAAAGAAACTATCCAAATAAAGGAGGCATCCATTGATGAAACAATTGGCTTTTTCATTCGATGTAAACCGATGCACCGGTTGCATGGCGTGTGTGGTGAGCTGTCTGGACCAGAATGATCTTCCTGGGGGAGCGGTCTCTTTCAGGCATGTAACAAAGCTTGAGCAGGGCACGTTCCCATCCGCAAAAATATCCTTTATGTCTCTTTCATGTCAGCACTGCGGAGATGCCCCTTGTTTGATGGTTTGTCCCACCGGAGCCATTTCAAAGCGTGATGAAGACGGCGTCGTTGTGGTGGATCGGAATCTTTGTGTGGGTTGCTACAGTTGTGTGCTGGCCTGCCCTTTCGGGGCGCCGCAATTTGAGTACGGGACAATGACAAAATGTGATTTTTGTCACGCCAGAATAGATTCTGGAATGGTGCCGGCCTGCGTATCCGTTTGTCCCACCCATGCATTGGGATTCGGACCCATTGAAGAACTAACAAAAGCTACGAAGGAGAAGGCATCTGTTACTATCTTGTCATCTCTTCTGACCGCTGGCTCGCGCTAGGAGGCGTGCTCATGAAGCAACCGGGCCTTCTTATTCTGGGAAACGGAGGAGCGGCAATCCATGCTGTTAGTGCGGCCAGGTCGGCTGGTTATGAGGGAGAAATTAACCAGGTTTCCGACATGGAAGGCCCCGCGTTTAATCCCATGCTTTCCCCATATTATCTCAAAGGAATCATTCCTTGGGATCGTTGTTTTCCCTTTGGGGCGGATTTTTACTTTAAGCATGATGTAACCTGTCATTTTGGCAGCGCAGTGGAAAAGCTAGACCCTGTTAATAAGAAGGTTCTTCTGAAAAATGGGAGAAATATCTCTTATGATAATTGCCTTATTGCCACCGGTGCCAGAGCCTTGGTTCCACCAGTGCCAGGGCTAAATGAATCCGGGCGAATCTTTACGTTACGCACCGCCCAGAGCGCAAAAAGGCTTGAAGAGATCATTTCATCGGCAAAGAAAATTGTGGTTCTTGGTGCTTCACTGGTGGCACTTAAAGTAACGGAAATCCTTCGAAAGCGGGGAGTGGATGTGATCCTGGTTGTGCGTAGCGGCCATATCCTTCGACGTTCCGCGCATCCTGTATCAGCTGTTCTATTACAAGATTATTTTTCCAAACAAGGGGTGGATATTCGCCTCGAATGCTCACTTAAAGGCCTTGACAGTTATGGAAGAGGCGTAACCTGTCGATTTCCTGACAGTATTATAGAAGAGGGAGATTTCGTAGCGGTCTGTACCGGTGTGGAACCCTCTGTTGAGTTTCTAGAGCCGGGACAGATTGAAATGGACGAGGCTATCCTGGTGGATGAAAAGATGAAGGCCAGCGTGGAAGGCCTCTACGCAGCGGGCGACGTATGCCAGGGACTGAATTTGATGACAGGAAAAAGAGAATTGCTGGGCTTATGGGGGAATGCCTGCTACCAGGGCCGAATTGCTGGGCTTAATATGGCGGGTGTTGTGGATGCTGTCCATCACGGTACAATTCCGCAACATGTGAGTCCATTTTTTGATTGGAAATACGGCCAGTTGGGTGATGTGCACCGACATGGAGAGAACGTGCGAATCCTTTCGGGCGGTGATCCTGAGAAAGAAGGCTTTTATCTGTTTGTATTTGATGATGGGGTTCTGGTGGGCGTCAATTTGATCAATCGGTTTCAAGGCGCGGGGAGACTAAAGTCCGCGATTTTTCGAAAGGTTGATTTCAGTGATTTGGTGAGAGGTGGTTTTTGCCCCTCCTACGATGAAATAATAGATAGAATTTCGTTTATATGCATATGATCCAGTGTTGTGGAATTTTCATTTGGATTAGGTTGTCCGAAGAATACATAACACCGGCTATAACCCTGCAGACTCGATATTTGAGTGGGCCAATCATTTGATTGGATCTAACTTGTAGCTAAAAACTAGCGTTACCCGCTAAAGGATGGGAGGCTTTGGCTTATGGCAATTGAAGCGAAATGGTGTGGTTTTGATTTTGGCCAGTGTTTGATGAACCCTTCAGGTTTGAGGAATCATCTGGTAATCGGGGATGTTTGCAAGATGCTGGGCGAGCCGGAAAGGATTGATGAGAGAATTCATAGGTATCACGCTCTGAAGGAAAAATACGGGAGCTATGGCGCCGTAAAGGAAGGGCACCGGGACGAGATTCTGACTGCGGTTTTCGATGGCGACGATAAGGCCATGGAATATTTTTCCCAGAAGGAACAGGAACATTTGCGGATGGGAAAGGGGTTGTTGGAGACCCTCATCTATTTGAAAAAGGAGGGGATACACCTTTTTGTGGTCGCCGAGTTGAAAAAGACACTGGGTCCCATGGGAACGGATATCATTACGCGGTTTCTTCAGACCAAGAATCTGATGGAGTATTTCGAGAAGCTCGTAACGCCTCAGGGAAAGATTGATTTGAAAAACGGCACCATCGACACGCGATACCGAGGGAAAACAAAAGCGGAAGGTACCCTGTACGATTTGTTGGCCGAAGATCTTGCCGAAATGGGCATCGCCCCGTCCGAGGGGGCAATGATCGGGGACAAAGGCCTTACGGATATCGTTCCCGCTAAGAAGAGGGGATTTAATACAATCCAATACATCGGGTACATCAATTATGGGCTCACGGGAGCAGATCTCGTGATCTCGGATTTTCGTGAACTGATTGGAACCATAAAGGGGGCAAAAAAATGAGTCTACCCAAACGTTTGATCATTGAATATGAGGACGGCGTTAAGGAAGAAATCCTTTTCAGCCGCTTGCAAAGGCCTCTGTTCCAGGATGGGGCGTCCAGGATTATAGAAAGCCCGAAATCTTCCGGAGTCAGAGAACAGAGGCCTAACTACATCCTTTTGCGCTGGAAAGACGGGTGGCAGGAGGTTGTGGGCGCCGATAAAGACCAGCTTGACTTGAAGCGGTATTATGTCCTGGAAAGAAAAGAAAAGGTTGGAAGGATGACGTTTGAAGCAAAAGAGGAATACCCTTACCTGCTCAGAATCGATCGCTTGCCCAAGGATCTGGACAGTATAGTGATCGTGGGCGAAAACGACAGCAGCGTCTATGATTTCCGGTCTAGTGAAGAAGTGCAAGAGCTGGATTTTATTGATTTTGACAAGGCAGAACGTCACTTTAAGATCGATTCGAAAGATGCGGAGCAACCTCTGGAAGGTCTTTTGGATTTGATGCGGACAGAAATGGACAGACGTGGGCTGGATGCAGGCGAGATTCTTGCCACGGATAGCGAGGAACAGAGACGAATATTCAAAGAATTGTCAGAGGCCGTTGGAATTTATGCCATGGAAAGGCAGGAAGATATTTTAGGGTTTTTTAAACTTATGATGGGCCGGCTTGACACGGCGTAAAAAGGAATTGAACGAAAGTCATTGGGGGAGGGGTTCAAATGAAAGACGGCATCAAGGTGATTGATATCCATAACCATTTCTATTCGAGGCCGTGGTTGGATTACCTGGCCCAGAGGACTGAGGAACCTCAGTTCGAGTGGACCGGCCCCCAGTCGGGCGTGGCCAAGGTCGGGGCTCTGGCCACCAGCCATGTGGACAAACCCGGTGACTTTGATATTGAGGCCAGGGTGAAGGATCTGGATGCTGCGGGTATCGACGTGCAGGTTCTTTCCCATACCTGTCCCGGAGTGGCGGAACTTCCGGTTTCGGAAAGCATTGAGTGGGCCGGAAAAATTAACGACATTTTTGCGGGAATCTGCAGAGATGGCTCGGGTCGCTTTTACTTCCTGGCAACGTTGCCTCCGGGAGACATCGACGAGGCCCTTAAAGAGATGGATAGGGCCCACCAGGAGTTGGGGGCTAAAGGGTTTCAGATGTTTTCAAGTATCGACGGAGTCCTGGCTGCGGACCCCCGGTTCTATCCCATCTTTGAAAAAGCAGCCGGCTTCGGTGTGCCGGTCAAAATTCATCCCTCCTTCAGACCGCTCACCACGGATGCCATGCAAAAGGTCGGATTGCCCCTTCAGCTTTTTGGTTTCACCCTGGACACCACCATGGTGCTAACCCTGATGCTCTTTCAGGGGCTTTTTGAAAAACTGCCCAACCTGAAGGTGATCCATTCTCATCTGGGAGGCATGGCCCCATATATGATGGGCCGTATCGACACGGCGTTTAAGCGTTACAAAAAAGTGGTTCAAATAGAGGCCGCCCGTACCCCTTCCGAGGCTTATCGGGAGCATGTATATATCGATACCCTGGCCATGCACGTTCCCGCAATTCGATGCGCCCACGAATATATGGGGATTGACCGCCTGCTCTTTGGTACGGATTACCCCCACAGGGCTTCGGGAACGGTAGAAGACAATTTGGCCATGATTGGCAAAATGGGATTTTCGAAGGAGGATAAGGAGAAGGTTTTTTGCGGTAATGCTGTCCGGCTGTTTAATCTGGAATAGTCCCGGAATATTTTTTTTGAAAGGAGATGATAAGAGAACAAAAGAGAGAGCCCTTCCCACTGGAAACCTAATTAACCAACGCAGTAATTAAGACTGCGGCAGCCGTCATCGGAGGAGACACTATGGGGAAAAAAGAGATTTTGCACAATGGCATAACCAGGAGAGATTTTATTAAGTCCGTGACCGCTGCGGGCATTGCAGCAGCAGGAGCTCCCTTGCTTTTACCCAGAACATCTCATGCGGCCAGGGATTACATCCTGATCGGCCATCCCACACCTGCGACGGGTCCTATCGCCGCCTTTGGTGAGACCTCGAGATATGCGGACAAGCTGGTAGAGCAGGAAATCAACAAGGATGGCGGGATCTTCATCAAAGATCTGGGCACAAAACTTCCCATCAAAATCAAATCGGTGGATACGGAGAGCAACCCCACCAAAGCGGCCCAGGTGGCCTCTAAATTGATTTTGCAGGACAAGGTGGACCTTATGATCGTTCTGCATACTCCGGATACGGTGAACCCGGTGGATGCCATGTGCGAACGATATGAGGTTCCCAGTATTTCTTCGGTAGCCCCCATCGAACCTTGGTTGACCGGCGGGCCCTACAAGTGGTCTTTCAACTACTTCTGGAGCCTGGGTCAGCTCATCACAACATTTACCGGCATGTGGGATGAATTCGCTGCGAAAACCAACAAGGTGGTTGGAGGCTTCTGGCCTAACGATCCCGACGGGGCGGTGTGGGCCCAGGAGTTCACCAAAAAACTCCAGGCCATGGGGTACAAGGTAGTGGATGTGGGCCGCTTTCCATACGGCATGCAGGACTTCAGCAGCTTCATCAGTACCTGGAAAAAGGAAAAGGTGGAGATCCTCACCGGTGTACCCATCCCACCTGATTGGGCCACCTGCTGGCGCCAGTGCCACCAACAGAATTTCATCCCTAAAATTGCAACCATCGGGAAGGCGATCCTCTTTCCGGCGGCGGTAAATGCCCTTGGCGGAAAACTTCCAAACGGTCTCAGCTCCGAAATCTGGTGGTCGCCGTGGCATCCATTTAAGTCCTCCTTGAACGGCATGTCCTGCAAGGACCTGGCCGAACGTTGGACCAAAGATACGAAAAGGCAGTGGACCCAGCCCCTGGGTTTCGACTATGCGGCCTTTGAGATTGCTGCAGACGCTCTGAAACGGGCTGGCTCCCTGGACAAAAAGAAAATCCGGGAATCCCTGGCGCAAACCAATCTGAATACCATCGTTGGGCCCATTAAATTCAACAAACAAAATTATGCCATAACCCCGGTGGTGGGGGGGCAGTGGATAAAGGGCAAAAAATGGCCCTGGGATCTTCAGATTACCTATGACAAGGAGTCCCCCAACATTCCGACCACCGGCAAAATGCTTTTCCCGATTCCTGGGTAAGGCGTATGAAAGGCCGTCCCTGAAGTTTTCAGGGAGGGCTTTTCTAAATCATTCCCCATTTTTCGAGTGTTGAGTGTTTTTTCATGTTGTTCGAGCGTCAACCAGCACTCATCAGTACTTATGGCGCCTTTAACCATGAGGAACCTCAGATGCCGGATATACTGAAGGTCAATAAGTTAAGCAAGTCCTTCGGAAAGGTGAGGGCCGTTCACGATCTCAGCTTTAACGTAAGAAAAGGTGAGATATTGGGCATTATTGGTCCCAATGGTGCGGGAAAGACCACTCTGTTCAATCTTATCTCCGGTGAGATCAAGCCTGACGCCGGGGAGGTTGTCTTCAATGGGAGGGATGTCGCCTTAACCCGGACCCACAAGAAATGTCGCATGGGCATTGCGCGCACCTACCAGATTCCCAGGCCTTTTTTGAATATGACTGTCCTGGAAAATCTTCTGGTGGGATCCATCTACGGCGCCGGAAAATCTTATAAAGAATCGAAAAAACGGTGTGAGGGGATTCTTGAGAAAACCGGATTGTCCGAAAAGTCCGGAACCCTGGTGGGAAAGCTTCCCCTTTTGGATCGTAAGCGCCTGGAACTTGCAAAAGCGCTTGCGACCGACCCGGTTGTTCTGCTGGTGGACGAGGTGGCAGGCGGCCTCACCGAGGGAGAGGTGGAGGCGTTCCTGAGGATCATTCACGGGGTTCGCAAGGAAGGGGTTACGGTTCTGTGGGTGGAGCACATTATCATGGCCATGACAAAAGGCCCTGATCGGCTGCTGGTCATGAATTTTGGTCGCAGACTCTTTGTTGGCAAACCGGACGAGGCCTTCAGTTCGCCCGATGTTCAGAGGATCTATTTGGGGGATGAGGACTAGCCATGCCCGTGCTCGAGTTGAAAGAGGTCGATGCTTATTATGGCGAACTTCAGGCCCTGTTCAAGGTCAACCTTGAAGTCCATAGGGGCCGGATTGTATCGGTACTTGGCGCCAACGGTGCTGGAAAATCCACCCTCTTAAAATCCATATGCGGGCTTCTTGAGAGTCGTTCAGGAAGTATCTTTTTTGATGGAAAAAGAATTGATGGCCTTTCACCTCACCTCATCGTGGACCTGGGTCTGTCTCTCGTTCCTGAAGGCCGAAAGATTTTCTCCAGCTTGACGGTTCGAGAAAACCTGATGATCGGTTCTTATACGCCCAAGGCACGAAAGGACAGCCTCGAAACCCTGAAAAACATCCTGGAATTTTTCCCGTCCTTAAGGGCAAGGATTTCTCAGAAGGGAACCGATCTGAGTGGGGGGGAGCAGCAAATGCTGGCCATCGGCAGGGCCCTCATGTCTCGGCCGCGATTCATCATTTTTGATGAGATCTCTCTGGGGTTGAGCCCTCTGGTGGTCAAAGAGCTATACAAGGCGGTCAAGAAAATCAATCAGGAAGGAATGTCAGTGGTCCTGGTGGAGCAGGATGTCAAGCGAAGCCTTAAGGTTGCCGACTTCGCCTATATTCTTCAGGAAGGGAAAGTAACACTCAAAGGAAACCCGAGATATCTTACCGAGGAAACCGTAAGAAAAGCCTATTTTGGTATTTGAACAGGGTCAGTACAGGGTGGTTTTCAAGCGGGGGAGATTGTGGTGAAAGAACATGATTGAATACCTGGAACCATTGATCAATGGCATTTTATTGGGGGGGCTTTACGGCGTTGTGGGCATCGGCCTTTCCATGGTCTTTGGCATCATGCGGCAGGTGAACCTGGCCCACGGCGATCTGATGATCCTGTCAAGTTATTTCAGCCTTCTCTTTCTTCAAGTGCTGGGCCTGCATCCCCTGGTTACCCTGATTCTTGTGGCCCCGCTCATGTTCTTCATCGGCTACCTTATTCAACTCTTTCTTTTCAACAGGGTTATGCAGCGGGGAATGGAACCTTTCCTCATGATCTCCTTCGGGCTTTCCATTATCATCCAAAATGCCCTATTGCTGGTTTTTACGCCTGACGCTCGTTCCCTGGAGACGACCCTGGTCATCAAAAGCGTGGACGCGTTCGGCCTGTTTAACATTCCCCTCATTTACCTGGTGAACTTTGCCGCGGGAGCTCTCGTCTTGGGGGCACTTCAACAGTTTATGAAGCGGACTTATATGGGATGGGCCATTAATGCTGCGGCGGACAACGAAACAGCGGCCAAACTTATGGGGATCAACCCCAAGAAGGTCTATGCTTATGCTATGGGGATTGCGGCTGTCACGGCCGCCATTTCAGGGGTACTCGTGGGCATGACTTTTACCTTCTATCCTCATTCCGGCACCCAGTACCTGATCATCGCCTTCGGGGTGGTCATCATCGGCGGTTTGGGCAGCTTGCCCGGGACTTTCCTGGGGGGGCTCGTACTGGGTGTTTCTCAATTGTTCGGCGGAAGGATTCTCGGCCCCGGCTTTCAATTGCTGAGTGGCTACATTATTCTGCTCATTATTCTGACCGTAAGACCCCAGGGCATCCTGGGTGGGAGGTAGCATTTAGATGTTGGCCAATCGGACCCGACTGATTCTCATTGTTGTTCTCCTGGCATTCCTGGTGACCCTGCCCCTATGGACTTCGCGATATGTAGTGAATGTAGGGCTGCTCGTTTGTCTGTATGTGACCCTGGCTTCCATGTGGAACCTCCTGGCGGGGTACTCAGGGATGGTCTCTCTGGGACAGCAGATGTTTATCGGATTGGGTGGATATACCCTGGCGGTATCCTCAGTGTATTTTGGGGTTCCCATCTACCTCAGCGTTCTCTTTGGCGGGTTCATGTCCGTGATCCTTGCGGTGCTCATATCCATGTCCGTATTCCGAATGAAAGGAGTCTATTTTGCCATCGGCACGTGGGTTATTGCCGAAGCCCTGGGGATATGTTTCAGTAACTGGGGGTATGTGAAATATGGCATGGGTATGTTTATTAAACCTGCCTACAAACTCAGCATGTCCGGCGTTTACTATGCGGGCATGATCTTATGTATCAGCTCGGTTGCCCTCGTCTTTTTCCTGCTCAGGTCAAATCTTGGTCTGGCCTTGATGGCCATTCGGGACGACGACAAGGCATCCGAGACGCTGGGCGTCAATATTTTTCGGTGTAAATTTATCTGTTTCCTCCTGAGCGCTTTCGTCACGGGGTTGGCAGCCGGGGTGTTGTATCTCAACGCCATATTCATCCAGCCGTTTGAGGCCTTCGGTATCGGCTGGACCGTCAACCTTCTGTTTATTGTTATTATCGGGGGCATCGGGACCATCGAAGGGCCTATTCTCGGGGCCATTATCTTTGTTCTTCTGCAGCAATTCCTATCTGAATTTGTAGGCTACAACCTGATTATCTTAGGGGGTGTTACCATTGGGGTCATTTTTTTTGCTCCCAAAGGAATTGTGGGCACCCTTCAGGAGAAGACCGGATGGGAACTGTTCCCGGTTCGCCGTCAATAGGGGAGCGATTTTTTTCACCTTTCAATCAAGACAAAGGAGGCTTTAAAAATGCTAGATAGAAGCATCAGTTCTTTAAGGACATTGCGACCGGAAACGGATTTTGACAAATCGATCTTCTGGTTCAGGGACGACCTGCATCAGCCCTATGCCATTTCGCCCATGGGAATGACCACCATCCAGTCCCATCATGCCTGGGGGTATCATGTGGCCGCGGAAGAAACCCAGCTCCCCCCGTCCAAGGGCGGTCATGTCAAGATATACAAGGGCAGGGTCTACATCGGATTTGCGTTGATTGATGATCCTGAAGAGATCGGCAAACGGGAACCCAAGTTCGGGGAATTGGTGGGATATTGTCTCGACAATTGGAAAGAATACTATCAGAAACTGATTCAGGAAGTGATTAGAAACCTGAATACCTTAAATGGGGTGGATACGGATAAACTAATTCTGCCGCATCTGTGTGAACACCTGAAACGGGCTGAAGCGTTAGACCGGCGAAACTGGGAAATCCACTTTACCCTGATGTATCCGGCGGACGCAGTCTATTTCACCTTTGAAGATTTCTGCAAAAAATACGACCTGGAAGAAAAAGACTTTGTGATCATGCTTCGAGGTTTTGAAAGCATTGCCACCCAGACCGATGAAGAATTGTGGCGGCTTGCCAAGTTCGGAATAGAATGTGGGATTAGAGAATTGATTCTGAATACGGAGGCGGCGGATCTGCTGGATGCATTGGTGGCCAAACCCGAAGCACGTCCCTGGGTTGCAAAATTTCAGAATTTTCTTTCCATCTACGGCAATCGTGTTGTGGCGGCCCACCTGGATATCACCACGCCCACCTGGGTTGAAGACCCGGTTCCCGTATTGGATACCATTCAGAGTTATTATGCGCGAATTGATTCCGGATGGAGTTTTTCCGGATCCAAGAAGAAGATCAGGGAAGAACGGGACGAGGCCATTGAAAAATTTGCAGCCGGTCTGCCCGACGATGATGCCAGGGAGAAATTCCGGCATCTGCTCAAAGCAGCCCAGGGAGTTTACGCCTTTCAGGAGGATCACGGATTTTATATTGACCAGGGGTCTACGGCGGCCATGAGAAACGCGGTTATCGCCTGCGGCAAACGGCTTTATAAGAGAGGACTCATCGAAAGTATTGAAGACGTGAACTTCCTTAATTTTCATGAACTGGTTGAAATTATGGAAGCTTTGGCCCTCAACGAAAAAATTGCCAAATACCATTACGGGGCCATGGTCCCCAATCTGGTGAAAGAGCGAAAGGTCGACTGCAAAATGGCAGAAGCGGATTCCGATGCGCCGCTTACCTTCGGCAATATCCCGGAAAAAATGACCGATCCCATTGGGATCAAGGTGTTCGGCATTATTGACGACATCCTGCATCCCAAGGGAGAGAAGGAAGTGGAAGAGCGACTGGAAGGATTTCCGGCGGCCCCGGGCATGGTGGAAGGGCCGGCCCGGGTGGTCATGGAATATCAGGATTTCCAGAAGGTCAAGTCCGGCGAAATTCTGGTGTGCCCCTACACGGGAACCGCCTGGACGCCGCTGTTTGTGAAAATCGGCGGTGTGGTGACGGATACGGGCGGGATGCTCACCCATGCGGCCATTGCTGCCCGTGAGTACAACATTCCAGCAGTGGTGGGTACGTGGAATGCCACCAATTCCATCAATGACGGCGATATCGTCCGCATCAACGGGGATGTGGGCGTGGTGGAAGTGCTGAAACGGAAATAAAGATATCCACCTTATGTAATAATGTTAATACAGGTGACACTTGGAGAACCCATGTGCCGTGACTTCGGTGCGAGGGATATGGAAGTTGATTTTCCTGGTGATATTCCGGACGCCACGGTCACCCTCGGCGAATTGACGGATCGACTGAGCATTAAGTTGACCGATTCCGAGGGGGCACTACTGGTCATGGTTAACGGGAAAGTCATACCTCCTGCAAGAGCACGTGAATTCAGACTCCATGGCGGCGACCATGTTGACCTGCACATGATTCCGGCCGGCGGTTAAAATAGGACTCAGGTTCGTTATGGAAACAATCGTTGGCAAGACGGCTTTCGTCGATCTGTCCACGAGCACCGTCAATGTCGTGGATACTCCCCAAAGACTTGTCCGCGATTTGCTTGGGGGCCGAGGCGCAAACATGGCCTACCTCTACAGGATGTTGCCGGAGGGCGCCGACCCCTTGGGGTCTGAAAACATCCTGATCTTCGGGACCGGGCTTTTGACCGGATATCCGGTTCCCAATTCGGGAAGAATGAGCATCTCCGCGAAATCCCCGGAATCGGGCATTCTCGGGGATTCCAACATGGGCGGGTTTTTCCCCGCCGCAATGAAAAAATCGGGCTTTGACCGGTTGGTGATCACGGGTCGAGCTGATAGTCCGGTTTATCTTTTCCTCTCAAACGGTTCGGTTGAAATCTGTGATGCCGATTGTTACTGGGGCCTCAATGTCCCTGATACCCAGAGTGCCCTGGAGCAGGACCTGGGTAAAGGGGTCCGGTCTGCGGTGATCGGTCCGGCAGGTGAAAACCTGGTTCGCTTTGCTACCGTGATGAACGCAAAAAAAAATGCGGCCGGCCGTTGCGGGATGGGTGCGGTGATGGGGTCCAAGAACCTGAAGGCGGTTACCGCAGCTGGGGATGTTCCCCTGGAAATCGCAGACCGTCCCGCCCTCACTGCTCTCAGGAAAGAACTCACGCAATATCTTCACGCCTCTAAAATTATCAAGATCTACGGAAAAGTGGGGACGGCGCTGTTATACGAACCCGCGAACAAGCTCGGCGCCCTGCGGACCAAGAACTCTCAGCTGAACCAATGGTCTTCAAAGTTGAATGCGTCTGAACTGGATCAGCATATCGAAGGCATGACCGCCTGTTCAGAGTGTTCCGTTCATTGTCGTCATGTGAACAAGTATGGCGGCGAAGGTCCTGATTTTGTGAGCTTTGCCCTGCTTGGCGCCAATGCCGGCATCGACGATCTGGCGGAAATTATCAAACTCAACAACCTTTGTAATGACCTGGGAATAGACACCTCATCGGCCGGCACCCTTATCCCATGGGCCATGGAACTTTACCAGCGGGGTATTATCGGCGACGAACTGACCGAAGGCCCCCTTGAATGGGGTGACATCAAACGTGTGCGCCGACTTCTCGTTGACATCTCACAAAGACGGGGGTTCGGAGATGTGCTGGCGGATTCAAGCCAGGCGATTTCACTTGGGAAACTTCCACCGGAGGCCGCCGATTACCTCATATCAGTGAAGAATCTGCCGCAGTCCGATCCGCATGACCCCCGATACATCAAGAGCTTTGCCCTGGGGGTCGCGGTTTCTTCCAGGGGTGCGGACCATCTGCGCAACAGACCCACCCTGGATATCCTTCGGCTTTCCGAAGAGCTGCGTGAAAAGGTGTATGGGGTTTCCACCGTGGAAGATCCGACCGTTTACGAAACCAAGGAAAAGGTGGTTGAATTCAGCGAGACAATATACGCGGTTTGTGATTGCCTGGGCATCTGCCGGTTTGTATGCCATGGTTGGAACAGCCCGAAGCTTTTGGGTTATAAACACTTTTCCGAGATGATGAGGCTGGCCGTTGGGCTGATCCTGAGTCCTGAGCAACTAAGTGAAATTGGTGGCAGGGTAATTGATCTGGAACGGTTGATAAACCAGCGTGAAGGGATCACCAAGGCCGACGACACCCTGCCACGCCGATATTTTGAAGATCCCATGCCCTCGGGCCATACCAAGGGTCACAAGATCGATCGTGAAGAGTTTCAAAAGGCTCTGGACCGTTACTACCATCTTAAGGGTTGGGACGATGAAGGAAACCTGATGCCTGAGCGCAAGACAGAAATTCAAGACATTACAAAGGCGAGTGGGACAATTTTAAAGAGATAGAATAATCGAATAATTTCAAGCCGAGTTTTTTTAAGTTATTCGGGAAAAGCGCCGTAATCGGAATCAGCATTTTGGTGGTTCGGGTATGCGCCGTGGAGAGAGAGATGGAGAACCAGATTCATCAAATGGAAAAGGAAAGATATTCCAACGTCGAGCAGTCGGATTGTTCTGTTAAATTCGAAGTTTATGGTAAAGCCTTACTGGATAAGAAAGTTGCCAGCAACGGGAACTGTGGCAGGTTATACCTTCCCGGAGATTGGGTGGGGCATCGCGTAAAAATCATACGGATCGATTAAGAACAGCACCAACGGCCATGTGGGGGTTGTGGAAGTTCTTGAAAGGAAATGAAGCGCATGATAGAAATGCGGGTACGATTTTAGCAACATTCGCAAAAAAACCAAGATTTAATGATGGAAAAAGTGCCCTTTTATGAATTTGAAAATAGAACTCCGTTGGTCGATCCCAAAGCCTTTGTGCGTCCCGATGCCGTACTGATCGGCGATGTGAAAGTGGATGTGGGATGTTACGTGGGTGGCGGTGCCGTGCTGAGGGGCGATATCGGCTCCATCAGGATCGGAAAAGGATCTAATGTTCAAGAAAACTGTGTACTTCATACCTTCCCCAATACCGCCGTTATCCTTCACCCGAACGTACACATTGGGCATGGCGTTATTCTGCACGGATGTGAGATCAGTTCGTACGTTTTGGTGGGGATGGGCGCTATTGTTTCTGATGGGGTCAAAATCAATCCGGAATGTATGGTGGGTGCCGGGAGCTTTGTGCCGTTTAAAACGGAAATTCCGTCCCGCAGTGTGGTTGTGGGATCTCCAGCCCAGTTGGTGAAGGAGATGAGCCCTGCTCAATTGAAGCAGATCAAGAATGGCCTTTTCATTTACCAGGACCTGACCCGACGCTATTTGAAGTATTTCAATCCCATAGGCGTTCCTGCCCCGGCATGTTCTGAAAAACATGGGAACCTTTTGAATGAGGTGGAGGCCCCAAAAGGCGTTTAAATGAAGAAATCAAAAAGCTCAGGTTGAGGATTAACAGTGGAAGATTTAACGGTTCTGGACGATCAGGTTTTTTTCAGCGTGGTCCAGAGTATCAATTCCGCTGTGATACTGCATGATCGGCACCTCAAAGTGATTTTCGTCAACGCCGTGTTTGAGGTCATTTTTGACATTCCAAAGGAGGATGTACTTGGAAAGTCACCCATGGAGTTTTTACCGGATTTTGATGCGACCCATCGGTACGCCATTCAGGCCCGGTTAAGAAAAACCCTTGAAAGCGGAAAAAAAAGCCCCTACCATGAATTCCCCTATTATTCTCCGACCGGAAAATTGCGTTATCTGCTGGCCATCTCCATCCCGGTTTTTGATCCCAACAAAGAAATCACCCACGTCATGAGCTTGATTCACGACGTGACCCCGCAAAAGGAGCTGGAAAAGGAAGTGCTCAAGGCTGCAAAGCTTTCCTCACTGGCTGATATGGCCTATTCCCTGGCCCATGAGATCAACAATCCGCTTACGGGGATCAAGCTGGGGTTGGCAACCCTTTACTGCGGCCTGAAGAAACCGGAAAACATCCAGGTGGTGGACAGCGTCATGAAGGATTTAAACCGGATTCAATATACGGTTCGTTCGTTCTTAAGGGAAAAAAAGAATGGAATCCGGTTGAAGAAATGCATGATCGGCATTGTCGGTGATATTTTTGACGATGTTTTATTCCACCTATCCGGACAACTGGATCTGCACCATATTTCCATTGAAAAAACGTTTTGCAGGGGAAGTCACGCCATTGTTGTGGATCGGGAACGATTGTATGAGGTGTTTTTGAATGTCATGCTGAATGCCATTCAAGCCATTTCCGAAAAAGGGGAGATCCATATTGCCGCCAAGCTCGTTTGCCCGGAGTCCGGAGAAGCCGTGTCTGAAGAATTGCTGATCTCCATTGCGGATACGGGGATCGGCATGGATGAAGCCCTTCAAACGCTGGCGTTCAAGCCCTTTCACACCACCCGGGAAGGGGGAACGGGGTTAGGGCTTTCCATTTGCCGCAAACATATTGAGCAACATGGCGGGCGAATGGAATTGACGAGCGTCTCAGGGCAAGGGACAATAGTAAGCATCTATCTGCCCATTGCGGACGGTGAGGGGTAGGGCCATGAACACTCCCATGAGCGTTTTGATCATTGATGATGAAGAGAACATTCGAAAATACCTGGGACAGTCCCTGGCCCGCGACGGATTTGATGTACATACGGCTCAATATGGTAAAGAAGGCATCAATCAGCTGATGCAGAAACACATGGATGTGATTCTGTTGGATCTGAGCCTTCCGGATATCCACGGCTTGGCGGTGCTGGAAGAGATCAAGAAGATTGATGTGGAATCCATCATTATCATTATTACCGCTTACGGGGATATCAACAGTGCCGTAAAGGCCATAAAGCTGGGCGCCTACGATTATCTCACCAAGCCCTTTGATGTGGAAGATATTGAACTGGTGATTAAAAAGTCCAGCAAAATTGTGGGGCTCAGGGATCATATCGGGCTTCTTGAAGGACAGGTGGAGCGGTCTCAACAAGGTGAGCTCATCACCCGAAGTCGGAAAATGCTCGAGCTCCTTGAGTTCGTGGATCAGATCGCGGCAACGCCCGCTACGGTGATCATATACGGCGAAACCGGGACCGGTAAGGAATTGATTGCTTCGCGCATCCATAAAAAAAGCGCGCGCGGGAAAAAACCCTTTGTGACCATTGACTGTACGTCGTTGCCCGAAACCCTGCTGGAGAGCGAACTGTTCGGGCATGAAAGGGGGGCCTTTACCGGGGCGGTCGGGCTTAAAAAAGGGCTCTTTGAGGTTGCGGACGAGGGGACTGTTTTTCTGGACGAAATGGGGGAGATGCCTTTGATTCTTCAGTCCAAGATTTTGAGGGTTCTCGAGACCCGGACTTTTCGGCGCGTGGGTGGAGATAAATATCTTAAAACCGATGTGCGTATTGTTGCCGCCACCAACCGGGATCTCAAGCGCCTGGTGGCGGAGGAAAAGTTCAGAGAAGATCTTTATTATCGGCTCAATGTGGTTCCGGTGTACCTGTCTTCCCTCCGAGAACGAAAGGAGGACATCTTCCCCCTGATTCAGTATTTTGTTGAAATTTTGAACAAAAAGATCGGCAGGGATATTAGAGAGGTGTCCAATGAGGTGTTGAGTTTGATGCTTGACCATGACTGGCCCGGCAATATCCGTGAGTTGAAGAATGTGATGGAAAATATGGCCATTACCGCCAAAGGGAATGTGATTACCGTCAATGATTTACCCCGGGAAATCGGAGGGGTGCATCGGGAAACGGATTTTAGTGTGCCCGAATTGGCCATGAAAGATTCCGCATCATTGCCGGATTTCAGGAAAGCCAAAAAAGGTGTGATTGATGAATTTGAGAAAACTTATGTGAAAACACTGCTGGAAAGAAACGGTTGGAATATCTCCCAGTGTGCTAGGGAAATAGGCATGCACCGAAGCAGTTTCCAGCGGCTGATGCGAAAGTGCGGATTTACCCAAAAAAATTAGGAGTTTTATTTTGAAAACCATTTTTTACCACAGCACCAACAACAAAGCAGAGCGCGTGAATTTCGAAACGGCCCTCATGAACGGTCTGGCTTCCAACTACGGCCTTTACATGATCTCCAGAGACGACATCCCCAGGTTGTCCCAGGGGAGCCTGAAGTCCATGAAGGGCATGTCTTATGCGCGAATAGCCTTTGAGGTTTTGAACCCTTTTCTGGGCGCCGAGATAAATGAAAAAGACCTCAAAGCCATGCTGGACGATGCCTATGATGACAGCATTATTCCCACCACCATACAACACCTGACCGGGAAAACCCACATTATGTGGCTCACTCAAGGCCCTACCTATTCTTTCAAGGATTATGCGGCACGGTTTTTCGGACGAATGCTCAATTATTTTCTGCAACAATCCGGCAAAAAGCGCATTGTCGCTGTCGCCACCAGCGGTGATACGGGGGGGGCCGTGGCCGATGCGCTTCATGGTCTGCAACGTGTTGAAAACATCGTATTTTTTCCAAAAGGATCCATTACGGAACGTCAGCGGCGTCAGATGACCACCCTGGGCGATAATATATATGCCTTTGAGGTGAATGGGGATTTTGATGTGTGCCAGGCCCTGGCCAAACGTTTTTTGGGGGATAAGCAGTTTGCGAAAGATCTTTTTGATGATGCGGATCGCTTTACCTCCGCCAACAGCATCAGCGTCGGCCGGCTTCTGCCACAGGCGGTTTACCCATTTTTCGCTTATTCCCGAGTGGCGGAATATGACCAACCCATGATTGCAAGCGTCCCATCAGGAAATTTCGGTGATATGATGGGCACGGTGGTAGCCCGGGAAATGGGTCTTCCCATTGAACGGATCGTATGCGGTGTGAACGAAAATGATGAATTCCCGGAATTCTTGAACACCGATGCCTACGTGGTAAAACCTTCACGGAAATCCCCTTCTTCGGCCATGATTGTCTCCAATCCCAGTAATTTTGCCAGGCTCATCGATCTCTACGGTGGGCATGTTTACGATGAACGGGACGAGACAGGAAAAGTAATCCGGGAGGGGGTTATGGATTCGCCGCCGGATCTTCGTGCCATGCGTAAGGACTTCTGGTCGATCAGCGTATCCAATCCCGATCATTACGTCGCTATTCGCGAGGTTTACGAACAATACGGTATTAAGATGGAACCCCACGGTGCCGTCGGGTGGCGGGCACTAGATACGTATCTTGGGGGAAGACACGAACGCCTGGCGGTGATTTATGAGACCGCTGATCCGGGAAAATTTCCGGATGAGGTGCAAAAGGCCATCGATGTTGTTCCGGAAGTGCCGGAAAGAATAGCAAATCAGTCAACCCTTTCTGAACGGATTTACACCATTGATGATCCGCCCTTTACCAGGGAAGACGGTTCCCTCACCGTGAGTGAATCACAGTACGATACCGCAAAGAAAATTATTGAAAATGACATTGTACCCGAAGGAGAGAGATAATGGAGACGTTGCAGTGCAAAAAAGGTTTTATCTGCGATATGGACGGGGTCATCTATCACGGAAACGAACTTCTGCCCGGTGCGGGCGAATTTGTGGAATGGATGATGGCGGAGAAGAAAGAATTCCTTTTCCTGACCAACAACAGCCAGAAGTCACGGCATGAATTGCAGCAAAAGGTTCAACGTCTGGGGATTACCGTTGATTCCATGTTCTTCTACACCACCGCATTGGCAACGGCCCGGTTTCTTGCCACACAAAAACCCGGTGGTACCGCCTATGTTATTGGAGATGCAGGCCTGACCAATGCCCTCTACGAGGCGGGTTATCACTTAGATGACGTTGCGCCCGATTATGTGGTGGTGGGCGAAACCCGCTCCTATTCATTTGAAAAGATTCAACAGGCCATCAGGCTGGTGCTGAACGGGGCCAAACTGGTGGGCACCAACCCGGATCTTTTGTGCCCAACGGATGCGGGTCCCATACCGGGATGCGGCTCAACCATTGCGCCCATCGAATACGCCACCGGCAGAAAGGCTTTCTTCATGGGGAAACCCAACCCCTTGATGATCCGGCATGCGCTCAGGTGTTTGAGTTGCGGGCGTGAGGACACCGTTTTCATCGGAGACCAGATGGAAACGGATATCATCGCCGGAATCAACGCGGAAGTGGACACGGTCCTGGTTTTGAGCGGCGTGACAACCAAAGAGGATCTTGTGAAATACGCTTACCGACCAACCTATATTATTGGTGGCGTGGGGGATATTTTGAAAGAAGAGGGCGCCCAGAGTTGCTAGAGTTTCGGTAATGAGGAGGACTGCCGCCACTTCCGTGTTCATAAGATTTCACGTAGGTTATTCATCAAACACCCGCTGCCGTCCGGTTAAGACCAATTGGAATCGTAGTAATTCGCCAGGATGGATCCTTCCAGGGGTGTATTCAGAAGATTCATGTAGAGATAGCATTTGGAAAGCAAAAGGAAGCTGATTTTCCGTACCATTCCTTCGAAGATTTCATAGCGGTCCATGAGATACCGGTTTAATTTCGATTTTTGCTTTTGTATCGGATACGTTGATAATCATTGCATCCAATCAATATAGTCTCATTTTCCACTTCCTCAATATATCTTGACGAATTTATGAAAACATATTGCCTTGGTATTTGTATTGTGATATTAAATACGTTCCTTTGCGTTGTTATGATACCCTAATAAGATTTTTTTCAAGTGCCGGAAGGCTATGAAAAATGAAGTTCAACAAATTGTCGAGGTGCTGAACAATGCCCATGTCCGCTATGTTGTGGCGGGAGGCCTGGCGGTAATTGCACATGGCTATCTACGTTTGACCATGGATATTGATTTGGTGATAGATCTGGAACGTGATAATCTGCTTCGCGGTTTAAATGCGCTGGAAAAGGTCGGCTACAAACCGCGTCTTCCAGTGACAAACGAACAGTTCGCGAATGCTCAAACGCGCGAAGGCTGGATTAAAGAAAAAAACATGATGGTATTCCCGCTTTGGAATCCATCCGAGGCTAACGGGATGCTCGTTGATATATTTGTAAAATGCCCCTTTGATTTTGCGGATGAGTATGCGAAGGCAAAGTGGATGGAAATTGAAGGTGGACCGCAAGTTCCGTTTGTTGGACTGGATTGCCTTTTGAGGATGAAGGAGATAGCGGCACGTCCCAAGGATTTGGTTGACATTGAATATCTCGAAAGGGCTCGGAATGAAAAGCCGACAGAAGGGTGAAGATCCCTGGAAGTATGCGACATATGAAGGCGTTGAACGGTTGCAGCGTCGGCAAACCGCAAAGATGACGCTTTCTGAGCGGCTTAAAGCCCTGGATGACATGATCAGCCTTGTCAGAGGGTTGCACGTAGGTAATTCAGGCACCCGCTGCCGTCCGGCTAAGACCAATTGGAATCGTAGTAATTCGCCAGGATGAGCCCCTCCAGAGGTGTATTCAGAAGATTCATGTAGAGATAGCATTTGGAAAGCAAAAGGAAGCTGATTTTCTGTCCATAGACGTCCTTGTCTTCCTCAAGGCTGTCAAAATTGCCGCCGCCCTTTGAAATGATCAGATCGGCCTGTTTGTAAAGTGCTTGAACTTCCGGGGAACATCGGGGCACTTGGGTCCCGGGAAACGGGCCGTCAATGCCGTTGGGTAGCACCGGGACCACTTCGTCCATCTTTATATCCCGGGCTTCTATCAGGGTCACATCATTAAGGGTGGGCAGGCTCCGTACCACAAATACAATTTCAAGGTCATACAATTTTTTCAGGGTCGAGATCAGCAATTTGTCCAGCACAATCTCCCCCGCATTATCCCCGAAATACACCAGACGGTGTGTATTTCCAACCTGCGCCTTGAATGTTTCAAAACTTTTTTCGGGAAGAGGTTGTTCCATCTTTTCTTTTACGATTGTCGCAAGTTTCTGAAAATCAAGGGAAATCATGACGTCAATGGCGTTTCCCAAGATGGCCAGCTTGACAGCGGCCTCAAGGGGGTCTTTCGCATCCCGCACCATTCCTTCGAAGATTTCATAGCGGTCCATGAGATACCGGTTCAATTTCGATTTTTGCTTTTTAAGGGGATCCTCGTTACCCAGCACTTTATAGATTTTCCTCATGACTTGTTCCACAACGGTGGCGCTGGTAACATCCCAGTTTTTTCCGCTTAGGGTGGGCATCTGAAGAACCTCGTTGAACAAAGTGTTTACATCGGAATCACCTAGTCCTGATTTACGAATAAAGCCCAAACACATCTTGAGTATGCAGGGAACGCAGTCCGGTCCAATTTTCAATTTTATAACTCCTTAATTTATCGGTTGAGGTTCTTGGATTTTTCCGGGAAAGATAGATATGGATTAAACAATTTTGCAGCCATATTCCAGGAATTTGGAATCATCGGACATCAGGATCCATCAGAAAAAATGGGTATCAATCAGAATTTTCACGGATGTTCCCCATAGAACATCGCGTTGATTTCAGCATCCTCTTCCATAAAATCATCAGGAATTTTTATTTGCCCAGCCAGCAGGCCAAGTTTACGCTTTTCCTTGGGCTTATGAGGCACCAATTCAACAAGCGGAAGATTGTTCTTGGCGATGATTACCTCTTCGCCGTGATATGCCATATCAATCAGCTTAGAAAGGTTTGTTTTCGCTTCGGATATGTTGATAATCATCGCACCCTCTCCAATTTTGAAAAATTAATGAACCAAGTATATCCATTCAGGCCAGGTTGGTCCAGTAATTCCGGTGGTTCAGCTCAGCACCCTCGGCCGTCATTTTATCAAACAGTTGGAGAATCGCATCGCAGAATATGGAATCATTTTGACAAAAGATAGAATCAGTGAAGCTGTAGAAACGGTTTCATAAAAGCAATAATGGCCTAAAGCCCCATTTTACCCGGATTCAGAATGTTGTTGGGATCGAAAAAGTGTTTCAAGCCCCGCATTATATCAAGGGAAACGTCTCCGTGTTCCAGCGCCATGAAGGGCGCCTTGGCCAGACCGATCCCGTGCTCGCCGGTCAGAGTGCCTCCCAATTCGGTGACCCTTGTGAGCAGTTCACTCGTAGCCAGATGTAGTCTGTTCACTTCTTCAGGGTCGGTTGGATCATAACTAATGCCCGGATGCAGATTGCCGTCGCCGGCATGCCCAACGGTTGGAATGCGCAACCCGTATTTTTCACCCAGATCAGAGATAAATTTCAAAACCTCCGCGACCTTGGACAAGGGAACGGCCAGGTCTTCCACCTCAAAGGCAATATTGAGTCTGAAAAGGACTCCGCCGGCGGATTTTCTCGCCAACCACAAGGCCTCGGCCTCTTCGGGTCCTTTGGCCATCTGAACATCCGATGCGCCGTGCTCTTTGAAAATAGCGATAATTTGCTCCAATTGCGCCTTTGTTTCCGCCTCTGTGAAGCCATCAGCTTCGGCCAGGAGAATCGCTGCCGCTTCCGGCAGCCGCAGGTCGGTGTTCTGGTTGATTGCAGTCAGCGTATTTCTATCGATGATCTCGAGTACGCTGGGGATAATACCCGAACACATGGTTCTAGACACGGCCTGTCCCGCGGACTCCAGACTGGCGAATGCCGCTCTGACCGTTCCGGTGTAGCGCGGCTTTGGGTTGATTTTTAAAATGATCTCGGTAATAACGCCCAGCATGCCTTCCGAACCCACAAAAAGCCGCGTCAGGTCAAAACCCGAAGAAGACTTCATGCACCTGGTGCCGGTTTTTAACTTCCGGCCGTCGGCCAGCACCGCCTCCAGCCCAAGAACATAGTCTCTGGTAACCCCGTACTTTGCCCCCTTCATGCCGCCGGCATTCGTCGCCACGTTCCCACCGATCGTGGCAACCCTCCCTGAAGCGGGATCCGGAGGAAAGAAAAAGCCATGGGGCGCCAGCGCTCTTTCCAGATCGGCATAGACCACTCCCGGCTGGACCACTGTCACTCGGTCCCCTATGCATATGTCGAGGATTTTGTTCATTCGGCAAAGGTCCATGACCAAGCCGCCCTTGGCCGGCACGCACAGGCCGGCCATGCTGGTGCCTGCGCCCCGCGGGGTCACGGGAATCTTCTCGCGGTTGCAGAAAGTGAGCACATCAGAGACCTGGTCCGCGCTATTCACCCAGACCGCGGCCTCTGGTCGATGGCGGTGGGCTGTTGCGCCGCTTGAATATGAGACCAAGTCTATAATTTGATCGCTGAAGTTTTCCGGTCCAACGATTGTCGCTAACGATTTTTTTATCTCAGTTTTCATTTCCTGGAAGCTCCAGAGGGTGTGTAATAGATCATTGTGGCTTGGGGTATGACAGCGGTCTTGGTGCCGGGCCCGAATTTTTTCTCTAATATATCCAGCGTTTCAGCCCAACTTCGCGTAAACGTGATAGATTCAGGATTGGAAAACCAGTCCGCAACGGTTTTGTCCCATTGCGGAGATTGGATGATAATTTTGATGTGGGAAGGGACGGCGGCAACAGGGTACAAACGTCCTCCATAGTCTTGACCAAAACGGCCTACCAGATAATGGGGCACCTGACCTTCCGGCGAATTGGCGATGACGACGATGGTCCCACCGTTTTCGCCTAAAGCGCGTCCCCCCACCTGAACCGCCAAGGCCATCTCATTGGCCTTGGCAAATGCATTGGCAATAACGAGTTGCTTTCCCGCCGGTTCGGGGTCAACGGCATAAACGTCTTTGGCCGCGGCCACGGCTTGGGCGTGGGAAGCCAGAAATTCGCCGGAAAAAACGTCAGTGGCGGCGCCGCGCCCATTGAAGAGGACGTCTACTTTGAAATCCAGGCCGGCCATACGGGCCGCTTCTTCAATATTAAAGCGAAAGATATTGTTATCGAAGTTTCCCAGGCCCATTGTCTCCGGTGCTTGCGCCTCCACATCCACGTGATGATGTGTAATTGTGTCTATGTGAGCTACTCCGGGCAGAACGATTTTCCCCCCTCCGCTGAATCCAGCATGAGGGTGGGCCGTGACGCATCCGATAGCTATTCTGAGATCGGCATCCACGACTTCCCTGTTGATCATCACTTTGGTGCCGAACCGGGTTGTACCCACCTCTACGCAGTTTTCATATGGATTGTGATTGAAGACCCGGTACCTGCGCAGGATATCCTCTCCCAGTTTCTTCCGAAATTCATGTTGTGTCAGGGCGCCGTGGCAACCCAGAGCGCAAACGAATGTAATGTCTTCCTCACGGATGCCACCGGCCTGCAACTCCTTCAGCACGACAGGCGCCAGTTCATATGTCCGCGTGGGACGCGTCATGTCGTCAAAAATGATGACCGCTTTTTTCTTGCCCCTGGCCATCTCTCGAATGGGATCAGCGGCGATGGGCCTGAGGATAGCCGCCTTGGCCTGTTTCCGGGTAATTTCAGGGCGGGATGCTCCTCTCATGGGACAGTATTCGACTTCCCACTGGTCGGGGAGGTCGATCTCTAACAAACTGTTCCCGTACCACAGCAACTGGGGCAATGAGATTTTCATGCAGCAGGTCTCCTTAATTTTGGATCGTCCTAATCTTCATAATCGTTTACGGTTCACAGTTCACAGTTTTTCAATGAACTATGGAACGTTTGAAGAATTTTGAATATTGATTCCAACTCTTGAATTAATCCTTTCGCATCTAAAACTTCAAAGAGACCCCATAATTCTGCGCTGTCTTCTGATTTTTCAACCGTAAACCGATAACTGTAAACCGTAAACGGTTACTAATCTTTCTCTTCCATCAACTGATTGATGAACTGGGTTGTGTTGTAGATCTTGAATTTCTGTTTGCGCAGCTTGGCGTTGCTAAGGTTATGCACGCAGGAGTTGCATTCGGTCAAGACAATTTGCGCTCCCACCGCTTCCGCCTGATCCAGCCTCCGTCGCGCCATGGCAATGGAATTTTTCGCATAGGCGCCTCTGACGTCGCCGCCGCAACAAAGGGCGCTTTCCCGGTTGTCGGGCAATTCTTTAAAATCAGGCGCGATTTTCCGTATGGTGTTTCGGGGTTCCTCGTAAATGCCGCAGTGCCGTCCCAGATCGCAGGGGTCGTGGTAGGTCACCCGAAGGTCCGTGCTCACGGGGAATTCAAAATTCTGCAAGAACTGGGTGATATGGAGCACCCGGACACCCTTTTCCTTCAACTCGGCATACTGGGGCTTGTTGTTAAAGGTTCGAAAGCAATAGGGACAGCCGGTGACGACCGTTTGGGCCCCCGTATCAAAAATGAGATCCATATTTTTCCGCGCCAGGTCAGGGTTAATGTCATACCCCACGTCTTCCAGCACGCCGCTGCAGCAGACCTCGTCAATCAGGGTGTAATCTACCTTGAGTTTATCCAGAAGTTCCAGTGTTTCCAGGGTGGCTTCATCCTCCCGGTAAGACCCCACACACCCGATAAAATACACATAGGCCGCTTTTTGATTCCTCTCCCGCTCGAAATCCTCGGGCTCGTCTTCCGCATAGATGTTGGTGTGTTTCTGAAGAACCTTGTGCATGCCTTCAAAGGCGGGATGGCATGAGCCCACATTCACCATGTCTTTTCGGGCCTGCTTGATAATGTCGGGAACCCGAACCCCGCTGGGGCAATTTTCAAAACAGCCGGCACAGGTGGTGCATTGGAACAGACTCTCGGTCAATTGATCATCCAGCTCAATTTGGCCGTCCATGACTTCTTTTAAAAGGAGCATTTTGCCCCGGGCATTGAGCCCGGGGCGAAGGGTGGCCCCATAAACCGGACATACCGCCTGGCAAAATCCGCATCGGGAGCATTGTAGAATCTGCTCGCGGAATTTTCTCTCAAAATCGTATTTCGCTTCCATGATCAATTCTCCATCGCCATTTTCCCGGGGTTTAGGATGTTGTTGGGATCGAAGGTTTTCTTGAGCGTGCGCATCACGTCCATGGCCACCGGATCATGTTCCAGGGTCATGAAGGGCGCCTTGGAAAGACCGATGCCGTGTTCCCCGGTAAGGGTTCCGTCCAGCGCCACCACCGTGATGTCCGGCTTGATTTTCTCTTTAAAGGCCTGTGAGAAGGCTTCCCCTCCCTCCCTGTCGTGAAAAGGGCTTTTGGGATGCCGGTCGCCTTCGATCCGGCCGATCATGGGTACAAAACCACCGTGGTGATGAGGCATTTGGCGCGGTTCAGCCTCCCCTATCACCACGATGGACCTGGCATTCAACATCCATTCTAGGTACATACCTCCTCCCTTGTGCTTCTCCCTATGAACCATCGTTGACCTGCTATACTATCCAACAAACGGGTAAATTCACCTTTCTTCCCCGCAAATGCCTTGCCTAGCACGCATGCGGAGACCAACACAGTCATGTGGGCGATCGGCATCCCTCAGGTGGGTTGCTGAGCCTCCGATGACCTGAAAAAGGCGACAGGATGCACATCCCCCTTGGTATCGACCCCTGATTCTCTAAAAGGGAAGGACATCTTCATGACGGAAGCACCAAAGAACTACCCGGCGGGTAAAAAACAAGAAAAAGAACCGTCTCTATGAGGGTAGGGGAGCCGTCATTTTACCTCTACCCAAGGGAGGTTCGAGAGTTATGGTTCCGGTTGCGGCCTTGAATCGCCCCGAGCATTCCGGACCCGATTCGCTATCCATGGGAGACGACACCCTGGAGGGCTTTCTCCCTAAGTTTTTGATAGCCTTTTCCCTGAGAAGTTTGTTGCAGTTCCCGCAACCTCATGAGCAGGATCAATTTCAAATACTCTATGGCTGTTCTCCTTCTTCCGGATCGGTTCTGCTAGGATCAGTAATCGTCATGGGCGTTTCCATGTATTGAACCCTTGGGGAAGGATTGGGGTTTAACAACAGGCGGGTCACATCCGGTCGGGAGTAATGACCGACAGGATCCGCAAGCCATTTCCCAAAAACGATCATTGACAGGTCTATTTCAGCAATCAATATACCTTCTTCATTTTCAGGTAAGGTTTTTACCAAAGGCCTACCGTCAGGTCCGAAGGCATTTGCAAAGCCGCCGCCCATCTGGAGAAATTGCGCCTTCTCTTCTGTGTCTACCAAGGTTTCAATCATTAGTTTATCGACGACTGCCACCGCCATCAGCACGTAACATTGCCCTTCGAGAGCGTAAACTTGACTTGCCGCCGTGCTCGCTTCTGCGCCTAGAGAATAGGGTCCACCCGGAGGCATGGCAAAGGAAGGCCAAGATGCAGCATGAACTTGTTCGCCAAAACTATACATGGCATACTTGGAGAGGGGCTGGAAATGCTCCCAGCAGTTTAGGCCGCCCAACTTGCCAATATCCAAATCATAAACTTGAAATCCACTTCCATCCCCTTCGCCGAACAACATCCTTTCCACATTGGTTGGTTTGAGCTTACGCCGCGAGCCGAGAACCAAACCTTCTCGTCCAATAAAGACCTGAGATATGTAAAGGCTGCCGCCCTCTTTTTCGCTGAATCCCATCACCACATGAATATCATTCTCTTTCGCTGTGTCGCAGATTTTTTGGCAATAGAGGTCTCCGACGACCATAGAGTTCTGATAGTACTGGGCATAAAAATGCATTCCACCGGCAGGAGGCCCAAGCCAAATCCAGAATGGATAACCCGGTAACCATAGTTATGGAAAGACAATCAATTCTGCTCCTTGCTTAGAAGCATCAGCAATAAGAGAGCATGCTTTTTCTACACTGCTCGCTAGATCAAGAAAGACCGGTGCAGCCTGTACTACCGCGGCTTTATAATTCAGTTTAGTTCGGTATAGAAACCCTTGCCCTTAGGGCAAGGTCAGAGTTCAGTCACTTCGTTGCACTTGAGCCCCATAAGGGTCAGGGGATCCAGGATGGCGTCGATCACCCCCCGTTCCAGGGACATGTAGACCTCGGGCGCGGACATGGCCACGGGCGCGCCGCCCCATTTCTTGATCAATTTTCCCATAAAGGGCCTGCGCTGAAAACGCTGACGGACATACGCCCAATCCCGATCCGTATAAACCCGTACCACCGGTCGACCGGTCGTGCCTGAAGTGGTAAAATATTTGGCCAACCGGGACTGATCAACCCCCAGATAACTGCCAAAAGGTGGATGCCGTTTCTGATCTTCCTGCAATTCGGCCTTGGTACAAAAAGGAATCTTGGAAAGATCTGAAAAATTCTGAATATCATCTGGAGCAAGACCTATTTCATCAAATTTTTTTCTCCAGAAGGCCGTATCCCGGTAACAGTGACGAACCTGGGACATGAGCCTGCGCGTCTGCAGATCACGGACCGCAACTTCCGGCAATTCATCAAGCTTCCCATCAAGAACCGTATAATTGGGCAACATTTCATCATCTCCCTTTTCTAATAACCTTGCTCTTAAAACAGAGCTCACTTCCGGATCTATGAAGCGGCTTTGAACATGCGTGTCAGGGGAAAATCGATTTTATAAACCCGGATCGCATTTCCACCCAAAATCGGATTCATGTCATCCTGGGCTATATTCAGTCGACTCACCTGTTTCAGGCTCCAGCCCATAACATCAACCTGGTGGGTGACGATGCCTTCTTTCCGAATCTGTACCGCATAGCTCTGAGGCGTTAGGCCGATGTGGGTATGGATTGGGATGCTGGCGCCCCAATCCGTTCCCCACATCAATTTTTCAGGTCCGATGTTCGGGTCCGACAATAGCTAACCGTCAAGAAAGGGACTTCTTATCACCTGTTGAGGTGAAATTTTCCTTGACATACAAGGCCGAATCACCTATAATCAACCATTAAGAAAGGGACTTCTTATCACCTAAGGCCAGTGGTCGCGTATCCGCAAACCCTGTACTATCTGTATCGGCGTGTGTCCCTTCAATAAGCCTGATAACTGGTTTCATCGGTCCGTACGGTGGTTCGCGGATTACTTCCGATGGGCCGATCCCTTCTATGTGAAAATGGACAAGCTCCTCGGCTATGGAAAGTTACTTCACCCTAATAACTTTTGGGATACCTGGAAGCCGCAACCGAGCAGAACCGATCGAGTGAAGATAAAGGGATAGCTCATTACCTTTAGAGTAGGAGGCCTTGGAGACATGGTTAAGAACGGAGTCGTGAGGAGCACCTGCGCCCTATGCTACGGCGGGTGCGGGGTGTTGGTTCACCTGAAGAATGGTAGGGCGGTCAAGATTGAAGGGGACCCCGAAAGCCCGATAAACAAAGGGAAACTCTGCGGGAAAGGGCTCTCGTCGCTGGAATATCTGTATCATCCCGACCGTTTGACATACCCCTTACAGCGTGTAGGAGAGAGAGGAGAGGGCACGTGGCGGAAACTACCGTGGGATGAAGCCTTGAGCATGGTTGCTGACGAGTTCCTCAGGACGAAGACCAGGCATGGCCCTGAATCGCTGGCAATGATACAGGGCGCTGCCAAGGGGATTCAGGACAGTTATCAGGTGAGATTGGCCAACGCCTTTGGCACGCCAAACCTTGCTACCCAGGGCCATGTGTGTCATCTCCCACGAATGATGGCCTCCAGAATAACCTGCGGATTCATGCCGATTCCCGACCGTGAATACCCGCCTAACTGCATGGTGATCTGGGGGTTTAACCCGTCCGATACCTTTTTCTTTAACTTCGAACGGATTCGCAAGGCCTGCGAGAGAGGTACCAGGCTTGTGGTGATCGATCCCCGCGAAACGGGTTTGGCCCGCGAGGCAGATCTGTGGCTGCGAGTGAGGCCCGGCTCGGATTTGGCACTGGCCCTTGCGATGATACACGTAATCATCGATGAGAACCTCTTTGATCGGGGTTTTGTTGATACGCAGACACAGGGGTTCGATAAACTCAAGACACATGTTGAGGATTATCCACCGGAGAAGGTCGAGGCATTGACCTGGGTAGATGCGAAAACGATACGGCAGGCAGCCCGATTCTACGCGTCAAACAGGCCAGCCTGCATTGAATGGGGCAACTCCCTCGACCATACTGTGAATAGTTTTCAAACGGGCCGCGCCCTTTGTATCCTCAGGGCGATCACCGGCAACCTTGAAGTGCCTGGAGGCGAACTGCGGTGGACATCCCTGGACCTAATGGACCGCCGGTCACCGGAGCTGGAGCTATGGGATAGGATGCCGATGGCCCAGTGGCAGAGAAGGGTCGGCGTTGAGCACAAACTGCTTCCGATATTTCGCTACGTTACCCCGCAGAGCATAATACAGGCTATATTATACGAAAAGCCCTACCCCATTCGCGCGGCCTATATCCAAGGTGCCAATCCAGTACTCACCTATAGCAACGCAGCAAAAACTCATGAGGCCCTTACCAAACTCGACTTCCTGGTGGTGGCTGACATGTTCATGACCCCAACCGCCAATTTGGCCGATCTAGTCCTGCCGGTCGCCGGCTATCTCGAGCACGACAGCGTTGTTGCTACACCGGCGTATCCTATAGCCCAGGTGCAGCAGAAAGTTGCCCAAATCGGCGAATGTCGATCCGACTACGAAATTCTCAGCGATCTAGCTCGGCGCCTCGGTTTTGGAGACGCTTTCTGGGACACCGAGCAGCAGTGTTTGGACGCACTGCTGAAACCGGCGGGGCTGACCTTTAATGAATTCAAAAAGACCGGGGTTATCTGCGGCACAAAACACTACCGAAGTTACGAGACAGATGGCTTTGAAACACCGTCCGGTAAGGTGGAACTCTATTCCAGCCAGCTTGAACAGTGGGGGTTTGATCCGCTTCCAAGCTACCGTGGATTACCGGAAACGGAATTCACCGAACCAAACCTGGAAAAGGAATACCCCTTTGTGATGACGAGTTGGAAGTCTGCTCCTTTCAGGCACTCCGGCGGAAGGCAGATACCTTCATTAAGGAAAGAGCACCCTGAACCCGTGGTCATCATTCATCCTGAAACAGCAAAGAACCTGGGCATAAAGGATGGCGATCAGGTGCACATAGAGACCAGGAGGGGCAAAATAAGACAGAAGGCCTTCATCTCGACCATGCTCGACCCCAGAGTGGTGGGAGTTGATTATGGGTGGTGGTTTCCTGAGGTAGAAGCTGCTGATTCGTACGGGTGGAGGGAATCAAACATTAATATTCTCACCGATGACAGGCCACCATTCAATCAGGAAATAGGCTCGACCAACCTTCGTGGTTTTTTATGTAAGGTCTATAAGAGCGGGGGCGAAATGTGAAAGGCGTTTTGCCGCCAACCGTGCGTCTTGTCTGCCTACAATGGCTATGGTGCCTTCGCCCATAATCTTCATGGCAGGGCCGGCCCCTTTTATGGTCCGCACATCCTGGATGTTGGTTCCAGCCCTCTTGGCCACTTCGTCACACGTGTATTCTGCCTCAAAATCGGGCACTTCCAGCGAAGCACCATCGATACAGATAACGTTATGCCCGAGGCTTTTTATAATATCCTTTACATATTGTGTTTCAGGCCCCTTCGTATCAAATGTTGATAACTGCTATTATGTTGCGAGTTGGCTCAACCCATTGGGAACAATGAGATTTCAGAGCGGTCCTCTGGATATCCGAAATTTCCTAATAAAACAATGGTTTGTCGCACATTCTGATAAGACTGGATCGTGTACTTGCAACATAATATTTCTCACTTTTTCCACCTTTACGTAATGGGTAGTCGGTTGGAAAATTGCATTAAAGGCTATCCAACCAATCCATTATGTCTGTGTTGTTCTCCGACTGAAGCAAATCATCTATTTTCTGATCATCGGTTAATACGGATTTCATGTGCTCGAGAAACCGGTCCTGAATCTGCCGCCTTCGCTTTATGTCAAGGTGAAGGTAGACGGTTGAGGATTGAACATTTTCGTGTCCCAAATGATTCTTGATGTCTGTAACGGAATCCCCGCGGTAAAGCATGTGAACGGCACAGGAATGGCGAAAGCTGTGTACGGGGTTAATCGTCTTGAGCCGCTTTTTTGGGAGCGCCTTTTCGAGATATTTCCTGCAGATCCGGTAAATGCCGTGCCGTGTTAACGCAACACCGCGTTGGTTGATAAAAAGCCGGTCTTGATAAAGAGGATTCGGGGTCACACGGTATTCACGGATATACAGCTGGAGAAGCTGAACGGTTTTGGGTTCAAGACCGATAATTCTGTAGCGATCCCCCTTACCCAAAATAGCCAGTGTTTTTTCTTGAGGGTTGAAGTAGTCCAGTTTCAACATGGCGATTTCACTGGCTCGGGCACCCGAGTCATAGAGCAGATGCAAAAGTGTGTAGTCCCGGAAGCCTTCTTTTTTATTACGTTTTAATCCAACAAAACATGCAACTTCTTTGTCGTGCCGCAGAAAATTTTAAGCGACACATGCGGCCGTCAGTTAGAGAATAAGAGATATTGTGTTTTTGCTTATATTTTTAGGAGTGCTATGTTGAAAATTATGGAAGAATCAAACAAGTTTACAGCCTACTTCTCGAAAAAGAGCGCCAACGTCTTATGATGCCCAACTTCTTTTGTGAAAATTCATTTATTGTCCCTTATTCTGCGCCACCATTTCATCAAACAGTTTCAGCACGCATGTACAAAATGCGGGATCATTGACATGGGCATCAAGATCCACCACCCTGATTTCCGGCTTGAGATGGGTTTTCAGGGCCTCTAGAAAGGCCTCTCCTCCCTTGACGTCGTGAAAGGGGCTTTTCGGGTGGCGGTCCCCCTCGATCCAGCCTTTCATGGGTACTACGATTGAGGTAGGTCCTTTGGCACGATTCAGCCTCTCGGCCACAAGTTCCCCAACTTTTGCTTTGTCTTCTCGATCCGCAACCACGATGGTGAGAAGTTGGTTGTGCCGGTGGTGTTTTCTGTCCTGAAACTCCGGCGGCAGGGGTCTGCCCGAGAACCAGAAAAAATGGCCTATGGCGCCGGCGCCCACGATCTGCGGAATCCCCTTTTCCCCCGCCGCCTTGAGCCTGTGCTTTCCGGACGTGGTGGCACCGCCGTTTACATAGTCCACCAACTCCACCAGGGAAAGGTCCAGGGCCACGTCCACGAGCCCGGCTGAAACGGCTTCTTCAAAGGCTTTCCCCCCCATGCCCGCCGTATGAAACACGGCCACCTCGTAGCCCCTTTTTTCAAGGGCCGGTTTGAGAATCTCCACATATTTCAGTTGACTGGTCCCGAGAGAAGTGATGCCCACCACTTTCCGGGTGGTTTTCACTTGTCGTATATAGGCCTCGGCAGAGCCTGAAATGGACCCGGCCGCGGAATCCAGAACTCTTCGGCTGATGGTATTGAGACCGTAAAGCCCTCCCGGCCACAGCATCATGGCCAGGTCGGCGCAGACCGATTCGGGGTTAATGAGGGGTGAAAAGGCGATGGTGGAAAGGATCAGTTTGGGGAGACCCATGGGAAGGACCTGCATAGCCTCCAGGGCCAGGGAGGTGCTCATGGACCCTCCCGCGGCAATGACCCCTTGCACCTGATTTTGTTTGTAGAGGCCTTTCAGGATTTTGTGGCAACCGGCGGCCATAGCGGACATGGCCTTTCCCTCGTGGCGAAGGGCGATGATCTCTTGGATGGAAGTCCCCGCAGCCCGGGCCACCGAGTCCCGGGTGATAAACGGTTCAAAGGGAACCGTTCCCAGGACACCCACATCCATGACCAGGGGTTCGAAACCGTTGTCCTCAATTCGATCCGCGAGGTAGCGGATCTCTTCTCCCCTGGTATCCAGCGTACCGATAACGATGATTTTTCTCATGATGGACTCCGTCATGGATCAAATTCACTCCCTGAACAATCTGGTGTGTGGGAGTTCTATGCCGAAGAGCCTTGCCGCGTTTCCTCCCAGAATCAAATTGAGATCGTCCTGACTCAAGTCCATGTTGTCGGCCATCTTGTCTACCTGCCGCAGGCTCCATCCATAGATATCGGGCTGGTGTTTTGGAAGGCCCCACGGTTTGATCTGGTCCGCATAGCTGGAAGGGTGGTGTCCCGGCCGGCTGTGGACTACGATTGAGGCCCCCCAGTCGGTGCCCCATATGAGTTTGCGGGGGCCAATGTTAGGGTCGGCCAAGGGTTTTTCATAGAGATCGGCCCAGTATAGCCCGGTTTCCACATAGACGTTGTTGAAGGTGGCGGCCACTTGAAAGGTATCGTCCATGAACTTTTCGGACCACCACCCCTGCATGCCGCCATGGGCCATGATGATGGGGACGTCAGGGTATTCCGCCGCCAGATCAAAGGCCAGAAGGGGATCAATCCTTTCAGGCGCCGACATGCGTCTTGAACTGCCCGAGCTGTACCCGGTGATGGCGCCCGTATGGTAGCTCACCGGCACCTTGTGCTTACGGGCCACTTCCATGAACAGGCGAAGCTCTTCCAGCCGTTCCGGCCACGAAACCATTTTGGTGGGGTTCGGATGGCGGGGGAGTCCTTCTCCGATGCCGGCCCTGTAAAGGCCTGTGCCCAGCAATTCATCCAGTTCCCGGGCCGCAGCTTCGGCCGTCCATTCCGCTTCCCCTCTAAGGGCCTTTTGCATGGTCTGAACCGGAAGGCACATGGCAAGGAACTTGTCGGGATGGTTCCCGACGATCTCGGCATTGAGTTCGTTGGTCATGCCGAAGGCGGGCTGCAGCACGCACATATCCACCCCGTATCGCTCCATGTCATAGAGGAGGCGGGGCGAATTGTCATAGGTTTCCATCAAGCGCATCTCTTTGGAAAGCGTCTTAAAATCCCCCTTTATGCCCTTTTCCTTAAATTTGGCCAAATGCCGCTGGGCGTGCACATGCGTGTCAATAATAAAACGTGCCCTGGGTATTCCCATCTCCTTCTCCCCTCTGTTCACTTTTTGATTTTTACACGATCCGTCCTGCTCGGTTGAGGCGCCCACTTGTCCCAAAACTCTTTGGTATTCGCTGGTTTCCCATAACCGCATATCTTGTCCAGCTTTACATAAAGTGGATCAAGTGTTCGCCAGTGATCCACAAAAAACTTTACTGTCCGATGAAACAGGCTGTCCGGTTTGTTAAAAGGACAAACACTGATGCAAATGGTACACGGTTTGCGAATACGCGACCACTGGCCCATACATCCTTCCGCGTTGATGGGCCATTTCAATACCCCCGGCGCGTTTGATACATTTCGCGCCTCAGTCGTCCTTTTACCATGCAGGATGCTTTTGGACGGACACTTATCCGCACAAATGCCACAGGCCTCGCAGAATTCGGTTACACCGAAATCGATCGGTTTGTCCGGAATCAAGGGTAAATTTGTCAGGACTTTGCTGATTCGGACGGCCGGACCGAACTTTGGCGTAATCAGAAGGCCGTTTCTTCCCAGCTGGCCGATCCCCGCCTGTATCGCCATGGGAATGGTGATGCCCACCGTATTGGTTGAACATGACATGCCCTTATACCCCAGGGTCTTGATAAACTTTGACAAATAGGAATTGGTGATGGCCATCCGGCTGTAACCCAGACTGGTTTCCGCATCGGCAATATAGGTGGGGGCGTATCTCAGCATCTCGTAATCTTCACCGAAACCGAGCACGATGGCGTATTTATACTCCTCCGGCATCTCCTGGGGCGCGTGCTCTCCCGAACCTAGGTCAAAGGAGTGAGAATAGATCCATCGCCGATCCAGCTTGCATATGCCCACAATGTCCGCCCCGTAGTAAATAGCGACATTTTTAATATCCCGGGTCAATGCGGCGGAATCAGACACATCCCATTTTTCGTCCGCCGGAGGTAGAGACACCATGATATTTCTCGCCACCCGCTCATCAGTGGCAATGGCCCCGATCTCTCTGGCGATTGCAATGGGATTTGGCCGATCATTCTCGAACAGATGCATCATGACGCCGTTTCTGGAGCCGATCCTGAAGGCCTGATCACGCAATGAACTCCCTTCCTTTTTAATGCTCTTTGATTTATTCAACACCCAGTTTAAAAGGGGTTTGACTTTTTCGTCCCACAGAGGCCTGGCAAACATGGTATACTTCTCATCGAAAGATTCCACCTGGCCAATAATATTTTGTTTTTGCCATTCCTCAACTGACAGGTCTTTCATTCCTAAGCCTCCTTAGACGTCAAGCTTTGGGATACGGGTAATGGTCTTCTCCCACACGAACGCCTTTACCTCCTCATCAGACCGATACTTTTCCATTTGGTATTGCTCGTGGTGGACCAGATCGTCGAGATCCCTGCGAAACCGGGCACGTTTCTTTACGGTGCGGAGGGTGGCCTGCTTGTCTTCAGCCTGCTCATCGGCATAACCGATGGGGACCATGTGGTCCACCGTGTAGGACACAGGAATACCGAGGATCTCCTTAACCGCATCCTGGGTGGGTCCGCTTTGGATGGTGGCCCAGGCCGTAGCCAGCCCGAAGGATGCCGCAGCCATTTGAAGGGTATAAACACAGTTGGAAAGGCTTTGACGCATCAAAGTATCGGAGTCCATCCAGGCGGGATAAGTTGCCTTCAACCTGGGATCCCCGCAGACCGCCACAATAACCGGCGCCAGGTAGAGAAAAGGTTGGACCGCGATGCCCCGTGCGATCTCCGGATCCTTTCCCACCTCTTCTTTGATCTGAAGGGCAATGCCTTTGGAAACCTTCTTCTTGTTTTCCGGGTCTTTAATCACCACAAACTCCCAGGGCTGGCTGTTACCGGCGGAAGGTGCCTGTCGGCCGGCCTCCAAAATTTTCTCCAGGACCCCCTCAGGCACAGGATCGGATTTGTACCGCCGTACGCTTTTCCTGGTTTTTACCAAATTCAAAAAATCTTCGTAATTCATGTTGAAACCTCCTCAAGGCAAAAAAGACCATATTTCCCTAAAATCCTGAGTACAACCCCCGAAACCCTAACGCAATAAGTTGGGCAAAAAGAGAGAGATCTGGGGAATGCATACCAAAATGATCAGCCGCACCATATCCACTGACCAGAAGGGGAAAATTCCACGGAAAATGGTGGTAATGGGAACTTCCGGAGCCACAGCCTTAACCACAAACACATTGAGGCCCACCGGAGGGGTGATGGTGCCGATTTCCGCTACCATAACGATGATCACGCCGAACCAGATGGGGTTGAATCCCAGAGACTGGATCAGGGGATAGACGATGGGGATGGTCAGGATAATCATGGAACCGGGATCCATGATGCAGCCCAGAAGCAGATAGACCACCAGGATGGCTGTTAGCACCATATAGCGGTCCAGGTCCTGATCCACGATCAGTTGGGCCATTTCCATGGGCAGATTGGTCACCGCCAGAAAGTAGTTGAACATCATGGCGCCCACAAAGATGATGATCAGCATGGCGGTCATTCGACCGGTTTCCAGTAGACAATTATTGAGGGTTTGCCAGGTGAGCCTCTTTTTTAAAATGGCCATGACAAAGGCGCCGAAGGCGCCAACGGCCCCCGCTTCCGTGGGGGTGAAAAATCCGAAATAGATCCCCCCCATGACCACGGAAAAGAGGAGTAGGGTGCCCCAGGTCTGCCCCAGGGAAATCAGTTTTTCCCGGAAGGCGACCCTGGGACCCGCGGGGCCCAGTTTCGGGTTCAGACGCACCTGGATGATAATGGCCAGAAGATAGAGAACAATGGCCAGCACACCCGGGAGAAAACCGGCCAGAAAGAGTTTGCCGATGGACTGCTCGGTGAGCACCCCGTAGAGAATGAACACGATGCTGGGGGGAATCAAAATGCCCACTGTGCCCCCGGCCGCAATACTTCCCAGGGCAAGCCGATCATCGTATTTGTATTTGCGCATGGCGGGCAGGGCCACGGTCCCCATGGTGGCCGAGGTGGCCACGCTGGAGCCGCAAACCGCCGCAAAGGCCGCACATCCGCCCACGGTAGCCATGGCCAGCCCCCCGGGATAATGCCCCAGCCACTTGTAGGAGGTATCGTAGAGATCCTGGCTCAAACCGGAATAAAAGGCGAATTGCCCCATGAGGAGAAACAAGGGCAGGACACTCAGTATGTAATCGGAGCCTACTCCGTAGGGGACGCTTTCCAGCTGACTGAAACCTGCGTCCACCCCCACCACATAGCAGTATCCGGCAAAGCCTACCAGACCCATGGAAAAAGCGATGGGCATACCCGCGGCCATGAGGATAAAAAGCATTACGATCCCCAGAACCCCTGCCAGCAAGGGGTCCATCTCCCACTCGATCCAATGGGCGCATAGGGCCACGCCCAGGAAAACCACGCCCAGCACAAGGGAATACAGGATGCCCGTCCGAAGGCCGGGGAAACCTTTGAAGACCCTGGAAGCCGTTTCGACCAGTTGAACCAGAAGCACCAGGCAGAGCAGACCGCACCCAAAGGCCAGCATATAATAGAAGGGAAAAAGGGGAATGGACAGAAGGACGGAGGTGGCCTTTCCCGTCCATAGTTCCTCGGCCCGCAGGATATTTCGCCAGGTAATGAGGGCAAAGAACCCCAGTGAGAGAAAGAGCACAATGCTCTCCAACAGGGCCGAGGTCCGATTGGAAAGGTGGGAGGTGATGAGATCGATGCTGATGTGGGCCTTCTTGACGGTGGTGTAGGCCACTCCCAGATAGACCAGGGTCACCTGCATGAGCTGAACCACTTCAAAGGAACCGGTCAGCGGCTCGTTGAACACCCGGCGCAGAAACACATCCACCACCATCAGGAACATCATGGCCATGAGGAAAAGCACCCCCACACTGTTGATGGCCCGGCTGGACTGAAAAACAATATCCCTGAACTGCTCAGCGCTTTCCTTGATGCTCATGGTTTCATTCACCCTCTCGGAAAATCATCAAAACGTGCCCCGCCGGGTAAACTCCGGCGGGGCACCCATGCTTTTTCCAGAAACGCTACTTCTTCTTGCTACATGCTTTCTTCATCTGAAGGGCCTCTTCCAGCACCTTCTTTCCCGGAAGTCCTTTCTCTTCCATGGCCTTCACCCATTCCCCAAAGGCCGGTTGTGCCGACTTCTCCCATACCGCCAGTTCCGCCGGAGGCAGGGTGTAGATTTCATCTCCCGAGGCTTTCAGCTTTTTGTAGACCCTTATCACGGCGCGATCCGCGATTTTTCCGTTCATGTCGGCGGACAGGGACTCTCCTGAAAGCTCGCTGATCACTTTCTGAATATCGGGGGGCAGCTTGTCCCACACCTTCCGGTTCATGGCGAAAAAGAAAACCGTGGTGGAGATCCCCACCCGGGTGTGATATTGGGTGACCTCGTTGCATTTGATTCCCATAAGGGTCAGGGGATCCAGGAAGATGGCGTCGATCACCCCCCGTTCCAGGGACATGTAGACCTCGGGCGCGGACATGGCCACGGGCGCGCCGCCCCATTTCTTGATCAATTTTCCCATCATGGCTGAAGGGGTCCGGATCTTCATCCCTTTGAGATCCGCCAGGGTTTTTACCAGTTTTTTGCTGGTGTGCAGGTCCATGTTGGGGGGCATGCCCAGGGCCAGCATCTTAACATCCTTGAACTCATCCCCGAAGACGCCCTTTTCGTAGAGCCGCTGAGCCATGCGGCTGCCGATCTCCGCGTTGGGACTCATGAAGGGAAGTTCCATGACGGTTACCAACGGAAAGCGGCCCGGCGTATAGGCCAGGATTCCCCAGGTGATGTCCGCCACTCCCCGTGCGGCCATGTCGTACTGGTCCTGGGGTTTGCCCAGAGCGCTTCCGGCGTAGATCTTGATTTTGACCTTTCCCTTGGTGCGTTCCTCGATCATATCGATCCAGGGCTGCAGGATCTTGCTGTTCATGAAGTGCATGGGTGGGACAAAGCTGGACATTCTCAGATTGATGGGCTTTTCCGCCATGGCGGGGGTCAAAAAAGCAAAAGCCACAAAACAGAATGATACGACTGCCGTTGTCCAAAAAATTCGTCTTTTCATTTTCTCCTCCTTATGGGTTGTTGGATGTTAAATATATTTTGTGGGTCTAACCGGGACGAAGATCCCGCACCCGGCGCCCTTTGTATTCGGTCCTGGGAAGGGTCCCCTCATCCAGGATTTCCACCCCCGCATGAACCCCTTCCAATGCCTCCACAAGCCTCTGGGACACCCTTTCTCCGAGTCCTTTCCGATCTTCCGCCGATAGACCGGAAACCGCCTCGGCCCTCACCGCAAGGGTTTGTGCCTCCCCTTCCTGCCGAAGGACGATCTCGAATTCATCGGTGAGTTCATGAAACCCCCTGACCACCGCTTCCATGGAAGAAGGGAAGATGTTGATGCCCTTGTACCAGATCATCTCATCCACCCTTCCTTGAATGCCGCCCACAATGCGGGTTGCCGTGGATCCGCACGCAGGGCAGGGGCCGAAGGGGGCGATACGGCCCATGTCCCTGGACCGGTAGCGGAGAAGGGGCTGGGTTTCCCCGATGATATTGGTGTACACCAGTTCGCCCGGCATTCCCGGGGGCAGGGCTTCTCCGGTTTCCGGATCCACCACCTCCACAATGACAAAATCGTTGGAGATATGGGTATCCCCGCATCCGGGGCAGCTGCCCCCCATGGGGAAAAGCTCGGTGATCCCGAACCCATCGATGACAGCCCGGGCCGACCAACCTTTCAAAAGACGCTCCCGGGTGGCCGGAATGCCGGCCCCCGGCTCCCCCACGGAAAGAAGGATACCAACCCCTCCCATCCGATGAAAGTGCATGTCCTCGTTTCCGGCCTTCTCGGCCAGGTATAGAAGAAAGGATGCGGTGCCGCACACCAGTTTGGGCTTCAAACGGTGGATGATGCGAATTTTTTCCTCGGTGCTGTTGCGGGCCGCCCGAATGACCAGGGCTCCCATGGCCTCCCAGCTGTCCACAGCGGCGGTGGGACCCAGAAGACCGTCTGTGGGCCCCAGCAGCACGGCTATGTCCCCATGGCTTAAAAAGGGCCTGCGCAAAAAGCGCTGCCGGATATATTGCCAGTCCCGATCCGAATAGACCCGCACCAAGGGGCGGCCGGTTGTGCCGGAGGTGGTAAAGTATTGGGTCAGCCGTGAAGGATGGACGCAGAGATAGCTTCCAAAGGGGGGATGTTTTTCCTGGTCTGCCAGGAGTTCGGCTTTGGTGCAGAAGGGGATTTTATGGAGATCCGAAAGCGTTCCAATATTCTCCGGCGTAAGACCCGTCTCGTCGAACTTCCTGCGCCAAAAGGCGGTGTGCCGGTAGCATTGGCGAACCTGGGCCGCCAAACGCCGGAACTGAAGGTCTTCCACGGCCTTTTCGGGCAATTGTTCCAGATTGGGGTCGAGAACCGAATAATGGGGGTGCATGCCCATGCTCCTTTTTGGATTCGAAATGAGCTGTTTACTGATTATCCATTGACCGCTTTTTCCAGACGTTTCACTTCCCGGGTGGAAAGGGTCATCCGGCCCTGAAGACGACGGATCAAGGTATGCTTCAACCAGTTGGCGTCGTCCCGGTTCGGGTATTCGGTCTTACGGAGAAGACTGGCCATGGGAGCGCGGCTCTCCTTTCGAAAAAGTGCCGAACGCAGATAAATCTCCACCGCATCAAAAATGGCTTTTACCTCCGATACCCGCATGATCTCCCTGGGGTTTTCGGCATAGAGCGCCGGCAGGTATTTTCGCCTGATCCTCTCCAGATGGTGGATTCCCCGTTCCAGTTTGGGATCGTTGGTATAAGGGGGGCCGTATTCCGAGGCGATCTGACGGGCCTTGTCTTCCAGTTCGATCCAACTGTATCCCTGTTCAGGTTTTACGGCCGTAGCGCCGAAAATACGATCTCTTTCCGCCTGGACCTGCTCTGGATCGATCTCCTTGAAAGGGGCCTCTTTTGCGTATCGGGCCGCATTTGTGCCGGCCCGGGCCCCGAACACAAAGGCGCCGCCACTGCTGTGACGCCAGCTCCCGCCGGTGAGGTCTCCGGCGCAATAGAGTCCTTCCATGCTGGCCTTTGCATCAGGATTCATATGAATGCCTGCCTGGTTGTTGTGGATATAAGGTGGATGCCACTCAAATTCCACCGGGCCTTTCCGAAAATCCTCTTCCCTTTCTTTCATCCAAAGAAAATACCCGGGGCTGGTGGATTCGTTTTCAAGTGCCCAGAGAAACCGCTGCATGTCACCCTTGTTTTCCGGATACCCCGAAAGGGATGAGGCGTCGTAGTAGTCGGGGCCAAGGGTGTCGTATCCCAAGTTCATGGTCCGCCTGTATCCGATCCCTGACAGGCTGATCTCCTCACCGGGCTCGGGCATAAAAGGTTTTCCAAACCCATCCATAGGCCGCAACAAACCCATGGCCGGACCCACCCCCCAGTGGCTGAAGTCCTTCCAAATAGTTGTATATTTGGCAAATTCCATGTTGACCAGATCGGCGCCGGCCCGGTAGGCCATCACAATCCCTTCCCCGCAGTTGGTGGGACAACCGCACTCTATGAACCGGGTGGGGGCGTAGAGGGTGTCTTTGTGACGGCCTAGCCGATAGGACCCGCCGGTGGTCAGGATCACGGCTTTGGCCCGGCAGACCAGCACCTTCCCGGTGCGTGTTTCCAATCCCACGGCCCCGGCCATATCCCCGCCTGTCCGGCCTCCGTCATTCAGGAGCCCTACGGCTGCGGTCCGGTTGAAGACGGTTACCTCGGGAAAACTCTCCACTTTTTTGGCCAGGATCGGTTTCATGTCATGCCAGACCGTGGGACCGGGCGCCCAAATCACAGGGGTACCCGGACAGATGTCCGGGGCAGGTTTGAAGGTAAAGGAACCATCGTCGTTTCGAACCTTGATCCCATAGCTTTCCAGATCAAGGATTCGGTCCAGGGTATCCCTGGCGAATTCATAGGACACATCCTCGTCACAGATCCCGGCGGCGAATTTCACATTGAGCTTGGCAAACTCACCGAAATCCATATTGTGGTCGGGATGTATGAGCGGAATTCGATGGAGCCCGGTGGCGCCGTTCCCGCTGCGTCGAATATGACCTTTTTCAAAAAGCACAACTCGGGCGCCGGATTCCGCAGCCTTGATGGCCGCAAAGCAACCGGCCAATCCGCCTCCCAGCACCAAAACGTCCGTCGTGATTTGTTCATCATTCTTGCTCATATGTGGAACCTCCTTTGCACCAATAGAATCATAAACAGGCCAGCGGCAAATCCATGGTAAGAACACCCTCAACGGGGCAGTCATAGAGACAGGCGCCGCAATACCAGCATTCTTCCGGATACGCCACCGTTATCAGGTTATTGTCACTGTCGAACTCAAAAATATCCGAAGGGCACACTTCGTAGCAGGTGCCGCAACCAATGCATTTGGCATGGTTGATATGAATACCTCCTCGATACTGTACTCTATTCATGGCGACTCTCCTCCTTTGTATGGTTACATGAACCTACCCTGCTTTACGCCACAGGTCTGAACATGCGAGTTAGCGAAAAGGGTATGTTGTACACGCGAAGCGCGTTGCCTCCCAAGATGAGATTCAGGTCGTCCTGTGAAATGTTCAGTCTGCTCACCTGCTTCAGGCTCCACCCCATCACGTCCACCTGGTGGGTGACAATGCCCTGTTTTCGGATCTGAACCGCATACGTCTGGGGTTCACACCCCAACTGGGTATGGATGGGAATGCTGGCCCCCCAGTCGGTTCCCCACATGAGTTTCTCGGGACCCACATTGGGGTCCAACAGGGCCTTGTAGTAAAGTTCGGTCCAGTAAAGGCCGGTTTCCAGGTAAACATTGTCGTGATTGGCAGCCACCTGGATGCACTCCTCCACCAGGGTTTCCCAACGTCCTCCCTGCATGCCACCATGGTCGAAGACGATGGGAACCTCGGGGTATTCCGTGGCCAGGTCCCGTATCCAGGAAGGGTGAAAATTTTCCGGCCAAAAGGTATAGGAAATCGGATAACCCATGGGCGATCCGCTGTGGACTCTCACCGGGACCTGGTGTTTCCGGCCCAATTCCATTACCATCCTGAGCTGATCCATGCGCTCCGTCTGGCTTAAGGTCTTCTGGTTCATGACGCCCCTGGGGTTGGCGGGCATGCCTTCTCCGGTGCCGATAAACTTTCCCGTGGACAGGAGCCGGTCCAGCTCTTCCACGGCCGCTTCCATGGTCCATTCCATCTCGCCGGCCAGGGCCCTGTCCGCTGTCTCCTTGGGATAGGCCAGGGCCCTGAATCGGTCGGGATACCGGTCCACCAGGGCCATGTTGATCTCATTGTTCATGCCGAATGCCGAACTGAGGATGCACATGTTCACCCCGTAGCAATCCATGTCGTAGAGAAGCCGTTCGGAGTTGTCATAGGTTTTAAGGAATGGCATCACCCTGGCAAGCTCCCGGTAATCGATCTTTTTGTAGTCGGTGAGCCCCGCCTTTTTGAATTCCGGGCCGGCCGCATGGCGCTGGGCATGCACATGGGTATCGACGATGTAGCGTCCAAGTTTCATTTTGGTGCCCTCTTTCTTTATGCTTTTCCGTTTCTCACTTTGCGGACCTTTACTCTGGCGGCCGTCTCGATATTCAGGCTGACAGGGTCCACATGCTCCAGATCGTTGGCCATGAGGGTATCAAAATTGATGCCCTTTCCCCTGGCAATGGGCATTCCCCTGGCCCAGTGTCCGCTGCAGGCGGCGATGCCCATGGTCTGGGGATGCTGCCCTTCCATGAGTTTCAGGGGACCCTGAACCTTGCCCCCGCTTGTGGATTCCAGCTCAATGATATCCCCGTCCTTCAACCCCCGCTTCCGGGCCGTGGCCGTGTTCATGGTGATGTTATAGGTGTAGGGGTTCATGCGGCTGGCCTCATCCAGCCAGGGTTGCTCCATGGTGTGGGACCCGGTATGGACAATATCCCGGTAAGAGAAACAATAAAGGTCAAAGGAAGGGTCCTCCACCCGGTGAATGGAGCAGGGGAACCAACTGATCAGAGGGGTGTACTGCTCCATGTCCAGATCTATTCCCGCCTCTTCGGTGATCTCCTTTACCCGCTCCCCGATTTCCACCAGATACTCCAAATAGATGGGGTGCCTGGCGTCAATGAAATGCCGCCAGTAGGCCTCCTCTACCTTTTTGGGCCACCGGATGAACCCGTGTTCTTTGAAGTACTCCCAACCGTGGTTCTTTCCAAAGAAGTGTTGCAGCACCCGGTCGCACATTTCGGGCTGGGAAGGGATTTCATGGGAGTCCAGCCGATTGGTCTCGTCGAATTCGCAGAAGAAGTTGTAGAAGGCGTTTGCGGCCGGGGTGCCGCCCACCCGATCCAGAATCTCCCGGACCACCTCAATGGTGGTCCTTCTCTCCTCTTGGGGTTCCACCACCGGTTGTTGAACATGGTAGCACCAGTCATCCATGCCGAAAGCGTGGTTGAAATTGAAGGCGTAGCCCTCGGCCCAGGAGGATTCCTCCAGGTAACTGGTATCGGGTAGAACGATGTCTGCAAATCCTTCGGTGAGTTCCGTGTTGAACAGTTCGAACACCACCACAAAAGGGATTTTTTTGACGGTTTCGGCGGTCACAAAGGGGTTGGCCAGGCTCATGATGGAGTTGCACCCGTAGCTGAACATGACCTCGAAGCGGTGATCCTCAAGTCCCACCTTTTTCCACAGTTTTTCCTGGTCGCTGGATCCGTACACAAAGGTGAAGGGCGCCAGGGTGAAGATGTTTTCCAGCGACGGGTCCGCCGCCTTGTGGGGCAGGTGGGGTGGCCATGGGCCGTGAAGGCGTGTGAAAAAGTTGTCGGTTTCGATCATCCCGTCCACCCCTTTGTAGGGCTCAAATTTCAGCTTTCCGGTTTCGGGAAACCCCAGAGATCGGGCGGGCCAGCCCAGGGTTCCCCCGGGCAGATCGCAGTTGCCCACGATGGCGTTGAGCATGGATACGGCCAGGCAGGAGTGGTGGGAATTTTCATGCCCTTCCCCCCCGCGAAAGAGCACGGCGGACGCGGGCCGGTAGGGGAGTTCGTGCCCATCAATGGTAATGGTGCTGCCGATTCGGGCCGCCTCCAGGAATTCATGGGCCACGCGTTCGATGGTGCGGGCCGGGACCGTACTCACCCGTGAGGCGTATTCGGCCGTGTAGGTCTTCAAGTGGTCTTTCAGGAGCTGAAAGGAAGGGTGGCACACCACTCCGTTCACTTCGTATTCGCCGTAAAGAGCGTATTCCTTGATGGTGGGATCATCATAGACTTTGGCTTTGCCGTCCACAAGGTCCCAAATGAGCGGTTTGTTGGTGTCGTCTTCCCCCACTACCTCTTTGGGCGCGCCCATGTTGAAATGGCCGGGTACGGTAAGAGGGGTTTTTCGCCTCTCATTGGGCCGTACGTAGCGGCCGTCCGGCCCGATGAGATAGGGGCCGTTGGTCTTCGTGGCCAGATAGTTTTCGTCGTATCCGCCGATCCGGTTCACAATGATATTGACGATGGCAAGACAGACGGCGCCGTCGGTCCCGGGAAGGATGGGAATCCATTCACTGGCCTTTCCCCCGCTGAAATTGGCCATGGGGTCGAAAACCACGAATTTCATACCTCGGGACCGGGCTTCGGCCGCGAGGCGTGCCGTGATCATGGCGGAATGTCCGGATCCCGAGCCTTTATTGGCACCAAAGTAGATGGCGTAATTGCATAGCTTGAAGTCAGGTACATGGGACCAGGAAGCGTGGACCATCCCGGTGTTTTCGTGGGCCCCATTTCCGCAGTGAAGCCCCCCGCCCCCCGGCCATACACAGGGAGACCCTTTGGGGGAGGAAAGTCCCACGCTCATGGGAAAGAGATAATCGGTGGTATTCCGCATGACCCGGCATGTGGTCCCCTGGATGAAAATTCTTCTCGGATCCTTTTCTTTAACCGCCTTGACCCGTGCCGCGATGGTATTGATGGCTTCCTCCCAGGAAATTTCTTTCCATTTGGGATCCGCATGAAGGCCTTTTTCAGGATTTGTCCTTTTGAGGGGTTTGTTCAATCGATTGGGATCGTAGAGCACCTGAATGCCGGCACTCCCCTTGCCGCAAATTCCCCCCTCCGAACCGAGAGTGGTTTCCGGGACCCCTTCAATCTTGACGGCCACGCCATTGACCCGCCGAACTTGAATGCCGCACTGGCCGTAGCACCTTCCACACTGGGTTCGAAACCAGCGGTCCTCCCTGATTTTGTCCTTCTTCATCCGTTCCTCCGGGGGTTTTCCTCTTAGGGCCTCCGATTCAGGATAGGGAATTGTCAGAAATCCCTGAAACCCGGTTCAACCGGTGCCATCGCCTTTTCACGGCGGCTTTCCATTTTTCCAAATCTTTTAAATCAATCCCTTTGAAACGACCCTGGAACCGTACATATTCCTCCAAAGGCTTTTCCCTGCCCTTTTTCTTAAGGGTCAGACCTCCGGCCTTCTCATACTCCGCCAGGGGAAACAGTCCGGTCTGGACCGCCAGCTTGGAGAGCTTTACGGTCAGATGAGGCGGGTATTTCCATCCCGGGACACAGGGCGTCAGAATATGAAACAAACGAAAGCCGTTTATTCCAGCGGCCTTTCGGGCCTTGGCCATGAGATCGTCGGGATAGGCGATAGTGGCTGTGGCCGCATAGGGGACGTCATGTCCCATCATGATCCAGAGGAGATCCTTCTCTCCATTCCCGGCATTTTTGTGGGCAACGGTCGTAGTGGTGTTGGAGCTGCCGGGTGTGGAACCGCTTTTCTGGTTCCCGGTGTTCATATAAGCTTCATTGTCGTAGCACACATAGATAATATTCTCGTTTCGCTGGGCCGCAGCGGACAGGGCGCCAAACCCGATATCAAAGGTGGCGCCGTCGCCGGCCCAGGCGATGACCTGGGTCTCAGTGTCTCCTTTGGTTTCCAGGGCCGCTTTGATGCCGCCGGCAAAGATGGCCGAAGAACCAAAGGGGCAGTGGATCACATCGATTAAACCCTTGGGGCCCACCAGACTCGGCTTCGGGAAGGAGATGCTGGGTGCCGAGCATCCCGGGGGGGTGACCAGGATGACCCTATCTCCCACGGCTTTCAGGAAATACCGTAAGGCGAGGGCCACTCCGCAGCCGGGGCAGAACCCGTGGGGAGGCCGAATGAACTCCTGATCACTGTATCGTAATGATTGATCCGTCATACTCATCGGGATGTTTCCTTTTCGGCAGACCCAGCCAGATTGCGTCCCTGGGGCATTGGTCGGAATCCATAACAAAGTGAGCGGCTTTGGTGATCAGATATGGGGTAATATCCGCTCCTCCCAGGCCGCTGATCAGCCCGTAGACCTCGGGAGCTTCAGGCTCTCCGCACAGGGCCCATTTCAGTTCCTGGCAGAAGATGCCCCCCTGGCCGGGGGAGAGGTCCCTTTCGATGACCGCCACCTTTTTTTTCCCTTTCAGCTTTTCCCGAATGAGATCCTTCGGAAAAGGTCGAAACATTCGGATCTTCAACAGCCCCACCCCGTGGCCTTCCTCCCGCAGTCGGTCCACCACGTCCCTTGCGGTTCCCACCGCACTGCCGGACATCACCAGGATCGTATGGGCTCCCCGGCAGCGATATTCCTCTACCGGGGCATATCCCCGCCCGAAAAGTTCCCTGAACGCATCATCGCAGGCCGTGGCGGTGGTCAGGCATTGGGATGCACGTTTATGCAGCTCGTAGCGGTCCGCCATAAAGTCCCCGGCGTGGGGGTCCCGGTCCGGGGGAAGGATGTCGTAGAGCTTCCAGCCCCCTCCCTGGATTTTGTGGCCGGGATTCAACGGGGGAAGATATCGGTCTACCATATCCTGATCCGGAATATGCACCGTCTCGGACAGATAGGAGAGGTAAACCCCGTCCAAACACACCATGGCGGGAAGTGACAGGGTCTCTGAGATTCGGTAGGCTTGAATCACCGTGTCCAGGATCTCCTGGTTGGTTTCGCAATAAAACTGCATCCAGCCGGTGTCCCGCTGGCTCAAGCTGTCGATCTGATCGCAGGTGAGGTTCCAGGGTGCGCCCAGGGGCCTGTTCACGTTCACCATGACGATGGGAAGGCGGGCCCCTGCTGCCCAGTGAAGGCCTTCATGCATCCAGGCAAGGCCCTGGGAAGAGGTGGCTGTAAAGACCCTTGCCCCCCCGATGGCCGCGCCGGTCACGTACCCCAGGGCCGCCATCTCCGATTCCACATTCACGAATCGGCCTTCGAGCTCCCCCCGGCCATGAAAATAAGCCAATTTCTCCGGGATCTGGGACTGAGGGGTGATGGGGTATGCGCAGACGATTCCAGGACGGGAGAGAAGTGCCCCGTAGGCTGCGGCATCGTTTCCGGTGATGACCTTAATCATGGCCCGTCTTTCCTTTTTTTAATATGTCTTCTCCCCATGATATGGCCTTCCGAGGGCATTCCTCGATGCAGATGCCGCATCCGGTACAGACGGATTCGTTAACAAACAGGGAAAAAGGGTCCGTTGCAAAGCCGATGGCCAGGCTGGGGCAAACCATGAAGCAGATCTGGCATCGGTTGCAGCGGAGCATCTTCTGAGGATCGTACACCGGATATGGCCTGGCGGTGGATGGAACCGAAGGGGGAACGGTATGCCCATTTTTCTTCAAGGTCCTATCCCTTGAGGTGGAAACCACCTGGCGGTAACCCTCATCGGCACACGCCATGTTGACCTCCGGTTTAGGCGTCTCTTCATGAATGACCGTCTTCAGATCCTTCAAGGGTATCGGATTGAGTAAAGCCGCCAAGGCCCCCAACAGGGTGGTATTGATAACCGGCATGCCGCCGGGCAGGACCAGTCCCTTTTCCCTGGCGATCCGGTAGGCGTCCACCGTAACCACCCGGAAGCGGTCAAGGGTGGGAAATTCTGCGGGCGCTTTTCCGCTGTTGATAAGGATGCTCCCTGAATTTTTCAAACCGGAAAGGGCCGCCGGATCCTCGGCCAATCCATCGTCCATCAAAATCAGCCAATCGGGCTCATACAACTTACAGTGGGGCCGAACCGGGTTTTCTGAAATCCGAACATAGCTCTCCACCTTTCCGCCCCGCCTCAAGGCCCCGTAAGAGGCAAAGGCTTGGGCCTGATAACCGTTCCTGGCTGCGGCATCGGCCAGAAATTTGGACGCCACCACGGCGCCGTGTCCTCCCAGTCCGTGAAATCTGATCTCAATCAAGGTTCAAACCTCTTTTACGACTATTCGGTTCTGTCGGTTCGTCAAGCGTATGTCCTAAATAAGTTGAAATGTCGCTTTGCAACAACGCTCCCTATCACCCGGTCGTGATATAGAAAACAGAAGGTTCGGTGCCATGTTCAGGCCGCAAAGGGGTAGCCTTTTTGTTCCGGATCAGGGTAGACACGTTGCTCTCCGGATCATCCAGGTCCCCGAAATGCCTGGCATGAACCGGGCAGGCTTTCACACATGCCGGGGTTGCCTGTCGATCCACCCCGGGCGTAAGACCTCTTTCCACTCCCTCATCCACAATCTCCGCACAGAAGTTGCATTTGACCACCGTGCCTTTTTCCTTGGGTGAAAGTTCCTGCCCAATCGCCTCGTAGGGGGTCAGCCCCTGGCCGGGAAAGTACTCGTCATCTGTTCTTTTTAGGTAGCTCCGCTGCTGGTAGGGGCAGGCCATGAGACAGCTCCTGCAGCCTATGCAGACGTCCGGGTTTACGGTGACGATGCCGTCCTTTCTTTTGTGGGTGGCGCCTGTAGGGCAGACATCCACGCAGGGGGGATCGTCGCAATGGTTACAGAGAACCGGGTAAATCAGCTTCAGGACCGATGGATAGGTTCCCATTTCCCCCACCAAAACCCTTGAAAAAAATATGCCGGGCGGAAGAAAATGTTCCTGCTTGCAGGATATCATGCAGTTGTAACATCCAATGCAGGTATGCAGATTGATCACCATGCCCCATCTGGCCATAACACCCACCTCCTGATGGATTTTCTTCCCTACAGGGAATGGGCCCCGGTAAGGAGGTTTGAATGAATCAGTGGCATATACCGGGCCGCCTTGAGGATACAATACCGCAAGACCAGATCACCCACCAAAGCGCAGAAGACCCTCAACCAGAGCAACCCCCGGGCCGAGTCCACCGGATTTGCACAAAAATAGAGGGTAATGATCAACGGAATTATCAAGGCAAACCCCACAATCCCCACATAAAAGAGCGGTGCCAGGTCGCCTTTTAAAAGGACCTCCACGGACCGCTTTGAAGCCATAAACCCGTGAGCTGCATTCCAAAAATAGAATAGGGTCAGAAGCATGTAAGCAAACAGGAACCACCGGGCCACCGGCTCAAGAGTTGCAACCAAAGGAAAATTTCCCGTGCCCATGGCCATGGCTGCAGTGAACTGCCCCCCCACCCAAAGGCCCGAGGCCAGGCAGAGAACGGGCATGATTCCTGAATTCCAGAAGGGAACGGCCCTCATAAAACTGAGAGTCATGAAGCCGTGGGTGATGACGAAAAAGGCCAGGATGCTCAAGACAATTTTAAAAAACAGGGTGTTGCCCTCCCAGGGTAGGCCGCTGACCAGGCCGGGGGCCATCTGAAACACTCCCAGTCCAAGAAACAGCCCCATGAGGATAATGCCTCGGCTCAGCTCTGACGATCCGGGTCTCAGGATGGATCTCCAGGCCCTCGCGGGCCTTCCCAGATAGGCCATATGAAACCCTCCCCCAAGGATGGCGCAACCGAGCCATCCTGAAAGACAACCGGCCCATAACCCGAGGAAGAGGGAAACCATATAGACCCCGGCCCCAATCTCGGAGAAAAAAAAGGCCAGCCAGAGAAGGGCGCCTTTTCCGTCGATCCATTCCGTCTGTGGTGTAAAATCCGTCATCCAGAGATAAGGTTTCACTATGGTCATTACCTCCCAAACTTTTGTAGGAAGCGATCGCTCTCGACCGCACCTTTAACCCATGCCGTATTTGTGCCCTGAAACCTGAATGTCCCGTCAGCACTACAAAAGGGTCCTGGAGTGTTCCAGGACCAGCAGCCCCATCTTTTCCACGTGTTCCCGGATGAGACGCTGGGCCAGTGAGTCATCTCTGGCCTCGATGGCGTCGTACAATTCCTGATGGGATTGGCAGGAATATTCTTGTTCCTCCGGCGAGGGTACCCAATTCTTGAGTTTTCTGATGGCCCACTGCATCATGAAGCGGATAATCATTTTGTAGGGGAAATTGTGAGAAATTTCTCCCAAAAGGATGTGGAAGTCAACCATTCTGGCCACCATCTCCTCGGCGTGCTCCGGGCCGAGGATCTCCTTGGATACTTCGATATCTTCGCGGATCAGGGCCAGATCCTTCGGGGTGGCGTGTTTGATGACGGCGCTCATGATGGCGCATTCTATCCCCACTCTGGCCTCGATAAACTCATCATGGGTGGTCCCCTCCAGCTGGAGCCTGTCCATAATCATGGAGGCCATGGCATCGGGGTCGGCCATTCTCACAAATGCGCCTCCGCTACTCCCCTTCTTCACTTCAATGAGGCCCATGGTCTCCAGAGTACGAAAGGCCTCCCGAATGGTCACCCGGCCCACCTGGAACTGCTCAGCCAGATCACGCTCCGAAGGGAGCCGATCCCCGCTGCTCAAACGATGGCTTAGAATGGCATCTTTTATTTGTGTCGCAATATCTTCAAAGGCCCGCCGGCCTTTATAGGGCTGAAACATCCATTTTCTCCTCACCTTTTGGTAGTACCATTACTATATTCATGCCATTCCAATGTCAAGTGAAAATTCAGTTTTTATCCAAAGTTATTTTCGAAACCTTCCGCGATCCTTACGTAGACAAAATGCCGAAGATTTTTTTGACGTAACCCGCCCCTGAACGGAGTCCCAGACTCAACTGGACTGTCGGAAAAGTTCCGAGCAATTTAAAAACGAGTTGATAATCATTGTACTCACTCAATTAAGCATGCCAAAGAAACCGACTGTTTCCATTCAAACCAGATGGGTCAGGCTTTTGTGGAAGTGCTTGAAAGGAAATGAATACCGTGATAGGAATGCGCATGCCGCTTTGGCTGTATTCGCAAAAAGACAACCAATGGGAGACAAAATGCCCTTTTATGAGTTTGAAAAGAAGCGTCCTGTAGTCCACACAAAGGCTTTCGTGCATCCGGAGGCTGTATTGATCGGCGATGTGACAGTGGGTGAAACATGTTATGTGGGTGCGGGGGCCGTATTGCGTGGCGATATCGGATCCATCAGGATCGGAAAAGGTTCGAATGTTCAGGAAAACTGCGTCTTCCATACATTCCCCGACAAGTCCGTTATCCTTCATCCCAACGCCCATGTGGGGCACGGTGCTATTTTGCATGGGTGCGAGATCGGTTCTTACGTTTTGGTTGGCATGGGCGCCATTGTTGCCGATGGCGTCAAAATTAACCCGGAGTGCATGGTAGGCGCCGGGAGTTTCGTGCCTTTTGGAAGTGAAATTCCATCCCGCAGCGTGGTCGTGGGGTCTCCGGCCGCGGTTGTGAAAGTATTAAGTCCTGCCCAATTAGAACAGATCAAACAGGGGCTTTCCATTTACCAGGATTTGACCCGACGCTATTTGAAGTCTTTTTCAGGTTGTCTTCCGAGGTCCTGAAGTCCATGAAGAGAATTATAACGGACAGCGGCTTGAAGGACTGATGTCAAGGGCCGGGGTTTCAAACAAGGCGGATCAATTATGAGGTCCGGGTGCTTTCACCTCAGTCATAAGGCGGTAAATGCTCGCATAAAATCGTCCCAGATGAAGGGGTCTTGGTACCACCAGGTCTGCTCCGGAGGTTTTTGAAAGTTCAGCGTCATGGCCGTTTGAAGCGTTGAACAGGGCGATGGGTAAATCCGGGTGGGTATGGCGGACTTTTCCAATGAGCCATGGGGTCTTTTCGGGGCTTTTACGTTGGTCTACCAGCATGAGATGAAACGGGATGCCCTTCAAGGCTTTGAAGCATTCACCATAGCTTTCAACGCGGGTGACGTGAAGGTGTTTGCTCGATAGAAAGCGGCAGAGCAAATTGATCAGAATGTTTAGATCTCCAATGAGCAGGATTCGTGCGTCTTTGATGGATCTCTTTTTGGGTTGATCGTTTGTTTTAAACGGGCTACGTTCCACCGGCAGTTTGACGTGAAAAGTCGTTCCCCCCGCTTCATGGTGCGTTACCCCTATCTTTCCACCGTGCCTTTCGATGACCGCACGGGCCAGGCTTAACCCCAGGCCTTTGTGCCCGTGTCCCTTGGTGGTGAAAAAAGGATCAAAGATGTTATCCGCCACATTTTTAGGAATGCCGATTCCGTTTTCCTGCACATAAACGTTGATTAGCCCAGGCTTTTCATCGGCTGTCAGGTAGATTTCCCCTTCAGCTTCAAGCGCCTCCGCAGCGTTGGCGATGAGGTTCATAAAGGCATTGTGTAAATCCTTCCGGCATCCGCGTATGGGCGATGAGGCATTGAGAGAGATTTTGAAGAGGATTTGATCCTCAAGATTATTGCTCTGCCCATAATGGGTCCCATTTTCCGAACAGTACGCTGCAACCGATGCCTCAATTGTTTCATTTAGATTCAGGGGGGATATTTCGGAGGGCTGATAGGTTTTTCTCGCATAATTGTTCAACATTGCCGAAAGGGGGGTCCCGGGGTTGTCGCTGATTTCCCATTCCCGGGAAAAAGCCCCGGCCAGCCTTTTAAGCGCCTCAAACTTTCGGGCTTCCAGAATGGCCTTTTCCTGTTCTATCTTTTGTTCTATTTCGATCAGATTTAACAGCAATGCATTTCGGCCCTCGTAACGGGTTTTTTTAATGTGCACGGCACAATAAACCGATTTGCCCTCACTGTTTTTGAAGCGCAGGGCATCAGGGGTCTGGGTGCCGGCTCCCCCCTGGATAAACCCGTAGATGGTTTCTATATCCTCCTGGTCAATGATATCCAGCAGGCTTTTCCCGGCAAGTTCTCCCAGGCTGTATCCCAGCCAACCACAGGCCGCCTTATTGGCATAGACGATCGTCTCCTGCTGCAGAAGAAAAAGCCCCCCCGGTACATGGGCCATCAATTCCCAGGCTTTCTCCAGATCTTTCTTTAAGCGGGCTGTCTCCTTTCTGAGGAGCGCAATTTTTTCTTTCAACCCTCTGTTTTCTTCTCTGAGAATGTGGGCCCAGCTGCGCGCCTTTTTTTTCTGTACGATTTTCATCTTGCTCGCTGTTGAATTTTTGGGATTTCTTGAAACACCCTTGATGATTTTCGGGATATACCGTATCATATTTTTTTTTGATCTTACAGTAGATTCATTGTTGCAATGGCAGCATGCTCTGAGGAGAAATCACGTGAGCGACTCACCCTTTGTTCACCTTCATGTTCATACGGAATACAGCCTGTTGGATGGGGCCATTCGAATCGATCGAATGTTGGAAAAATCCAAGGCCCTGGGAATGGATTCAGTGGCCATCACCGACCATGGGAATATGTTCGGTGTGGTCGATTTTTTTGATCGGGCGACCAAAGCCGGCATCAAACCCATTATCGGGTGCGAAGTCTATGTGGCGCCGGAGGATCGAAGGGATCGCACCCCATCGCCCAATGGCCGCCCCAACGCTTACCACCTGGTTCTGCTGGTTATGAACGATCAGGGTTACAAAAACCTGAGTACCCTGGTGACCCTGGGCAACCTGGAAGGATTTTATTACCACCCGCGGGTCGATATGGCCCTGTTGAAAGAATACAATGAGGGCCTTGTGGCCCTTTCAGCCTGCCTTGCGGGCAATGTTCCCTACCTTATCAGGGGTGGGCGGATGGATGCTGCACGAAAAAAAGCCGAGGAAATGGCGTCCATTTTTAACCGGGACCGCTTTTTTCTGGAACTCCAGGCCAACAAAATGGCGGAACAGCAGGTGGTTAATCGAGGCCTCAGGGAACTCTCAAAAGACCTCTCCATTCCCATGGTGGCCACCAATGACTGTCATTACCTGAACCGGGAAGACTACGAGGCCCATGACGTTCTGCTCTGCATTCAGACGGGGAAAAGCGTTGATGAGGAAAAGCGGCTTAGATTTACATCAAACGAATTTTACTTTAAGAGCCGTAAAGAAATGGAAGAGGCCCTTCCCGATGACGCGGAAGCGCTGAACAACACTGCCCATGTGGCGAGTCTGTGCCAATATGAAATGCGGTTTGGCGAGTACAAATTTCCCGTGTTCCACGTGCCTGAAAATCAAAGTCTGGACGACGTGTTGACCCTGGCGGCCCAAAAAGGCCTGGTAAGACGGCTGACCCGGAAAGAAGATGAAGAAGGTCAAATGAGCTCTGAATTGCGCCGGGAGTACGAGGAACGGCTGCAATATGAACTCGAAGTTATTATAAAAATGGGTTTTGCCGGTTATTTTCTCATTGTGGCCGACTTTATCGATTACGCCTTGAATCACGACATCGCCGTGGGTCCCGGGCGGGGGTCCGCCGCCGGTTCACTGGTGGCATACTGCCTCAACATCACCAATATCGAGCCCATCAAATACGGGCTCCTTTTCGAACGGTTTCTAAATCCTGCGCGCATCAGCATGCCCGATATTGATATTGATTTCTGCATTCACGGCAGGGACCAGGTGATTCAATATGTGGCGGAGAAATACGGGCGAAACAATGTGAGCCAGATTATCACCTTCGGTACCATGAAGGCCAGGGGCGTGATACGGGATGTGGGCCGGACCCTCAATGTGCCCTTAAGCGAGGTGGACCGAATTGCCAAACTGGTGCCCGAGGGCCCCGGGGTCAAACTGGACAGGGCCATCCGGGAAGAGCCGGAACTGAGTATCCTCGAAAAGAGCCCGGGAACCTCGAAGAAACTGTTGAGCATCTCCCGTTCCCTCGAGGGGTTGGCCCGGCACGCATCCACCCACGCATGCGGGGTGGTCATTTCCGATCGGCCCCTTACGGAATACCTGCCCCTTTATAAAGGGTCCAAGGGCGAGATCATGGCCCAGTTTACCATGGACAAGGTGGAGCAGCTGGGATTGATCAAGTTTGATTTTCTGGGTCTTAAAACCCTGACCGTACTCAAAGAGGCTC
>Ga0207996_1000065_pt1 | contig 93560 bp, 92 predicted proteins | sample AntAceMetag02UKG_FD_184773 | JGI IMG/M metagenome (GOLD analysis project Ga0207996, IMG submission 184773) | Saline lake microbial communities from Ace Lake, Antarctica - Antarctic Ace Lake Metagenome 02UKG (SPAdes) (version 2) | ecosystem: Environmental > Aquatic > Non-marine Saline and...
AGAAAAACGAACTTTTTGAACCTTTTCGTCTCCTAGGATTGCATCAATGCGAGTATTCGTTAAAATATTAACATTTTTTTCTTTTAATCGACATTCAGCCATCTGTGAAAATTCTTCATCAAAAGAATTTGCAAAAAGATTCGGAAGCATCTCTACCAAAGTTACATTCATATTTTTTATTTTTGACAATTCATCTGCAAACTCTACGCCAATAAAACCCCCGCCGATAATTAAAACATTCTTAATCTGCTTAACTTGACTTATAACTTCTTTTAAATAACCCATTTCTTTATATATGGCATAAACACCTTTTTTATCAATCCCTGGTATAGGCAGAACAACTGGAACAGATCCCATAGCCAAAACTAATTTTTCGTAAAAATATTTATCACCTTTTTTTGTCTGCACATATTTTTCTTGTCGATTAACCTTATCAGCTTTATCAATAACAACATCAATATCATTCTGTTCTAAAGACGCTGATCCTAAAGCGTTATCCTGAGGATTTTCTAAACTAGCAAACATATACGGAATACCACATGGGATCACGCCATCCTCAACATCTTTAATAACTAAAATTTTCTTTGAAGAATAATACTTCCTTGCCGTCACAGCACTAACAATACCTGCTGGCCCACCCCCGATGACTAAAATCTCTGTTTTTTTCTCCATAACCCCTCTTTGATCAAATTTTACTTCTTAATATTAAGATTTCTAAACATTTCTTGAAACATTCCCTTGTATTCTGGAAGTGTTTCAACAATTGTTTTACCTTTTGAATAGCCTTCGGCTATTTTTCGTTGAAATGGAATGCGCATTAAAACCGGAATATTTTGATCTTTACAAAAACGATCAGTTTTATCATCTCCAAGATCAGATCTATTAATGATGACTCCAAAAGAAATTTTTAATTTAAACAAAACCTCTACAGCCAATGTTAAATCATTAAGCCCAAAAGGTGTTGGTTCCGTTACTAAAATACAAAAATCGCTCTCCCTTATAGATTCGATAACGGGACAACTTGTCCCAGGAGGCGCGTCAATGATAGCAATACGTGACGGATCAATGTGTTTCTTAACAGCCCTAATAAGTGGCGGAGCCATGGCCTCCCCGATGTTAAGCTTTCCATAAGCAAACTGCAAACCGTTATTTTCTCCAAACTCAACAACGCCAATTTGTTTCTCAACTTCTTGAATTGCATTTTGAGAACAAAAATAAGCGCAAGACCCGCACCCATGGCATAATTCAGAAAAAACCAAAACATCCTTTTTTATAACAGCAATAGCGTTGTAAGCGCAAACTTCTTGGCATCTCCCGCAATAATCACATTTTGCCTTATTGATCTGCGGAACAGGAATAGAAACAAACTCTTTGTTAGCATTTTCTGGTTTAATAAAAATATGCGAATTGGGTTCTTCGACATCACAGTCAAGGATTTGTGCATTAGAAAGCGATAGCGCAAGACTAGTTGCAACCGTTGTTTTTCCTGTGCCCCCTTTTCCGCTTGCAATCGAAATAATCATTTGTTCCCACCCTTATCTTTATTCGCAATCAATGCTTTCTGATGCATTGTTTCAAAAAATTCAACAGCAAACCCCGCTCGCTTTAAAAATCTTTCCATTTCTCTCCACGGCACTCTAAAAGCTTTATGAGTACGCCCCTCACTCTTATGGATAGAAGCTACCACACTTAACCCTTTGTCGTTAAAATCACTAATAATAATTTTTCCTTTTTGATGACAAACCCTCAAAAACTCGCTTAAAACATCAAAACAATCCTTAATATGATGAAAGGTATTGATACAAAAGATAGAATGAAAACTTTTTTTCTCAAATGGAAGGCTGCACGCATCCCCAGTATAAAACTCAACTTTATCACTAAGATGCAGATATTTAATGTTGTTTTTTGCAATCTTTTGCTCTTCTTGTGAAATATCAAGAGTCGAAAGACTATAACCCTTTGCTGCAAGTGCTATAGTCAAATATCCTTTGCCTGTACCGATTTCTAATATCTTTTCGCCAATAGGATCAGCTTTTGAGATGATTGCATCACGCTCTTTATCGATATCATAACCAAAATGCTTAAAAGTTTTATTTCTTTCTAAAAAACTTTTATAAGAATTTTCTATATCAGAATCCACTATTATAATCCAGACTTTGACTGAACGTTAGGATCCTGAGAAGCAACAAGCTCTCCTTTTTTATATCGCTCAACAGCCTCTTGAACAGTCCCTGCGACACCCAGGCAAAACTTAATACCAGCAGCGCTTAAAGTAGCGCTAGCGTTTGGGCCAATGTTGCCAGTTAAAACACATTCAATACCTTTGTCCGCCATAACTTTTCCTGATTGAATACCAACGCCTCCAGTGCCATTAATATTTTCATTATCAATTGCTTCAAATTCTAACGAATCCGTATCTACAAATAAAAAATATTGTGCGCGTCCAAATCTTGGATCAACGCTTGAATTTAAATCTGGTCCTTGTGATGTAACGCAAACTTTCATCTTTGCCTCCTATTTAATAAATTTTAAATTCATTGATGCTAACAAACTATCTCTTTAAAAAATAGAAAATAGCTTATTCATTAACATGATCACATTCAGTTTTATCCAATCCATATCCCTTGCCAGAACGAGGCTCACAAGGTTTATCGTCACTTTGAAGACTGCCTTCTATAAATCCTTTAATCGCTTGATCAATAGAAAGATCAACTCCTAAAATTGGAATTATTTTCTTTTCTTCAAAAAGCACCCTAGCTCTTTCTCCCATGCCGCCCGCAATAATATAGTTAGCTCCCTTTTGCCCTAAAAATTCTGGCAAAAATCCTGGATGATGACCAGGATTTGCAACCGTCTCCTGGTTGACAACTTTGTTGTCTTCAATGTTTACCAAAGTAAAACTCGGACAACGTCCAAAATGCAAAGATACACGATCTCCCTCTGTTGATATGGCAATTTTCAATATAACCTCCTTAAAATCTTTATTAATTTATTTCTGATCGCTTGAACTTTGAATCTGCTTTTTTACAGAATCAAGTTCTTGCTCTAACATTTTTGCTTGCTGTTTTAAAGCATCTACGCTCAACGCAGGAACATTTCCTTGAGCACCTTGAGCTTGCCAAGCAAAACCTTGACCCATTCCAAGCCCTCGGCCACGTCCTAGTCCCCTGCCCATTCCAATCCCTCGGCCACGTCCTAGTCCCCTGCCAAGACCAACATTTGACGGCTGACCAGTTTGCGTATTGCTCGGATTTTCAACAACGCAATTTCCCATTCCCCATCCTGTCATGGGACCTGTTCCTTGAGGTCCTGTTCCATTTCTTGCTGGCATAACAATACCCTCCCTTTTATGATGTTTGACAACTTTTGCAAAAACCATGAAAATGAATCACATGATCTTGAATTTCAAACTTATATTTCTTACTTAACCCTTTTTCAATCTTCTGTAAAAATTCTTCTTCTTCCTTCATGAAATCCGCATAATCAATGACCTTGTTACATTTCCGACAAACCAAATGATGATGATGCTCCTTTTCTCCATCCCTTGAAAACTCATAACTGGCCTTGCCATTACCGAAATGAAGCTTGGCTACAGCTCCCATTTCAACTAAAAGCTCTAAATTACGATAGACCGTTGTTAATCCAATATTCGAATATATTTTGTGAACTGATAAAAAAATATCTTCTGCGCTTAAATGTTCTTTAGATTTTGCAAGGACATCTAAAATAAGTTCCCTTGGCTTTGTAAGCCGATATCCTCCGCTTTGAAAACGTCCTCGCCAACATTGCACTCTTGATCCTCTCATACAACATTCTCCTTGATGACAATGATTATCATTATCAAATATAGAACAAAAAAGACAGTTTGTCAAATAAATAAATTAAAATAAACTTTTAAAATGAATAAAACTCGGGTGAGAACACTAATCATCCTGCCTTATCCCGGCAGATGACAAAAACATTCAACAAAAAATATTTGCACAACAGGCCAAGCGCTATGCTCTAAATAACGCTAATCGTGCCCATCACATCAAAATTTTCAGATAAACATTTCGAACAAATCAAAACAACACTTTCTTGAAGCGCTACCTGGCATTTATCACATACCCCAATGTGAACATTCGACAAATGATCAGTTACTTTTTTTAAAATACCGCTATACTGCCTCTGGCCACATTCTGGACAACAAAACTCTACTTTCAACAGAAGATCATTATTCTTTGATCGAAAATAACTACTACATTCTTTGCATCTATAAATAACTTGTTCTTTCATGCGAATCCTGATGTTGATAATAATACTTCTTCACTCTCTGAATAAACCAAAATCCTTAATAGCCGCTTTTTCATTCCTATAAATTTTAACAATTGATCCTAATTGCAAAATGTCTATATATCTTCTCAGCAATGAAGTCGCATTTATAATCGCTAGCTTCCTCTTCGCTTCTTTGAGTTCAAATAAAATAGCAACAAGAGAGGCAAGCGTTGCGCTATCAATATTATCAACATCACAAAAATCAATAATAATATGCTTGTTAATCATTTTCTTGTTATTCCGAGGAGGATCAGGAAAAGCTGGAATAGTCAACATGTCGACCGAACCAATCATTCTAAAAATAATATAATCATCTTTTATGACAATTTCCTTTATGTGAGGTATTTTTCGCGAAAGATAATCTTTCATAAAATTCTCCTTAAAAATTTATTCTTCTTACGTTTGTTCTTGATCCAAACATTTTCTTGGTCGAGCAACATACCAAAATAAAATTGGTATCAAAATAAAAGTAAAAAATATCGACGCTAACATTCCGCCAATAACAACCGTCCCCATGGACGTTTTTAGTGCAACTAAAGCTCCTAACTGTGGGACAAGTCCAAGAATAATTGCGATAGATGTCATCAATATTGACCGGAACTTCTCAGAGGCTCCAAGCCAAATAGCTTGCTTGATGGGAACTCCTTCCTTAATTTTGACAATCGCATGATCCAGCAAAAGAATAGAATTGTTCACAACAAGCCCTACAATCATAACGAGCCCTAACATTGAAGCAAGATTAATTGATTCTCCAAGAAAAAATAACATCAAAAAAGCGCCAACAAAAGATGTTGCAATTGATGTGATGATAACGAGCGGATAGCTAAATGAATTCATAATCGCGCACAGCAACATATATGTTAAAATAACGGCAATACAAAATGCCTTCATTGTTTCACGCTGCGACTCTTCTTGATATTCTGAAGATCCAACATATCGATATCCATATCCTTTATCAAATTTTATTTCACGGTCAAACACCTTGTCAAGTTGCTCCATAACAAATCCCGTTGAAGACTTTGCCAAATAACCTTCAAGGCGTATCACTCGCCTCTTTTCTCTATGCCGAATCATCGGGGTCGCCCTAGATTTCGATAAGCTTCCAAAATGCGTTATCGGAAATAGCCCTTTTTTTGTAATAATATTTATTTGATTTAAATCTTCAAAATTTTCAATATATTTTTCATCTAAAACAACGTTGATATCATATTCCTCACCATTTTCTTTGTAGACATTTGAATCGTCTCCATAGATCGAACTTCTCAAGACAACGCCAAGACCAACATTAACCAAATCATAAGTCTTAACCATTTCTTGATTTGGAACAAACCTCACTTCATTTCTTGGGACCTTATAAGAAGAAACAACAGATCGAAAATAACCACTTTTTTCCATTATTTTTTTTGCCTGCTTCGAAAGCTCAATCATTTTATTGTAATCAACTCCATACAAGTTGATAGAGATGTCTCCTTCATCCGTTGGACCCCGCCTTTGCCTTCTAAAATTAATGTCAGCATCTGTAATGTCGGAAACCAAAGGAATCAGCGTATTGACAATCTCGATATCCGACCTTTTTCGCTTATCAGATGAAACTAAATCAACTGTAATTGATGCATTCTCAACTCCGTTGTCGCCGACAAACGTCAAATAAGATTTCATTTCAGGGACACTTTTGACGATCCGTTCTATCTCTTTTGCGACATCAAGCGTTTTTTCAACCGTCGTTCCCTGAGGCAAAACAATATTAATCTTAAACTTATCTTCATCAGAAGGAGGATAAAAATCATTGCCTACAAAAGGAAGAATGAACTTTATTGAAAGAAATATCACTAAAACAACCAAAAGCGTTGATTTAGGAAATCTGAACATAAAATCAAATATCTTTTTATATTCACTTTTCAATAACACAACGCCCTTGTTCGTCAGATTCGACAAAGCAACGAAAGGATTAAAAATCTTTAATTTTGATGCCTGATCTTTCCTTTGTTCTTTCCCTTTCTTTAACATCAAAGCACACAACATCGGCGTTAAGCTAAAAGAGGCTATAAGCGAAAAAATCGTTGCAAACACAACCGTTAATCCAAAAGACAACATAAACTGACCAACAAGCCCTTGCATAAAAGCAATCGGCGTAAAAACAACCAAATTTGTCCCTGCAGACGCAAGAACCGCACTCGCGACCTCTTTTGTCCCATTAATCGCAGCCTCTTGAGACTCTTCTCCTGCATCGACATGGACTAAGACATTCTCAATGATAACAATAGCGTTCGCAATAAGCGTTCCTAAAGAAGTGGCAATGGCCAAAAGTGTCATCGAATTAAGAGTGAGCTGTGAAATGTCCATCAAGAACAAAGTCGACACAATAGATGCTGGAATAATAATCGTTGAAATAAATGTCACTTTAATTCTTCCGGTAAAAAGATATAAAATAATAATTGTCAGAATAATACCTAAAAGAATATTCCATTGCGTAGATCTATTTTCTTTTAAAATAAAATCTGTCGTATCAGAAGCGATTTCTAAATCTACTCCAGCAGGAAGCATGTCCCGAAAATCGTCAAGTTGTCTTCGCACTTCTTTTGAAATATTGATTGCGTTTCCGTCAGAAACTTTTTCTAAGGACAAGCCTACTGCATCGCGCCCATTAAATCGCGCGATTGTCTCTATTTCTTTAAATCCGTCCTCAACGGTAGCAATTTCATTGAGCGGAAAACTAAAACCATCACGCGATGTCAGCATCATAGCGCTTATTTCTTCAACATCTTCAAACTCTCCGACAAAGCGAACGCTTAAAGAATTTTCTCCTTTTTCAAGAAGCCCTCCTGGAATATTCTTATTCCTTGTTTTAATCTCTCGAATGACATCAAAAATTGTAATATAATATTTCTTCATTAACGCTGGGTCTAAAACAACATTAACCTGTCTTTTCTTTCCTCCATATATATCCACATTGGCAACACCGTCAATATTTGAAAAATGATCTTTAAGCGTTTTATCTGCGTACTCGTATAAATCGCGTCCATCGAGAACATCGCTCGTTAAAACTAAATCCAAAACAGGCTCGATTAAAGGGTCAAATTTCTCAATAACTGGAGCTTCAGCGTCACCGGGCAAATCGTTTAAAATCGCCTCAACCTTATCTTTTACCTCTATTGATTTAACGTTAACGTCCGCGCTCATCTTAAATTCAACAAAAATAAATGAAAAACTATCATAAGAATAACTTCGAAGTTTTTTAATCTGAGAAAGCTCACTAACAGCATCTTCAATTTTATCGGTAACAAGAGTTTCCACTTCTAGAGGTGTCGCTCCCGGATAGACAACCGACACCGTAACAATTGGAAAATCTATTTCAGGGTCTTTTTCGACATTCAGATTAAAATACGAAACAATCCCTAAAACAACAAAAAATAAAACAAACATAATTGTTGTAACAGGTCTTTTTACAAAGAATTCAATCATATTCTCTCCTATTAAAAATCATTAATAATTTTTATCTTACTTTCATCGTCAAGCATTGTGTGTCCGTAAATAACAATTAGATCTCCAAGGTCAAGCCCTTCATCAACTACACATTCATCCAAAAAACACTCCTTAATATTTACTTCGACCTTCTTTGCCTGACCATCAACTACTTTCCAAACAAAATTCTTCCCCTGATAGAATTCAACAATATTACCAGGGACAACAATGCTCTGTTTTACAGCGCCGACACGCGCATGACACACATTTCTTTTACTCGTAAAAAATTTATCGTTGCTGATAATTTCTACGCAATAAAGCCCCGTATCAAGATCTTCTTCCTTGGATAAAGAAGAAATTGTTCCAAGAATTTTCTTGTTTTCTTTATCAAGATACACGCTTTGTCCGACTGACAACTTCTCTACAACATTTCGGCCAACATAACTTTTAAAAATTCCATCTTCATCAAACACGACCGTCAATTTTGTATACACATCAACATCTTTTAAAGAAACCTTACTGACAGCAACAGGTTTGCCACCTATCTTCCAATCGTTTATAATGCTTATCGTATCGACATCTAATTCTTTTCTAATCTCTCCCTGTCTTAAAATAATAAGCGAAACAAACAAGGCTAAAAAAAACAAATAACATGAAATCCTGATAATATTTTCTTTTTTCATCGCTCTTCCTCCGACGCCGAAAGTCGTTCAACCAAAGCCATAGTTTTCTTTAAATTAAATAAGGTCACTTCTTTGTTTAGCATCATCCTTGTCAATAAAAGTTCCGCATCATTAATTTCCGTCAACGTAATTTTTCCCGACATTAACAAATCTTGATGCATCGAGAACGAATCACGTGCAAGTTTAACGGATTCAACATCTGCTTCTAACGTTTCTACATATTGATAATATTCAGAAATAGCTGTGCTTAAGGCAAGCCTCAAATCTTTTTTTGTTTTCTTCAATGCCAGCTCCGTGCTTCTCACATCAGCTCTCGCCTGGCTAAGACGCTCCTTTGTTTCTCCTCCATCAAAGATAGGAAAAGAAACAGAAATCCCCGCAACTCCATAGTCATCAAAATGATTACCAATATGTTCCTCTTTAGATGCTCCTGCGCTAGTCCAGGCTCCAAAAAGCGATACCACAGGCATAAACTCTGCTCGCTTGATTCTGACAATGTCCTCAGTCATTCTCACTCGCTCTTCTAATGCCTTGATCAATGGTTCATTGTTTTCGAAAGATTCAAAATATATTCCACTCTCTATAAGCTCGTAACAATTACCTAAAGTATCAGTTAAGCTGATTGCAACATTCTCATCAATGCCAATCATGTTCTTTAAAGACTTTATGGTAGAGTCATGCGCGATCTTTGCATTATTCACCATTGGCTTTCGAGATGAAATATCAGCAGACATTTTAATATTGTCTTTCTTTGAAATACGCCCCAATGACGAAGCGTTTTTCAGCATTTCTTTACTTTTTTCAGAATTCTTCAAAGATTCTTCAAGAATCACTAAAGATCTCTGGGCAAGGATCGCAGCATAATAGCTTACTTTGGCACTAAAAATAATATCTAAAACAATCCGATTTTTGTCCAGCCTACTTATATTTACCCCTCTTTTTTCTGCTTTAATTGCGTTTGAAACGCGTCCAAATGAATGCAATAGCTGAGTTAGCCTGATGCCAGCTTCGCCCTGATAATCATCTATTAGAAGGAGAGGATTGTTTGGATACTCAAAATTATTGCGCCAAGTGATCGTGCTGCCGACATGAGGGTATCGATCTGCTTTCGCTTCTTTGCACTTTGATTGACTTTTTACAATCTCATTCTTTTTTATTTTATAATCTTCACTGGACTCCAAAGACATTTTAATCACTTTTTCTATGTCTAAAAAAAGTTCTTCTTCTGCTAAAACATTCATCGGAGTTAAAAATATTACTACGATCAATATGATCAAAAAAAAATTTTTATCTATTTCCCTGCTACTCATAGTCCATCCCTTTATTAAATTCATTGGAAAACTAACTGTTTATAAAACAAATTTTAATATTACGCTTTTTGAATAATTATCGCTGAAAGACCATGCAGCCTTTTGAAAGGCTAAGGATGCTTTGGGAAGAATTGGGGGAAAAAAGAATATTAGCTATGGATGTTGTTGCAAGTGTCACTTGTTTGCCAGCCCCTTCCATAGCAAAAATAGCTGTTTTTTATATTGATTCTCAACGGATATGACCTTGCTCGATCTTAAAGCAAGGGGAACTCCAATAAAAATTGCCTTGAGAGACACTACCGCGCTCTGGATATCTGTTCTTTTTGGTAGCTGTCCAACTTTAATCGCAGCCTTTATCTTTTTTTCAAAGAAAGTATCAATTTTTACTAAAGAAACATTTTCTATATCCTTAATATCTGGATACGCATAAAATCTTTCAAGAGGCGTAACATCGATGACCCCCGGCTCGATATGTTCCTTCGTAAAAACTGCTGCAACTTCATTAATTAAATAAGAATTGCTGCAATTTCTTGCTACAAGCTTAAAAATAAATTCAATCATCCGTAATGGATATTTATTTTTTTCTTTCTTTTCTACCTCATGAAAGAAATAAAGGTTCAACAAATTAATGGCAAAACAAATTAAATCAACTTTTTTCGGAAAATAATTATAAAAAGTTGCTTCTGAAATCTCAACCGTATCGCAAACATTCTTAATTGAAATATCATCAAGCCTGGAAACTTTTAGCCTCTCAATAAATTCATTGACCAGCATTATTTTTGTTTTTGCGTATTTCCGCTCTCTAAGAGTAAACTTGGTGACATCTAATTTCATTGATCCCCCTTGGTCATTTTCTATATTTATAGGGTGTACTCTATTATTAGAGTACACTATTTATTCATACTTGTCAAGGGGCCAAGAAAAAATAGTACTTTTAAAAAGAATAGAAATCTTCAAAACAAAGACCTTTATTTCTTTCTAAAAATATCTATATCCAAAAGAATCTACTAGTCTTTAATCATCTTCTCTGTTGTTCCGATAGGAGTCTTGTATCGATAAACAACATAATAACTTGAGATAATAAAGGTGAGGATGGTGACAAGCTGGATAAACTGCGAGGCCTCAACGCTGATATGATTAATGCTCACAGCTAGAAGTGCAATCAGCAAAGAAAATTCACTCAACTGTCCTAAGCGAACGCCAGCTTCCTTTGCAAACGGCTTTTCTTCGCCGGACAAAACAAACATTTTCTTAAACAGCCATGGTTTTATAATAATAAACATAACAGCCAAAATAAGCGCTGGAACAAAGATTCCCTTCATCACAAACAAATTGAATTCTGCGCCAAGAGCGAAGAAAAATAAAACAAGAAAGAAATCGCGCAAAGGCTTAAGCGCCTCTGAGATAAATCGTGCAATCGGATGCTGAGCAAGAGCTACCCCTGCAAAAAATGCACCCGTTTCATAAAAAAGTCCCATTTGGTTGGATATGCTGGCAACGCCAAAACACCATGCGAGGCTTAAAATAAAAATCGCTTCATGCAAACGCTCAACACGTGCAAGTATTCTTCTTAAAATAAATCGTTCAAATAAAAGCGCACCAACAATCAAAAATATTAGTTTAACTAAAAGCCATCCTACACTTAAGATCGTAAGGCCTCCAACATGCATACCACGCAAAAATGCAAGCGCCCCGACAGCGATAAGGTCTTCAACAATTAAGACACTAATACACACCGCCCCCATTCTTTCTTGATGCAATCGTGTGGTGGGAAGAAGTTTAACCGTTAAGATCGTGCTTGAAAACATCAACGCCACACCAATCCAAAGGCTATCGGTAAACGAAAACTTAAAAAGAAAGGCAAATAAAAACGCGAGGATAAACGATACCGAACAATTGGTGATTGTGACAAGGCTCGTGCGCCTAAAAAGCCTGAGCAAATGCTGCGGGTGTAAACAAAGTCCTGCTAGAAATAAAAGAAGCGTGATCCCTAAATGCGACATCGTCTCGATAACGCCGACTTCCTTGATTAAACCCACACCCCAAGGGCCGGCCAAGATGCCACAGGCGATATAGCCGATAATAATCGGCTGCTTTAAAATAATCGCCAAAACAGACAGCAATGCTGCCCCAACCAAAACAACGCTCAAATCAGAAATCAAACCATGCATAAGCTATTTATTCGTTTAAAGAGATTACTGTGTTCTTTTAAAAATATTATAACTACGTAGCGACTACGTAGTCAACTGAAAAAAATGAAAAGTCAGTCTTTCAGCACTTCATCAAGCCACTTGTTTCTAATAAAATCATTATCCTGAATTCGTCCGTTGCCCCAACCTTGACCCTGAAACATGGGGACATCTTCCCAATCCCAATTGATATAGCAAATGATTTTGACATCATTTTTCTCTGCAAAATCAAATAACTGCTTGTGCCATAGATTCCAAACTTTCTTTCCATCCTCAACGTTCATGCCCCGTGGCGTTGATTCTGCAATCATCACAGGCTTGTTATATTTTTTAGCAATATTAAAGGTGCGCATCATATTGGATTTACCAAACGCATCATAAAAAGAAATCGCAACCCAGTCAACATAGCTATCTCCCGGATACCAACGCTCAATATCCCCTATCACAAAAGCTCCGTAGGAATGCCAGACATACAAAGCATTTCTTACTCCAAGCTTTCTTAAATGATCAACAATGTAACGATAAGCTTGAATATAAGCAACAAATTCATAATTATTTTCTGGATTGTCAAATTCATAGCCAATGCGAAGATAAATTGTTGTATTCTTATTTTTGTTAAACCAATCGGCTAGCTTTAAGATGCTTTTGTCGTATTGACCTGCCAAAATATCATCTAGGGCTCCAACGAGATAAAGTCCAATTTGAAGCGGAACACCTAGATATTCTTCAATTAACCCTTGAGCATATTGTGTGCCTCCCCCGCTATCAAAAGCAGAATCAAGGCCTTCTAATCGCTGAATAGAGGTATACGACATTAACCCATCTGGAACATGGCCAATATCGATAATATAAGAATCGATCGAATCGATATCTTGGCCAATAAAAATGAGTGGAGATTTTTTGGCAGGCACGCTCTCGATTTGGGAACTTGATATACGGGGAAACAAAAAAATAAGAAATAGGATAACAAATGCTATTTTCTTTATATATTTTTTAATGACGCTCACGGCTTATATTCTACCAAAAAAGAAATACCCTTTGTGATATAAAGTCACAGAGGGTATTTCATTATACGTCTTATATCCTAATCTAAATTAGTCTGCGTTAGCAGCACCGCCCTTAGTGCAATTCTTCTTTGCATTTAAACATGAATCCCTATCTTTCCCTCTACACTCAGAATTTGAAAGACACTTGTCTGGACACATACATTCGTTATTTTTCCATTCACAAGGTATCTTTGTCCCACCCTGCTGTTTTGCTAACCCAAAGTTTACCCAAGACACAACCAAAGCTAATGCAAAAAATATAATAATTGCTTTTTTCATATCTCCTCCTTTTTTCTTTTCCTTGTAAAGGATAGCACGCCAAAGAGAAAAAACAACGGCATTTGCATGGAAGCGAGAAAGCGCTTTCAATTCTTTATAAAAAAGCACTAATAATTAAAAAGGTCGGTAAGCGTGTATCGTTTTGGGCAGGCTTTGTTAAGCGCTTTTAAGATTTTTCTTCTCACTTGCGGAGTCAACCATCGCCCTTTTGCAGCACGGGCAATCATCTTGTGCGTGATATTTTCATCAGAAGCGGCAACAACGTCATGCGACTTGAGGCGATGTTCTTGTAAAATATTTTTTATAGGTTGTTCACCGAGATTGCGCTCCATCAAGCATTCCATTCCAGATCCAAGTCTCCAAACATTAAGAAAATCTAAACTCCGATATCTTCATTCCAAAGATTTGCATTGTTTTGAATAAAATTCTCCATCAGAGAAACGCAAATCTCATCCTGCAAGACCTCAACAGAAACTCCCCTGGATCTCAAAAGTTCTTCTTCACCTAAAAAAGTTTTATTCTCTCCAATCACAACCCGTGGAATCTTGTAAAGAATAATTGCACCCGAACACATAGGGCACGGAGACAGCGTTGTGTAAAGCGTACACTCTTTATAAATAGAAGCCGAAAGTCGTCCTGCATTCTCTAAGGCATCCATTTCCGCATGAAGAATAGCACTTTGTTTTTGGACACGCCTGTTATAGCCACGACCAATAATTTCTCCTTTATGCACAATCACCGAGCCGATAGGAATGCCACCCTCTTGCAATCCCAGCTTGGCCTCTTCTATCGCAGCTTTTAAATATTCGTCCATTAAATACGCCCTTTAGCAAAAAAATCAATGACCTTCGGATACATTTTATGTTCCACTTTATGAATGCGTGCCTCTAAACTTTTTAGGCTTTCGCCTTTTTTAATTCTTAACGATTCTTGTGCAATAATTGGGCCATGGTCAACTTTTTCATCAACAAAATGAACGGTGACACCTGTTGTTTTGACACCCGCATCAAATGCATCTCTAATCGCATGTGCCCCTTTAAATAAAGGAAGAAGCGCTGGATGGATATTTAAAATTTTGTTTTTGTACGCTTTTACAAAATACGAACTTAATATCCGCATGTATCCTGCGAGAACAACAAAATCAATACCAAAACCTTTAAGCTCTTTGACGATTGCCTTGTCCATGCTTGCACGACTTTTAAAAAATTTTAGGTCGATGACGACTGTCGGAATGCCTGCCTTCAATGCACGCTTGAGAACAAATGCATCTTTTTTATCTGAAATAACCACATTGAGATTAGCTTTAATCTTTTTTTTCTTAATCGCATCAATAATCGCCTGCAAATTCGAACCGTTCCCACTTGCTAAAACTGCAAAATTCATCTTTTTTACACTCCCCTGAGAACATCAAATTTATTGTTTTTATGCTGCAGCAAACTTATTAAACCGACAATAGAAAAGACAAGCCCTACACCCATTAAAATCTTAAAATTCTCGACATGCATTTTGTCCGATAACCATGAACTTAAAAACATCGATAACAAAAATCCTAAGTGCGTCATAAACTCAAGCGAGCTAAACACACGACCTCTCATCTCATCTTTGCTAAGTGCGTGAATGATGGTGTTCGATGCAATAAAGATAGGACCCACAATGAGACCTAACAAAAACGCCAAGCTCGAGGCGACAGACAATATCGGAATCTTCTGAACCACAAACGCGAAAACCATCATCATCAATCCACCAAGAATCAAACATGAAAAAATCACTTTAAAACGTGAAACTTTTCGACCAAACCGTCCGTATAAGATCGCCCCACAAAAAAGTCCAGCACCCAAAACCACAGCCAAAAATCCCAAATCTTTGGTAATGCTTTGAAATGCCTGCTGAACAAACACAATGATAACCACGTAGACAGCACCCGCGGCAGCCATTAAAATAAACATCATGTTCACCACAAAACGAATTTCCTTGTGATGAATCAAATAAACAATGCCCTCTTTGATTTCAGCTAAGACTGATTTTCTAATTTCACCAATCATTTCCTTGCCGGTATCAATAATTTTCCTTCTATTAAGATGAAAATTCATTCTTGTATTAATCAAGAAAACAAGAATGCCAGATACAAAAAATGTAGCAGCATCCCAAAAAAATCCACCTCGAGCCCCTACCTTTTCAACTAAATATCCGCCAAAGGCGCAACCTAAAACAAAGGCAATCATGCCTGTCATAGAGACGAGCGAATTGGCAGATAACAATGTTTTCTTAGCGACGAGATCAGGAACAATGGACATCTTAGCTGGAACATAAAAACGGCTCAAACAAAAAACTAAGAAAACAATCAGGTAAATAGGAACCATGGAATCTTTAAAAATAAAAATCGTTGGAATCATCAAAACCAAAAACCCACGCAAAAAATCACACACAAAAAGCGTGGTGCGCCTATCCCAACGATCCACATAAACGCCTGCAATGGGGCCTATAATAAAAACAGGAATAATGGTAAACGACAAAAGCTTGGCAAGTTCGAAAGTAGAGCCTGGCATGCGGCCAGCCACAAGACCGATTAGAGCCATCTGATTAATGCGATCACCAAACTGAGAAATAGTTTGACCAAGCCAAAGAAGGGTAAAATTCTTATTTTTAAAGTTTTCGATCATATTTTATTAATATTTACATGTAAGTAAAATCAAAGTTATTATAACACTAGTTTTTATTTAAACAAACTTTTCAAGGCAAAATCCCATTCAAGCATTCTTTCGCCTTGCCCTCCTCCCCAAGCATATGATAGGCGTGACACAAATTTTGCCGGGCATTATTAATCCCAGGATCAAGCGATAGTGCCTGACGATAAAGCGCTGCGGCTTCTTTAAACTCACCTTTTTTAGAATACACAACCCCGAGGCTGTAATAAACCACCTCGTTATTGGAATCTTCTTTAAGCATCTGTTCATATTTGTCCTGCAAAATCTTGTATGTTTTGGCTTTATTATCCTTTAACATCGTTTCTAAATTTTCTGCATCAGCAATTTGATCATACTGGTTAAGGCCCTCCCAATATCGACCTTGATCAATCAATGTCTTTCCAAGGCTGATGCGCGCTCGCACATCAAAAGGATTGCTTTCAAGTGTTTGCCTAAAATGATGCTCCGCTTTTTTAAAATCTTCTTGTTTGACGCTTTTCATCCCCATAATGGTATGAGCCCATGCGTGGGTTGGCTGATAAAAAAGAACTTTCTTAAAAGAAGCTGTTTCATTCGTTGCATAAATATTTTGCTGAACGGTCATGGACAATAAAACAACAATCCAAATGCCAACAACCATTTTGAAAATAATGGACGGGGTTCTCCTGGAAACAAAAACACCCAACGTGACCAAAAGCGCAAACACGCCAACCGACGGAACATACCAAAAATGATCTGGGAAGAAAATGTAACCTGGCTGAAGACGAAGCGGAACAATTTGGGAAACAGGAAAAAGCGTTAGTACGATAAAGCTTAAGAAAAAAATAATTTCTTTCTTAATATGTTTGCGTAACTTTATTAAAACAAACAAGCCTGCGCCAAGTAAGGCGAGCGTTGCTAAAACAAACGGGCTTAAAAAACTTTCTTGAAGTATGAAAATTCGCTCAGAGTATAAATCAGCCGGAAAAATAAAGATTCGCAAATAGCTAAAGACAGATGTTAGAAATGTCGCTACGCCTAAAAGCGTATCGCCCAACGTAAATCCATAAGGGATTGAGATAATGCCGAGAATCTTTCGAGCCGCAATGTAGATTAATAAAATGATTAGAAACGGAAAAACATTCTTGGCTTTCTTGAAGACAGGCTCAAGAGAAGAATTCTTAAAGAAAAACTCGTAGGCCAACAAGACGCCTAGCAACATCGCTGAGGATTCTTTACTCAAAAGGGCACAACAAAAACAGATCAAAGACAAAATGTAGAGCGCAACTCTTTTCTTCTCGCGTGCCATGCAATATAAGATAAAACTCGACCATTCAAAAAACGCACACAACAAGATTGAGCGTCCTGCAATGTGAGACACCGCCTCCGCATTAATCGGATGGGCAACAAAAAGAAAAGCTGTTAGAAATCCCAGCGTCTTATCTTTAAGTAAAAAAGCTGCGGCCTTAAAAACAAGCAAGGAAACAAGCAGGTGTAAGAATAAATTTGTCAAATTAAAGAAAAACGGATTGAACCCAAACCAGCGATAATTAAGGGCGAAACTAAGCGTGACCAGCGGGCGATAATATCGGCTGGCTCCAAAAAAGGAAGTCTTAAAAATAATGGGAATATTTTTTAAGCTTTGGATCTGCGCATTATCTAAGATAGAAAGTTTATCATCTAGCGTCCAAAATGGAGCGGACAACATAAATGAATAAAGAAAGAAAACAACACTAAGAAGAATAAAAATTTGGACGGATGTTCGGGAGAAGAAATGAAAAATTTGTTTTTTTGTCATTGGGATTTACAAAGACTTTTTACCCTCCGAATAGCTCAAATATTTTAGCGGACTATTCGAGGGTCTTCTTGCCTGCTTACAAAAATAAGGCTCTTGTTCTTTTTCGTACCCCCAAAAATCTTTGACTTCTCGACGAAATTTCCGAGGGTCTTCTTGCCTGCTTACAAAAAATAAGGCTCTTGTTCTTTTTCGTACCCCCGAAAACTCTGAATTCTTAATTAAATTTCCGAGGGTCTTCTATTTTCCTCCCTTTGAGTAAAACTTGGAGGAAGGAAAATAAGAAGAGCTGGCGACCAGGGTCGAACTGGTGACCTGCGCATTACGAATGCGCTGCTCTACCAACTGAGCTACGCCAGCAAATTCATTGATGTCAAATTGAGCAAAATTGCCAATGCGGTCTTCCTTTAAAATTCTTTTTGGAAAAGGCAGCCGCCAACAAATTTTCCTTAAAACTTCTTTTGAGCAAGAATTTGCGCCACACTCACTTTCCTTAAAATCTAATCTAGAAAAGGTGCGGTGTAGCAAAAACATTAATATCAAACCAAAAAAGAATGCGATGCAACAAAATTCTTTTAAACAAGCCTACTGAGCCCTTTGCCAAATGTAATAATCAAAATCGTCTGTTTGGCTTGATTTAAAATTCATTTGATCAGGACCCAAGGCAGTCAAAATTATCTGCGCTGCCTCCCCAAAAGGACTAACCACTTTTAACACAACCTTTTTCGAATCCAGAAAATCAACCTAAAAAGGAACGATCTGCGTTTCGTCGCTTCTCTTGATTCCTCTGTAATAAGCAAGTTCATCAGGCTTGACTTCAATCGACATGCGGCTCATCACTCTCTCCATCATCGGCCGCATCTTTTCGTCTTCCTCGCCATTATATTTTGGGTTATTCTTTGCATTCTCGAGCGTTTTGTCAACGTCAATGACCCAGTGGCCGCAAAGACTGTCAAGTGCACTATTTTACGCAAACACAAAACAAGCGCACAAAACAAAAATAAAGCACATCGTTATTATTGTTCCTGTACGCTTTCTCATTCTTCCTTGCCTCTTTTATAAAACCCCGCTTTGCGGGGTTATCTGTTCGCCTCCTCTAAGAGATATCTTTATGTTGGCGAACAAAAAGAAAGTGCCGAGACCCAGAATTGAACTGGGGACGCAAGGCTTTTCAGGCCTTCGCTCTACCTACTGAGCTATCTCGGCATAAATCAAATTTCTTATATTTAACACATTGTTTTATTAATGATTGAGCCGTTTTATGACTCACAACATCAATGATGACAATGTCTAATACCACATTTCGCAAATTACAATTCATAAAACTTGGTATTGAAAATCCCATTGTACCAAAGTTCATAAAGTTGTCAACGGGTTTAAACACACCTCTTATCAACAAATCTCTTATTGTCTCGCGTGATTCTTAATCTTCACAAAAATATCTTGGGCAATCTTGATATTCGGAAGCATATTCTTTCGAGCCTTAATTCGCATGCGGACTTCTGATGAAGAAATTTGTGCAAGATCAATGGTAACCGCTGCCCCACTAATCGAAGCTTTGATATTTCCAAGCTTATAATCTTTGGTTCGGATAAGTCCCATGATGCCCACAATTTCAACAGCCGAATCCCAAAGCGTATCATAATCAAGCTCTGAATCTCCTTCGACAGTGTCCGGACTAACCGCGTAACCACCCAAAGCGCCAAGTCCACCAGCGACAGCATAAATACAACCGCTTGATGTCAATAAAAAAACAAGTCCAAGTGCGATCCAAAAACCATTTCTTTTCCTCAAATCAAACATAACATCCTCCCGTTTAGAATTAAATTCTACTTCTTTATAACTTCAACAACTTCTAAGTCTCGTTTCCAATGCCGTGCCGCCACAAACAAAGACACAATTAAAGCTGCCAAAAGCCAATCGCGTCCAATCAAAACAATCGCCATCCACGAGTATCCACCATAAGGCTGGGCAATCTCTTTACCCAAATCATTAATCAGTAGAATTCCCAACACGGTAGGTGTCACAAAACGCACACACACATCCCATGCTGGAGTTAAACTTTTCTGCGTTACATGATTAATATGATCACGCAATTTCTCTGACTTTAAAACCCAACCAACCAAAAGACATTCAATAATACCAATAGCCACAAGCCCATAATGCGTAATAAAATGATCGACAATATCAACCCAATAAATACCTGCTTTAGTTGAAAAAACCATGCTTCCAAAGAACCCAGCTGCACACACCACTGACACAATAACTCGACGTGGATAATGAAATTTATCAATCACAGCGGAAGCAAAAGCTTCGACCAATGAAATCGCACTCGACAACCCAGCAATCACCAATGTCACAAAAAACAAAACACCAAATATGTTAGCAAATCCTGGCATTAAACTAATCGCCTTCGGATACGTCACAAACGCAAGACCTATCGACTCTTTAACAACTTCTTCAACAGGAAGCCCTGTTGTAAACGACATATAACCCAAAACGCCAAAGACCGCAAATCCTGAAATAAAAGAAAACAAGCAATTACCCACAGTAATCATTAGCGCATCTTTAATGATACTTGTCTTACGCGGTAAATATGATGCATATGTCATCATAATACCAAAACCTAAAGATAGCGTAAAAAATATCTGAGAAAAAGCATCAATCCAAATCTGAGGTTTGGATAAAAGAGAAAAATCTGGTTTTAAATATTTCTCAATTCCAATCGCCGCTCCTTTTAAACTTACGCTCCAAGCTACCAAAATTAAAATGAGCACAAAGAGTAGCGGCATAAAAATCTTATTAGCGCGCTCTACTCCTTTTTGCACACCAAAAAATACAATCATCCAACTCAAAAACCAAACTGCACTTAGCGAGAAAAGGATCGGAGTACGAATATCTCCAATATTTCCCGGGCTAGCACTGACCTGCAAGTATTGATTGAAAAAGAAATCGTTTGGGTCTGCACCCCAAGACAAATTAAAAGAAAAGAAGACGTAGCTGACACACCAGGCAATAATAACCGCATAATACACCATGATACCAAACATGGCACAATTGACTGCCCACCAACCAGCCCACTCCCAATGACGATCCACTTTAGCAAAACACAAAGGCGTTGAGCCGCGCATCTTGTGGCCTAAACCCAACTCTAAAATCATGAGAGGAATCCCAACAACAAAAAGTGCAATCGCATAAGGGATTAAAAACGCACCTCCCCCATTTTTATAACAAAGATACGAAAACCGCCAAATATTTCCAAGACCGACGGCTGATCCCAACGCCGCTAAGATAAATCCCATCCGCGTCCGCCATTGCGGGCGCGGATGGTGAGGTTCACTCAATTGATTTACTGTATTTGTCATCATGTAAAATAAAGAAAAGCTTCCCTAGATTTCTTATTTTATCATTTACCTTATGGCAAAACGATAAAATTACATTTTTTATTTTACAAGTGTATTTTGAATAATAAAAGCAACGAATACAATTGAAACCATAGACATCAGCTTAATAAGGATGTTGATGCTTGGCCCTGAAGTATCCTTAAAAGGATCACCAACTGTGTCACCTGTGACAGTTGCTTTATGGCAATCTGATCCTTTCCCTCCAAAATTACCTTCTTCAATATATTTCTTAGCGTTGTCCCAAGCACCTCCAGAATTTGCCATCATAACAGCCAAAACAAATCCAGATGCGGTAGCACCCATCAAAAGCCCGCCTAAACTATTAATACCTAACAAGAGACCAATAACGATTGGAGTTAAAATTGCAAGCATCGATGGCAAAACCATTTCTTTAAGAGCTGACGTGGTTACAATGTCCACACAACTAGCATAATCTGGCTTGCCTGTTCCTTCCATAATGCCTACAATCTCTTTAAATTGTCGTCGAACTTCCACAACAACTTGTCCAGCCGCACGCCCTACAGCACTCATAGTCAACGCTGAGAAAACATATGGCATGGTGACACCGATAAAAACACCAACCAATACTTTTGGATCCATCAAATCTAGATTAATTCCAAAATCTGGCATATTCAACGCCCCTGCTTCCAAAACTGCTTTTTCTTGAAAAGTTGCAATCAAAGCAAGTGCAGTTAACGCAGCCGATCCAATCGCAAAGCCTTTTCCAGTTGCAGCGGTTGTATTTCCAAGAGAATCAAGTGCATCTGTTCTTTTTCTAACTTCAGGCTCTAGCCCTGCCATTTCTGCGTTTCCGCCGGCGTTATCGGCAACCGGACCATACGCATCTGTTGCAAGCGTAATGCCAAGAGTACTCAACATTCCAACAGCAGCAATTCCTATACCATAAAGACCTGCACAATAATAGCTCAAAAGAATGCCAACAGAAACAATCACAACAGGAATCGCTGTTGAAATCATTCCAACAGACAACCCTTCGATGATAACAGTCGCAGGTCCCGTTTCAGATGCTTTTGCAATTCTCTGTGTTGGTTTAAAATGAGCTGATGTAAAATATTCCGTCACATGACCGATCAAGATGCCGGCCACAAGACCTGTGACAACAGCACCAGCCACGCCGATATTTTCTTTTCCTAAAAACAGATAAACAAATCCAACAGATAATACAAAAACTAAAGCAGATGCCACGTTGACACCGGCATGCAATGCCTTAAGAAGAACTTTTTGTGATGCATCTTCACCTGTGCGAACAAAAAACATACCGACAATAGATGACACAATACCAATGGCCGCAATCACCAAAGGAGTAATCATTCCCTTAAAACCTAAGCCAGCTGCAACACCTAACGCTGCCGCTGCCACAATAGATCCAATATATGATTCAAAAAGATCAGCTCCCATACCCGCAACATCGCCAACATTATCACCAACATTATCTGCGATAACCGCAGGATTTCTTGGATCATCTTCTGGAATTCCTGCCTCCACCTTACCAACAAGATCAGCTCCAACATCAGCCGCTTTTGTAAAAATACCTCCACCAACGCGTGAAAACAATGCCAAGAAACTTGCCCCTAAACCAACGGTTAGCATAACGCTCGTAATCGCAGTTGGAACATCCGGAATCCCAGTCGGTAAAGCATGTCCTAAATAATACCATTTAAGGAAAAAATACCATGCTGTTAAATTTAAAAGTCCAAAACCAACAACAGAAAATCCCATAACGCATCCAGAAGAAAATGCAACGCGAAGTCCACCATTTAAAGATGTGCGACATGCATTTGCTGTTCGAGCAGATGCTAATGTTGCAACCTTCATTCCGCAAAACCCTGATAATCCAGATAAAAATCCACCTGTTAAAAATGCAAATGGAACAAAAATAACTAAATATCCCATTGATGCTAAAAGAAGCAAGATAGCAAAAACAACTGCAAAAAAGATGCCAACCGCTTTATACTGTCGAGATAGATAAGCGCTAGCACCTTCGCGTACAGCCGATGCGATTTCTTTCATTCGGTCTGTTCCTTCATCTTTTTTCATAATCGAAAAGAACAAAAAAATAGCAACTGCCAAGGCAAGCAGTCCGCCTACGGGAACTAATAATAAAATGTTTTCTGACATTTTTTCCCTCCTTAAATTAAGTTTCTAAAAATCAATGCCCCTTATTTGGGCTTTTTCCATGTCGTGCTTTTTTATTACGCCAGCTTAATTTGCCGCGTCTTGCTTGTTTTCCCATTTCTTATCTCCTTTCCATAGAATTAACAACGCCGCCGGAAACAATCGTTCGAATGGCTTGCTCCACACTGATATCAACATAAATCAATTCTTTGCGAGGAACCAAAAGAACAAAACCCGTAAACGGACCGGGAGCGCTTGGAATAAATACATGACAAACATCTTGTCGTACTTTTTCTACTACTTCTTCGGATGCCTCATTAGTAAGGAATCCATAAGAATATACACCTTTGCGAGGATACTCCACCAGAACAACTTGACGAAAAGCCATTTTCGTAGGAGAAAATAAAAAAATCGCCATTTGTTTAATCGCCGGATAAACCTGTTTAAAGAATGGGAGCTTTAAAAGCCACCCCTCTATAACTGGATAAATTCTTCGGCTTAAAAAATTTGTTGCAAAAAATCCAATTAAAATAATAAAAAGAAAACATATTAAAATACTAATGCCTTGAATATAAAATCCAAACTCACGCGCAAAATACGGCTCAATATATTTACCTAGAAAATTATCAGCCACGTTAAACATTAAAGTAAACAAATAGACCGTTAACGATAACGGCAAAAATATAATAAGCCCTGAAACAAAATACGATCTCAATTTCTTTTTCATCTCTTTTTCCTTAAATGAGGATATAGTTTACGTAACAAAGCGTTCGTAAGCTATCGATCCGAATTTACCCCAGTCCTGACCCAGAAGGACGAGGGATTTCCTTATCTCAAAATTCATCTCAAATCATACAAAAACTTCATGCCAATTGCAAAACAAATCATCATTAAGATCACATCAAATCCAAATCCAAAAAATGTTTTTTTCGCGCCCTTTCGAATCCCAACAATCAAAATCGTGGTCAAAACAACGCTTAACGTCATCATCAAAATATGCGTTTGAGCCACAGCTGCAAAAATAGGACCCTTTCGATAAACAATTTCACAAATTGCCAAAATCAAAATATTAAACATATTGCTGCCAAAAATATTGCCAAAAGCTAAATCAAATGCTCCCATCTTTAAAGCCGAAACCGAAACCACGATTTCAGGAAGCGATGTTACAAAACCTAAAAGAGTTATCCCCACAAAAGTTTGACCCAATCCTGTGATAGCAGAAATTTGATTACAGGAATCTGAGAGCCAAACACCGCCGAGAATAACAGCAAAAGCACCTGCTGCCATCTTAAGAATCAATATTTTGTCTTGCGAAGTAACCACGCGCTTAACGCTATTGCTTTTATCGTTAGCTTCTTTCTTAAAAATAAATTTTGACCCCAAAAAATAAAAAACCACAATCAAAATGCTTCCCAAGCTTATCGGGCCAAACGCAATCAAATTCGTTTTTGATGATAAAAATATTTCAATAACAACAATCGAAGAAAGAAGACTGTAAAATACCGCAGACCACTCATACGTCCGTTTTGTTTGAATTTGAGCAGTGATAGAACCCTTACGATACACAAATTCCATCAACACGACAATCATCAAATTAAAATTAACGCTTCCTGCAATGTTTCCAACCGCTAAATTCGGTGCATGAAATACTGCTGCTGAAGCGATGCTTGCTGTTGCCTCTGGAAGTGACGTAATCGCTCCCAAGAGAATCATCCCCATCCAGGCTTTGCTAATCGAAAATCGATCGCTTAAAATATCTGCATATTTCGTCAGCTTAATTCCAGCAAAAACAACCAATCCTGCACTAATAATAAATTTTAACCAAACCATCGAATTTACCATATTAATCTCGAGCGACCGACATCATCGCAAGGCCACCAACGACCAAGATTCCACCAATCAGCCCTTTAAATAGGCCTGCCACATCTTTCCAAAAGAATAATATACAGCTGACACCTACGATCAAAACGCATAAACCTAAAACCAACAATGCTACTTTTTTCATATCTCTTTCCTTCTTATTTTTTCCACCGACGATGCATCCAGCCCCATTCCTCAGGATATCGACGAATATATTGTTCAATCACATTTGTAATACGCGCAATATTCACCTGAATCGTTTCTTTCTCATTCCCGCATTGTTCAAGGCTAAGCGGCTTCTCTACAATGATTTTATGCGTATCATCTTTTTGACGGACTATAAAAATCGGTACAATCGGCGCCTTGGTGCGCATTGCAAAAACAGCTGGACCTGTAGCCGTTGCCGCTTTCTCACCAAAAAAATCCACAAATACCGCGCCCCCACTTCCAAAATGCTGATCCAACGGAATAAACAAAAATTCGTTATTGCGAAGTGCCTTAATCGAATCTGTTACGCACACTTGTCGTGGATGACTATAAATGGTTTTAAGCCCAAGATCCGTTCGCAATTTCTGAAAATATTGTTCAACCTTTTTATCACGTGCAGATCGAATAATCGCGTTTGTCGGGTATTCTTCTTGGGCAACACGTAAAAGCATTAAAGGAAAATTTCCAAAATGTGCGCTCACGGCAATCACCCCTTTGCCTTGACTCAAAGCCTCGTCTAAATAATGCTTATTTTCAAAGACCACTTTTTCTTTAATCATCTTAGGATGCGCCATAAAATAAATCAGCTCAATCATCCCTTTACCAAAATTACGAAAACACATCTTAAATATATTCTTAATTTCGTCTTCACTCTTTTCACCTGCAAACGCAATATGAAGACTTTCAATCGCATTACGCTTTTTCTCACCAAGCAATAAAAACCCTGCTGAGATAAATGCGTGTGCCAAAAAACACACAACCGAATAAGGCAAATGCGTTAAAATAAAAGTAAACACATAAAGCGCCTGCCGTGCAACAGCGCGCTCAAACTTCTTAATTCTACGAATTGACATAATAAATTCTTCTAACGTTTGTATCCAAATTTGCGTAAAAAATCTTTGCGCCAGACAACATCTTCTTCGTTTTCCACGCCTTTAGGTTTTAGCCCATCAATCACGCCTAAAATACCACACGCCTTTCCTGTGTCGGCAACAACCACCTCTACAGGATTAGCTGTCGCCGCAAAAATCGAACAGACTTCCTGAATGCCTTTAATTTGATTTAAAATATTAATCGGGAAACCTTCTCGAAGAGCAATAATAAACATATGCCCTGCCGATACGCTCAGCGCATTGTCGGCTGCGATCTTTTTTAAATCCTCGTCGTTTCCCTCAACACGAATCTTGCATGCCCCAGATGCCTCGCAAAACGCAATGCCAAATTTCATTGCAGGAACGGCTGCAATAATTGTTTCATACAAATCTTCAACGGTCTTGATAAAATGGGCTTGTCCGATGACCACATTGACATCTTCAGGTTTTTTAATTTTAATCGCTCTGATTTCCATCTGCCCTACTCCTTAAAAATCTTTTTAATTGCTTTTGCGTGGCAAAATTTCCATAATTTTTGGAATGAGACCATTTAAATCAATCGGTTTTGTGATATGCGCAACACCCCCTGCTTCCATTTCAGCTTTAATATCATCTTCGGAATCCTTTGCTGTAAGAAAAATGACCGGGATAAGTTTTGTTTTTTCGTTTTCTTTTAGTTTCATGCACACTTCTCGACCTTTCATGCCAGGCAAAATAACGTCGAGCAAAACCAAATCGACATCTTTATTTTCTGCAATCTGAAGGCCTCCTTCACCCGTATTAGCCGAAAGCACATAATATCCAACGTCCGCTAGTCCACTTTCTAAAAGCTTAACCATTCCTCTGTCATCGTCAATGATTAAAATTGTTTGAGCCATTTGTATCCTCCGATTTACGCTGTTAAAAACCTATTTTTTCCTCACAAAAGCAATTGTCCCCATTAGTATACCGCCAAAACAAAGGTATGTAAAAACATCTCCAAACTTTGTATAAACACTTAAATTCCTTTTCGGGCTATCTTGTACAATAACAAAAGCTCGATCTGTCAGGTGTCCTTTAAAATAAACTTTCTTTCCTTGTGCGTCAGCTGCTGTGCTAAATATTCTGCCCAAGGCATCAATAAAACAACTCACCCCCACATTTCCACATCGAACCAAATATCTTCTGTTTTCAATTGAACGAAAAACAGCATTTTGTAGATGCAAAAACGGCTCTTTTGTATCACCAAACCATGCATCGTTACTTAAGCTAATCAAGAATCCAGCTCCAGCCTTAACAAAACCGCGGACAACTTCAGGAATAGTATCTTCAAAACAAATCAAAGTTGAAAATCTTTTATCCGCACAATCAATCTCTAAAGGCCCAACCGGAAATGTTATATATTTCTTCCCACGAGTAAAATCATCAATCGGTACAATATTGACAAGCCATGGAAAAATGTTACGCAAAGGAATATATTCGCCAAAAAGAACTAAACGCAACTTATCGTAAACTTTTTGGACATCACCCCTGGCCGAAAAAAGAAAAGCTGAATTATAATAACGATCTTCTCTTTTGTCAACAATTCCGATCAAAAATGGCTTATTAATCTTTTTGACAAAACTTTTAAGCTTATTAAAAAGAACGGGTTTCTCCCAATGATACCCAGGAAAAGCTGATTCTGGCCAAATGACAAGGTCAGGCTCATCTTTAACAGCCTGTTCTGTCAGATCAAAATAATCTCTTAAAATAAGAGGCCACGCATCCGGGTGCCAATTTTTCTCAAGCGAAACATTTCCTTGCACAACAGCTATTTTCGTTGAACAGCGTTTAGGCAAAGGCTGCTTTATTTTATACAATCCATAAAAACAAATTGCTCCAATCAAAACAAAAGTCAAAAGCGAAACAATAACAATTTCTTTGTCTTTCCAAAATTTCCTTTTTGCAATCTGAGCAAAAATGTATTCTTTTAAAAGAACATTAACCGCTACAATCAAAAACGAAACACCATATGCTCCTGTAATATCCGCAATCTGAATAAGAATAAGATTTTTATATTGCGTATGAGCTAAAAACACCCATCCGAATTCGCCAATCAAATGTCCTCTCACAAATTCAAGCACAACCCACAGGCATGGAATAAGAATAATCTTTAACTTTAACGACTGCTTAGAAAAATAGAAATATCCTATCGAAAAAAGAGCAAAATACAAAGCCAAATAGGCAATAGATAATACAGCGCCTAAGGTTGTCACTAAAAAAAGCCAATGAATCGTGAAACCAAAGAATATGATACCTGTAAAATATCCTATCTTAAAAGATTCTTTCAGACTTTTGCCGTCTAACACCAACATCAGCGGAACAAGAGCGATCCATACTAAAAATGAAAATTCCATACTTGGAAAAGAAAGTACTAGCAGCAATGCTGATGAAAAATATAAAACCATTTTGTTTATCAAAGAACGTTTCAAAAGAAAATTATTTATCATATTTTACGTTTTAAATTATCGCCCACAACACTTTTTATATTTCTTTCCGCTCCCGCACGGACATGGGTCATTGCGTCCAACTTTTTCATGAGAGCGTACTTGTGGTTCGCGTGCAGGCTCACTCGAAGATTGATCTGTAGGCTGCTGAGGCATTGGTGCCTGCCTTTTATCCAAACTAGAAAATTCTGTATGTACAAACTCTTGTGGTAAAGAATTAAAAACATTCTTAAAATTTGCTTCTTCTTTGGCAGGCTCGACTTTAAAGACAGTCTCAACCACATCCTGCATAATCGAATCATACATCATCTCAAACATGCCAAATGCTTCATGCTGATATTCTACCAAAGGATCTTTGTGAGCAAAGGCGCGCAGCCCTATGCCCTCCTTAAGTTGATCCATGGCATATAAATGATCTTTCCACTTGCTGTCAATCGTCTGAAGCAAAATAATGCGCTCGAGCCGTCGCATTTGATCAATGCCGATATCTTTTTCTTTTTGCTCGTACATAGCATATAATTTCTCAGAAATCAGCTCTTCAATTTGCTCTTGTGTCATTTCAACTAAATCTTTTTGAATCGGCTGAATATCTAATCTAAATGTTGCTTTCAACGCAACAACCAGCCCTTCAATGTCCCACTGAACTTCTTCACCTGAAAATAAATACTGAGGAACCATCACACGAATTGCATTATGGATACCGTCGAGTACGCGCTCTTTTATATTTTCACCTTCAAGGATAGAGCGTCGAAGCTCATAAACCACTTCTCTCTGGCGGTTCATAACATTATCATATTCCAAAAGTTGTTTTCGAATTTCAAAATTATGCGTCTCAACACGTTTTTGAGCAATTTCAATTGCCCGACTTACCAAAGGATGTTCAATCGCCTGTCCTTCTTCCATGCCAAGAGTATTCATCATGTTCATAATGCGATCTGAGCCAAACAAACGCATCAGATTATCTTCCAAGGAAACAAAAAATCGAGAAGACCCTGGATCTCCTTGTCGTCCGCTACGACCACGAAGCTGATTATCAATACGTCGAGACTCATGGCGCCCTGTTCCTAAAACATGCAATCCTCCTAACTCAATCACCTGGCTATGCTCTTTTTCAACTTCTTTCGTAAATTGCGATAAAAATTTCTGATACAATTCTTCTAGCGGTGGAGCACCATCTTGATCATCCTTGGCATGACTTTCTAACAAACTTTTTGCTAAGTGTTCGGCATTGCCCCCTAAAACAATATCTGTTCCGCGTCCTGCCATATTTGTAGCAATCGTCACAGCCTTATAGCGACCTGCTTGCGCAACAATATGTGCCTCTAAGTCATGATACTTGGCATTTAAAACTTGATGCTCAATGCCGCGCTGCTTTAACATCGACGATAAAAGTTCTGATTTCTCGATCGAAATGGTTCCCACCAAAACGGGACGACCTTTAGCAGAAAGTTCTGCAATTTCATCAACAACAGCATTAAACTTTTCTTGTTCCGTCTTATAGATGCAATCTGGATAATTTTTCCTCTGTAAAATACGATTCGTCGGCAAGACGATACAATCGACCTTATAAATTTGCTTAAATTCACTCGCTTCTGTATAGGCGGTACCTGTCATACCGGAAAGCTTTTCATACATACGAAAATAATTCTGAAACGTTACCGTTGCAAGTGTTTGATTCTCTCGCTCAATTTTTATGCCTTCTTTGGCTTCGACAGCTTGATGAAGCCCATCAGACCAACGTCGACCCGGCATCATGCGTCCAGTAAATTCATCAACAATAATAACTTGACCATCTCGAATAACATAATCCACATCCAGCTTAAAAAATTCTCTGGCCTTGATGGCCTGTAGAATATGATGACGGTATTCAATCGTTTCCATATCATGAAGATTATCAACGCCAAACATTTGCGCTACTTTTTTCTCCCCCTCTTCCGTCATTGAAATGGAACGCGCTTTTTCATCTGCACCATAATCAAGTCCAACTGTCAAATCTTCACCTTTATGTTTTGCATCAATCTCTTCTTTTTCAGTAATGCGTCGCCCTTTGAGCTGCAGCACAATCTGATTAGCTCGATAATATTTATCCGTCGATTCTTCTGCAGGTCCAGAAATAATCAAAGGCGTTCTCGCCTCATCAATCAAGATACTGTCAACCTCATCAGCCACAGCAAAATAATGGGAGCGTTGCACCATCTCTTCTTTAAAACTCACCATATTATCGCGCAAATAATCAAACCCGAATTCATTATTCGTTCCATATGTAATATCGCAACCATATTCTTTTTTTCGTTCAGACGGAATGTTATCGTGCTGAATAACACCGACCGTTAATCCTAAAAATTCATAAACAGGACCCATCCAGGCTCTGTCGCGTCTGGCTAAATAATCATTAACCGTAATGACATGCGTGCCCTTGCCCGAAAGAGCATTTAAATATGCTGGAGCTGTCGCCACAAGAGTTTTTCCTTCACCCGTTGCCATCTCAACGATATTGCCTTTATGCAAAATCATGCCTCCAGCGAGCTGGACGTCGAAATGTCTCATCTTTAGAGTTCGCCATGCTGCTTCTCTTACAACAGCAAACGCCTCAGGCAAAATCAAATCTAAAATCTCTTCTCTTTTTTCAATAAGCTGTTGCTTCGCTTTATCCGTATCATTCAAAAGACTATCACGACGTTCATGATCCGCTTCTTGTCGATACTGTTTTTCAATATCTATAAATTGCTGCTCATAAGAACGCGTTCCTTCTTGAATCTTAAAACGAAACTCTTGCGTTTTAGCGCGCAACTCACCGTCTGTCTTTGCCTTTATTTCTGATTCAAGACTATTAACCTTCGAGACAATCGACGCCATCTTCTTAATAACTCCCACAGACGGCAGAGGCAAGTCTACCGGAAGATGAATATTAACTTTCGGCTCTAGTCGATCAATAGACTTTTGTGCATTTCGAATAACACTTTTTCGAATTAAGAAATCAAACATACATAAACTCCAATTTTACGGAACGTCAATGACGTAAATTTTCTGAATGAATTTATTCCATTTTTCGCAAAACGAAAAATCGGAACTACCTCATTTCCCTTTTTTTAAATAAGCCTCTATAAACATATCTAAATCGCCATCCATAATTTTCTGAACATTTCCACTCTCACAATTTGTGCGATGATCTTTGACCATGCAATACGGCTGAAAAACATATGAGCGAATCTGGCTACCCCATTCAATTTTTTGTTTTTCACCATACTCAGAAGCCATTTTTTTATCCTGCTCTTTTCTTCTTCGCTCATATAATCTAGCTTTTAAAACACGCATAGCTGATTCTTTATTTTGCAACTGCGAACGTTCATTTTGACACTGCACCACAACACCTGTCGGAATATGAGTTAAGCGCACAGCTGAGTCTGTGGTATTAACGCTTTGTCCCCCTGGACCAGAGGAGCGAAAAATATCAATACGCAAATCATCAGAATTCACTTCAATCTCGACATCTCCTTCTATTTCCGGAATCACATCAATAGAAACAAAAGATGTATGACGTCTCTTATTGGAATCAAAAGGTGAAATGCGCACTAATCGATGCACGCCTTTTTCTGCCTTTAAAAATCCATACGCCATTACCCCGCTAATACGCAGTGTCGCACTCTTAATGCCTGCCTCTTCTCCAGCTAAAATATCCAAAACTTCAACTTTATATTTCTTGCTATCAGCCCACCGCGTATACATGCGTAAAAGCATGTTGGCCCAATCGCAAGATTCCGTTCCGCCTGCACCAGCATTAATGCTTAAAAGTGCATTGTTTTGATCAAATTCGCCACCTAAAATCGTTTGAATCTCGACTTGATTAATGCTTACAGAAAGCTGATCTAAATCAGATTGAATTTGATCAACAAGAGAAGCGTCTTCTTCTGCAAACTCGCTAAACTCGCCAAGATCCGAAAGCCGCTTTACAGAATCCTCAAAAGGCTCCACAACAGATTTTAAAGCCTTTAAATCCCGCATAATTTTATTTGAACTCTTGTTGTCATCCCAAAAATTTGGCTGAGACATCTGATCTTGAATAGATACAATTTGCTCGTTCTTCCCTGGAAGATCTAAAAGCCCTTTTAGGCTCTCTAGCTTTTTTCCGAGCTCTTTAATTCTTTTTTTAATTTCGTCTAACATATATATTTATAATAATATTAGTATAAAATGTCACAATTGAACTGTATTATATCACATCTTTTTTGGAATACAATTTCGAATTTGGAGGCTAAAAAATGACAAAAAAGGCAGATTTATTAAACTAAAGTCGTTTCATTCCGCTTAACTCGAGATCAAATTCATCTCTACTATCAGAGGCATCTCTCGCGTCTTCCTCTGAAACTAATCCTTCGCGAACAAGCTTCGCTAAAGTCTGCTTAAAAGCTTTCATGCCAAAAAGTTTTCCATCATTAATAAACGATTGAATCTCCCTGACCTTTTGTTCCCGAATAAGACGTGCCACAGTAGGCGTTGTGATCATCGATTCATAAGCAGGAAGACGTCCTTCTCCATCTTTGCGCGATAAAAGTCGAAGCGACAAAACACCTTTTAAGAGCATAGAAAGCTGAAGGCTCATCTCGGAATGAAGATGCGGCGGAAAAAAATTTATAATACGTTCTAATGTTTGTACTGCATTATTAGTATGAAATGTCGCTAAAACAAGGGCTCCCAGCTCAGCCGCTGAAAGTGCTGCGCGCATAGTTTCTTCATCTCGAATGGTTCCCACAAAAATAACATCAGGACTTTGTTGTGTGACATGCCGCAAGGCCATGGGATACGAATAAAAATCAATACCAAGCTCTCTTTGATTAATCAAACTTTTTTTATCTTTAAACAAAAACTCAATGGGATCCTCTAGCGTTACGATGTGTTTTTCTTGATGCGCATTGATATAATCAATCATGCTTGCAATCGTCGTAGTTTTGCCAACGCCTGCCGGTCCACAGGCAAGAATGAGTCCTCTTGTTTCTTTAGCAAATATTTCACAAAGTTCTTTCGGCAAATTTAAATCTTCAAAACTTTTAGTTTGATTCTTTATATAACGCGCGACCAAAGCTGGAACTGTTCTCTGATAAAATATGTTAATACGAAAACGACCACAATCAGGATCGTTATAAATAAAATCAACATCCTTGTTTTGTTCTAAAATATCTCTTTTTCTTTTATCATTAAAAATGACAGCCAACAGCTCGCTCATATCTGCTTCAGAAACAGACTCGTCATCTAAATGCTGAACCTTGCCGTTAATACGCGCTCTAGGCAAAGCATGAGAACGCAAGAATAAATCCGACGCCTCTTTTTCAACCATAAGTTTAAAAAATCTTAATAATTTCATAATGTTTCCTCAGTTTTTCGTTTAATATTTAATATAAGTATTGTATCTTAAAATATTTATTACCAAAATCTATTTTTTACAAAAATGATTTAAAGATTCCTTCTCCATGTTTAGCAGAAATTTCTTTAATCTGGATCCTCCAGCATATCCACCTAAAGATCCATCTGCGCAAACAACGCGATGACATGGAATTGTTGGGGCATACGGATTTTTATTTAATGCCTGACCGACAGCGCGGGCCGCTTTTGGCTTTCCAATCTTGCCTGCCACCCATTGATACGACCGAGTCTCTCCGAACGGAATCTTTTGAATCGCGGTCAGAACACTCCATTGAAAATCAGTTAAATTATTTTGCATCAAACACCTTTCTGGATCGCAACAATCGATGATAGTTAATCGCAAAACGATGCGCCTCATCTCGAATACGCTGAATTAATTTTAACCCCAAGGCATCCTTGGAAAGAATCACAGGATTTCTTTTGTATGGCATAAAAATTTCTTCATTTCTTTTTGCAATAGACACAACAGGAATGCCCAAATCCATTCCTTCTAGCTTCTTCTTAGCCGCAGATAATTGACCTTTCCCTCCATCAACCAAAATCAAATCTGGAAAAAGTGCACCTTCTTTTTTTAAACGCTGATATCGCCTCTGAACAACTTCGCCAATCATCTTAAAGTCATCAATGCCTTGCGTCTCACGAATACGAAAACGTCTATAATTCTTTTTATCTGGCATTCCGTTTAAAAAAGATACCATTGACCCAACAGACTGCTGTCCCATGGTATTAGATATATCAAAGGCTTCAATACGCTCTGGCCGTCGTGGAAGCTTCAAGACACGCTGCAACTGCTCGGCCTCCTTAAAACAATTAACGTCCTTTGTTCCAGAATAAAGAGCTCCAATAGCTCTTATTTGATCACGAATTTTTCCTGCTTTCTCAAACTCTTTTTTCTTAGATGCCCTCTCCATCTCTTCTCGAAGAAAACGATATAGGCTTTCTTTTTTTCCTTCTAAAACAAGCGACACATTTCGAATAATCTTTCGATATTCTTTTTTTGTAATATTCTTAATACACGGCGCATCACACAAACCAATATGATAATCTAAACAAGCTTTTTTAGGAAAACTCATACACGTGCGAAAATGAAAAATTCTACGAATCACCCCAAGAGCCTCTCGAATCAACTTCGCATTAACATATGGACCGAACATCCTTGCTGTCTTTGCCCCGCCTTTCTTGGAGCGAGGACGCACAATCGAAACTCTCGAAAAATCTTCTTCCGTCATTTGAATAAGCGGATAGCTTTTGTCGTCTTTTAAATCAACGTTATATTTTGGCTTATATTTTTTGATGAGACTCGCTTCCAAAATCAATGCTTCAGCCTCACTCGACGTTACAATATAATCAATGTCCTTAATTTCTAAAACAAGCGATGCTGTCTTTGGAGAACTTTGAGATGCTTTTCGAAAATACGACTGTACGCGTTTACGTAAACAAACCGCTTTTCCGACATAAATAATTTTTCCTCTCTTCGATTTCATTAAATACACACCGCTCGAAAGAGGAATTTGTTCTATCTTCTTTTTGATATCCATTGGACTAATCTTTGTGCTTCTTGAATTTTTAAAAAATAGCACGACTGGAAAAAAACAATAACGCTCACAACGCTAATCAAAACAAGGCGAAATACCTCTGGAATGCCCTGTGCCTGATTCCAAAGCCATAGCGACACTGATCCCATAATCACCGCTGCTAAAAGAACTTTAAGCCCATAGTTTAAAAATCCTTGCCCGATGCGTCCTAAGCGCTTATTTAAAATGAAAAATAGAATAGAAAAATTAATCGTTGCCGCAATCGAACTTGCAAGCGCAATTCCACCGACCTTTAAAGGTCCCATCAAAAGAAAATTCAACATCGCATTAATGCTCAAACAAAGTCCTGCGGTCTTTGCCGGTGTTGCCGTATCTTGAAGCGAATAAAACGATGTTACTAAAATTTTAATTCCCGCAAAACAAAAAAGTCCAATTGCATAAAACAATAATGCCGACGAAGTAATCGATGTCGAATAAATGCCAAATTCTCCTCTTTGAAAAAGAAGACGAATAATAGATGTAGAAAAAAGCATTAGGAATATGCTAATCGGCAACATGACAAGCAAAATATTCTTTAAGGCAAAATTAAGTATTCGCTTAAATTCTTCAAAATCATTGCGTGCCGCAAATCCTGACATTGACGGCAAAAGTGCTGAGGCAAGCGCAATCCCAAAAAGTCCCATAGGAAATTGCAAAATACGATTAGAATAATAAATCGCAGAAATTCCCCCAGCCCCAACAATCATTGCCAAAGACGCGCAAAAAGTATCCACAAAAACAGTGAGCTGATAGACGGCCGATCCAAAAAGCCGAGGCAGAAGTAATTTACCTATTTTCTTAGCCCCAGAATGATTCAGCGTTTTTGGTATTTTAAATCGAATGCCCTTTTTAAAAATGGGAATGCCCTGAACGCCAAGCTGCAAAATACCACCTATCAAAACACCAACAGCTAAACATAAAACAGAATCTGTTTTTGTCTTAAGAGCAACAAAAACACTTGCAATGATTGAAATATTCAAAAGACATGGACTAAACGCTGGAACCACAAAAGATCTCAATGTATAAAGAATGCCTGCACCATACGCCGTTAGACCAATAAAGATTAAATATGGAAACATCAACCGCGTTAACTTAATCGTTAGCTTAAGCTTCTCGGGATCTACCACAAATCCAGGTGCAATCGCACGTACAATAATTGGCGCAAAAACAATCCCTAAAATCACAATCACACTTAAAACAATCGCTGCTAAAACAAAAACAACGCTTAAGAACTCCAAAAGTTCCTTCTTTTCCTTCTTTTCTGCATACTCCGAAACCACAGGCACGACCGAAGAATTGATTCCTCCTTCTCCAACCGTGTCGCGAAATAGATTCGGAATGCGAAATGCTACAAAAAAGGCATCTGCCTGAAAACCCGTTCCTAAGAATTTAGCCAAAAGAACATCTCGCACAAACCCCAAAACCCTGGAACCGAAAGTCCCTAAAGACAATATCGATGTGGATTTGGCAATTCCGCTATTCGTGTCGTGATGTGAATATTTATTAGTTGACATGCGTTTATCTCTCTGCTATATTGGCTCCCTAAAGAAAGGAGTGATTCTTTATGCCACAAAGACGATCAGGCATCCAAGAGTTGCGTTTAACTAAAAAGAAACGTTTACATAATTTAGACATCAAAACTGACCTTAAAAAGACAGTTAAAGGTTTTCGCGCAGCGGTTGAATCCAAAAACGCTAAAGAAGCGGAAACTCTTCTCAACACTGTATTTAAGAAGATTGATAAGTCTGCTAAACGCAATCTTATTCAAACAAATACAGCTGCCCGAAGAAAATCTCAATTCAGCAAACTGCTTAAGAGCATAGCTTAACCACCAGGACTTCCAAGGCATATTCTGGCTTTAAACGGCTTCGTTTAATGCAAAAATCTGCCTCTTGTAATGCAGTAAGTCCTTGGCGAAATTTCTCTTTTGATATTCTATTTCTTGATTTCTTCCAAGCCCAAAGAATAGGCGCCATAATTTTTAGCGGATGATTTCCTTCTTTTATTAATTGATCCGCCAACTTTAACGCTTTGACTTTCTGTCCTACAGAAATAGCTTTTGTCAATTCAAAAACATCAACCTTTTGTTCCTTTTCAAAATTAAAAACCTTAACCAACTTGCCAAAACTCTTCAAAAGACTATCTTTAGGACTCCAATAGTCTGCGTCCAAAATTAACTCCAAAGATATCGAGCAATCTTTCAGACAACCTGCAATTATTTTCTTAGCCTGCGCATTTAAATCATGCGCCTGACGAATTAAAACAACTCTTTTTTGAGAAACACTTGGAAGAGAAATAAGAGATTTTTTCAAGACTTCTACGCTTAGCTTATGTGCGTACAAAACTTCATAATCAAAAAATAAAGATTCTTTAGAAGTTAATATGTTCGTTTTTATTTCGGAAATTTTATTTTCTTTAGATGGGCTCTGACCAACAAGAAGATAAGTCATCGTTTAGTACCAACTCCGGCTACCAGTCTTCAACAGTTCGTTCAACAATTCTCTTTGCGAGATCTTTAACCGCTTCATCAATAGCTGTGCTCTCCGATTTAGCAGCTGGTCCTGATTCAAAAAATGTAGCCTCCCCTGCAAAACTTGGCTCAACCCAAAGAGGTTCATTGTTTGCAACATCCCAAAGCACCATAGAAACAATAACATTTACACGATATTCCTGAGCATTATCATCGTCATCGTATCGCAAAGCATCTCGGCTATAATTGATCAATTCTGCCTTGAGGATAACATCCGCTTCGTCTTCTTTAGAAACCTTAAGATTGCCGTCGTAGATAAACCGATCAATAGTCTGATTTGTGGCCTTGACTTCCAACATTGGAATATACAAATTCTTGCTTCCCCGCGCTGTTCCATAATCGACATTATTAACGAACGGTTCAATATAGATCGTATTAATGTCTTCTAAGATTGGAGACAAGGATTGCGTCGTGTATCCACACCCAACAAAGCCGATACAGACAAAAAGAATAATAAAAACTTTTAAAAAATTTCTCATTTACCTTTACACTTCTTTTCAATAATTTTTATCTGCTCTAAAGACTTAACCGCCCATAGGCTTGCAGGAAATTCATCAATAATCGATGAAAAATAAATCTTTGCTGATTCATAATCTTTTTGTTTTTGATAAAATTCAGCAACTAAAAAATTATTTTCAGCTTCTTTCTCACGCAGCTGCGCAATTTCAGAACGTGCTTTTTGAGATAACTGCGCATCTGGATATGTTTTTATAAAATCTTCAAATTCTTCGGCTGCGGCTTGCGTGATCTTTTGATCATACGCAGGACCTACTGAGCGCTCCACATCAACGAGTGCGATCTGATATCGAGCAGCTTTGACCCATTCACTATCTGGATAATCGTTAATAACTTTCTCAAGCCCATCGCGTGCTTCTGAATACATCTTTTTCTCAGCCAAGTACAAGCCAATCTTATATTGTGAAACAGCCGCATAATTGCCATATGGCGCATTCTTAATAACTGTACGAAAAACATCAATCACGTCATATTCTCCACCCGTTAACGTCGTAACAAAATGATTTGTGGATGGAGTTAAAAGCATTTTTTCGCCAATCTTGTATTGACGCTCAACAACCACAGGAGACAAATCACTAAAAGGATATTTTCCAATAATCTTTTGGTATTCCTGAAACGCCTTATACGGCTTGTTCATCTTCTCAAAGCTTTCACCAATATACCACTGCGCTTTTGGCGCTTCCATTGCGCGAGGATAATGCTTTAAAAGCTTCTCAAGCTCATTAATGGCCTTTTTATATTCCTGAACGTTAAAGAATTCCAGCCCGTATTCTAACTGTTCTTTAGGGGTTTCTTTAACGGCATATTTCGGGTTAATCCATTTATTTGTTTCTGGCGTCCAAATCCAAAAAGCAGAAGCATTTGTTGCACAAATACTAATAATAGTAATAGATATAAGTATTATTCTTTTCATGTCGTCCACTTTATCATAGTTAAATAATTTTGTCAACATCACGACAAATCCTTGTTTTCTCTTAAAATTCTAAAGAAACAAAACCCAAAAAATACAACATAATAAACCACAACAGCGCTAAAAGAAAATGAAAAATGCTCAAAATACGCCCCGGGGATCTGTGCCATAATATAAATACCTGCCACCATTGCGTTTAAAACAACTTTGATGCAGTACGCAAAAAAGACACTTAATCCTGGAGCTAAAACACCTGAAAACATTAAGCTTAAGCCAAGGGCAATGACAACGGAAATACAAGGAATAACGAAAAAATTCGCCAAAATGGTAATCGGCGTAACGATCTCAAAATAATACCCAATTAAGCCCAGCACCCCTATCCAAACGACCAAAGAAACAAGCAACGATTCAACAAAAACCTTTAAAGTCTTTCGTTTGTTTAATTTTTCTATCATCCATGGATTTTTTGAAAAGACTGGATATAAGCATAAGATCGAAAAAACACTCACAAATGATAGTTGGAATCCCGCACCGAACAAATAAAGCGGATTGATAAGCAATATGACAAAACCTGCCAAACACAATGCGTTAAGCGGATCTGCCTCCTTTTCTGATACAAAACTAAACAGAAAGACACTCGCCATAATTGTAGCGCGCACAACTGAGGGTCGAGACCCAATCAAAAAACAATAAAACATAAGAAAAGCCACTGTTAGAATATATCGCCATTTCCTTTTTAAAGGAACAACTTTAAGCATAAGAAAAATGAGAAACGCCACAATCCCAATATGAAGTCCACTAATCGCTAAAATATGTGCTGTCCCTGTCTGGATAAAGAGTGTGCGAATATGTGCTGGAATATTCTGCCGCTCCCCCAAAAGAATCGCACGCATGATACCCGATTGATTCGGCGTAAAACTTTGTTCGAGAATACGCGACAATTTCTTCTTTAAACGAAGCGAAAGTGCTTTTAAAGGATTTCCTTGGTTGCGCCCTATAATTTCAACAGGCAATGCTTTTTTTACACTTAAAATGGCACGAACACCTTTTCGCAAAAGATATTCTTTATACGAAAAACGATTATCTGTTTTAAAATTAAACGCCGGATAAATTTTTCCTTCAATTTTGAGATCATCCCCATAATGAATATCTCTCTCGCCAAAAACGTGAACCAAAACTTTTCCGCTTTTCTTTTTCCAGCCCCAGGGACTTTTGATACGTTTAATAACAAATTCAAAGGAATATTTTTTTGTTGCATGAAAATATTTTTCTTGAATATCAGAAACAACAATCCCTTCGACTGTAACAGGTGTTTTTCGATAGAATCGCACAACATTTGAAATATCATCAAGGCCAACGCTCTTTGTATTCTGAACAAGGGTCGCTCCAACTAAAAACAATGAAATAAAAATAAAGATAAGTGAAACTTTTGTTTTCTTCAGAAAGATATAACTTAAAAAGAATCCGACCAAACAAAGAGAACTTAAAACATAGAACGAAAAGTTTGTGTATTTCCCGACGAGAATGCCGAGACTAAGAAAAATAACCATGCTTAAAAATGGTCGGCGGGGCGTCATGATACGGGCAAAAGCTTTAGATACCGAATAATGACTTTATATTTTGAATGACTAATGCCCTTTATGCTTTTAAGCTCTCGCAATGTTTCAAACGGTTTTTTATCACGATATTCTATAATTCGATCAGCTGTCATAGGACCAATTTGAGGGATGTTCATCAATTGACTGCGGTCGGCTTGATTGATGTCCACCTTTGGATAAATTCTTTGATTATCAACAACATTAATCAAATTCCAAAGATTTGGATTTTGTTTCGAGGCATAATAAAAAAGACTCCCCAGGGCAACGGTTACCCCGAAATAAATAACAACAAGTCGCTCTTCTTTTGTTAAATGAAACATGCGCCCCCTATTAATCAAAATTTCATTGTAAAAATAATTTAAGCTGTTGGTCTTCGCTTTTCTTTTTTCTTTTTTCCTGCTGTTCGTACGATTTTAAATTTTCCTCAATATCAAGCAAAAATGGCGAACTTTGGGCTTCCCTTATTTTTCCGTAAAACATTCGCTTTTTAGATCGCAAAAGATACAGCGTTTTTTTCGCGCGTGTCATTCCAACGTAAAAAAGCCGCCTTTCTTCTTCTAAGTTAACTTCTCTGCCCTCTTGTTCTAACGGGATTAACCTCTTCTCGCATCCAGCGATAAAAACAACATCGAATTCTAATCCCTTGGCAGCGTGCAATGTTAAAAGTAAAACTTTTTCAGCACGAGGATCTCCGGCATCGTCTTCCTTTTGCAAAAAAACAATATCCGTAAATTCTTCGACACTGCTAGCTTCTTTGGCTAATAATGTGAGTTGAAAAATATTTTGCTCATTACTCTCTAAGTTCTCTAAATATCTACGAACCTCTGCGATATCTTTCATATTTTTTGTTTCCGAAATAACCTTAAGGGCACTTTCTTGTTGCGCCAAACGCTTATCGCCGGAAACCTGATACGGAATACCACTTCTCTTAAAAGCCTCTTCAAGCACACGCCCTTGAGCGTTCAATCGATACAAAACCGCCATGTCGCCAAAGCTATACTCACCATCAATCTCGCGGCCCACACGTTTAGAATCCTGAGAAAACATGCTCAGTCCTCCGACCATTTTCTCGATGGTATGCACAATATATTCAGCTTCGGCTTTATCTGTAGAAGCCTCAAAGATAACAAGATTTCCTTGGGCATGCATCTTAGCGATCAAGCTCGGAGCTCCAGAGTCTCTTGATTTCTCGATCACCTGACCTGAGGCCTTAAGAATATTTTCACTCGAACGATAGTTTTCCGTTAAGCTCATTTTTTGTGCTCCTGGAAAATCATCGGTAAACATATCAAAAAAACGTATATCACTTCCACGAAATCCATAAATCGCCTGATTGGGGTCACCTATCGCTGTTACAAAATTATTCGACGATATTATTGTTTTTAAAAAAACATGTTGAACATCATTGATGTCTTGATATTCATCAACAAAAATATAACGATATTGATTTTGTAATTTTATACAAATATCGCGATCTTTTCTCAAAAAATCAAGCGTGTTTATCAAAATATCATCAAAGTCAATAATATTATTTCTTTTCAAAAGCGCATCGTATTCTTTTCGATCAGAAGATTGCTCTTGCAAGCTATCTTTTTGTTTTTCATCGGATATTTTTTTTAACTTTTCTCGACGCTCTTTAATCGACAAATCAGGAAAAGAAACTTTAAAAATTCTACTAATCTCATCTGGCGATCCGATAGAAAAACTTTCTTTTGTCTGCTCGCGCAAAATCTTAAGGCCAATTTTGTGAAATGTGCCGACATCAACTTTTTGCATATTATCGCCTAGCTTCTTTGAGAGACGCTGTTTCATTTCATTAGCCGCTTTATTGGTAAACGTAATGGCGAGAACTTTTTTATTCTTGGAAAGATTTGGAACAAAAGACAGGATACGTTCTACGAGAGTATGAGTTTTGCCGGTTCCAGGGCCGGCAACAATCAGAAGGTGGCTATCCGCTAGGCTGACAGCCTCTTTTTGCTGAGAATTAAGAGTCAGGCTTTTATGCATAATGCAAAAATTAGAACAACGTTAACTGCTTGGTGAGCTTACTTCGCTCGTCATCTGAAAAAAGTTTAACAATGCCGTATTCACCATCATAGCCAGGTGCAATATTTACTTTTCCTTCGCGCATGCGCCTAACCCCTTCAGCAACTACATCACCGACACAAGCTTGGATGTCTTTGATTGGGCAATCACGCAAAATTGAGATTTCACCACCGAGCTTATTAAGCATTTTATGAAAAATCTCCTGAACAGCTTTTGAGCTTGGCCCCATGCCTCTAGCCTCGGCAACAACTTCTACAAGAGGAATCAGGCTATAATAAGGTCGAGCACGCTTTCCTTTTTCACCTTCTTTTCTATCGGCGAGTTCTTCAATACGCGCCATGACTCCAACTGTTACCGGCTTGCCACACTCAGGACATAAACCCTTATTTTTAATTGTCTCTTTGGGCGTTAAACGCACCTTGCAATCACGATGCCCATCGTAATGATATTTTCCCTCTTCTGGAAAAAATTCAATCGTTCCCAAAAAACCTTTATTTTTTGGATTCTTTAATGCTTTATACATTCCATCATAAGAAAATTCTGTATCAAAAATATTAGCCTCACGCGCAAGCTTTGGTGCGGAATGCGCATCTGAATTAGAAATCAAAACATAATCATCGAGCTGACTTAGTCGCCAATTCATTGCCGGATCTGAAGACAGTCCTGTCTCAAGGGCAAAAATATACTTGGTCAAATCACCATAACAATCCTCGACTCTATCAAATCCACTCTTGGAACCTAAAAGTGCAAACCATGGTGTCCAGATATGTGCTGGTACCAAAAAAGCTTTGTCATCGGCTTCTAGCGTTATTTCTAATAAGTTCCGTGAGTCTAAGCCCAAAATCGGACGGCCGTCCGAACAAATATTTCCAATGCTCCCGAGTTTCTTTTGAATCTTTCCTGCTACTTTCAAATTAGGCGCAAAAACCAGATTGTGGATTTTGCGCACCTTATCCATCTTCTTATAGATGCTTGAAATTTCGACTGACAAAACAAAACGCACCTCGCCTCGGCAAGACGCTGAAATATTCTTATCAATTTCTTTAGCATATTCTTCTTTTAATTTATAAAATCCAGGCTCGGCCTCTTCAAGTTTTGTTGTGATTTCCTTAAACCATGCAGGATGCGTAAAATCGCCTGTACTAAGAACATGAAGCCCTTTAAGCTGGCCCCACAAATAGAGTTCTTCTAAATTTAGGTTCTTACTGGTTGCACGGGAATATTTTGAATGAATATGAAGGTCTGCGTAGTATTTTGACATCAAACAACTATGTTTACGATTTTATTGGGAACAATAATAAAGCGTTTTATGGTTTTACCAGCGACATGCTCTTTGATTTTATCGTCAGATAAAACGATCTCTCTTAGAGACGCTTCATCGGCATCCAGCGGCACTTGGAATTTGCCGCGTACTTTACCATTAACCTGAGCGACAACCAAAACTTCATCAACCACAAGCGCTTTTTCATCATAAGTTGGCCAAGCGACTTCACTAATGGTTTTATCTTTCTTGCCAATCTTTTGCCAAAGTTCTTCGCATAAATGAGGAGCAATGGGAGCAAGCAGCAAAGCAAACACCTTACACGTCTGATTAACCAATCCTTGTTTTGGATCAGCATATTTATATTTTTCTGCATGATTCAGTAAAATCATTAATGCACTAATCGCCGTATTAAATTTATAATTTGAAAGATCTTCTGTTACCTTCTTTATGGTTCCATTTATTTGACGATTAAGCTCTTTGTCTTCGTCATCAAAATCTTTTTCTTCTGATTGCCCTGAAGTAAACCGATCGTCAATGTAATGAGAAACGCGACTCAAAAACTTCCACGCCCCCTCAACTGCGTTATCATTCCACTCTAGCTGATCTTCCGGCGGTGCCGCAAAAAGAATTGATAAACGAAGTGCGTCAGTACCATATTTCTCAATCACAGCGTCAGGATCAACAGTGTTGCCTTTAGATTTAGACATGACCTCACCATCTTTTAAAACCATGCCTTGCGTTAAAAGTCGCGTAAATGGTTCATCAAATTTTATCAATCCTAAATCTTTAAAGAATTTTGTAAAAAATCTTGAATACAAAAGATGCAAGATAGCATGCTCAATGCCGCCAATATATTGATCAACTGGCATCCAATAATCCGCATCTTTTTTAGAAAAAACTTCTTTTTCGTTGTGAGCTGAACAGTAACGAAGATAATACCAAGACGAATCAAAAAATGTCGCCATAGTATCTGTTTCACGTTTAGCATCCTTTTTACATTTAGGACACTTCACGTTTACAAAATCCTTGCACTTAGCCAAAGGACTTCCACCCTCACCTGTAATTTTAATATCCTCAGGAAGCACAACAGGTAGATTTTTTTCAAACACTGGCACAACGCCACAAGTATCACAATAAATAACTGGTATCGGTGTTCCCCAATAACGCTGACGAGAAATCAACCAATCACGCAAACGCCAATGCACAACACTTTTACCGATCTTTTCTTTCTCCATCCAATCAGAAATTTTCTTTAAAGAATCAACATTACCAATACCATTAAATTGCTCAGAATTTACCAGAACACCCTCATCTTCATAGGCCTCATCCAAAACATCAGAAGAAATATCAGGCCTCTTTGAATCTTGAATAACAATACACATTGGCAACTTGTGCTCTTTCGCAAACAAAAAGTCTCTTTGGTCATGAGCCGGTACAGCCATGATTGCACCCGTTCCATATTCCATTAAAACATAATCAGCAACCCAAATCGGAATCTTTTCATTGTTCACAGGATTAATCGCATAACTTCCTATAAAAATACCTTCTTTTTTAAGTCCCCCTGCAATACGATCGGTTTTGCTGACCTTCGCAATCTTTTCACAAAACGCTGCAACTTCTTTTTCTTGGGGAATACCTTTAATGAGATTAGAAACAAGTGGATGTTCCGGAGCTAAAACAACATAGGTGGCACCAAAAATCGTATCTTGGCGCGTTGTAAAAACCGGCAGATTCTCGCCAGTCCTTTCAACCTTAAAATAAATCTCGACACCATAGCTTTTGCCAATCCAATTCTTTTGCATCGCGACAACGCGCTCTGGCCAATCTTTAAGCGTATCAAGATCTTCTAAAAGCTTCTCAGAATAATCTGTAATCTTCAAGTACCATTGATTTAAATCTTTTTGTGTAACTTCTGACTTGCATCGCCAGCATTCACCCTGAATAACCTCTTCATTAGCTAAAGTCGTTTCACAGCTTGGACACCAATTCACAGATGAGGCTTTTTTATATGCAAGCCCCTTTTCCATCATCTTTAAGAAAATCCATTGATTCCATTTATAATAATCTTTATCACAAGTAGCGATTTCACGTGACCAATCATAAGAAAATCCCATCTTCTCAAAACCTTCATGCATCTCTTCAATACACCGATTAGTCCATTTGGAAGGATCCGTCTTATGTTTTATAGCAGCATTTTCAGCAGGTTGGCCAAAAGCATCATAGCCAATCGGATGAAGCACATTAAATCCTTGCATTTTCTTCATGCGGGCAATCACATCGGCAATAGTATAGTTTCGAACATGACCCATATGAATCTTGCCTGATGGATAAGGAAACATCTCAAGGACATAGTATTTTGGAATTTTTGTATCTTCTTTGACCTCAAAGACTTTGTTGTCTTTCCAAAATTCCTGCCACTTCTTCTCTAAACTTTTTATAGTCTGAATGTCGTAACTCATAGAAATCTATTTTATACTAATATTAATATTTTTAAAGGAAAATATTAAAGACAAAAAATGGGCAAGCTTTTAAAAGCTTGCCCTTGTAAAATTAAAGATAGGCTATGTTTTTATAAAAACATAGCCTATCTTCCTTTACCTTCTTATTTCTTAAACCCCAACTTCTAAATCTTTCTGATCAATCGTAACTTTTGGCGTTGACTCTGCCTTGTCTACAACAATGGTGTGATAATTAGTATCTGTCTTAAAATAATCTAACCCTCGCTCAATATATTGCTCATCTGTTTTCTTCGGATCAAAAAACTTTCGACACATCTCCCTAGCAACTTCAAGATCAAAAGCCTTACAGCAATAAACATCTACAGAAATATAATTTTTCGGCGTAAGCGTATGAATAACAATAGAGCTTTCAATCAAGGGCGCCCAACCCGAAAGACCAGCTTTATCTGGAAAACGAACTTCATCACTTCTAAAAATATTTGGCGGAGCTTGCTTTTCCATACCTAACGCATCAACAATATCATCTAAGAATTGATAGCACAAAGAAAGGTCATCACACACACCTTCTTTGCATTCGTATAAATCTAAAAGCAATTGATATCCAAATATTTGATTCGTCATTTTTTCTTTTATCCTTCCAAACTCAAATTATTTTATAGGATAACTATCTTTATACTATAAATACATCAATAAAAGCAAGAAAAAAACTTTTTTAATTATAAAAAATCATCAAAACAAAAAATGCTAATAAAACACAAAAAGTCATAAAAAATAGCACAACCTTAAAATTCGAATACCGAATTCTTCCTAAAAATCCTTTTCCTGCTCTCTCAAGACTTTGACCGCAATGATGACACAAAAGAGCATCATCATCGATAATCAACATTCCACAATGCGGGCAAGTATATTCACTCATCTGCTCTCCTTTAAATGAACACGTAATTCATGGAACATCCGTGAACATAAATCACGGTGCAAATTTATCCCGACACGCGAAGCGTGTCGGGATTAATGTATTAGTCGGCATCGATCTAATAAAGGATGCCCAGCATACATAAATCGATTTTGCGAGTCCAAAACCCTAGCGGGACGAGTCAGAACTTTCCATTATTTAACTTCTTTCTTAAATAAATCATCAAGATCGATATCGCTGCAGGGGTTACCCCTGATATGCGATGTGCTTGCCCTAATGTTTGTGGGGCAAAATGTTTTAGCTTATGTTGAATTTCAATCGACAACCCAGAAATGCTAGAATAATCAAATCCCGACGGAATTTTGATATATTCAAGATGTTTAAAGCGTTCGACATCTTTTTGTTGCCGTGCGATAAATCCTTGATATTTTATTTCATACTCAATTTGATCAATAATCTGCTTTGAAAAATCTTTAAGCTCACCATCAAAAGGTGCAATCATTTCATAAGAAACTCCGGGACGTTTTAAAATTTCGGATAATCGCGTTGTGTTTCGCAAAGGCGCACTATGATTTTCCGTTAAAATTTTATTTATTCCTTCTCCAGGATCAATACGCATTTGTCGTAAGCGTTCGATTTGTTTTTCAATCACATCATACTTTTCTTTTATCGCATCATAACGCTCTTTAGAAATAAGCCCTAAACGAAGGCCATGCTCGCACATACGCTTATCAGCGTTATCTTCACGTACAATCAAACGATATTCAACACGTGAGGTAAACATACGATACGGCTCGTCTGTTCCCTTGGTAACTAAATCGTCAATTAAAACACCAGTATATGACTCATCCCGTCCTAAAATAAAAGGTTCTTGATTTTTTACCTTTAACGCAGCATTGATCCCAGCGACAAGTCCCTGGGCGGCGGCCTCTTCGTACCCTGTGGTTCCGTTGATTTGTCCAGCACAAAAAAGTCCTTCAATCCTTTTTGATTCCAGTGAAGACTTTAATTCCGTCGACGGAATGACAGCATGTTCAATCGAATATCCATAACGCACAATACGCGCATTCTCAAGTCCTTTAATCGAATGTACCATTTTTTCTTGAACATCCTCTGGTAATCCTGTCGAAATTCCATTTGGATAATATAAATCTTCATCCAATCCTTCTGGCTCTAAAAAAACTTGATGCCTTTCTTTATCAGAGAATTTTACTAATTTATCTTCAATCGAAGGACAGTAACGCACACCCGTAGACTTTATCTTTCCAGAATACATTGGAGAAAGATGAATATTATCTTTAATAATTTTATGCGTCCTTAAATTCGTAGCGGTAATATAGCAAGACAAAAGTTTTTGTGTTTCCGGAATCTCTGTCGTTAAAAAAGAAAACGGCACCGGAACCTCGTCGGAATCTTGGCGAACCATCTGCGTAAAATCAATCGTTTTTCCATCAATGCGAGGCGGTGTTCCCGTTTTAAAACTTAGCAATTCAAATCCTAAACTTTTCAAACTATCGGCAAGCTTATTCGATGCTGACTCATCAATGCGACCCGCGGACGTAGTTTTCTTACCAATATGAATCTTACCATTTAAAAATGTTCCTGGCGTCAAAACAACAGTTTTAGCATAAATTTCTTGCCCTGATTCCAATCGAATACCATAGACTAAATTCTCACGCACTAAAATATCAAAAACTTTTCCTTCTAAAAAAAACAAATTTTCTTGATTGCGAACCACATCTTGCATATACAACAAATACTGTTTTCGATCTGATTGACATCGTGACGAACGCACAGCTGGACCTTTTGACGCATTAAGCTGGCGAAATTGAATTCCTGTTTTATCTGCAGCTTTTCCCATTTCGCCTCCAAGAGCATCAATTTCTTTAACTAACTGTCCTTTACCTACACCCCCAATAGCAGGATTGCAACTCATCTGACCAATCGTATCAAACGAAAAGTTCACCATTAAAGTACCGCAACCCATGCGAGCCGCCGCTAATGCCGCCTCAACGCCAGCATGGCCTGAACCTATGACAATACAATCATATGTTTTATTTAATACATTCATTCTCTGTCTAATTTATTTTGTTTTTACCGTGATATACGTATTGGCTAGAGTTAGAACAGCTAAAATAACAACAATGATGTTTAAATCTGTATAACGAAAACTTGTAAACGTAATCACCAAAATACCAATTAACGTTAATACCCATAGAGCATACATCATAATTGTAATTAATTTATTCACTTTTCCTCCACATGCTTTTCCTAATTTTTAACGCCTATAAGAATACCTTTTTCATGTTGTCTTGTCAACAAGACTTAAGAAAGCTGGAATTATTTTAAAAGAATTTTAAATCTTGGGAGATGAGCAAGATTCGCGGACAACAAGCTCAGGGTCGAGCAAGCTTCTAACAGGCGTATGCCTGCGGCCACCGACAATCGCGTTAAGATGACGCACCGCATCTTCTGCCATCTTAAATAACGGCTGATGCATCGTTGTAAGACCAACGGAACCATATAAGCCACCTGGATTATCGTCAAATCCAATGACGGATAAATCTTCTGGAACCTTAAGACCTTTTTCAATGGCCACGTTAATAATTTCAAGAGCCATATCATCACTTGCTGAAAAAATAGCAGTAGGCTTATCTTTTAAGGAAAGCAGGTGCTCAAGCCCTAATCGAGCACTTCTTCGAGAATAATCACCTTCATAAATATAGTCATCGTTGATGGCGATATTTTTTTTCTTTAAAGCATCTTTGTAGCCCTGGAGTCTATGCAACCCGCTTTGGGTCTGAAGACTTCCGGTAACAGTGGCAATCTTTTGATGGTCAAGGCCAAGAAGATATTCTGTCGCTGTTTTGGCCCCTTTAACATTATCAACAGCAATATAATTGACCTTTAAATCTTCAACCACATTGTTAATAACCATGCATGGGATGCCTTCGGCAAGAGTAGCTTCGATTTGCTTACGGTTCTCAATGATGTCAGCAAAAATAACACCGCCAACATTGTTTGTATTGAGCGGGTTATACCCGTTAGTAATATGAAAAATTAAATCAAGCTTTAGTGTTTCGCAGGCATGCCCAATGCCTCGAATAATTTCAATGGCATAAAACGAATGAAAAATGCCAGGGTATCCTGGCATGACAAGACCAACAGCAGTATTTAAGCCTTTAGCTAAACGCTGCGCACTAACATTAGGTTTAAAATTAAGGTGGGCAACCGCTTCTTCGACTTTAGCGCGATTTTTCTTGGAAACCGTTAAAACATTGTTGATAACACGAGAAACAGTGGTGATAGAAACCCCTGCTCGTGCCGCAACGTCTTCAATGCTGATTTTCTTTTTGCTCACGGTAGTAGAAATACTCTATTTAACAACATCCCCGGCTTTAAGCGGCGCGGATATCTTAATGATATCAGCAGCAGAGATATCTTTTCGAACTTGAATAACCTCTAGGTCTCCGATGTACTCGTCATTACGATACACTGTCAATTGGTCGCCGATCTTAATACCTGTTTCTTCACCAAGATCGATGATAACAAAATTATTTTCATCATTAACACTAATAATCTCACCAGATGACATTAGAACAATTGGAGCGCCAAAACTTTCTTCTGCGCGTGCTGAAGAAGAACCATTGACAATGATTGGCGGCAAGATAACTTCTTTTTTCTCGCTCGAAGAAACATCTTTGCGCAACTTTTCATCGATATCCATTTTGATATCCATGACTTCTTCAATACGGCCTTGAACAATAATTTCAGTTTCAGCTAGTCTCTTCTCAACTTTTGCTTTCTGATCTTGAACCTTTGCGACGCTTTTTTCAAGTGCAAGCTTAATATTATTAAGCTGTTTGATTTGCGCACGCAACATTAAATTTTCATCTTTAATTCTTTCTAGTCGTTCATTAACATATTTCTTATCATTCTTTTCACGCACTAAAGCAATAGAAAGACTGTCGGTAATTTCACCATTATATGTCAGCTTCCTCTCAGCTTCCTCTCGAGCATTCTTTAAATACCCAACTTCCAAATCTAAATCAGAATTCTTCTTTCGAAGCTCTTCAACATCCATTGCACCTTGATCTAACTCTGTTTCTAATTTACTAATGCGAATCTCAAGCTCTGTCTTTTCTCTTAAGATTCCTGCCCAATGTTCTTCATCTACTTTTCCACCCATAGAATCAAAATCAGGACCGCGCACGACAACAGGTTCTTTTTTTACAGCAGCTACTTTTTGCTTTTGTGCTTTCTGCAATTTTACAATTGCGTCATCGCGTTCTTTCTGCACTTCCTGATAACGAGATCGCCATTCTTCTTTTTCATCAATCGTTTCTTCGACGCGCGATTTTAAATCTTGCATCCGACCAGAGAGAGCATCAATCTCATCTTCCAAGTCTTCTTTTTGAGATACAAGCGCCTCGGCTTTCTTTTTTATGTCGTCGACTTCGTCAGCAGCGGCTTTATTCTTTTGTTGATAGTCTAAAGCTTTTTTCTTATGCTCGACAACTTGTCCTTGCAATTGCGTATTCTTCTCATCAAGATCAGTCTTTTGGCTAAACGTCGATAAAGCAACGGCAACGCTTACAGCTAAAAGCAAACATAAAATAAAAATAACTTGTTTTGCTGCTTTTGACATAATTCCCCTCTTTGTATTAAAGTTAAAAAATAAAAGATAAATACATTTATATTATTAATTTTAATATATCAAACTATTAAATATAAAACAAGGAAAAGAATGTTTTTTTATCTATAAAATTCAAAAATAGAAAAGGGGGGGCAATAAAATTGCCCCCCCCTTTTAAAAACATTTATTTCTAAAAATTTATTCGTATCGAATATCGTCTAAATAAAATATACAATTTTCTGGGTTCACGTCCACATTCGTTGACCAGGAAAAACCGCCACTAACATAAGAAAGGTCTTTTCCTCTCAAATCAACAACATATTGTTTCCATTCTGGCGTCAAAACAACAGGTCCAATAAACGCTGTGTCTGTGTCTGGATAATCCCCCGTGATACCACCCATCTTAAATTCTTCAATACGCTCGCCACCCTTTTCTCCTTTGGCCCAAAATGTTAGCTTAGTTGCCCCCTCTAAGTTATACCCGCCTTTTCGATTACCCCAATTATTAGCTGGATTTTGCCAATAAACACCGACCCAGCGTGCCCCTTGTTTAGAGCATTCAACATCATAGGCGATGCGAAGACAAGTTCTCTCAGAATGACAATCTTCTATCCAACGATTAGAAAATTCGAGACATGACCCATCTGGCATAAAACCAGAAGGAACAAAATGATTGTCCCGAGAACCAATATTGGTATAAACAGGAAAAGGTTTAAAAGAATTTTCAGCCTTGGTTTGCACTTCTTTTTCTGCTGCAGGAGTCGATGGTTGACCGCATCCGATCACAACAACGCATAAGAACAGAAAAAGGGCCTTGAGAATCTTGTTCATACGTCCCCTTTCAATAAAGCCTTTTACATCTTTACTTGCCATGGAATTTTTTCTATCGCTTTAAGCGAAGAAATTACATCTCTTCAATTTCAAGAAGTCTTTGCTCTGCGCCTTCAGCTGGTTTCCAAAACCATCCTTTAGGATCCCAGGCTTGTGCAAAATAATAATTGTCAATCAATTGATTGAATGATATTTTTGCTTCTTCTGTCATACCGGCTTTCTTATAAGCATCGCCTTGAATAAAAAGACAAGTTCCAACGTCATTAAGAGCCCAATATGAAAAAATTTCCTCATTTGTTTCCCAAGGAAATTCTGTTAAAGAAGCTTGCATCTCTTTTGCTTTGGCACCATACAGTTTAATACATTTATTGGTATAAAGCAAAACAGACTCTAGATCATCCGCTGCATAAGCTTCCCAGGCTTTGGTTGCAAGACCTGAAGAAGTGGAATCACTGAAATCTGCATCAAGACCAGCTTCAATCGCATCTAATTTTTCTTGTGCGGCTTCTGCTGGTTTCCAGAACCATCCTCCAACATCCCAGCATTGACCATAGGAATAATTGTCGATTAGCTTCTGATATGTTTCTTTGGCTTCATCCATCATGTTAGCTTTGCGATAAGCCTCAGCCTGAATAAAAAGACATGTGGCAACATCATTCAAAGCCCATTTCTTAAAAATATCTTCTTTTGGACCTTCAACGTATCCATCCATAGATGCTTGCATTCTTCTAGCTTTCTCGCCGTAAAGCTCAATACACTTATTTGTGTAGGCTAAAACAGCTTCGATGTCTCCTTTTGACAATGCATCCCAGGCCTTAGTCGCTAAGGTGACTGATCTGTAATCACCAAAGTTATACGCCGATGAGATCGCAGGACTGACAAACCCAATACCCAAAATCAATAGGGCACAAATTAAGATTTTTCTCATAACCCACTCCTCCTTATTAATAGTTTATATTACTATATTTAACCTAATTTTAAAAAGTATAGCATACTTTTTCGCACTTTGCCGAAAATTTTACTAATTCCAGACACTTTTATAATAATCATACACTTTGCGCAAATGGCGCAAAAATGGACTATTTTTGCCATTTCCTTGGCCTGTTAGGCCAAACCATTCCTCATACATATAGCCATCTGGAAAAGGACCCAAGGCACCTGCGGTTTTGTCATGAAATGCCGGCTCATAATTCTTCCACCACTCATCAATCCACTGAAAAACAACACCTCCAATGGCATTTCCTACGCCATCCGCTGTTCCGGCTGAATTCAATATAATATCACTCCAAGCCCCATTATGGTAATCCGCCTGTGCCTGCTCTGCATCTTCACGACTTAAGTGATTGGCATAAGCCGGACAACCATATTCCGTAATAAAAGCAGCTTTTCCAGAAGCATCAAAAACTTGATCCCAATAAGATCCAAACCCGTAATCGCCACGATAAGCATTAGCTGCAAACGCATCGACCGATGGACAATTCTCTGCAAAAATATCTAAGAAAAGCGTGTCTCCATTAGATATCGCCACAGGGTGATTCCTATCAATGCTCTTAATCATCTGCGCAACTTCTTCAACAAAGGCATAATAAGCATGCGGTTTTTTATCTGCATTGCATCCTAAACCATAATTATTTTCATTGCCTAAAAGCCACATCAGAATATACGGCTCATCTTTGAACTCTTCAACCATCTTTCGAACAGATTCCAGCATAGTCTTCTTATGCTCTGGATTTTCATAATCTGTTCCTTCAAACCATGTCGCACCAGAACCAAGTGCATATTTTCCTAAGAAATCTCCCATAATCACCATGATGCCGTAATCTTCATACATTTTTCGAAGAAGTTCTTTGTTAGGATTATAAGGTTGCTTATAAACGCGTATCGTATTAACACCCATATCTACCAAAAGCTGAAAATCACCAACAACGGGTTCGTCCTCATCTTGAATATTATTTAAGTTTTTATCCACCCAAGAATCATAAGGACCATCAGCAAGACCATTATGATTAATGTCCTCAATCATCCAATCAGCCAATGTTCCCTTGTCAGGACTTTGCCCAACTTTTGTGGCTTGATAGGTCACAGCCTGAATCATAAAAGGTTTGCCGTCGACCAAAAGTTGCCAATGGCCTGTCTCCGCACATTGAATAAGACGCACCTTTTTACCGCCAATTGATTTTTTAAAATTCTTGATACGACGATCACAAGTTCTTTTTGCAAAGAATGATTGAAACTTTTCAACAACTTTATCCCAAAATGTTTTTTTGCGCAAAGTTCCAGGCCATGTCAAAACAATATCGTTAGCGATATCATTATCGAAACCGTTTATGACTTGAATTTTAGCATCTTCATATTTCAGATCCAGCTCTGGATGCACTTTAATAATATGTCTAATTTTTGCAATGGCAGCCTGCCCTGGATACCAAGGCGTGTTCCAATATGTTCTTCCTACGGAAGACGGAAAATGAATCTGAATCGCACGATAAGCTTTAAGCGCATCATAAATCATATCCGCTTTCTCAAGAATAAGCCCGAGATAAAAAAGCTTAACACCCTGCGGTTCCGACGCCGTTGCCCATTTATAAAAAGCTTTCTGAAGATCATCAGTCTGAACATAATCCCAATGGCTTCTCGATAAAGCACCTTCTTTCTGAAATTTTCGATACATTGGATCTTTTAAGACACCACTTGTATTTGGATAAATGCCTTCACCAATAGCCTTCATTAGCCCGGCAGGATCATCCATAACGTATTGATAATCTTTTGTTCCAACATTTTCAAAATGACCGTATTTCTTATAATCAATCACTTCTTCTGTGCCAGGAAATGCAAGCGTTGGCATTGTTTTAGATCCACGATCAATCTTAATTTCCTTTTTCTCCTCTTCTTTTCCTCGAAGCTTATCTACACTTGCCTGGCTTTTTTCAGCCACCGACCAATACCACCCTCGAGGATCCCAAGACTGTGCCCAAAAATAATCATCAATCGCTTGCTGAAAAAGCTCAATGGCTTTATCTATTTCTCCTCTATTCATCAAAGCTTCTGCATGAATAAATAAACATGTGGCAACATCATTAAGCGCTTTGTACTCATCCTCTGTCCCCTTAAGAGGAAAAGCGGTTAATGTTGCCTGCTGTTGCTTGGCTTCATCGCTATATTTCTCAACACACTCTGTGGTAAGACGTTCAATCTCTTCAAAATTTCCGCTTGAAGACGCTTCCCACGCCTTCGGAACATAGTCTTGAAAGGTTAATACTTGCGCAAAACTGCTTGTGACAGTTAAACAAAAAATAAAAAAAACGAATGTCCGAAATAAAATGGACGGGCGATTTGAAAATAATATTTGTTTCATTAACCGACGGCTCCTGCTGTTAGGCCTTTAATAATATGTTTTTGCATAAACAGATACACCAAAACAACTGGCGCAACGGTAATCGTTAAGCCAGCCATTAAAAGAGGATAATCTACGCTATGCGTCCCTTGAAAAACCATCAATCCACGCTGCAACGGCATCAATGACTTGTCGTTTAAAAGCAACATGGCTAAAATATATTCATTCCAAACATTCAATGTATTAAAAATGACAACAACCGCAATCGCCGGACGCGCCAAAGGCAATGCCACATGCAACCAAATGCCGAGCTTGCTGCATCCATCTATGCGAGCCGCATCCTCTAAGGCCGACGGCATTTTATCAAAAAATGTTTTCATTATATAAATACTCAAGGAAAGTCCGACATTAATCATACATAAAATATATCCAATGCGCGTATTCACAAGATGGAGCTTGTTCATCAAAACATAAAGCGGAACGAAACTCCCTGGCAAGGGAATCATCATCGCTGCCAAAAACATATAAAAAAGAAAATTGCTTCCAGGAAATTTTAGACGAGAAAAAGCATACGCGGCTAAGGACGAAATCAAAACAATACCAAAAACAACGCATACTGTGTAAACAACGCTGTTGATAAAATACATACCAAAGCCACCCTTTGTCCAGGCAAGATAAAAATTCTGAAAATGAATTGTGCTTGGGATAAGTCCTTTATCGACAAATATCGTCTGATTAGTCATTAATGCCGAACGAAACATCCAAATAAATGGAAACAAACATGTCATGGCTACAGCCATTAAAAATGTATGCACAAAAATCGAACTTATTGTTTTAGTTATTTTATAGCGATTAATACTCAACAGTGGACCTCTTTTTATTCTTGCTTAGCTTTCTTTGATATTTTATTAAGCATAAATGAGCCAATCATCAAAATCAAACCAAATACAATGCCTTGCGCACAAGCATAGCCAAACCGACTCATTCCTGTCATAGACGCTAAGATACGCGTAACGGGAACTTCCGTATGATAAACCAATCCCTGGCCAACCATCGAAAGCACCAAGACAAAAACCTGCATCGATCCTAAAATTGTTAAAATCATAACCATAACGAAAACCGGAACCATCATAGGAACGGTTATATTCTTAAACGTACTAAAGACGCCTGCTCCGTCAACATGAGCAGCCTCATAAAGCTGACGATCAATCGTTTGCAAGCCTGCCAATAAAATAATAAATCCCCATCCAAATCCTTTCCAGCTATGGACAACGGCGATACACGTCAAAGCGGTGTCAGGATCAGATAACCAATTATGAACAAGATGATTTAAATGAACTTTCGTAAGAAAATAATTTAAAAGACCAATCGGTTTCCCGGATTGCATTCCAGAATTTAAAATCCATTGCCAAATTAAACCAACAACAACTTCAGATAAAACAGGTGGAAGATAAAAAACAATACGATAAAATTTACGCATGCGAATATCGCGATCACACGAAAGAGCAAGCGCAAAAGCCAACATGTTCTGAAAAGTAAGAGCAATAAGGGTGATATATCCTGCATGCCCTATCGACGACCACCAGACTTTGTCTTGCATAATTTCTTTAAAATTACCAAGACCAATAAAGTCACGAGCTAAACTAATGCCGTTCCACTCATGCATGGACAAGTTTAAAATTTCAAAAAATGGATAAATATAAAAAATAGAAAAAATCACAACTGCGGGCAGGATAAACAAATAATTTTCAGCAACGCCTTTAAATTCTAAAAACGAAAATTTATCAAACACTCTGTTCTTCATTGTCTCATCGATCTCTTTTTAACTTTTTCTATCTCACGAACTTTAACTTCTTGAACAGCTTGAGCCACTTCTTCAGGCGTTTTTTCGCCAATGATAATCGACTGGATTCCCTTGTCAAATGTCTCAGAAACTAAAGGATTTTCATTGTATTTCCAAATAGAAGGATGTGTCGTTTCATCCATAGCGCTCGCGAATTGCGAAAGGATTTCTGGAATAGCGGACAGCGCATATCGGTTAGCGGGTAAATTCTTTGTTTTTTTGGATAAAAAAGCTTGCTGATCTTTTGCGGTAAGCCATTTTAAAAAATCAATAGCTTGTTGTTTATTTTCCGAAATACCATTAACCACAAATGATGACCCTGCTCCCCCCCAAATGCTCATCGGTCTTTCTTCGTTGATAACAGGTGGCAACATGACTCCATAATTTAAATCTTGATTCATGTCGTTGTAGACATTCACACACCAGGATCCATTAAATGCAAAAGCAGCGCGACCTAATGCAAAATCCTGTTCGGCATATTTATTGCCTTTGGCAACAATGCCCTTAGCCAAGGCATTATTTTTGCGCAAAACTTTAAATATGTTAAAAACTTTTATCCAATCTTCATCTGTATAAGGAACTTCACCTCTATATGTTGCCATTATTTTTTCTTCACCCATAATATTAAAGGCATAATTCGATGCAAAACAATCAACCATCCAAGTCTCCCCCCATCCCGAGACAAGCCCTTCAATCCCAATACGATTCAGCGTAGAAATATTTTTAATAAATTGCGCAAAAGTTTTTGGGTAGCCCTTAATGCCAGCTTTGGTCAAAAGATCTTTATTGTATAACATTTGAATATTCGTGACATCAATGGGCACTCCATAAATACCTGGCTTAACGTTATAAATATTGTCTTCTTTAAACCGATTCACATTTAATGCTTTTTCAAAAAGACTTTTTTCCCAAGCTCCTTCGCTCGCATTAAAACTTTCAGTTAAATCAGCCACAAATCCACTATTAATAAACGCAGCTCGTTTTTTCTTTTCTCCCAAAATACCATAAATATCTGGCAATACACGTGCTTGAGCCGCAGCAACAATCTTCTTAGAATACTCATCAGATGGCGCATATAACTCAAAGTTAACTTCAATTCCCGTTTGTTCTTTATATTGTTCGGCGAGTTCTACGAAGACTTCTTGGCGGTCAGTCATCCAGTGCCAAATATTAACAACATTGGCTTGATTTCCTTGTGAACATCCCATCAAGAAAAATGTGATACAAAAAAGAAATAAAAAGAGTTTTCTTATTAAAATTTCTGCCCCCATGTCACATAGAATGAATGAGTCATTTAGAATACAAATTAATTGAAATGGCAGTATAGCATAGCGATTTTATTTTGTCAAAATTAGAATAAACAAGAGAAAAAATCCAAAAAACTCACTTTTTTAAATAAAAAGATTCTTGAGATAGCTTGGTTTTCTTAAAGATTATATGGTATACTGAATAAAACATATCATCTTTATTAGTAGTTTTAATAAAGATAAGAGCTTTCACTTTTTTCAAGGAGACTATTTTGAAAACGCCTTATAAACACATGAGGTTGTTGCCTTATTGCGCAATAGCACTATGGGTATTTCTTATTTTCACCCCCTGCCCTACTTTTGCGGCAGATTCTTCAATGGATGTTGGCATCATACTTTATCAAAGAGGGAACTATGATGAAGCTTTGATGGAATTTCGAAGAATCCTAGCAACTAATCCCGACAGCAAAGAAGCTCGAAAATATATTAAACTAGTCAGAACATCTAAAAATCTTTTGGAAGAAAAAACGAATCTTACGAAACAAGCTTCTCCTAAAGTCAAAAATATCAAAACACGTAAATCACAAACAACAAATGAGCTAGACGCACTTGAAAAAGAATATCTTAAAAAAAGACACCAAGATCTTGTTTATGCAACAGAACCGGAAGAATCTGAAGAAATAATCGTTCCTATCGAAGAAGTCGAAATAAAACGCAGATCAAAACCCATCTCTCCTTTTGGCACCTTCTACGAATCCGAAAAAATATACGACGATGCTGTTGCAGAAGAATCAGATAAAACAGTGGAAATTCACGGCGAGATTCGCCTTGGCGTGGGATACGATGTTTCAAATAATGATTTTATTTGGAAAAGAGCCAACTTTGATTTAAATGAAAAGAATTGGCGTATGATTTCATGGAACCAACTTAACAAAAGAGTTGATACTTACGATCCAGGCATCTTTGACCGACTTAGTGTTGACATTGATGCCGATCCAAAAGATAGCAAGTTCTCTTATCATGCAAACATCACGGTTGATCCATGGAGCTATACTGGAAAAACTCAAAAAGTGACTTTGCAGGGTGTTGGCGGCGACAGTGTTGATGTTCAATTCCTTTATTGGGGCAACAACGGGTATACTGTCAACAATGATGTTTTTACTCTTGAAAACGGAGATATGATCGCTCTTCCAGAGCTCAAGGTTGTCAATTCCGTTCTTCCAGCTGGATCAGTCACATCAAAGTTTAATAATACTTTTAATTATCCAGAAATGGAAGTAACAAACGATTTCTGGCCCTTAAGAGAATTCTGGGTTAATTACGAACCAACCGACGAAATTGCGCTTCAGGTCTTCCCTTATGCATTTGAAAACAAAGCCTTAAGTTCTAACGATCCACTTAGGCTATCAAACAATCATATCTGGTGGGAAGAAAGTCCTTGGATGAGAAACTGGTCACCTGGGCACATTAATGCAGGAGCAACTCCTGAAGATTTTATGAAAGGTCGATGGAATGGTGACCTTGCATTTCAAACACGCGATAGTGACGGAAAGCGTCTAACAACACTTCGAGGTTTTTCTCTTAGCACAATTACCGACGACACAACAATGGATGTTGTCATCGCATCACCTAAAACATTGTGGCAAGACTATGAAGAAGTCGACGCTATTCCAGGAAGCTTTCGCCTTCAGCACAATATCTCTGATAATCTTTATGTTGGCAACATCGAAAATATTCATCTTGGTCTTATTAACGGAAAGATTGACACTTACAACGTTGTTACCGGCTACGACACTGGCTGGCTTGTAAATCCAGGACTCCAATTAAAAGCAGAATATGCTTTTTCTTTTTACGAACAAGATCGATCTTTCCAAGACTATGACACGCGCAGTAATGGCAGCGCCTACGATCTTTCTCTCGTTGGATCTACTAATGATATTGAATCTCCAGGTGATGATTATTTAACAATTCAGCCAGAAGAAGATGATGATTATTTCTTTAAAACACAATTACGCATGACGCGTATGGACAATGGTTTTCAATCAAGTTTGGCAACTTACCACGAAACTCGAGATGATCAATTCTGGAGTCGACACATTACGTTTCGCGAACCAATGGATTTTACTGACATTAAATATTGTGACATCGAACCGTTTCGCATTGGAAACAGTATTGATTACGGCCGTTACGTAATTGATTGGCGCACAGATTCTTCATTTTGGAACGGAAGGTTAACAGGTTTAACTGATATCCGAAATGCGCATGCAACTAGTTCTAATAAATATATTGAAACAGTTGCGCGAACGGAATGGTCCTATCAAGCAACAGATAAGCTAGAAACAAGACTTCTTCTCGTAGGCCATCATCTGCCAAAAACAACTGGTGGCGTCGATCCTTACATCACAACAGGAGAAGGCGAATTCATTACCAATACAAATATTGAAGATGGTCTTGATCCAAGCGGATACACAACTTCTATTGGATTAAAATATGATTTCTCAAAATATCTTTCTTGGAATGGAGCTTGGGAATACACAAATGATTTTGGTGCAGGCATCGATAACTTCCCTCGACATATTTTGACTGATGCCAGCATGACCACATTTCAAAATTATGGCATGACATACCGAGAAGTATATTCATTTCTTTATGGACAAAACCACTTCCCCTCACCACCCTATCAATACGTTAACATTTTTAGAACAGGATTTGACATCACCCCTAACGATCAGTGGAATATTTACGTAGATTTTACTCGCAATCCATATGAATATGCAGGTCCTATCGGTGACAACATGAATCACTTAGGTCTTGCTGTTTCTTATTTTCCAACGGAAAAATTAGGACTGTTTACAAAATACACTTGGAGTCGCATTAAGAATATTAATGACGCTGTCTTTAACGTCGACAACATTGAGATGGAAAATCATCACAACATCTTTTTTGAAACACAATATTTGTTTGATGAGGATAACAAGCTAAGCTTTAGCTATGGCGTGGGTCCATCGATTTATAGCGCATACGCATCTTCAACGCCGTTCTTAGGAAGCACGACGCCAACGATTGATACGCAAAACATCTTTCGTCTTTTCTATACAAAGAAATTCTAAATATAAAATTTATTTAAATTTTAAGAATTTTTCTTAACCAAGCGTGACAATAACTTTATGTGTCTTTTTGTCAGCAAAGATTGGAAGAACATTTCCTTCTATCTTCTCTCCATCAACAGTAATTTTCTTAACGCCACTCTGCTTTCCTTTTGGATTTTGAATTTCAATAGCATAAACACTACCTCTAAAAGGACGACGGACAAAACATTTCTTCCATGAACGTGGAATGCTCGGATCAATGCGAAGTCCATTAAACTCTCGTCGGACACCAAGGATCCATTCAGTAGCAGCCATAAAATTCCAACCAGCTGTTCCCGTGATCCAAGTAAACGCACCTTCTCCATATCGATAAGGATTTTGAGGTCCTACTAAATATTCAGCAAAAACATATGGCTCTGTTCGATACAACTCCATATTTTCTTGTTTGTTTGGCATAATTCTTTTAACCGCTTCATACGCTTTATCACCTTTGCCACTCATAGCGTACGCAACAGCCATAAATGTCGCTGCGTGACAGAAAACAGCAGCGTTTTCTTTTGTTCCTTCCGAGAACATACTAATGCGACCTAATCGCTTAACCCAAGATGAATATGCTGGAGCAAACAAAGCTAATCCATGAGGTCCATTCAAATACTTATCAACAGAAGCTAAAACTTTTTTAAGACGATCATCTTTAGCGATGCCAGCTAAAACAGCCCAAGACTGTGCATTAAGATAAATTTTTCCTTCTTTGTCTTTTTTCGTTCCATACACTTGACCATTGTCATCAAATCCTCGCACATACCAATCGCCATCCCAGCCTTTTTTATTAACGCGCTCATCCATAACATCAGCCATTTTCAAATACTTATTTTTCTTCTTTTTATCATCGATAAAATCACAAAGCTCAGCTAAAATTCTAAGCGATCGGACTAAAGCCTGCGCCAACCAAACACTTTCCCCTTTGTGTTTAATGCCTGCAGCATCAATGGCGTCATTCCAATCCGCATGACCGATCTTTGGAAATCCCTTCTCTCCAACATCGTTAAAACAAAATGTTAAATTCGCCTCGATATGTTCTAGCAAAGTTCCTTTACCATCTTCCTTAGCACCACCCTTCCAGCTAGAATCTATTTTCCACCCTTTGATCCATCGATCTTTAAGATATGACAATTTAACTGAAAGGATAGATTTATCTCCCGTTTCTTTAACGTATGCAGCAACGGTTGTTGTCAGCCAGATCTGATGATCTTTGTTTGGCAAAAATTTATGTGGTCCATCTGTTTCAGACCAACCAGGAGCAGAAGTTCCATCTCGTCGAATCAAAGAAGCAATCTTAAAAATCTTCTGCTTTGTTAATTCTGGATTAATGGAAACAATCGCTTCGGAATCCTGACAAGAATCACGATAGCCTCGACCTCCAGAACCCTCATGAAAAAAGCTTGGCGATCTTGACCATAAATTACAAATATATGTTTGATATTTAAGCCAAACATTGGTCATCGTATCAAAGTCTTTATCCGGCGTTTTAATCTCAATATTATCTAAAATTCTATCTTGCCATATTTTCTCAGTTTTTCTTAACTCTGCCTTAGCATAGGAAACTTTTTTATAATTCTTAAGAATTTCTTTAATGTCCGACATCTTCTCGGTCTGACCTAAAACAACTGTGAATTCTTTTGTCTCTCCTGGTTTAAGCGTAAGCGTATGTTTAAATGACCCAATTCCATCTTCTCCAGAACAAAGAGGAAAATTCTTAAATCCATTTTCTTTTAAAACGGCATCGGGCTTTTCTTCGCTGTTATAACGACCCAGAAATGCTTCTTTTTGCGTGCAAGCACCATCGACTTTCAAAGATGACGCAAAAAAGATTTGACTTGAAAACGGCTGAATATTCATTCCTTGCCATTTGGCTGTTTTTTTTGCAAAAATAGCTTTCTCTTTTTTATCAAATTTGACAAGATTATAAAGATTCATAATATTTCGATAACGCAATTCTTCATGATAATCGCCAATTAAAAACTCAACATAAGGGAACACTTCCAATTTTTTTATCTTTTTTGTTTGATTAGTTAACGTTGCAATCCAAACTTCACAATGGTCTTTTTCAGGAACAAAATAAGTAACATTTGATTTTAATCCATTGTTAACAGCATCGATAGAAGTGTATCCTAGGCCATGATGGCAGACATAATGAGATGGCTTTACACGCAACGGTTGATATGTTAACGAATAAGCTTTTTTATTTTCACGAACAAAGATATATTTTCCTGAACGATCAAGATGATAATCTTCTGGATGCCAACGCGTAACACGATTCGTGCGACAGTCGCGATAAAAACTATATCCACCCGCACATTGTGAAATAATTGAACAATACGCATCGTTTGTTAAATAATTAATCCATGGATATGGTGTTTCTGGCTTCGTAATAATATACTCAAGACTATCTTTAGAAAAATGACCGTATTTCATAAATACCTCTATTGTATAAATATTTAGATATTAATATTATTTGTTTGATAATTTTAGAAAAAGAAGTTTAACATGGAAGATGCACGTGGGTCAAGTTTTTATTTACTTGTTGCACCTTGTCTACAATATCATTGAAAAGCTTTCAGAATTCTTCCCGTTTTCATTAGACTAGGGCCATCAAACTTAATTCCAGCTTGCCAAGAATTTGCTGATTCATTAGAAGTCCAAACCACGTGTCCGTCAATTCCTAAAGGTTCTGCTGATCCAGGAAGGTCAACAGATAAAGAAAGTCTATCAAAAAGAGAGAGCCTATTAGGTGTATAAACTCTAGCCCCTTGTGCTGAAACATCTCGAACAACGGTATTATGACAATCGTAGGAATCTTCTTTTGAAAGCCTAACGGGAAACCGGACCTCAACGCGATCAAAAATACGCTGGTCCTGATAGTCTTTGTTCAAAACAAACTCTCTTTCTCCGTGGCTTTAATACATGGTGTGACAAAAAGACAAACTTTTACTCTTTAAAACAATTTTCTATACGAGATTCCGATTCTGTTGAAATATCGGGAAAAGTCATGCCAATGCGAAAATTCGAAGAATCTGACATTTTCTCAACCCATTTTACTTTTCCTTGAACCAAAACAGGCGAACCATCTCTTGTCAATGAAATCTCAACCATCATCTTAGTGTTCATAGGAATAAAACAAGCAGAAACGAAACCAACGCCAGACTTGCTAATATCAACAGTCTGACTACTAACAAGAGTTTCCCTTTCTTCATCCATCAAAGGAACACAGCACTCATAGCGGGTACTTAGTCTTTTATTCATACTTTTCCATCCCGTTTCTTGAAAATTATTAAATTCTTACTCTCGTAGCTTCGTGGCTAAGACAAATATAACATATCTATGCACTATAATCAAGCTGCTGGAATTAAATAATTAAAATTACAAAAAGATTGATTCTCTTTTTGCCCTATGTTATATTGAAACTGCATAAAATAAAAATAACCCCTTTAAACACAACGAGATAACGATGTCCGAAAATATTCAAAATCAAGAACAAAAAAAGAAGATTTTACCTTCCGACCTTGAACAAGTTGATTTCAAAGATTATCAAATACAACGACAAAAAGAAATAGAATTACATCAGAAAAAAAAGAAACAGAAACAACTTATTAGCAAAATTCTCACATCCATCGGCCTTCTTCTTGCTGCTCTATTTCTCTGCCTTATAGCTTATTTTGCTTTTATGCTCGCAACTCTTCCATCTAAATAAAATGTCTAAAATCTTGTCGCCCGAGTTTGAGATAGCTTTTTCAGCGCTATAGCTAAATCAGATCGCCCCATTCGCTTCAATTTGACAATTTGCTTAGAGACCTCTATCTTATTATGGGTACCTATATAAATAGTCCCTAACTGCCAATAATGCTCTGCCACATTAGGCTCTAACGCAATAATCTCTTTATAAAGCTTTTCGGCCTTCTTAAAATTTCCACCACTGGCTGCCGTCGAAGCTTTTAACGACAGATAGGCCACGTATATTTTTCCTCGCGCGAAAAACAACCCGCCTAAAAAAAAGACAATAACCGCGATAGTGATAAACTTTTTCTTGCCCTTAAAAACATTCGCATCAATAACATGAAGTTGTTCGGCTTGCATCTTTTCTCCTTTATTGTCAATCAAACTGTACTTCTTGATTTGTAATTTAATTTAAGATATAGTAAGCATATCCAATTTAAAAACTTATGATTAATTCAGTTGATATTACTATTTTCCTTTTTATCCTTTTCTTTTTTGCCACAGGCTGGCAAAAAGGCATTGTCCGTTTTTCTATTAACTTTATTGCCATGATTCTTGGCACTGCTATTTCTTTTTATTATTTTAGCGCAACTCAAAATTTCTTGCAAAGCATTGCTCTTTTAATATTCGGATCCATTGGACTCTCTGTTCTCTTATCGATTCTTCTGAAATCCTGGAATAAAAAATTCAGTCGATCCAAATCACCTGCATTCTTAAGCCAGCTTCTCGGCAGTCTTCTCGGATTAGGCTGGGCGCTTTGGATGGTGATTATCATTATTTTTACCATCCTGATTCTTCCAATTAACAGCCCAACTGGAGAAAAAATAAAAACAGCTATCACGCAATCTTATGTATATACACATCTTGAATACCAAATTCCTTTGTTTCAAAAATTCTTTGGATCTAAAACTCCAAAATCAAAATCTACGTCTAGTTCTGTTTCCGAATTTAAAAGTCCTCCTGTCAATGAAAAGCAAATAGAAATTTTTCGATCAAAAAAAGAATTTCAAGATATCTATCAAAATGAATCTCTTCAAGAAATTATTAATGACGCTGACTTACGAGAAAAGATTGAACAACGCGATGTGACCGCTCTCATGAATGACCCGAAAATGCAAGGGCTTCTTCAAGATGAAGACTTTATGAAGAATATCATGGGACTATATTCAACGATTCTTCAACAAGACATTAAAGAATCCCCAAAAAATTAATCAAATCCTAATCTATATTAAGAATATTCCTGAGGCAAAACTTAGGGTTGAATTATTTTCCAATACAAAATGACGAGAAGATCTTATCTAAAAGATCTTGGGAGATACTCTTGCCTGTTATCTTGTCTAAAGAATCAACGGCCAATTTAATTTCTTCTGATATAAATTCCAAAGACAACTGATTTAAGAAATGGTGCTTAGCTTTTTGAAGGGCTAGCAAACACTTTTTAAGAGATTCAATCTGACGAACATTACTAATAACAATCTTGGATTCCTGAAATTCTTTTCCATGCAAAATATTCTTTACAATATTCTCCTCTAAAATATCAATACCATCTTTGCACAAAGCAGAAACCTTAATTTGAAGACTATCAGACAAGTGCTTTCTTATTTTCTCAACATCTACGCGCACTCTCTTATCGCTCTTATTTAAGACCACAATAATATTCTTACCTTTTATCTTATCAATAATTTGCTGATCTTCTTTAGAAATGCGGTCAGAAATATCAATCATAAAAAGAATTAAGTCCGCCTCGTCAATATTTAAATGACTTCGTCGAACAGCTTCTTTTTCAATAGAATTGCGTGGACGTAAAATACCTGCCGTATCCACAAGCTGCAAAGGAATTCCTTTGATTTGAGCAGATTCCTCAATCGTGTCACGCGTCGTTCCTTTAACCTCACTTACAATTGCCCGAGGCATGCGCAAAAACACATTAAGCAAAGAAGATTTCCCGACGTTCGGTTTTCCACAAATAACAACTTTAGCTCCCTCTTTCATAATGCGTCCCTGATCACTAGAAAGCAAAAGTGTATTAACTTTTTGTATTGCATCGTCTATGCGCACCATCAATCCTTGTCGACTTGAAGCATCGATATCGTCTTCTGGAAAATTCACAATCGCCTCAATCTCAACATAAGAATCCATCAAAAGCTCTCGAATTGATTCAAGCTCAAGCGTAAGTTCTCCCTTAAGTTGATTAACACTCGTTCGCAAGAATGCTTCTGTCTTTGCTTGAATAATATCTAAAACAGCCTCGGCTTGTGTCAGATCCATTCGCCCATTCAAAAAAGCTCTTTTAGTAAACTCTCCTGGTTGGGCTAGTCGTGCACCGCTCTCTAATGCAAGACTTAAAATCTTTTTTAAAGAAGCACTTCCTCCATGACAACTAATCTCTACCACATCTTCAGCCGTATAGCTCTTAGGAGATTTCATGAGAATAATCAATGCCTCATCAACAATCTGTGCATCTTTATTGAGATCAAAAACTTTTCCATAATGAACGCTGTATGTGCGAAAACTAGATGGTTTCTTATTATTCTTGGCAACAAAAATCTTATCAGCAATATTTAAAGATTCCTTACCGCTAATGCGTACAATTCCAATGCCTCCTTGTCCTGGAGGTGTCGATATTGCTGCAATTGTGTCTTTTAAACTTTCTTGGTACATTTACCACCTATCATTCAGAATTTCTTTAAGGATATGCTGGCTTGATAAAATCCTTTTTTATCAAGAACTAGCATATTTCCTTATTTGTGCAGCGAGAAAAATAGAGCCTGTTGCTAAAACAATATCTTTTTCCCCCGCCTTTCTAAATGCTTTAGCCAACGCCTTCTTTGCATTAGGTTCCAACGTAATATTTTTATCTCCAAAAAGTTTCTTAGAAAACTCTTCAGAAAATGAAAACGCCCTTGGATGACTTGATTGCGTTAAAATAATTTCTTTAGCAATACTTTTAAGTTTTGAACAAACACCCTCTATATCTTTATCTTTTGAAACACCTAGAATCAAAACAACATCGCGATTAGGAAAAACATCTTTTACAGTTCTAACAAGGCTTTGGGCCGATTCCTTCGTATGCGCACTATCGATAACAACAAAAGGATTCTTTTTGACAATTTCAAAGCGTGCTGGCCATCTAGTCTTTTTAATTCCACGTGCAATATATTTTCCTAAGTCTTTAAACTCTTTAGGCAAAAAACATTGTACCATAGACGCTGCTAAAGAGGCATTAACAATTTGATGATCACCTAAAAGTGGCACCGAAATTCCAACCCTCTTTTTAGAAATCAAAATAGGAACACCTAAACTCTTCGCTCTTTTTCTTATAACATCTACCGCTCGCCTTCCTTGAGGCGCAACAACCACAACTTTTGTTTTTCTTTTTATAATCGCTGCTTTTTCTTTTGTAATTTTCAATATAGAGTTTCCAAGTTGTGCTGTATGCTCAAGACCTATCGGCGTTATGCCACAAACATCGGAACTTAAAACATTCGTTGCATCAAGCCTTCCTCCCAAGCCCACTTCAACAACGGCAACATCAACCTTTTCCTTTGCAAAATAATAAAAAGCTATGCCAGTAAAAAACTCAAAAAAACTAAGACGCTTTTTTACAATCAAATTTTCTTTCTCTGTTTTCTTAAGAATCTCTGAAATAATCCTGTTCAAACTTTTCCCAGAAATACTACCCTCAAAATCACCGCTCATTTTATTTCTTCGCATGCCTGGACATAAAATGCGAATGCGCTCTTTTCGATCAAAAAGATGCGGTGAAGTATACAGCCCAACCTTAAATCCTGCTTCTCTTAAAATATAAGAAGCAAAAGCAGCCGTAGAACCCTTCCCCTTCGTTCCTGCAATATGAATAGTTGGAAATTTTCTTTCTGGATGATCTAAAATCTTTAGAAGTTTTTCAATACGAGACAATTTAAATGTGCAGCTCTTACAAGGAAGACCTTTTTGCTCATAGTTGACAAGAGAATCAAGATAATGTTTGGCTTTTTGAGAAACCATTGGAATTTAATGTTTGAAGTGACGAGCGCCGGTCATAACCATAATCATCTTTTTTCGATCGGCTTCGCAAATGACATCTTTATCGGAAATAGAACCGCCTGTCTGAATAACGGCTTTAATACCTGCTTTAGCAGCAATTTGAATATTATCTGTTTTTGGAATAAACGCATCTGAAATTAAAAGTGAACCTTTCGCATCTTTTCCTGCTTTCTTAATAGCAATGGCAACGCTTCCTACTCGAGAAGTCTGACCGCATCCAATACCAACTGTTTTCTTGCCCTTAACTAAAACAATGGCATTAGACTTAATATTCTTAACAACATTCCATCCGAAAAATAAAGACTCCAGCTGAGCTTTTGTAGGTTTTTTCTTCGTAACAACTTTAAAATCTTTTAAACTAATTTTAAGGGCATCTTGTTCTTGGACCAAGAGGCCTCCTTTAACTTTCTTAAAATCAAAATCTTTTTTACAAACATCTTTAAAATCAAATTCAATAACCCTTAAATTCTTTTTTCTTTTTAAAACTTTTAAAGCAGCAACAGCATACCCAGGAGCAATAACACATTCCATAAAACCACTTTTAGAAATTAACTCTGCTGTCTTAACATCCACTTTTCGATTTAAACCAATAATTCCGCCAAACGCTGAAAGAGGATCGCATGCATGTGCCATGCGATAAGCCTTAGCTAAATCCTTGTCTTCTGCAACACCTGTCGGGTTATTATGCTTAATGACTGTTGCCGCAGGATCACTAAAATCTTTAACAACATCAACAGCGTTATTTAAATCAAGAAGATTATTGTACGAAAGTTCTTTTCCATTTAGCTGTTTCATCTTTGCCAAACCGCTTAGAGACTCTGATTCTCTGTAAAAAGCAGCTGCCTGATGTGGATTTTCTCCATAGCGAAGATCTTGAGATTTCAGAAAACGAAGGGCTAAATCTTTAGGAAGCGGAGACAAATCACCACTTTTAAAACGATTACTTAAAAAATCATAAATAATGCTGTCATAACGCGCTGTCATACTGAAAGCTTCAACAGCCAGATTAATCAAAACACGATCAGACAAGATACCGCTATTAGCATCTAGTTCTTTTAAAATCTCCTGATAACGTTTTGGATTACAGACAACACCGACGCTTTTAAAATTTTTTGCAGCAGACCTCAACATAGACGGTCCGCCAATATCAATATTTTCGATAGCTTCTTCTAGACTAACGGTCTTTTTTGCAATAACTTTTTCAAAAGGATACAAATTGATAACTACTAAATCAATAAGGCCAATGTCATTCTCTTTAATCTGCTGCATGTGGGATGGATTACTGCGAACAGCTAGAAGACCACCATGAATTTTAGGATGGAGTGTTTTGACGCGCCCATCAAGCATTTCTGGAAAACCGGTATAATCCGAAACCTCTTTGACCGGAATACCAGAATTCTTTAAAAGCTTAGCTGTCCCGCCAGTTGATATAATTTCAATGCCAAAGGCCGATAGGCCTTTGGCAAATTCAACAAGACCAGACTTGTCAGAAACACTTATAAGTGCGCGTTTTACTTTAAGCATATTTCCAAATAATTTAACAATTCTTTAACACATTAAGAATAATATTTAGATTTCAAGAATCTAAATATACAACGAGGATAAACCTATTAAACAGCTACAAAATCTTCAAGCAAAAGTTATGGTCTTTTGCTTTTTGCTCTTTTACGTCTTTTAATTTCTGAAGGCTTAGAATAGTATCGTTTTTCTTTAATCTGCATCAAAAAGCCTTCTCTTTGACATTGCTTTTTGAATATTCGCATGGCTTTCTCGAAATTGTCAATAACTTTGACTTCGGCCATAAAAAATCACCTCTTCCTTTTCTTTATTTGCTAACTAAAGCTAGCGATGAACAAGAAACCTATTATATTATAATTTAATAAAATGTAAAGTGGAAAGAAAAGGCTTAAATAGGATCGTAATGCGTATATTCTTCTCCGGAAAAACTCCTCAAAACATACCTGTTTTGATTTTGGGAGATAATCGCATTAGGGTCGATGGAAATCTTGCCACCTCCACCAGGCAAATCTACCACATATCGAGGAACCGCATATCCTGTAGTATGGCCTCTTAACTTATCAATAATTGCAATACCTGATGAAATCGGTGTACGAAAATGGCTTGATCCTATAATCGGATCGCATTGGTAAATATAGTATGGACGAACACGAATTTTAAGAAGATCGTGCATCAATTTCTTCATAATGTACGGCTTATCATTAATTCCTTTTAAGAGCACAGTCTGGCTCCCTAAAGGAATGCCATTGTCAGTTAGAAGCTCGCAAGCAAAACGTACACGCTTGGTAATCTCTTTAGGATGATTAAAATGAATATTTATCCAAATAGGGCTATATTTCTTTAACATAGCCACGAGATCATTAGTGATGCGCTGGGGAAGCGTCACGGGCGCTCTTGTTCCAATGCGAACCAGCTCAACATGTGGAATAGCCTTGATGTTTTTAATAATATTTTCTAACATTTCGTCGCTAAGCATCAAGGGATCTCCACCAGAAATTAAAACATCTCGAATCTTTTTATTAGACCGAATATAATCATATGCATCTTCATAGTGGGATGTTTTTCGCTTATGGCTTCCTTCTCCAACCATGCGTGAACGCGTACAATGGCGGCAATACATAGCACACATTTCACTTACTAAAAATAAAACTCGATCAGGATATCGATGCACAAGCCCTGGCACAGGAGAATGGTCCTCTTCTCCGCATGGATCTTCTAATTCATGATCAGATTTAATTAATTCGGCTTTAACAGGAATGCATTGTCTTCGAATAGGACAATTTGAATCATTAGGATCAATCAGCGAAGCAAAATAAGGAGGGATGGCCATAGTAAGCTTCTGCCCGCAGCCTTCAATGCCCTCAATTTCTTCAGGAGTTAAATCAAGAATTTCAGATAAATCTTCTTTGGTTCGAATGCGATGGCTAATTTGCCAAGTCCAGTCTTCCCAATCAATAGGGGTTGCACTCTTGAGAGAATTAATAAAACGATTCTCTTTGGGAGATAAGTTAACTCTTGGTGCAACCTCTTTTTCTTGCGCCTGGCCTCTTATCTCATTGATTGGGTTCATGCACAAACCTCTGTTTCTTGTTCAGTCATTTTTAGTCTCTTTAATCCTTCTTCAAGGACCCAAAGGATCATTTCTTCAAAAGACTTGTTTAATTCTTTTGCAACAAACGAAAATGTATCTTTTTTCGCCAAACATGGCAATGGATTGATCTCAAGCACATAGGGATTATCCTTATCATCAATGCGAAAATCAACTCGCCCAAAATCACGACACCCAACACTCTTATATACTTTAACGGCCAACTCTTGCAACTGATTGGTTAATTCGTCACTAATTTCTGCAGGGCAAATATAATTAACATTCTCTTTGCGCACATGCTCAGAAGTATAAAACACATCACCATCAAGTTGGTTGTCAATTTCATACTGCACAACAGGCATTGCCTTTGGACTGTCATTACCCAACACGACAACCGTGCACTCTCTTCCCTTAATAAACTCCTCAACAATCGCAGGCTGCTGATATTGCTCGTTAACAAATCTAACCTGCTCTTCTAGGGCCTCTACATTCTCAACTCGAGATGCAGGTGTAATCCCTTTAGACGTGCCTTCGTAGCAAGGCTTAACTATTAAAGGAAAGCTAAGACCATTGAAACCATCTAAATCCTCTGCTGAATTCGCAACGAATGATCTTGCTGTTGGAATATTGTCTACAACAAAACACTTCTTAGCGACCATCTTATCCAGCGTCATTCCCATTGTTAACGCGTCTGATCCAATATAAGGAATATTGCGCATCTCAAGCAACATTGGAATCTGAGATTCTCTATTACGCCCAAAAACTCCTTCGGAAATATTAAAAACAATGTCTACGCACAAATGGTCAATTTGCGAAAGAAGATTCTTAAAATTGCCAATTTTCTTAACTTTGTGCCCACCGGATTCCAAAGCCTCAATAATTTCATCAATCGTATCTGGCGGATCCATCTCAGCATTAAAATCGATAGGCTGCCCTTGCTTAACAGGGCAATCTTCTTTTGCATCATATGTTAGCCCAATGATGATTCCCATAATCAAAAAAATAAGGAATTATAAATTTAGATTATAATTCCTTTAAAGTTCCTTTCATGTTAAAAAATCTTATTCGATGGGCGTAGTCAGTCAATAAAATTCCCCACACATTTCCTGCCAAACATCATAGATTGTATTAAAACCACACATATTTTGTTTCCTTTTATAAAATCTTTATTACATTTTTTTAACATAGGAAAAAACTGTTGTCAACATATTCATGCAACAAGACAAACATGACAACTTACTTCTTATATTAACTGTCCTGGATTCGACAAAGAAAACGCCACCATCAAAAGCGTAAGCGCAATAATCAAAACAACAGTCAGCCATGTCACAATATTTAAGAATCGATTATTAACAAAATCACCCATCAACTCTTTGTTATTAATCAGAAGTAACATAAAAATTAAAATAAACGGCAAAAGAATACCGTTTCCAACCTGTGAAAAATACATAATTTTAAGCAACGGAAAATTCGGTATCAAAACAACACCTGCTCCAATAACAATAAGCGCTGTGTAAAGACCAAAGAATTGAGGCGCTTCTTCAAAACGTTTGTCAACACCTGTATTCCATCCCATGCCTTCACAGATACAATATGCCGTCGACAAAGGTAAAACTGATGCCGCAAAGATAGATGCATTAAAAAGACCAAAGGCAAATAACCATTTTGCATTTTTCCCTGCCAAAGGCTCAAGAGCCATCGCAGCGTCTTTTGCGCTTTCAATATTAACACCGGCTTTGAATAAAGTAGCCGCACATGCCACCACAATAAAGAATGCAACCACGGGAGCCAAAATGCTTCCTCCAACAACATCCATACGCACATGTTTATATTCTTCAACGCTGATTCCTTTGTCCACAATCGATGACTGAAGATAAAACTGCATCCAAGGAGCAATCGTGGTTCCGATAATACCGACAAGCATCACAGAATATTTAAAATCAAATGTAATTTCAGGTTTAATTGTTTGTCGAAAAACCTCAGTCCATTCTGGCTTTGCAATAAATCCAGAAAAAACATATGTTACGTAAAATAAACATGCTGTTAGAAATATTTTCTCAACTGATTTATATGTTCCCTTAACAACTATCATCCAAACAAATAATGCCGCAAACGGAACAGAAACAATCTTATTCACGTGAAAAATCTCAAGACTCGCCGCAACTCCAGCAAATTCTGCCATAACATTTAAAAGATTCACCACAAGCAAAACCCACATCAAGTGAAATGTAATTTTTACACCAAAATTTTCACGAATAAGATCTGCTAAACCCTTGCCTGTCGCAACGGCCATGCGCGCACACATCTCTTGAATAATAATTAACGCAAGCGTAATAGGAACGAGTGACCATAAAAGTGTATAACCAAAATGCGCCCCTGCCAAAGAATAAGTCGCAATGCCACCAGCATCATTATCCACATTGGCCGTAATAATGCCTGGTCCCATAATAGCTAAAAATATAAAAAAATTCCTAACCATTCTTGTATTTTTTATTCGTTCAATGATTTGCATTATAATTTTTCCTTATATTTACCCCATGCAATCGAAATCAACTCTTCTAAAACATCGTCGATAGTGATAACCCCTTTTAAAACGTCATTTTCATCCAAAACCGGAATCACGGAAAACTTATATTTTTCTAAAAGAAGAGCAATCTCTTCCATGCCATCATCTGTGTGCACAAAAACATTCTTTGGATAACATGTATCAAGTATTGGCGTCCAAGAATCTTCATTAATAAAATTACGCAAAGACGTAAAACCTAACAAATGATGTTTTTCATCAACAATATAAATGTGATAAATATTTGCAGATGATTGTACATTTTCTTGAATCTTTTTCATTGCATCTTTAACAAGTGCATTCTGAGGAAGATACAAATATTCTGTGGTCATCAAACCGCCAGCAGAATCTCTTTCGAAATCTAAAAGTTCACGCAACTTTTTAGATTTCTTTGTGCCCATCAAGCGCATTAAAACAATTGTTTTTTCTTTTGGCAAATTAAGCAAAAGGTCAACCGCATCATCAGACGGTATGCTTTCCAAAAGCTTTCCTGCCGCTTCATCGCTCATTTGATCAATAATCTCTTCTTGCTCTGGAGTTGCTAAATCAGAAAAAACCCTTTGCTGAACAGAAGACTCCAGCGATTTAAACAAAGAATATTTCTCAAAAATATCTAAATCTTCCATAATTTCTGCTAATTCAGCTGGAGGAATTTGAGATAACTTTTCTTTAGCAATGTTGAGACGTAAAACATTCTTTGTTCGTCCCAAAGTCAAAACTTGCGTATTTTTCCATGGAATAAAATCTTCCCGTGTCAAATACGTTGATCTAGCAAAGAATGTTTTTAAAAATGCATCAATGGCTTCTGACCAGCCTAATCTTCGAGCAAGTCCGCGCATGCCAACATCCACATGTGCCATATAAAGATAATTATCAACTTTTAAGAAATTGACATCATTTACACGCACAACTTTCTGATCGTCAGTATCAACCACCTGCTGGTCTAAAACATCACGACAAACAGTGAGCTCATATTGTGGTCTTTCTTTCTGATATTTAACTTCCTCTTTCGCGACTAAAACTTTAAACTTTTTATTTAATTCGCATACTTTTCCCCATGGAATTTGAGCAAAACGTCTACCAAAAAAACCTTTTTTAATAACCAAATGACTAGATTTAGGATAGACGTCTTTCCCAACATTCATGCCAACATCACATAAAGTTCCTAGAAGGTCATCGTTCTGATCAATGACTTTCTTGCCTAAAATTTCTGAAAAAAAGATAAAAAGGTCCATTTTCTAAATCCCACTACTTTGTAATTTTAAATTAACGACTCTTTAAAACTTCCGCTTGAGAACAAAACTCTTGAATCGCGCATTGAGAACACATCGGTGATATTGGCCGACAAATATTTTGTCCCCACGTGACAAACAGCGCATTATACTCTATCCAAAACTTTTTTGGCAAATTTTTTCTCAACGCCATTTCTGTTTGTTCTGGATTCTTTGTTCTTACATATCCCAATCGATTTGATATTCGATGGACATGAGTATCGACACATACACCAAGCTTACCATAGCCTTCTGTCAAAACCAAATTTGCAGTTTTACGCCCAACACCTTTAAGCGTTAGCAAATCTTCAATTTCATCTGGCACCTTACCGTCAAACTTTTCTAGTATATCTTTACACATACCTTTAATGTTGCGCGCCTTTGTCTTATAAAATCCAACTGGGTAAATCGCCTTCTCAATCTGCAAAACTGTCAATTTAAGCATCTTCTTTGGATCCATAGCTAAATGAAACAATCGACTAGACGCAGATAACGTTGTCTCGTCTTTTGTGCGCAAACTTAAAATACAAGAAATAAGAACCAGAAATGGATCTTTCCACTTTTTCCCAACAAGCGTAACAGATGGTTCGCTCAAACTTTTAACAGCTTTACGAAGCAAACAAACAATCTTTTCAATACGTTTTTTATCTGATGATTGAGCCATCAACCTAAAATCTTTTCTTTAATTTGCTTCGGAATACCAATATCAACAACTCTTATTTCTCCTGTATTTGCTGTTGCACTATTTTTCAATAATCCCTTTTTAAGAACAGCCATAGTAACAGTTTCATACGCTTTAACACAAACGCCGCAAATGCGCCCCGTGTCTGCATCTATTCCCGATGGCACATCAATAGAAACCACACGTTTCTTAAATGTATTAATCGCCTCAATAATACTCTTAAAAGGATCGCTTATCGCTCGATTTAATCCAACGCCAAAAATGGCATCAACAATCAAAGTCGCTTTCTTAAAATCTTTCAACATGTCTTGATTCAAGCGACTAACGTTTTGAATCGGACATTTTAATTTCTTAAGAATTTTATAATGAATCGCCGGACCATTATTAAGCCTATTTACACTTCCAATCAAAAAAACCTTTACCCGATATCCGTTATTCAATAAATGCCGCGCAACAACAAACCCATCACCACCATTATTTCCTGCACCGCAAATAATACAAACAAAATTACCTTTAGACTTTTTCAATATCCGCATAATCTCGCAAGCCACTAAGCGCCCTGCGTTTTCCATTAAAACAATCGATGGAATACCAAATTGCTCAATCGCAATCCTATCCAGACGCTGTGCTTGCTTAACGCTAAATGCTTTATCCAACATACCCTAAATCCGTTAAAATCGAGATATTGTCCCTCCACCTCTTCTTGATCTTAACGTTAAGATCAAGAAAAACACGTCTATCCAAAAGTTTTTCAAGCTCTTCTCTTGCTAGCGTTCCAACGGTTTTTAAATTTTCGCCTTTTTTACCAATAACAATTTCCTTATGTGTTGATTCTGAAACTAAAATAAAGGCTTCAATATAAATGAGCTTATTTTTTCTACGCTCTATTTGCACAATTTCAACCGCAAGTGAATATGGAATTTCATCCCGCATAAGTCCTAAAAGTTTTTCTCGAATAATGTCTGAAATCGCAAGCTTCTGAGGAACATCCGAAACCATATCCCGAGGATAAAGTGACGGACCTTCCGGCAAAAAATCAAGGATAAGATCTGTCAACTTATCAACATTGAATTCTGTCTGCCCTGAAAGCGGAAGCATAATAAACTTCCTTGAATCACTAAACTTTTCTTTTAGCTTCTGCTGATATACCTCAACATATTCTGGAACTCTTTTTCCTTTCATATCAACTTTATTCAACCCTAAGATCAAAGGTTCTTTCATTTGAGAAAGGCGTTCTATAATCATCTCCTCGCCTTCCCCCACAGCTTTATTCGCATCCACAAGATGAATCACGCAGTCCACGTCTCCAACAGTTCTAAACGATGCCTGCTTCATAAACTGATCTAACTTATCTTTCCCTTGCATAAGACCTGGCGTATCAATAAAAACAACTTGTCCTCTATCATCGTTATAAATGCCTCGAATTTGATTACGCGTTGTCTGCGGAACACGTGAAACAATCGCAACCTTTTGTCCAACAATAGCATTAAGCAGCGTTGATTTTCCAACATTCGGTCGTCCAACAATAGAAACAAATCCAGCTTTAAAGTTTTTATCAACAGCGTCGCTCATGATCTCCCTTTGTGATAAATAAGTGTGATAACAAAAACAAATGAAAATAATACTAAATTGACAATATTAAACGCTTTCCAGACGACATCCTCCGAGACAAATCCCGACGGAGCCATTAAAATTAAGCAAACCCACACGCCGACTACCCACAAAAGGCTAATGTCTTCAGATGATTTTCTCTTGAAAATCCGAATCACAAGAGGAATATTCCAAAGTGGTAAAACAATCGCCGCAACTAAACCTAATTGTTGAATAAATTTTTCATTCATATTAATGCGCCAACTGCGATGCTTGTTTAATTAATTTGTCAATTCCCCGCTTTGTATTATGGATCCTACAGCTTGATACATTTTGATGTCCACCACCACCATAAATAGTCGCCAAGCGTCCGACGTCAATCGATCCTTTAGACCGAAGGCTCACGCGTAACATATTGCTTTCTATTTCTCTAAAAAATAAAGAAATTTTTGCATCGCCCGTCATAAGAATATCATCAGCCACAGGATCTACGTCTTCCTGTTTTCCATGAAACTTCTTAAAGTCTTCTTTGTATATAGCTGACCAAACCACATCCTTATTCTTTGTTGTTTTAATTCTTAAATAAGAAAGTCCTGTCAAATGCATTGCCGGTAAATTCTTTTTCCAATAGTAACGCTGTGAAATCTTATTGAAATCAACACCTGTCTCAACAAACTTTGCGCATGCCTCAAAAGTATCTTGGCTAACATTTTCGCCACTAAAAGAACATGTCTCAACGATCGCTGAGGTCAAAAGACATTCAGCAATTCTTTTATCCATTTTAATTCTTAGATGTTGTAGCAATGCAAATACAATCTCCCCAACGGAAGAAGCATCTTCTAAAATCAGCTGAATGTCGCCAAACTGATCGCGATAAACATGATGATCGATTTCCACAATATATTTTGATTTCTTTAAAATCTTGTCAACACTAGGAAGTTGTGTGAGGCTAGCACAATCAAGTGTAATCGCCAAATCACCGGCATCCTTGCAATGATTCTTAACTTGTTTAGCGCCAGGAAGCGCCTTGTACCGAGGAGGGATAGCATCTGGGCAAAGAAAAATAACCTTTTTCTTTATTTTAGCTAATCCAAGACCTAGCCCTAGCATAGAGCCAATAGCATCGCCATCTGGATTCATATGACAAGCCAAAATAATTCTCTGACTTTTTCGAATAACCCCAGCTATTGCTTTTAAATTTTTTTGAAATTCTTTTTTATTCATACTCATTATTGATAAGAAATAAACTTTATAAATTTCTTCTTTCTTTTATCAATCTCTGCCATTGTTACTTTTGATATACGCGCGACTCCAAACCCTTCAACGTTAAATGACGCTAATACCGTTGCATAGCAAAGTGCTTGTTTAAGCGCTTTATGATTAAACGTTTTGGTTCGACTTAAATATCCCATGAGACCCGAAGCAAACGTGTCTCCCGCACCTGTTGGATCAACCACTTCCTCGACAGGATACGCAGAATAAGAAAACATTAAAGAATCACTATAAAACAAAACTCCATGCTCACCTTTTTTAATAACAATCATCTTTGGACCTAGCTTTCGCAAGGCCTTCGCTGCCTTGATGAGATTATCTTCTTTAGATAACGCACGCGCTTCAGCATCATTAGCAACAAATAAATCAACTCTTTTAATAAGATTTACTAAAGATTTCTTTTTATGTTCTATCCATAAATTCATACTATCAAGCCCAACAAATCGAGGCTGTTTCATTGACTCTAAAACTTTTTTTTGAATTTCAGGATCATCATTTGCCAAGAAAACATTTGGAATGCGTCTGTGCGCTTCAGCAATATTTGGAACAAATCCTTCTAAGACACCAAGCTCAGTTGCTTTTGTAAGCGCATTATTAAGATCCCCTTTTTTGTATTCTCCGTTCCAATGAAAAGTTTTTCCATCCTTGCGAATCAAAGAATCTAAATTAATATTCTTTGATTCAAACAACTTCAAATATTTCTTTGGAAAATCTTTTCCAATAACTCCCGAGAGAGCAACATCTGTAAATAAGGATGCTCCCATGCAAAAATGAGAAGCTGACCCTCCAAGCAGTCGAGGTCGAACACCACTTGGCGTTTTGATACTATCTAATGCAACTGTTCCTGAAACTAATAAGCTCATAACTATTCTCCGATAATCTTAATTAATGCTCTTTTTTTTCTTCGCCCATCAAATTCACCATAAAAAATTTGTTCCCATGGACCAAAATCAAGCTGTCCATCTGTTATGGCAACGACAACTTCACGGCCCATGATCTGTCGCTTCATATGCCCATCCGCATTGTCTTCTCCCGTATTATGTCGATAACTTGAAACTGGTTCATGCGGAGCAAGCTTTTCCAACCAATCATCAAAATCCTGAATAAGTCCACGCTCATCATCATTAATAAAAACACTCGCCGTAATATGCATGGCATTAACAAGACACAGCCCTTCTCTAACTCCACTTTTATCGATAGCCTTCTGAACTGTATCTGTAATATTAATATAACCTCGCCTTTGATCTGTTTTAAACCAAAGCTCTTCTTTATAACTTTTCATAAATCCCCACAAACCTTTACGCTTTTGCTTTAACGTTTTTAAGTTGATCCAAAAAATCTTTAAAAGGTAAATACTCTCTTAATTTCTCCAAGTCACTATCTTTTTGCATAAAATCAAACTCATCATACCCTCGAGCAACAGCAATCTGAATCACGCAAAACGCCTTCTCAAGATTCCCAAGAAGAGAATAGCTACAAGCTAAATTATATAAAACAATCGGATCATCTGGCTTAAGCTGAACAAGTTTTTGATCAACATGAAGCCCTTTTTCGAAAAACCCATGCTTTGTATACAAATCTCCTAAAGCAATTAGCGCTTCAACAAAATTTGGGCTTCCTTTAAGAACTCCCTCAAAAAACTGGATCTCAAATTGCTCGTCCTTCTTTTTATTTATTTCTTTTTTACAACCCATGTTGTTTCTCCAAAACAATACTTTGTCGGACTTTCTTAGAAAGATCCTCTAAGCTTTTCTTATATGCCGCATAATGCGAAGAATTAATACGATCTGTTTTTAAAATATTTTTTTCTTTAAGAATAATTTTATTATTTTCTTTTTTATAAATATTTTCATAACGATACCACGGTGTCTCGCCAATTACGGATTCCGGCATCGACTTAACGCGATAATCCTCAGGCAATACAATCTCAAAAATACTTTCCTGTTGCTTTGGAATAACAAAATCAATGGCGTATAATCGACTTGGCTTGGAGACTAATTCTAAGTCAATCTTCGTTAACTGCGGAATAACACGCATCATCGTTCCTGCCTTTAGGAAAAAGTCTGCTCCTGAAAAAATATAGGACAAAATAATATCCTTTTTCATCTCACCTAGGTTCTGAACATCGTACGACTTAAGAGTCGATCCAGGAACAATTCCTTGAATTTTCTCCTGCAAAGATTCCTTCACTAAAATTGGCATCGTATAGCGCAACCACCCTCTTTGCATTTGATCAAAAAATCCTGTCGTTAAAATACGTCGATTTCCAGATATGTTCTCCTTTTCATCAAATGCAAGGCGTGTAAAACGCTCTACTCTATTGTGCGAATAAGAAAACTTCGGAATCGTTAGAACCTGTCCTTCTTTTTCGAAGCAAACAAAAACATCTCTTCCTTGATCACCAATAGGAAGGTCGCCGAACAAAACGATCTCTCCTGTCGGATCAAGAAATATATATTCTCCTTCAATCTCTGCAACAGCAATACAATGATTAAAAAGAAGTGACGGAAAATCTGCTATTAAGCTCGGAACTTTTCGCGTTCCAATCAAAACGGGATAGGCTTTAATTCCAGCTTCTTCAAGCATAGAAATGAGCAAAATGGCCTGATCTTTACAATCTCCATATTTATTAGAAAAGATTTCTCCTGCCTCGTGAGGCTCATATCCAGCCTGACCATACTCAATTCCGACGTAACGAATATCGCGTGCACAAAAAGTATAAATCGTTTTTGCTTTCTCCCGAACAGTCTCAAGCCCATCTATCAATTCCTTCACTTTTTCTTTAATATCTTCATTCGCCCTTGCCTTATCTTTTGCTAAATCCCACCACCAAGCATAAATTTCATCCCAGCTTTTAAATGTTGTCATCAAAACCGCTGGTGCTGATTCAGCCAAAGGCGGCATCAAAGGTTCTGGAATAATTTGATCAACATTCTGAAAAATCCAAGAATACGTTCTTGTTTTCTCATTTTCTAAAACTTTTGGCTCAAGATCAAAACTTTGCTGATTTAATTTCTCATTAATAATACGTGTTTGCAACTCTTGTTCTTTAGGCAAAGTCACCTGAAATTGTGCATACTGAATCGGTTCTGTACTTTGAACAAAATACGCTGTATCAAGCTTATCGTCAGCGATCATCTTGCTCTTAGATGTTTTTACCTTATATTCTAAAACAGCACCAATCGTAACCTCAGGCATAGAAATAATTTTTACTCGGGCGTTGCTATACAGCGGAAAATTAAGATAACGCGAAACATCTCTAATATGTTTAGCTCCGACGGAAATAACCTTGCCATCCGGTCTAATCGTGCGAGCAAATTCGATCTCGACTTTGCCATACGTTGAATCGTACGGAATTTGAATTTCCCCAAATCGTTTGCCGCGCTCATTAAAAATCTTAATCAAATAATGATCATCAGCAACAACAGAATAATCTTCGCTTACCTCAATGCTTTCCTCAGAAAGCAAAACAATTGCTCCTGCCTGTGGAAAATCTTCTTGCGATGGCGCATTAATAATCAACTCACGAATTTTAGGATCAATCCCTTCAAGAGTTGTATTCTCCATCAAAGCATTGATGTCTTGAATTCGTTGTTTTGCTTTAGACGCAAACGGTTCAACCTCAATCTTTTTATACAAATCAAGAGCTTTAGTATGAAGATTATGTTCCTCAGATGTCAACGCATAATAATAAAAACATTCATCGTCTTTAACGTCTCCAAGTTTTTCAAAAACAGCTAGCGCATCTGTATTTCTTCCTAATTTATAAAAGCAAATTGCCAACAACTTTTTTGAAGAATCAAAGCTCGCTTTTCCTAACACATCAGCTGCTTTGTCATATTGACCATGGTCATAATACAAAGAACCTAATTTATAATAAATATTTTCAGGATCAACGCTAGTTTTTATTGCTTTTTTATAATTTTCAACAGCGCGCTCATAGTATTCCTGAGACATCTCAGCAAAAACCTTTGCCCCTTCTTCAGGCGCACCTTTTGCATTTGCCTGCTCAACCTTTTGGCAAGAGCACACACAACAAACTAAAAAAACTCCACAAAGGAGTACTGTGCATTTCTTAAACATCATGCCTTTCTTTATGCTTAATTGTTATGCCCTAAAAACGGTAGGTATTATTTCCTTAAATATTGTTCTATGCGAAACATTGCTTCTTTCAAATTTTCGTAACTTGATGCATACGAAATCCTCACATGCCCCTCAGCTGAATCGCCAAAAGCCACACCTGGCACCAAAGCAACGCTTTTCTTTTTCAGCAAATCATTTGCAAAGTCCAACGAACTTTTGTTAAATCGTTTAATCGAAGGAAAAACATAAAAAGCCCCTTGTGGCATATGGCAATCTAATCCCATTTCATTTAAACGACTAACAACAAAACGTCGTCGTCGCATATATTCTTTCTTCATCTCCAAAACATCTGAAAGCCCAGAGCGCAAAGCTTCAATCCCTGCGATTTGGCTCGTAATCGGAGCGCAAAGTATTGTATATTGATGAATTTTGGTCATCGCAGCAATAATCTTAGCTGGACCAGAAGCCCAACCTAAACGGAAACCCGTCATAGCATAAGCCTTGGAAAATCCGTTAAGATAAATGACGCGATTTTTCATCCCCTGCAAGCTTGATAATGGCGTATGCTGAAAATCATATGTAAGCTCATCGTAAACTTCATCACTAATCACAATCAAATTTTTCTTTTTAACAACGCGAGCAATGCCCTGAAGCTCCTTTTTTGTATAAGAAGCCCCTGTTGGATTGCAAGGATAATTGATCAGCAAAGCCTTAGTGTCTTTTGTGCAAGCCTTTTCAATTTGTTTTGCCGTTAGCTTAAACCCATCCTTAACGCTCGTTTTCAAAAAAATAGGTTTCCCGCCAGCCAACTCAACAACAGCCCCATAAGAGACATAGCAAGGCTCTGGAATAAGCACTTTTTCTCCTGGATTAAGAATAGCGCGCACAGCCAAATCAAGACCTTCGCTAACACCGACTGTAATCAGAGTCTCGTCCTCAAAATCATACTTTAGCCCATAACGTTTGTTTAAAAAATAAACAATTGATTTTCTAAGATCAGCCATACCCTTGTTCGAAGTATACGATGTGTATCCCTGCTCAATAGAAAAAATAGCCTTTTCTCGAACTCTCCAGGGCGTAACAAAATCTGGTTCGCCAACACCTAGAGAAATAATATCCTTCATATTTAATACTAAGTCAAAAAAAACTCGTATCCCCGAAGGCTTTAGCTGTTCAACCTTTTTTGAAATATCCATTTATAAATACCTTATCTTAATATGAAATATTTAATTTCTGTTTTTGTTTTCGTTTCTTAAGGACATGTCCGTCCTCTTTATATTTTTTCAACAAAAAATGCGTTACTGTACCCCGAACATCCGGCATAGCAGACAATTTAGATGCAACAAACCCCGCAACCATCTGAACACTGTTTCCTTCAATCTCTAAAAGAAGATCATATGATCCAGAAAGCAAATAGCAGCTCTTAACCTCTGGAAAGCTATAAATACGCTCTGCAATATAATCAAAACCAACATCTTTTTTAGGTGTCATGCTAACTTCAATAAGGGCACGAACAAAAGAAGTCTCTTCTTTAACTAAATCCTTGTTAATAACCGTCTTATACTTAACGATAACACCGTCTTTTTCAAACTTCTCAATCACTTTCTTAACAGACGCAACGCTTTGTCCTGTTAATTTTGCAATTTCTTCCGGTCGAATCCGCGCGTCCTGGGCCAAAATTTCTAAAATTTCGTTCATGCTTCCTCCTTTTGCGTTCAAAATTCATTCTAAATAAAGCCAATTTGTTGCTACATTCTAACCTATTTATTCGTCGAAATCAAATAAATTAGCCACCCTTGATTAGTCAGCAAAATCACTTATTTTAAAATTTCTGGTACCTTGAAAAGAGTCTTTGGCAATACAATATTATTTGGCCGATCACAACTAATATCTTTGCAGATCTCATCCTTGCTGACCTTCTGAGAGGATGACATCCCTCCTGTTGTGCTCAAAATCCCTGCCAACGATTCCTTCTCTTTTTTCGTATTCTGTACCTGTATATTTAAGCCAAACACTTGATTGCTTAAAGAAATATTCTTAACTTTTAAATCTTCGACACGAACCAACAATTTATCTTCTTCGACACAAATCATTTCCTCTTGTTCTTTTTGCCTTTGCACAATTTTCTCTTTAAGTTCTGCGATATCTTGCTGGAGAGCCATTACCCTCTGATCTTTTTCAAAATGCTCTCTTTCAGGACGTTGATTTAAGTCCTCTATCGAATTTTCCAAATCATAAATAGCTGTCGAAAGCTTTTGTTTCTCGTTAAACTCTTTTTGTGCTTGATTAAACTCATTCTGACTTTTGAGTAAAACTTTTTTAAGCTGATCAAGGCTCTTATTAAAATCCCGCGTATCAGCACGAGGTTGCGAATGGACCATATTTGCTGCCTGAACTTTCTGCTGACTCAAATCATAAAATGTTTTCTTAAGATCTGCATTCTCCTTCTCAAGTTTAAAAACCCATTCTTGATCATCAATACTTCTAGCATTTGATAGAAAAACCTGATCTTCGATATTTTTTATCGCTGCATGCAAATCTTTTATTCGCTTTTTAAATTTTTTCGTTATCTCCTCTTTTTTCAAAGGCTTCTTTTGAATATTTTTCCTTTTGCTCGACAAAATTCTAAGCTCTTCAATTAATACTAATTTTTTCTTTTTAAGTGAATTGTTTTCTTTACTAATCCGCCTGTTTTGTTCCAAAAAAATCTTTGCTTGATCTTTGAGCGTATAAAAACCTTTTTCCGTGGATTCGTCAGATAGGACGGATTTAACAATATCATATTCGGATAAGGTTTGGCCAAAGGACAAGGGGGAAATAATAAACATAAAGAGAAATACAAATAAATATTTTTTCATATTTTAATAAATATACATAGTTTGATTTATATTTATATTATATACGTGTAATCAAGGCAGGCAAACAGAAAACTAGCTTTTTAAATTTTACGTAAACGATTACATATTTCTTCTCGATAGGCGCAAAAAATTTTCTTAGTAAGAGGCCCTACTTTTCCAGAGCCAATTGTCTGCCCTTGCACAACAGTCAACGGCATAATTTCAATCAGAGAATTAGTTAAAAACGCCTCTTGGGCTTCCAGCAGATCGTCAGAAAAAATCAAAGCTTCTTTGCATACAATCCCCATCTTACGAGCAATCTTCATGATCAGCTGACGAGTAATCCCATTTAAACAACCGCTTTTCAATGCCGGTGTGTAAAGCTTTTTGTCCTTCACAAAGAAAACATTGCTCTTGCTACCCTCGGCAATAAATCCCTGAGAATTCAAAAGAATAGCTTCGTCATTGCCACGTACTCTTGCTTTTCGCCAAGCCATCAAAAGCGGCAAATAATTAACCGTTTTAATCCTTGAGCTTATAGCATTTTCATCTCTTCGAATATCTGAAAAAATAGCTTTAAAGCCTTTGTTGTATTTATCTTTTGAAAAAGAACGATATGAAAAAACAGCGATTGAAATTCTTATTTTCTCTTTTCCCTTCCAGACCATAAGCCGAATACGCGCGTTTTTAAGTTTATTTACCTCAAGGGATGCTTTAAGATACTGCATCATTTCTTTTTTGGTACAAGGTGCCTTTATCTTTAAAATTCTAAGACCACTATAAAGCCTCTTGAGATGCTCATCAATCGCAAAAACTTCCCCCTCGTAAGAACGCATCGTTTCAAAGACACCAACGCCAGATAAAATCCCAGGCGACAACTTCTGAGACCACGCCTGTGTCGCAGGAATCATAAAACCATCTAAAAAAATAAACTTTTTCTTCACTTTCTAAACTCTAGCCTTTCTAAAAGAATATTCGAAATACTCTTTTGAAGCGCAACCGCCTTAAGAAGAGTCTCATCATATTCACTTTCTGCTATGGAATCAGCAACAATGCCACCGCCAACATGAAAAGACAACATGTCTTTCTTGACCATAAGCGTTCGAATCAAAATATTAAAATCCATTGTTTCGTCAAATCCAATATAACCAAAAGATCCCGTATAAGCCTCTCTTTTGTTTGGCTCAAGTTCGTCGATAATTTGCATCGCACGAATCTTAGGACACCCTGTCACAGATCCAGACGGAAAACATGCACTTAAAACATCAAATGCATTTTTATCATCTGCCAAAATACCGTGAACAGTTGATGTTGTTTGAAAAACCGTTTTATATTTTTCTAACGTGCGCATCGAACGAACATTAATAGAGCCAGATTTGCACACTTTTCCCAAATCATTTCTTTCAAGATCAGTCACCATCAAAAGCTCAGCCTTTTCCTTAGAACTTTCTAAAAGATCACGCCTAAAAGTCTCATCATCAACAATGCTCTGAGAGCGTGGCCGCGTCCCTTTCATCGGACTCGTTTCAATATGATTTCCTCTTTTAAACAAGAATTCTTCCGGTGAACTTGAAATAATCTGAAAATCTCCAGCGTCAAAATAAGATCCAAAACTCGACGGAGAAAGCTCTCTTAGCAAAACATAAAGTTGAGCCAACTCTTGCTTATTAACAAAATCTTTTTGAACAACAAATCTCTGCGATAAATTAACCTGATATATGTCTCCCTGAGATATATGATCTAAAACTTTTTCAACGGATTTCAAATAATCCTTTTTTTCAAAATTACTCTGAAGATCACAAAGCTCAAATATATTTCTACTTTTTATCTCTTGTCTCCGATCTTGTGTCTTCTTGAAACATTGAGCTAATTTATTCTCAGCATAGCGCAAATCCTCAGCCATCTTCTTTTCTCTTAAAGAATTATTTCTCTCCCCTATTGCAGTTGCAATAATATGCATCTTATTTAATTCATGATCAATGACAATCACGTGATCGTAGAATCCAAAGAAACAATCTGGCAAGCCTAGCCCTGATTTGTCACGAAGCAACATATCTTCCATCTTAAGTCCAAGCTCGTATCCTAAGAATCCGACGGAACCAGAACAAAATGGCGACAAATCATTTTTTATCTCGACTTTGTGCTCATAAAACTTTTTTTGGAAATCTTTAAGAGAATCTTTTCCGCTGGCAGAAAAAATATCAAATGGTTTAAAGCCGATAAAAGAAAATCGTCCTCGACCCGAGACATTCAAGCTACTGTCTAAAAAAAACACCATCAGCTCATCAGAAAAAGTCAAAAAAACATCCTCTACTTTTCCCGAAAAATCATATGTTTTAGATAAAATATTTCTCAAGAAATAATCTCCGCTAACATATTTTGTTTTCTAGCCAAATAAATCAATTTCTCGAAAACTTCGAATGTCATCTCAACATCTGCCATCGCGCGATGAGATTGTTTGCGTTCAATGCCAAGCGCATTTGCCACAAACCACAAGGGATGCCGTCTTAGATGTGGCATAACCCGTCGAGAAATGCGTAACGTATCCAAAGCGCTAAATGGTTTTTTAGGCAAAAATCCTGCCAAATCAAGTTCATTTCTCAAGAATCCAAGATCAAAACTAATATTATGACCAACAATCGTGGCATCGCCTAAAAACTTTAAAAATGTGGGCAAAATCTCATAGCTTCTTGGCGCATCAACGAGCATTGCCTCTGAAATACGATTAACCTCATAAGCTCCAGGAGAAATCGAACGTTCTGGATTAATCATAGAATGAAATCGATCAACCGCCTTTAAATCTTTGACTTTAAGCGCTGCAATCTCAACCATACGATCACCTCCAGCCGCCGATAAACCTGTTGTTTCCACGTCAAAAATAACAAATTCTCTACTTAAAACATCTTGCATTATTTAATCCCTTTGCGAAATTGTATATGTTTTTATTTGCTTAAACGGTCGAAATGATACTTTTGTTTTACCGACCGCCTCTAAACCAAAATCGTCCATGACATTAATAAAACTAAACGACTCTATTTCTTTACTTTTACAAAATTCACTAAAAATATATGTCGCCAGTCCTTTAAAAGCTATATCAACAATCTCAAAAAGAATACAAAAAGTATCCTTTTTGAGCACAAACCCAAATGCAAATCCTGCTATCTTCTCGTCGACAATAACAACTTTTCCAATAAAACCAAACTTTTGATAACTCTTTAAACATCGCCCTAAAGCAACCCTGCTCTCACCAACCATCTGACAATAGACATCATCTTTGCATTTCTCTTTTTTTATTTCTGCCCACTGATCATAAAGAGAAAGACACTCTTTTCTCATATCATCTCGACAAGAGCGGATCTCATGCTTATAATTTTTCTTAAAATAATTATAATCCGATCTCTTTGATTTAAAAGAATTCCCCTTAAGCTCAGCGACATCGCTCTTCAAATAAATCGTTTCTTTAGATTTCTCAAATCTTATAAAATCTTTTTCACTAAAAATACCGAGATCTTTTTCTTCAACATTTTCAATGCGAGAGACACCCTTACCGCTATTTCTTTCATTTAAAATCTTAAAACAAGAATCAACGTATTTTCTTGAAATATCTTTACCTAAAGGCGGCAAATAAAAAAATGTCCCTAAATCACTTTTTGCAAAAACACACAATCTCTCATCTATAATCTGAAACTCAAAATCAAAAAAATCTTGCCATACAAAAATACTAACAAACGAATACGATGAAAGATCAAAGTTTGTTTTCTTTAAAAATTTGTCAAAAATCTCTTTTTTAATAAATAAATCTTGGTTCATATTGAGAATAAAACATCTAGTTCTTGGTCGGCGTTTGGATAACTTTGAGCTAATGTCTTAATCTCAATTTTATCTTCAATATTCTTAAAAAAACTTTTTAAAACATCACAATATTTTTCAAATTCATCAGATGTTCTTTTTTCTTGAACAAGCGGACATGCTAAATGCGCTGCGACCATAACCTCATTGGTCTTCTTAACCAAAACAAAAGGATACAACGCGCATTCCAAAGGGCGCTCTACATATTTTCGACACATTGATGTTTTTTCATCCAGAAAGGTACAAATATACTGATTGCCCAATATAACGGATTTGACACGACAATCCTCATCGACAAATTCCTTGCTAACATAGTCGGCCTCGACTTTCATCAATTTAGGACGCCACACACTCTTTTCTTGATTAAACCGACAACACCCTTTGCATGCCAAACACGTCTCTTGATCGACAAATTGTTTTAGATTAAGAACACTCACCTGTTTACTTTACCTTACTTAAATGAGCACATAACTTATGAAGCGTCAGCGCTCATAAGTTATAAGTGCGAATTTACCCCGAGACGGTTCGTGCCGAGGGGTTTCCTTACTTAACTTTACTCCCTATTTTAACATTACGATCTGGAGACAAAATCGACGGTCCGTTATCATCTGAAGCCGCTAAAAGCATTCCATTGGATTCTTCTCCCCGCAAAACAACAGGCTCTAAATTGTTAACAACAATAATTTTCCTTCCCAACAGCGCTTCTTTAGCATAAGCATTTTTAATGCCAGCGACAATCTGCTTTTCCTCTTTACCTGTATCAATTTTAAGAACATAAAGCTTATCGGCGTTAGGATGCTCTTTAACTTCTATAATTTGAGCCACAACCAACTCTAGATCCTGAAAATCTTTAAAACTAACCATATAAAACCTCCAAATAAGATTAAACGATAGTTAAACGATGAAACATTCTACCATATTGCCTTTCTTTCGAAAAGCGCTTGAATGACAGATGTGCCAATGTTACCATTAAACACAGTGTTTCGACAACCCCTTTTATTAATTATGAAAAAATTAAAAATCTTAACCAATCTCTTATTTAAACATCAAAAAATTCTATTTTTACTCCTAACTGTCTTTATGGGAATTTTTATATTTACGCCTTATATAAATTTTCAGCCTGTCCTAGCACAAGGAGATCATGGTCGAGACCTTTACACATTCAAAGCAACCCTCGATGGCTCAGCGCCCTACCAAGATTATTGGTGGGTTTACGGACCTTTAATGCCGTATTTTTACGCACTTTGTTTTAAAATCTTAGGGGTCAGCGTCCAAAGCATCCTGATTGGAAAAATCTTCCTTATATTTGCCTCAGGAATTCTTTTCTATTTAACGCTCTGCCTTTTTGCATCCCCTTTAATGGCATTAGCAGGAACTGTTTGGTTTTGGTCTTTTCGGCCAGAATTCTTTTATACCTATAATCACGCCGGGGCAATTCCTTTTTTTATTCTCACAATATTTTTTGTTGCCCATGACCTAGCCCCCGAAAGTTGATCCACTTTTTATGATAGAATAACGATGTCAGAAAGGGGTTCAAAATGGGGAAAAGATTCAAGGCCGAAGAAATCGTCATGAAATTACGTGAAATAGAATTATCGA
>Ga0207996_1000066_pt1 | contig 93557 bp, 87 predicted proteins | sample AntAceMetag02UKG_FD_184773 | JGI IMG/M metagenome (GOLD analysis project Ga0207996, IMG submission 184773) | Saline lake microbial communities from Ace Lake, Antarctica - Antarctic Ace Lake Metagenome 02UKG (SPAdes) (version 2) | ecosystem: Environmental > Aquatic > Non-marine Saline and...
AAACAGGGAGATAAGGGCGATAAATTTTATGTAGTTAAGACCGGTACGGTTGATGTGATCTACAACGACTCTGTGCAGGGAGAAAAAGTATTAGCTACACTGAAACGCGGTGATTATTTTGGCGAGATCGCGCTTTTAAAAGATGTGCCGCGTACAGCAACAGTCCGATCATCGTCGCCGGTAACGCTGCTGTCTCTTTCAAAAAGTGATTTTAACCATTTAGTAAAAAAATATTTTTCATTGATCAAGAATATTCATAAGGGGATTGGCGCACGTAAAGAACGAATTGATATAATAAGCGTTATACCGCTTTTTGCTGAGTTTTCATATCAACAGCTTGCTCTTATTTCTTTACGGATGAAGGAAGCAGAATTTGATAAAGGTGCATGTATTGTTTCACAAGGTGAAGTAGGTGATAAGTTTTATATAATTCAAGAGGGTGAAGTTGATGTCGCGGTACAGGACGAAACAGGAGAGATAAAAAATATATCAACCTTATATGACGGTGATTACTTCGGTGAGATAGCGCTGATACTGAAAGTAGCTCGTACAGCAAGCGTGACAGCGAGAAAGAAAACCAAGGTATTTCAATTAGAAAAAAATGATTTTGATGAAATGATCAAGAAACATCTTTTTGCGAATAAAAATCTTGAACAAGTTGCGACACGAAGATTATATAATGTAAATAAGCAAAAGACATAAATCGGTGAACGGTTTGCGTTGTGCGTAATGATAGAGAATAATTTTAAAGGGGAGGAACAATATGAATTGTTGGCATTGTGAACGACCGGCAATAGGCGCGTGTGTGTTTTGCGGGCGAGGGATATGTAAAGATCATATACAATCTATGCCTAATCCATTAACCATGTATCGCGGCAGCGATAACAAGCTTAAAGCGCTTGTTGTGCCTGATGCTTTGTATTGCGGAGTTTGTAAACCAAAAGAAGATCCCGTAGATATGAGTGAAATAGAGCAGTAAAAAAGCTCTAAGCTTTAAGCTGTAAGTGATAAGCTAAAACTTATTTATTGTTATTTCTTGATTCTTTGGGTATGGTAATTGTAATTATTAGAGGTGAATTATGCAGAAACATGTTGAAGAAATAATACGCGCACTTGGTGAAGACCCAAAAAGGGACGGTTTGTTAAAAACGCCCCGTCGGGTAGAAGAATCAATGCAGTATTTAACGAGCGGGTACAAGATTAACCCGAAAGATATTATTAAAGACGCTGTTTTTGAAGAGACGTACGATGAAATGGTTGTGTTAAGAGATATTCGCGTGTTCTCGCTTTGCGAACATCATTTACTTCCGTTTTACGGAAAATGTCACATTGCGTATTTGCCACAGGGTAAACTTATCGGATTAAGTAAACTTGCCGAGGTAGTTCAGATATATGCTCGTAGATTGCAGGTTCAGGAGCGGCTCACGGTGCAGATCGCTGACTGTTTGATGGACGCGTTAAATCCTCTTGGTGTTGGCGTTGTTGTAGAAGCGTTACATTTATGCATGGCGATGCGAGGAGTTGAGGAAAAAGATGCATCAGCGGTAACAAGCTCTATGCTCGGTGCATTCAGAAATGACCGTAGCACACGTATGGAGTTCCTCAGCCTCATCGGCAAATAACACTTCGTGTTTTTCACTTAAAATCTTATTAGCTAGAGAAATAAATAAGTGAGGCGAAGTGTCAACCTACCATTCTTGTCAGGTATCGTTACGAAGGTGCATAAATACCTTTGAATGCAAGGCATGTGATTGAGTTTTTTTGCCACGTGAGCCGCGTTAGGTCGCGGCAACGTGGCCTTCACGCGGCAGACGTATTTAATGAACGTTAAAGAGTTTGTAAAATTAAGAGAGGCGAAGCCTCAGAACCAATTTTTGCGTTTGAATATCCACAATGCTGTTCCACAAATAAGCACCATCAATATCAGGGTGCTATAATATCCATACGGTGAATCAAGCCCGGGTATATGTTTAAAATTCATACCATAGATACCGGTAATTAATGTAAGAGGCATGAACACGGTAGCGATTACCGCAAGAGTTTTTACAACCTGGTTAGTCTTATTTGATACAACAGAAAAGAACAGTTCCTGTGTGCTGATGAGGATATCAACGCACGTGGTAATAGTCTCACTAACCTTAAAAAGCTTATCGTACACATCATGAAAATATATTTTCACGTTACTTTTAATGATAGGTGTAGCTTCGCGGATAAGTCGTGAAATGCTATCTCGTTGAGGTGAAGTGATTTTACGTAAATGCAGCATTTCTTTTTTTAATTTAAATAGTTCTTTTGATACATTTTCAGATTCATTCTGCAATACTTTATCTTCTACGACTTCAATACGATTATTTAAGCTGTCCAGAATATCGAGATACTTCTCTGATATTAAATCAAGAAGAATATAAAGCGTAAAATCAGCGCCAAGTGCAAGTGTTTCAGCGGGATTTTGTTTTATAACATCAAACGTTTCATTGACACCACGAACATCTTTTTTATGGAATGTAACAAGGTGGTTTTTTTTCAGAAATATGTTGAGGGGAACAGTTATAAGTCTTTTATTGTGGCTATCATACTTTACAGAGAAAAAAATAATAAAAATAGATTCACCAAAAAACACAATTTTAGGTGATGTAGGCGGTTTAATGCAATACTCGATTGCCAAAGGATGAAAATGAAACACTTCATCAAGAACAGCCAAATCATCAGGTGAAGGATCTTTAATGTCTGTCCAGGTGATATTTTCTGGTTGAGAAATAGTTTGTGAGAGTTGATCCGTTGGTAAATTAAATGATATTTTTCCGCTGCTATAAAGTATGGTAGTGATCATAATGTTATTGTCTCCTCATTCCTTTATACATTTTTTTACATGTTGCGTTATGCTTTGTATGACAGTTGTAACAATTACGTCCGGGACACCTTCGGGGTATATTGATTTTATACGCATATCACAAGGATCATTAACATAATCTACACAGACAAACATGTCCTTAGTGGATTTGCAAATTTCGGTTGAAAAGAAATCGAGTTTACATACCTCAGCTATGGAATCAACAATATCGTGCATGCCACTGAGTTTATACTTGTCTTCTTCAGTCGTTGTAACCATTTCATAAATATGAGTGCAATCATCCCACCAGCAGAGGATTGATGTTCCACAGCAGTAATACACTCTAAACCATGCGCGGTGCACACCCATGATGATAGGGTTAATATGTTCCTGTAGAAGATACTTATCATTGCCGAACTGTTTGCGTGCTTCAATAATATCATGCAATGACTCAGCGCCGATAACGACTCCTGTCCCGCCCCCGCCATTTGCAGGTTTTATGATGAATGGACGGCCTAAATGTTCCAGTTCGGTTAAATTTAGGTGAGGGTCCTTATCATATGGCGAAAGGATAACCGTGTAGGGAACATGTATGCCTTTTGTGAGAAATTCTAAGTGCATAGTTGCTTTGTCCATCGCGCGAAGAGTATTGCCAAATGCGTTTATTACTTTCGCATTACATTTTTGTGCAATAGAAATGAGAGGTAAAAACTGTGTATCGGCATCTGACGCGCGATCATACAAAACTTTAAATTGTAACTCACCGCTGTGTAATTTATCGAACGTCTCTTCTCTGTTAGAAGGCGAAACAAGGTATGAAGAAATATTATTTTTTATGCAGGTATCGTTAAGACGATGTATAAAGTCGTTGTCATATTCCCATTCCCACGCGATAAGCAGATCCACTGAATTCATATGAGAACCTTTTCAGAATTGTTCTCAGGGGTAGAAGTCAGAGCTTGATCTTTCTTGTTGCTTGGTTCGTGGTAGGTAAATTCTTTATTTTGAAAATTACGTAATGTCATAGCGCCTTTTTTGTATGAAACAACATAGTTTGGCGACAAAGGTATTTTTCCACCGCCGCCGGGAGCGTCTATAACGAGTGTTGGGATTGCGTACCCTGTGGTGTGTCCTCTCAATTTCTCCATGATATGAAGACCGGATGAAAGCGGTGTACGAAAATGTTCTGTTCCTACCGCGAGATCGCATTGGTAAAGATAATAGGGCCGGACACGAATTTTTATGAGCTCGTGCGTAAGCTTTTTTATTATGTATGCAGTGTCATTAACACCTTTTAAAAGGACAGTCTGACTTCCAAGCGGTATGCCGGCGTTTGCAAGCTTTGCACATGCGGTTTTAACAGCCGGAGTTATTTCTTTCGGATGAGTGAAATGGATTGATACCCATACCGGATGATATTTTTTTAATATATCAATAAGTTTGTCAGTGAAACGCATTGGCATAGTTACCGGGATACGTGTTCCTATCCTTATTATTTCAATATGCGGGATAGCTCTTAACTTTTTAATGATAGATTCAATCTTGTCGTCAGGCAAAAGGAAAGGGTCACCACCGGAAATAAGGACATCTCTGATTTTTTTATTTGTAGCGATATATGTATATGCTTGTTCGAGTCCTTGTTCGGATAAAATGTCTTCTTTTTTTCCAACAAGTCTACCGCGGGTACAATAGCGGCAATAACAGGCACAGGCATCAGTCACTAAAAGCAATGCTCTATCAGGATACCTATGGACAAGGCCGGGAACAGGGGAGTGAGAGTCTTCTCCGCACGGATCTTCCATATCAAATTCTGACACATTGAGCTCTTCAATACGAGGAATAACTTGTTTGCGTATAGGGCAATTAGGGTTTTTTGCATTGATAAGTGAAAAGAAATATGGCGTTATCGCCATAGGCATTCTTTTTTTCTGGCTTTTAATGCAGAGCTTTTCTGAAGGAGTAAGCGGTAGGAGTTTTTCGATCTGGCTGTAATTGGTGATTCTATTCTTTAACTGCCATTCCCAGTCATTCCATTGTGAAGGATCAGAATTATCGATTGCACGATGATCTGAATTGGTGTGTGACATCTGCCTCTCAAGCTCCTTTCCCTTATATATACTTTACTTTGCGAACAGTTTTCCGTATGTAATTCTGTCGTCATTTTTACAATAAAAATTTTTAATGCGAGAGAATTCAGTGTAGTGTTGTTTTAAATAAAATGTCCGTGTTTTTTCGTATGATGGTTTCGACGCGGTTTCAATTAAAAGCATGCGGCCATCTTTTTCTATGATCAGACTTTCAAGCTCTTTCATGAGCACCTGACCGACACCTTTACTTTGCCACAATGGATCTACTGCAATCCAGTAGATATAATATACACCGTGAGTAAACGGCGCGTGGCCATAACAAACATATCCTACAGGTGTCTCACAATCATCTATGTAACACAGAAACTCATAATCTTTTTGAGAGTGATCCTTTAAATAAATATCTAAGAGTTCTATCGCGCATTGTTCTTCTTCCGGCGTAAATGCGCGCGCATTTTGAATAACGTTACAAATTGCTTCGCGATCTTTTAATGTGACTTTTCTAATCTTTTTCACGTGTTTATACCGACACTTTATGTGTATTTTAAATGGAAGTATAAATTAAAAAAAATATTTATGCAAAGAATAAATAAGCACAGAACAAAATATTTTATATACTAACGGGGGCTAGGTTTTTTTGTGAAATTCTTGAAAGAGTGATACCAAGAATTTTATTTATGAGATCCTGATAGTTTATACCTTCTGCACGTGCAGCTTTTGGAAAGCAAGAGTTGTGTGCAGGGTTTGGAAGAATGCCGGGGAGTGGGTTGAGTTCGATAATATGCGGATCATTATTCTTATCAAGACGAATATCAATTCTGCACCAATCGCGGCATCGGAGAGAGTGGAATGCGCGAAGAGCTGTACCTTGAATGCGTGAAGCGAGTTCAGAAGAAACATCTGCCGGGCAGGCAAAAACAGGAAGCGGTTTATTGGGCTTGTCCCAAATCCATTTAGCTTCATAAGAATAGATTTTATGCGCATCACGAGGAAGTGCATCAAACATAATTTCTACCAGTGGGAGAGTTGTAGTATCAGAACCATTTCCAATAACTGCTATCGTAAACTCTCTCCCCGGAAGAAATTCTTCTATAAGCGCGGGTTGGCTGTATTCATTATGTACTCTGTCAATTTCTGTGCGCATCTGGGTTGTGTTGTTAACGAAAGATGAGTTGCGGATACCTTTCGATGATCCTTCCCATGCAGGTTTAACGAGTGAAGGAAAATGTGTCCACTGGCTGTATATATCGGTGTTTTGCGTAACAATCATATACTGTGGAGTTAATATGTTGTGTGCAGACAGTATTTCTTTTGTTCTGCTCTTATCCAAACAGATTCCGAGAGTTGTTGGATCACTTCCTGTGTAGGGGATACCAAGCATTTCGAGTATTGAAGGAATGTATGATTCGCGGTTTGGTCCGCCTTTCCCTTCGGCAACATTAAAAACAATATCAGGATTAATTTTTCTCAGCTGCGAGAATGCATTTTCATCTGCTTCTATGGGAACAACGGTATGATCTCTTGATAGAGCTTCAATAAGTGCATCGATAGTTTCAATATCGTCCCACTCAGCTTCTGTATCATCGTAAGAAGACATATCTTCTAATGACAACTTTTTTAGGTTATACGTAAGTCCTACAAGCATAACAGATGTCGTCCAGTCCATTAATGGTATATTAATGGAGTTATTAATATATGATGGCTATCGCAATTATTCTTTTGTTTTAGCCGGTTCTTTTTTAACGTCTACTTCTGTTTCTTCCTCAACTACTTCTTCGATATCAGGTAAATCATCTTCCGTAACAATTTCAAGGTATGTTGCGGTCATGGTCCCTGTAGGATTTATTTTGTATTCCCCGGCAACATTTTGTCCTGCTTCGAGCTCAGCTAAAGGGATTTCATCGAATTCACCCCAAATAGTCGTTGTTTTAGGATCAATATGAAGTTTAATTACTTTATCTCCTTCACTTTTAATTGAGACGTTATTTTTTGCCGGTTCAATGCTTACAACATTTCCTTGTATTGATATCAGTTCATCGGCAGATGCAGGAGCTGGAGGCCCGGGATTTTGTGCGCATACAGATGCAATGGTAATTAACGAGAACGCACAAAGAAACGCAATAGATACAATGCTACGTGATAATCTAAACATATAATCCTCCTTATTAAGGTTAAAAGTTTGTATATAACTATATGACGCATTAAACACATATTTGTTCTAAAAATATACTCATCACACGTAAAATAAGCAATAAAAATGTGAAAATAAATTAAGAGGTTATGTGTCTAGTCGTTATATTATTACTGCTGCGGCACCAAAAGTTCCACAGCCTCTTATTGAACAGTTAAAAGTAGGAGGGAAAATTGTTTTTCCTCTTGGCAGGTGGATGCAGAATTTGATTATTATTTCACAACCCCTTGTATCACTCTTTTTCTTCAACGCCATATGCGTTAATAAGTTTTTCGCGCATACTTTCCATGGGGCGCCATAATTCTTTGCCTACAGTGCCAATACCACTGCCAATACCTTTAGCAATATCTTTTGTCCTGTTTGACGTAGTTGTTGCCGCCATTTTTAGTTTGGTCATTATTCCGGGTTTTTTTGTTTTAATTGTTGCGGTAGTTTTATCTACAATTTTAATCGGTGGGGCCGGAGGGACTTCGAAGACGGATTGATAGGATACCGTTTCTGTTGTGCACCCCCAGAGAAGCAACGACATACTTATAATGAATGCTGCACATGATATGGTTTTGTAATATGTATTATTTTTCATAGTTTTAATAATGATCTAAAGCCATTCTAGTATCTGAAAGACCTGCTTTCCGGAGACTCATTTTTTTGATTACAAGCCTTATGTCATAATGTTAGAAAGAATTGTATAAGGAGTGAGTATTTTTGTCATTGAAAAAATACCCAAGAGTTATATATTGACTATCACAAATAAATACATATAATAAACCGGAGTATGTTTTTATACATTATGCTGCTTACTCAGTGGTTGAGAATAGTTGCTTACAGTCATTAATGCTTATTAAGAAAGGGGTTATGAAATGACATTTATCGTAGATGTAAATGCGCGTGAAATATTGGATTCAAGAGGTAATCCTACCGTGGAGGTTGATGTTTTATTGGAATCCGGGGTTTTGGGAAGAGCAGCTGTTCCATCAGGGGCATCGACCGGTGAACATGAAGCAGTTGAGCTACGTGACGGTGATAAAAAACGATATTGTGGTAAAGGGGTAAAAAAAGCAGTCGAAAATGTTGTGAATGAAATTTTTCCAAAAATCGAAGGATTTGATGCGGCTGACCAGCCCGGGCTTGATAAACAGCTTATAGAGTTGGATGGCACAGAAAATAAATCGCGTTTAGGTGCAAATGCAATGCTTGGTGTTTCTCTTGCCGCTGCAAAAGCTGCTGCCGCAACGAACGGTCTTTCACTGTATAAATACATCGGTGGCGTTAATGCTAAAGTGCTTCCTGTCCCAATGATGAACATTATTAATGGTGGTGCTCATGCCGATAATAATGTTGATATCCAAGAATTTATGATTATGCCAAAAGGCGCTTCAAGGTTCAGTGAGGCATTAAGAATGGGTGCTGAAGTTTTTCATTCATTAAAAAAAGTGCTCCACGCCAAAGGCCTTAATACGTCAGTTGGTGACGAAGGTGGATTTGCTCCTAACTTAAAATCAAATGAAGAAGCAATTGAAGTAATCTTAGAGGCAATTGATAAGGCGGGGTATAAAGCAGGAAGTGACATCTTCTTGGCACTTGATGCTGCAGCAAGCTCTTTTTATGAAAAGGGTACGTATGTCCTTAAAGCTGAACAAGGAGCGCGAAAAAGTGCTGATGAGATGATTGCCTATTACGCTGATTGGGTGAACAAGTATCCGATTGTTTCTATTGAAGACGGCTTGTATGAAGATGATTGGGAAGGATGGAAGAGGTTAACCGATGTACTTGGAAAGAAGATTCAGCTTGTTGGCGATGATCTTTTTGTGACAAATACAAAACGGCTCAAAAGGGGTATTGAAGAAGGTATCGGAAACTCAATTTTGATTAAAGTAAACCAGATTGGTACACTCACAGAAACGCTCGACGCGATCGAAATGGCAAAAGAAAACGGGTATACTGCTGTTGTATCGCATAGATCCGGTGAAACAGAAGATACGACGATCTCTGATATTGTTGTGGCAACAAATGCGGGACAAATAAAAACCGGATCATTGTCACGAACTGACAGGATTTGTAAATATAACCAGTTGTTGCGGATTGAAGAAGAACTGGGGTTGGTTGCCCAGTTCGGCGGCAAGCTGAAGGTTTAATCGAGCAGTATTAATGATAAAGCCCGCATTTTTTAGCGAATTTCGTAGCGAAGAGGCGTAACTGCCTGCGGGTGTAAGGCATGCGACTGAGTTCTTTGCAGGCGTACTTTTAGCACGTCGAGAAGAATAACGGAGCATAACACCGCAAGCGTAGGTATTTATGCCTCTGTAGTAGATATTAGATGAGAAATGCAGGGTGGTGTTCTTTATGAAGTTTTTAAAAAATACAGTATGGATATTTCTTGTTGTTGTCATGGTGGTTTCAGTGCTCTATTTTTTGTTTCCTGAAATAGCCCAGTACCTTAATTTTCTTGGTGATGACAAGAGATTATCGAGGCAAATTGAATCTGAAGAAACAAAGAATGTCGCATACAAAAAAGAAATAAAGGATTTACAGACTAATCCTGTGTATATAGAAAAGATTGCTCGTGAAAAGCTTGGTCTTTCACGTCCAGATGAGATTATTTATAAGTTTGATGCACAGAAAAAAAGTGAATCGTCAAAAGAGTAGGGTTTAAGCATGAAGAGTACCTTAAAAAGCTCTCTAAAGGAAGCTGTTGCGGGCTATCTCTTTGTCATGCCGAATTTCCTTGGTTTCTTGGTCTTTACTTCACTGCCGGTTGTTGCCTCATTCTTTATTGCCTTTTTTCAGTGGGATTTGATTACCGAACCAAAATTTGTCGGGCTTGAGAATTTTATTAATTTGTTGAGTTTTCATCATGAAAACGGTGCTATAGTCTCAAATGATCCTGATTTTTGGAAGTTTCTTGGTAATACCTTCTTTTTGATGTTAGGTATTCCTCTCAATATGGCAGCATCTCTTATTCTCGCCGTAATTATGAATAAAAAGCTCAAGGGTATCGTTATATTTCGAACGGTATATTTTCTTCCTTCGATATGTGCGGGCGTTGCAATTTATATGTTGTGGCAATGGATATATAACCCTGATTTTGGATTGCTTAATACCCTCATTAGAAAGCTATCTTTTGGCATATTTAATGGGCCTGAGTGGTTAACAAGTACTGCGTGGGCAAAACCCGCTCTTATTTTAATGGGCGTGTGGACAACAATGGGTGGCTACAATATGATTTTGTATCTTGCGGGTCTACAGGGAATTCCTCCGGAACTATATGAAGCGGCAGCGATAGATGGAGCAAGCCCGTGGCAGAAATTCCGGCACGTTACCTGGCCTATGCTGACGCCGACGACATTCTTTATATTTATTATGAGTATGATCGCGGGATTTCAAGGCGGTTTTGAACAAGCGTACATTATGACCGGTGGCGGACCTGCAGGGTCAACAACCACCATTGAATACTATATATTTAATAATGTATATGTATGGCAGCATATGGGTTATGCGGCAAGTATTGCGTGGATATTGTTTGTAATAATTTTTGTGATAAATTTATTTATCTGGAAATATGGTGGTAAAGTTGTACATTATTAATTAGTGATCCGTGGTTCGGTTATCGTGAATCACGAATTCAGCTTTAAGCTATATGCTATAAGAAAAAACATTTAGTTTGATTATCGGAATTTGGGGTTTAATGCATGGAAACAGTTAAAATAAAAGCGATAAATGTTGAAGCGTATCTGAAAAAAGATGCGACCTCAGCCATGTTAAAAAATATCGTGACCTATGTTCTCTTATCGCTGTTTGGTATGACAATGCTCATTCCATTTTTGTGGATGGTATCTACATCGCTTAAAGATACCGGTGCGATATTTTCGTTTCCGCCGAAATGGATACCTTCTGACACACGATATTTTTTAAAAGAGGGTGACGAGACTATTCGTGTAAGGCCATTAGGTAAAGTTGATAAAGATAGTGTTAAGATAAAAATAGTTGAAGGTGATAGGGTAAATGAAATTATAATTATTCCAAAAAAATCACTTATTAAAGAATGGAAGTTAAATATTTTATGGGGTAATTATGTTCGTGCTTGGAAAGCTATACCGTTTGGACGGGGATATATTAATTCTTTGATATTAACTTTGACGGTTACTATCGGACAGGTTTTGACAAGTTCTATGGCTGCTTATGCGTTTGCTCGGTTGCAGTTTCCTGGTCGTGATAAGCTTTTTTTAGCGTATCTATCGACTTTAATGATTCCCGGTGTTGTAACACTTATACCTGTTTTTATCCTTTTCAAAGTGATGCCTGATGCGTTGAATTCAATATTTCATACAACGTTTTGGACAAGTGATTTGTATATCGGTAAGTTTTATGTAGGAAAACCAATAGGGATCGATTCATATTTTGCGTTAATTATGCCGGGGCTCTTTACTGCATACGGCACTTTTATGCTGAGACAGTTTTTTATGGGGATACCTGTTGATCTAGAAGATGCTGCAAAAATTGATGGGTGCAGTCTTTTCGGAATTTATCTGAGAATTATACTTCCCTTATCAAAACCGGCTCTCGCAACACTGGTTACCTTTACATTTATGGGGCAGTGGAAAAATTTTATGTGGCCGCTTATTGTTGCTAACAGCCAGGAAATGATGCCCCTGCCGGTACTTTTAGCGTCATTTAAGGGGCTGTACAGCACTGATTGGTCTCTTTTGATGGCGGGCGGTATTATAGTTCTTTTGCCCATGATCATAGTTTTTGTGTCATGTCAGAAATATTTTGTTGAAGGAATACAATTAGGTGCGCTCAAAGGATAAGCAATATGTTGTGTGTAATATATTGCGCTTGACAATATTGAAGTATTGTGACACTATCTTTTGTGTAAAATAACAATAATTAAAGGAGAGAATTATGAAAAAGATAGTTGGTATAGTTATCGGCGTTCTCGTTTTAGCAGTTGTGATTTATATGATCATTCCAAAGGGTGGTGTAGTGGTAGCCGGTAAAGGGCTCGAAAACTATGTCCCGAAAGAGGCGGTAGCCTTTTATAGCATAAAGAACTTGGAAAGTTCATGGAAAGATATTAAAAACTCAGATTTCTGGAAGCAGCTTCAATTGATACCTGCTGTACAGAATTTGAATGCCGGACAAAGTATTAATGCGCTTACCTCTGCATTGAAAGCAAATCTTGGTGTGGATATAAATGAGAAGACGGTAATGGATCTGATTGGAAAAGACCTTGCCATCGCTATCGTTGTTGGGGCCCGCAATGACCCAGAACCAAAAGTCATTGTTTTGGCAAATATCGGATCTCAAAAAACTGCGTCGAATACCGTAAATTCACTTATCAGTAAAGCGAAAAGCACTGCGGGCACATCTGTTTCAAACTGGAAATACTCTTCGGTTGAGTTTACGAACGTGAAAAGCACCGATCCAACTGCTCCAGAGCTTAACTATGCGCTTATCAATAACACCCTCGTTCTTGGAGTTGGTAAAACAAAATCAGCTGTTGAGAAAGTTGCTGATCTTGTTACAGGGAAGTCAAAGGATTCAATTGCTCATAGCAAAGGTTACGCAATAGTTAATAAGCTTGCAGCCGGTGCCGGTAGAAATATTATTGGTACATTCTATATGGATTTTGAGAAGATTTCACAAACTGTCGGTAAAATCAATCTACCTATACCGGGTGGTGCTGTACCGGCAAACCTCGGTGCTCCACTATCTATATTGAAGAATATCGGTGGCGTTACATGGATTGATCAAGGGATTAAGACAAAAATTATTGTTACGCCTAATAAAGCAAACATGGATGAAACTACAAGAACCTTATGGGATGTAAAGCCGAAAAAGGCTGAGTCATTAGCATTTGTCCCTGAGGGAACTGTTTTGTACAGTGTATCAAACTCACTTGATGTAGCAGGTATGTGGAAAATGTGGAAAAGCAACATAGCAAAACAAGCACCTGATCAATCAAAAGCTATTACCGATGCATTAGCAAATGCTGAACAAACTATGGGAATGAGTATCGAAAATGATATTCTTGCCTGGATAGGCGATGAAATCGCTTATACCTTTAATGAAGTGAATGTTGAAGGTGTATTTCCTATTCCGAAGATGTCACTCATAGTTAAAGTAAAAGATGAAGAAAAGGCGCGAACATTTTTAAGAAAACTAGTTGATCTTGTTAATGAGCGTGCATTAGCACCCGCAGCTACTGCTGCTGCAACTACAGCTACTGCGCCACCGTTTCAACTTAACCTTGAAAAAACAAGTTACTCTGGCGTTGAAATTGATTCAATAATGGTTCCTCTTGTGGGAAAAGGACTTTCCCCTGGTTATGCGGTTATTGATGGATTTCTCGTGATTAGTACCAGTGCAGCAACATTAGAGAAAATGATTGATATAAGTCAGAAAAAAGGCACTTCGCTTACGAATGATGTTAATTTTAAAAAAGTCAGTTCTGTTGTGTCCGGAAAAGTGAATCAAATGGGATACATTAATACTGAAAAGATATTTGATACCGCAATTGATATATGTAACTGGGTTATTTCATTCCAGCAGTTAAACATTCCCGGAACAGGCGTAACGCCGGATCAGATTAATGCTACCAGAAGCATGTTAAGCGAAACAGTAATTCCGGTTTTGAGATGTTTAAAAGCAGTAAAAGTCGTTGGAATAAGCACTATATATACTGAGGATGGTATCGAACAAAATATTTCAACACGCATAGATGATATTTAATATACACTGATGATTATACAAAGTGATACATAAGTGTAACAATGAAAAGCGCCCCGATACATCGGGGCGCTTTGTGTCTGCGTACAAAAAACAAGATTAGGGGTAGCTATGAACAATAATAAGAGAAGGATAGGAGTTTTAACGGGAGGCGGCGATTGTCCCGGGCTTAATGCAGTAATACGTGCAGTAACAAAATCAGCAATTACTGACCATGATTATACGGTTATTGGTATAGAAGATGGATTTTTGGGTTTGTTAGAGGATCGTACGCGAATACTTAATAACGATGATGTATCAGGAATATTACTGGCCGGGGGAACTATACTTGGCACGTCAAATACTGCAAATCCTTTTTCTGTTCCGTGTAAAAAAGGCAATAAAATTGTTAAAGAAGACCATAGTGACCGTGCAGTTAAAACGTTGAAAAGACATTCAATTGATGCCTTGATCTGTATTGGTGGTGATGGGACACATGCTGTTGCACATAAAATGGCCCAACTTGGGGTAAAAGTTGTCGGTGTGCCAAAAACGATTGATAATGATGTGTACGGTACTGACATAACGTTTGGTTTTAATTCTGCGGTTTCAGTGGCTACTGATGGTGTCGATAGATTACATACAACCGCTGAATCACATCACCGTGTTATGGTATTGGAAGTAATGGGAAGATATGCCGGCTGGATTGCGCTTGAAAGCGGCATAGCGGGTGGTGCTGATATAATTCTTTTACCGGAAATACCTTTTAATCTTGATGCTGTGTGCAATAAAATTAAAGAGAGAAGAAAACACGGTAAACGATTTAGTTTAATCGTTGTTTCAGAAGGAGCTCATCCAAAAGGTAAGTCACTTACGGTAAAAAAGGTTATTAAGGGAAGTCCCGATCCGTTACGTTTAGGTGGCATAGGGCAAAAAATTGCTGATGATATTGAAAAGAAGATTAGGATTGAAACTCGCGTTACCGTTTTAGGGCATTTGCAAAGAGGAGGAACGCCTACTCCTTTTGATCGAGTGTTAGCTACACGTTTTGGTGTTGAAGCCGTGCAGCTTATTGCCAAAGGTTCATATGGTCGCATGGTTGCCTATAAAAATGATGATATTATTTCAGTGCCTATACATAAGGTAGTATCCAAACTAAAAGTGGTGCCTAAAAGCTCTTCCATTATTAAAGCTGCACGAGCTGTTGGCACAACTTTTGGCGATAGATAGGGGAAATGTGCTTTTTTTTCGTTGAAAAACTGAGAAATAACCCTTTACAAATGTCCTATTTTAGAGCGACAATCAATACGAAAAAGTTGTTACGTATACGTATTTTTATTTTGTAAATAAACATAAAGATTCTATCCTAACCTTTAAGACAAGAGGTTACACATGTATAAGAAGATCTTCTTTGTATCTTTAGGTGTTTTTGTTTGTTCGATTTTTATATCAAAATATTTAATGAGCGTTGCCTCTCAAGGTTCATTGGAAGAATGCCAAAGCCTGATTCAATCAGGGCAGTATGAGAAAGCGCACACCCTTATTTCTCCTCTCGTTGAAAAAAATTCCCGGGATATTGATTATCTTAGTGCGTATGCACTTATACTAGATAAAAAGGGTGATGGGGAAAATGCTCTTGTTCAGTACAACAAGATAATTGAACTTGACCCTGAAAATGAACAGGCACAAGTGAGAATCGGCACTTTGTCAATGATGCAGAATAAATTCGATGACGCGATAGCTTCTTACCAAAAGGTGCTTGAGAAGAACCCCCAAAATGTTGAAGCAATGAGTGGGGTTGGAAGCGTCTATCTGTCGCAAGGTGATACAGAAAAAGCCCTTGAGAAGTTTAATGAAGCGCTGTCAGTAGATGATACAAATATTACCGCAATGACCGGTAAAGCCGAAGCGCTATCGAAAACAGGTAAAATCGCTGAAGCACAAGAACTATTTAAGATTTCAATTGAGGCTAAGCCAGATGATAGTGGATTGCTTATGGGGTACGGCGAATTGCTTGAGAGAACAGGAAAATTATCTGAGGCCAAAGAAGTATTTGAAAAAGCATTAACCATAGAACCCCAATCATCATTAGCGTTAATGGGGTTAGGGAACGTTCTTTATAAGCTGGGAGATACTGATCGGGCGCTAACAATATTTCAAGATAGAGCAAAGGAAAATCCGAATGATGTGCCATTGATAATAAAGATAGCTTCAATACAAAGTGATCAGAAAAACTACGAGGAACCTATTGAAAAACTACAGAAAACATTAGATGCACATCCGGATAATGTTTCTCTCTTATTAGCGTTAGGTGATGTATACCTTGCAAAAGGGGATTATGATAATGCCTTAGCACGTTTTACAAAAGTGAGTGAAATAAACAAGGATAGTATAGAAGGATATATCGGAAGAGGTAAAACATATTTTAAGCAGGGTAATGTTGAGGGTGCTATTAATGAGTTCAAAAGTGCCGCGACTATGAAACCTAAAGATAGTAAGATATATGTTGAATGGGGAAAAGCATATTTAAGTGCGGGGATGTTTTATGAAGGGATACAGGAATTACAAAAAGCGTTAGAAATAAGTCCTCAGGAAAAACTTCTCCATTATTATGTTGGGTTAGGTTTTTTGAATGGTGGGTTTGGTGATGTTGCTGTAGAAGAATTTAAGCTGGAGTTAGAGTCAAACCCTGGTCATTCTTTGAGTCATCTTAATTTAGGTTTGGCGTATGCGCAGTTAGGAGACACAGATGCGGCAGAAAAAGAATATAAAAAAGCACTTGAGATTGATCCTCAACTTATTGATGCTTTATACAATTTGGCCCTTTTGTATGCAAAGAGCGGCAAATCAGATAAGGCGGTAAAAGGATTTGAGAAACTATTAAAATTGCGCCCAAATGATGTTCCTACTCTCTATAATCTCGGTATTCTATACGCGAAAGCAAACAATGCTGATAATGCGATCGATACATTTAAAAAGGTTTTAGAAATAGATTCCCAAAACATTGATGCCCGCGATAATCTTGCCGTGCTATTTGAGGGTAAGGGTATGATCGACGATGCGATTGCTCAATATGATGCAATTCTCGCTGTGCCAAACCTGGCATCCCCGGAAGTGATCTACAATAGTATGGGCATGTTATATTTTAAAAATGGTGACATGGCCAAAGCTGAAGAAGCTCTGCAGAAAGCAATTGAGTCTAAGCCCGATTTTACTGAGGCGGTAACGAACTTAGAGTCGGTGAGAAAGAAGATGGGGAAGCCTGCGGAGGTCCAAATTGCTAAAGCAGCTCCCACACTTGTTGAAGAAGAAAAAATACCTGTAGCTAAAACTACACCTGAAGAGGAGAAAGAGGTTGAGGATGAATCTGTCTCACGTGCAAAGGAACATGTTGTATTAGGTGAGATATATTTCGATAAAGGTGAGTTGGACAGCGCACTCTATGAGTGGAATAAAGCATTAGCCCTTGAACCTGACAATCAGGTGGTAAAAGATAAGATTGCTATGGTCGACCAGTTGAAGAGGAGAGACGAGGAAAAGGTCCAAGAGGAAAAGCAAGCGCGTATGATGGCTGAGGAGCAAGCGCTCAAAGAAGCTGAACAAAAGCAACAAATAGCGTCGTATCTAGAATCAGGACAAGCAAAAAGTGGTAGCGGTGACTTTGAAGGCGCTATTAGTGAGTGGGAAAAAGCGCTTGCTATAGACCCTGCGAATGAAATTGCTCTAAATTCGATACAAAACGCAAAAGAAGTTGTAGTGGTAGAGGAAAAAGCGCGAGTATCCGAAGAAGCACAGCTTGAAGATGAGCGCCGTCAGGAAGATGAGCGACAAAGTGCATTAAAAGGGCAAGAGGTTGATAATTACCTATCTACTGCCCGTATATATTTAGAAGAAGGATACTTTGATGAGGCAATTCAAACGTGGGAACAAGTGCTTCAGGCTGATCCTGAAAATGCTGAGGCAAAAAGCGGCATTGAGGAAGCACGTGCAAAAATGGCATCCGCGAAAACGGCTAAAGACGAGACACGACCCTCTCTTGAGGAAGAAAAAGCTCCCAAGGAAGAAGAATCTGTTGCTGTTATTTCTCCTCTCAGAGCTAAGTTAAACAAACAGCGGATAAAAGATTATCTTTCAACCGGTGATGTTTTTGTGCAGGTAGGCGATTTTGATGAAGCAGTTAAGTTATATAATAAAGTTTTAGAGATCGAGCCTGCTAATGAAATAGCTTTAAAGAAAATTGCAGATGCTCAAAGTGGTGGCGGGCTTGCTCGTGAGAAGAAAGAAAAACAGGACGAAATGAGACGTTTCGAAGAGGAGAAAGCCGCACAGAAACAGAATATAGAGAAGAAGGTAGCTGGACTATTAACTGAAGGAGAGGTTAAATTTAACAGAGGAGAGTTCAGAGCTGCAATAGATATATGGACCGGGATACTTGAGATAGATCCGGTAAACCAGATTGCAAAAAAGAAAATATTTGAAGCAAAAGAACTAAAAATAGCTCAGGATAATAGAAAACGTAAAGAGCTGGAAGCAAAAGAATTTGCAAAAAAACGTGCGCTTTTGAGAATAAAAGAGGCACAGGCAAAGAGAAAGAAAGATTCAGGACATAGGCAGGCTAAGAAAAGAGGCTCAAGAAAAAAACATCATCTTGCTAAAAAGAGAGATGCGTTTCTTGATGAGAGCTATTTAGAGGAGACACTGGGAAGTATTACTGGTAGTGATGAAGTTATTCCCATGGATTGATATAAAACAATAAATTAAGAGTTATATGGAGGCTAAAATGAAGAGAATAATGGTAGTTGGTGTTTTTATTAGTCTGTGTTTGGCTATAGTTGCTGCTCCCTCTCACCAGAAGGCATGTGCGGAAGAAACAACAAAAGCAAAGAACATAATTCTTGTTATGCCTGATGGTATGGGATTTGGTTCTCTCTCGTTACTTATTGATTATTCATATCTGTATAAGAAAAAGCCGCTGTCAATTAATACTGTTATGGAAAAGGGTAACACAGGGTATTGCGTTACCAGTTTATTGAAGTATGTGGTTCCTGAAGGTTGCGCGGGTGTAACTGGTGTTGCCACAGGAGAAAAAACAACACCGGTAAGATTATCAGTCAGTCCAAACGGAGAAAGGCTTCAGACAATAGTAGAGTATGCAAAGGAAAGAGGAATGAAAACCGGTGTAGTTACAACGGGCCGTGTGTCACATTATGCAAGCAGCGCATTTCTTGCCCATGCTAAAAATAGAAAAGTAGAAAATGAGATTGCCGAACAGGAAACACTTTCAGGTGTAGATGTGCTTCTTGGCGGCGGCCTAAGGCATTGGATTCCGCAGGGTAAAAAAGTAAGTGATATTGCTACTATATCAAAAAAACTTGGAGCGGACACTCTGTCAAAACGAGAAGATGATAAAAATTTGATAGATCAAGTGAAAGAAAAGGGTTACGAAGTTGTGTTTACTGCAGAAGATATGGCCAGTGCCCGAGGGGATAAACTCATAGGGCTTTTTTCTGCAAGTGCACTTCCTTTTTCTATTGATGGGCGTTCACAAGAGGGTCTATCTAGTCCCAGTTTGAGTCAGATGACAAAAAAAGCGATAGAAGTATTGAAACAAGATGATGCGGGATTCTTACTCATTGTTTCTGACGGACTGCTTTCACAGCTTCTCCATGAAAATGATCCCGCGGGAACATTAGCACAACTTGTTGAGGTGGATAATGCGGTTAAAGAAGCGGTTGATTTTGCGCGCACTAATCCTGATACACTCATACTTGTTGCGTCACCACGTGACGTGGGTGGTGTCGCATTTTCTGCGCACGAAGACAAAAGTTTGCTTATAGAGAATGATTTTGGGATCCCTAATGATTTTGCAAAGTTGGAGCTGCAGAAGAAATCATCCAATGCATTATTTAAGGATATGGGAAAAGAACCTTCAAGTGCAAAGATAAAGAAAGTTATTTCTGAGTCAACTGCATATGATTTATCAGGTGAAGAAGCAATGTGGGTCAGAGTGTTTCCCGCAGATGAATTTTTCCCTAAATATATGGGGTATCCTTATGGAGCACTTGGGAAAATTCTTGGGAAGAAAACCGGTATTGTATGGGTCAGCCAATATAATACTGCGCTTATGACACCTATTTTTGGCATGGGACCTGGTTCACAACGTGTTAAAGGAATTAAAACTACTACTGATATCTTTCACATAATGAAAGATGCGATAAAATAAATCCTGTATAACGTAACTTTTATGTCCGGCTTAAAAAGAAGATCCATTTAAGTCGGACATTTTCCTAATCTGGACTTCGCTACAATATTCGATGCGAGATCCGGGTCACATTGCTTATTCTTAAGCTGGTGTAGCTCAGTTGGTAGAGCAGCGGTTTCGTAAACCGCAGGTCATCGGTTCGATTCCGATCACCAGCTGTTATTAGCGCTTAGCGTATAGCGTTTAGTTTTTAGTGTTTAAGTTTTTATTATCCGCTAAACGCTATGCGCTAGTAAATATTCACGAATTAACGTTTTCTGAGGTTAGAGGGTTGGATCTTTAATTCAGCGCGATATTTTGCGATCGTTCTTCGTGCAATGGGAATACCGTCGTTGGTTAAAATCTCTATGATCTTTTGATCGCTTAGTGGATGTGCAGGATCTTCACTTTTTATGAGTTCTTCGATCCGGTTTTTGACATTTGTTGATGATATATTTTCGCCAGTATCCATTTCAATGCCTCTTGAAAAGAAAAACTTAATTTGAAAAACACCTTGAGGTGTCTCAATATATTTGCTTGAGATAGCTCTCGAGACTGTGGACTCGTGTATTCCGAGTTTTTTCGCAACATCCTTCATTGTGAGAGGCTTCAGGTGATTAATGCCGTTAGTAATGAACTCAAGCTGTGTATTTACAATTTCAGTCGCAATGTTGTAAATGGTTTGTTGTCTTTGTTGGATGTTTTTAATGAACCACATTCCAGCTTTTACTTTTTCTTTTACATATTCCTTTGTCTGGGTATTACCTTCATCTTTCTGCATAAGATTACGGTATAATTTGCTTATTCTTAAATGGGGGATTCTGTCATCGTTTAAAAGAATAATATATTTACCTTCAAATTCCTTCACAATGACATCAGGTATTACATATTCTGTCCGTTCTTCGCTGAACATTCTGCCTGGTTTAGGTTCTAAAAACGAAATGATTGATGCAATGTTCTGCACTTCCTCAACGGACACATCAAGTTCTTTTGCAATCTGTTGATAGTGTTTTTTGCTTATTGCGTCAAGGTGGAAAGAGATTATCTCTTGCAGTAACGGTGTTGAAGTCCCTAATTTGTTGATTTGTATAAGCAGGCATTCTTGGATATCACGAGCGCCCACTCCCAGGGGATGAAAACTTTGTATGAGTGCCAGTATCCTCTCTATAGTTTCTATTGATGAGTTGTTTTGAGAAGCAATATTTTCAACAGTCTCTTGTAAATAGCCGTTTTCATCAATGTTTCCAATAAGCACATTACCCAAGTGTTTTTCGTCATCAGATAAGTCTAAAAGCAACAATTGGCTTTCGAGATGATCAGGTAACGTCTCTTCTTTTGTAATAGAACTTTCAAGATATCTTCTCTTTTCTTCATCTTCATCAGAATGTTTTTTTACGGTGAGGGTTTGCTTGTAGTATTCTTTCCATTCGTCATCAAGCTCCGCAAGTTTATCAAATTCTTTTTTGAATCCAAGATCATCATCTATTTCTTCATCAGTTTTTAAATAATCCTCACGGTCCTGCGGATCATCAATATCTTCTTCAAGTAAAGGATTTTTAGTGAGCTCTTCCTGTGCAAGTGTCTGAAGTTCAAATAGGGGAACCTGTAAAAGGTGGATGGCCTGTTTCATCTGAGGAGATAAAATCAGTTTTTGTACCTGTTTTTGTACTTGTTCCAACCTAAATGCCATTTTCTACATCCCCAAATGGCGGACAAGCCCTCCTCCGATAAATCGAGGCGCTTCTTCACCATTTCAATTTAGTTTCTACCAAATGAGCAAAACACCGATCTTTTATGTGATGTATTTATATCTGCCTAATTTGACATCACTTACTATATAAGGATAGCATTTAATCGGTTTATATTAAAGCTGAAAAGAATACATTTGCATGGAAGTGCTGTCACATTGGAAACGTAATGTTTTAAGTATGTATTAGGAGTGATTTTTGGTATCATAATGTTACTTATACAAGGATGTTATAATGAAAAAGTTATGTATATCAAACAGTATTGTACTGCTTATATGTTTTGTGTTTTTTTCAATGGTATATTTTCCTCTTAAGGCACTGGATTTCAGAGCATTTAATAAATATATTACGATTCCTTCATCAGAAGAAAATGTAATGTATGTATTGCCTGGTGAATGGGTGTATACAATGAAATATGTTACACATCCTACTATGGATGACACTGCGATAGCCTTTTATGTGAATAGCAAAACAATCCCTAATATAAAAACTATTGTAAGAGGAGAACATAAGACATTTAAAAGCGATATTCACGGAAAGTATTTTATCTCTGGTAAGAATCAAATAGAATTTAGAAAAAAAATGTTTGAACCTGATGGATATGTAAATAAATTTACGTTACGAAATTTTAAGAAGAATATATTCGATCTAGATATGTATATTGTTTATAGTTCTGTGCTGTCATACGGCAAATTGTTGCGTAAAGGATGTACAGTAAAAAATGGTATGATGCTCATTCTGTATTTTGCCCTTTTGGTCCTTTTATCAGCTGGGATAGTTGATCATACACTTTTAAGGGTAACATATGTATCGAGTACGGTTCTTCAAAAACTTGATATAGTGATCAACAGTATTTTTATTCTTATAACTATTGCGCTGTTGCTATCAATCCATATTTCTCCGTATACGGTTATTTTAGTTCCATTATATAAATATTTTTCAGTGTATGTATGCATGCAATCACTAAAATTTGTTTTTATATCATTCATGTATTTTAAGGGATCCTGGGGTATGCGATTTTTTACCGTTTTTATAGGGCTTTTCGTTACTTTTGTCTTGTTCATGCTCACTGATATGGTAAGTTGGGCGCGATTTTGCGCTAACATAGCATATGTCTTTTTTGCAATAAGTGTCATAATAATAGCCATTGAGAGAAAACGGGAGGGTTCGTTTGCTCAAAAATAGTTTAAGAACAAAATATTTATTTGGAATAGTTTTCGTAGTATGTTTTGCCAGTTTGTTCTATTTTTCCATTCCTATCTTAAAACGATATCTGTATGGATTTGGCGGTGATCCATGTTGGGTTTCGTGGTATATATGGTGGATTAATTATGCAGCCCAGAATGCACTAGATTGGACACATTCGGCATATGTGTCATTTCCTTTTGGGCTTGATTTTACCGCTTCGCCTCAGTATCCGGTTTTTGATTTTCTTTCACGAACATGCGCGCGGTGGCTTAATGAAATAGCCGCTCATAATATACTTGTATTGCTTTCTTTTCCGTTGTCATTTTGCACGATGTATCTACTGGTTAAAAAGATTACTGTTGATAAGTATGCAGCGATTTTATGCGCTGCGATCTACGCGTTTTGTCCTTATCATACGGCGCACTCCTTGCAACATCTTAGTTTGTCGCAGATTCAATGGTTTCCTCTGTATATATTTGCGTTGATACATCTCTACGAAAATACTAATGCTAGGAATATATTCTTTGTTGCGGTGACTCTTTCTATAATAGTCTTTACTGACTATTATTATGTCTATTTCACTATCTTTATTACCGCTGTTTTTATAGTGATAAAAAGTGTATCTCGCAATACGCGCTATAGCCTGTCTCATATGTTTGGTGTGCTGTTTGGGGTATGCGTTATTTCGGCAATTATTGTTATTCCTTTTCTTTTTGCAGAAATGAAAGGGGTCTTTAGTGTAAAAGGGCCAAGCATTGTTGCGCCAGACTATAACCGTAGTATAATAGAGCTATTAACATTTTCAGCAAAACCTTTTGATTATCTTCTTCCCCCGTATCACAATCCGTTTATTGGATCATATCTGCCCGATTTTGGCTTATCTCCATTTAAAGGACATCGATTGACTGAACATACACTTTATTTGGGTGTTATGCCTCTGTTGTTATTCTTTTTCAGCGTATGGTGCGCTTTGAGACGCACATGCACGTTATCCCCATTACAAAAATCAATGCTGTGGTTTTCTATGATTCTTTGTGTTGTAGCTGGGCTCTTGTCGTTGCCGCCAATACTTCCTCTCGGAGAATTTTCGTTTGATCCGTTGAAAAAAGAAATTATTGCAGCGCATACAGTATACCTTCCTTCATATTACTTAAATAAGATCATTCCATTTTTCAGGTGCTATGCGCGATTTGGTTTGCTTGTTATGTTAGGAGTGACAATTGCCGCAGGTATAGGGTATGCTCATATAAATAACAAAATTATATCGGTAAAACGCAAGGTGGTACTGTTAATAGGGTGTCTTCTTGTTGTCGTCATAGAGTTTAGCAGTCTTCCGCCTGTTATGTATATTGATACAGAGAATATTCCTCCGGAATATGTTTGGCTTAAGGATCAAAATGATGACGCAGTTGTAGTTGAGTATCCCTTTGGAGATGACAGTGATTCATACACTACACAAGAGTATGTTTTTTATGGACGCTATCACGGAAATAAACTTGTAAATGGTACGGCCTCGGCACGAGGAAGAGAGAAGTTTAAAAGTGATGTCAGGGATATAACTACTGATAAAGCAAAAAAGATACTTAAGATGTCAGGGGTAAAATACGTTATTATTCACCGCAATAAATATTCTACGGGAAACAAATATGTAGCGCTTGACTGGATAACGAAGGTGCCTGAAGATAAAATATTTCCGATCGGGTATATGTCGGGAAAGATCCCTGATCCGACTTCTGATAATGAGTTGGTGCTGGAAAAAAGGTTTCCCGATACTGATGTATATAGGTTAAAGGACTAATCGTTTTGATATTATAAGGGATATACGGTGCTGAAAAAAATTGTAAAAAACACTACATGTATACTGCTGGGAAATGTTGTAAACAAGATAAGCAGCATAATACTTCTTTTCTTTTTCTCCCGATATCTTGGTGCGACAGGTTTTGGGCTATACTCATTTATCTTCTTTTATGTCGGTTTATTTGGAAGTCTTACTGATTTAGGCGTTAAAACAACGCTTGTGAGGGAGTTAGCTCGTCCACGCCAGCGCAAAGAACTGTATCTGGGAAATTCAATCATTCTGGCCATTACGGGAACGGTTGCCGCTCTTTGCCTGTCGATTGCGATTTCATTTGTTGCAGGGTATACATCAAATGTTAAAGCACTTATAGCGCTTGCATCGCTCAGTCTGGTTTTTTCATTTAGAGATCTAACATTTAGACAGATATATGAGTCTGTGTTTCAAGTAAATCTTAAAATGGAATATCCGACAATCATTAATGCCCTCAATGAAATCCTTGTGGTTTTTTCTTGTCTGGCTGTCATTATGCTTAAGGGAAGCCTCGGTACACTGATATGCGTATATGTGTTAGGGTATGTGCCCGGTTTTATCTGTATTATTGTCTATGCTAATAAATGCATGAGACCTGTTTTTTCCCTTAATAAAACTGTTATGAAAGAAATAATCAAATTGTGCTTTCCTCTCGGCATGGCAGTTGCGTTGACAAGTGTATATGACAAAATTGGCGGCGTGTTATTGCAGGTGTTTAAGGGAAGTGAAGCGGTGGGGTATTATTCTGTTGCGTATCGAGTGAGTGTGTCTCTTAAGATTATTCCTTTTGCACTTATGATTTCATTGTTTCCGCTTTTAAGCGAATACTATGCGCATGATAGAGGTAAGTTTCTTAAATATTTTAATGCGGCAGTAAAATATATTCTCCTAATAGCATTGCCAATGGGTGTTATCGTTACACTTTTTTCCGAACAGATTGTTGTGCTTGTTTCGGGTAAATCCTTTATAGAGTCTGCAACGTCACTTGTCTATATGATCTGGGCAGTTGTTTTTTTGTTTATAACGATAGTGTTTTTCTACACATTGATCTCAATGAATAAACAAGTTCTCGCACTTTTTATATCAGGAGTAATGCTCACAATGAATGTTATTCTCAATATTATTTTGATACAAAAATGGAGTTATGTGGGGGCCTCTATTACACTGCTTTTGACCGAGATAATCGGATTTATATTGGCGCTTATATGTGTTAAAAGGTATGTGAAGGAGTTTTCTCTTGCCGTGTTTTTTAAAGCAGGATGTGCCTTTTTAGGTATGCTTGCAGTTATTTTCGTGCCGTGTAATATTCTCGTTAAATGCAGTCTTTCTGTCTTGGTATTTTTTGTGATAGCATTCTTCATGAAGCTGCTTACTCACGAAGAGTTTGCTCTCATTAAAGGCTTTATGAGATCTAAAAATAAATAAAATGTGTGGTATGTATGACGCATAAAAAAATATTTTCGTATACTGTTGTGTTTGTTCTCATCGTTGTGAGCGCAATACTGCTTACTTTTCGGCTCGATGCACTGAGTTATTGGGGTGATGAAGTTGGAAGCATCATGTATTCGCGGTGTGGTTTTTTTCAAATGATAGATATGTTAATTGCTGAAGATGTCCATCCGCCACTCTACTACATGATTCTTCATTGGTGGATTGATTTGTGGGGTGAAAGTGAATTTGCGCTTCGTTTTCTTTCAGTTATTCCTGTCATTATAAGTATCGTGTTTGTTTACCGTATTGGAAAAGATTTTTTCAGCGAAAAAGTTGGTCTTTTAAGCGCGTTGATGTTTGTTATGTCTCCCGAGATAGTGCTTTTTGGCAGAATGGTGCGTTATTATACATTAGCGCTTCTCTTTGGACTTATGGCTACCTATTTCTTTTTTAAATTGCTCAAAAAAGCACAGTGGAAATATGTTTTTCTTTATGCCTGTAGCGTCACTTTGCTCCTCTATACAACCTATACGACGGTATCACTTATTATTGCTCACGGTTGTATCCTGCTTTTTTGGATAAAACAGGAAAGACAAGCGATTTTTAAGTGGATATCCGCTCAATGTATTGCCTTTTTATTATACATTCCGGGTACCATTCTTTTTTTTATGATGATTTCGCGTATGTCGAGTGAGAATAATCCGCTATCAGATTTGAGTGCCGGAGCCTCTGGTGTAGCTGTAAAGTTTATGTATTCTATATATGCATTTTGTTTTGGAGAAACACTGTACCCATGGCATGTAGCTCTTGTTGTTCCGGGATGCATTGTTATATTTTGTATATTTATGTATGGGATAAGAAAAAGCTTAGCTATGCATAATAAACATTATTTCTTCTTATTGCTTCAACTGGCCATACCTCTTGTTTTTACCGTTATTCTTTTGAGTACGGTAAAGAAATTATCATCTTTTGTGTATGCCCCGTCAAGAACGCTGTTTGTTATCCCTTATTTTTGTCTTGCCCTCGCAGTTGGTATTGAATATATACGCGACAAGCGACTTAAAATATTCATTATTCTTTTTCTTCTCAGTATATGGACTGTTTCGCTGGTAAATTATTACACGTATCGTGAGTTTATAATGCCCACATATCTTGCTCCATGGAAAGAGGTGTTGCATGATGCTGCTAGCGATGCCAGAGAATATGATTTAGTTGTTGGAGAAGAAACGCGAGAGCTGAATTATTATTATGCTGCGCGTGATTATCCGTTTCATTTCCTTGTTGATGAAAAAGAAATAACAGAGTATCTGTTATTGCATCCGGAAGCGCGATTGTACTATATAAAAACCGGTAGAGATCAACAGCCATCAGGCTTGTCTTTACAATTTAGAGACTGGATAGCTCGTGAATATGTATTAAAAAGGACCAAAGCTTATGTGAAGATAGATGACTTCTATAAAAAAGTGAAGAAGTTGTTGTTGAAAAGAAAACCATATGCTTATAAGATGGAATTATTAGTGTATGAAAAATAAATTCTCTCTGTTACAAAAGGTAATCTATGTCTAGAAAAGACCGGTTTATATTTGGTTTTGTTGCTCTCAGACTGTTGTGTGATATTACCATGCTGTACGTGGTATTTAATATTTCTTATTATGTACGATTTCACCTCGGTTTGTTTTTAGTTGATTTAGGAGTTCCTCTGATTTCCTATTACCAACCGGTATTTCTTTTTGGTACGGTTCTTATAGTAGTTCTTTTCAGAAATCAAGGGTTGTATAAAGGTTTTTGGAGAGGAACCATTGCTGAAGATTTTTTTAAAATTATAAAAAGTGTTCTCTTAGGTATATTTATCATGATGGCGTTTAGTTTTCTGTACCGTGAGTTCTCGTATTCACGGGGAATGGCTTTAGTAGCATTACCGCTTCTTGTAAGCGGAATATTTATTGAAAGGATGATAGTCGATTGGATTGAACATGGCGTAAGGTTATCGAAGGGGATATATACCAAAGTGCTCATTATTGGGAGTGGTGAAGATGCCGCTAAACTGGTAAGGGCCTTTACGAAAAGAAGAACATTGGGGTACAATATAAAAGGTTTTATATCTGATGAAAAGAATAATATTGTTTTTGATGGTATACAATATCCCGTTTTAGGAAGCTTTGATTCTTTAGATAGTGTTTTTAAAGATGGGGATATAGATGAAGCGATATTAGCGGAGAAAGGTTTTACGCACGATAGAATTATTTCAGCTATCATTACCTGTGAAAAGAATCTTGTAACGTGTAAATTAGTTCCCGATATTTTAGAAATGATGACAAGTAATGTTGATATTACTCATGTTGACGGGGTATCACTTCTCAATATACATCGCTTTCCGTTGCAGAGTTTATGGTCGCGATGCGTTAAACGTTCTTTTGATTTTGTAATTTCATTACTATTTCTTATTATTTTTTCACCGATTATGTTCCTTGTAGCATGTGTGCTCAAGATTGATTCAAAAGGGCCGGTACTGTATAAGCAAGAACGCTGCGGTGAAGATGGAAGGTTGTTCAATATATTAAAATTTAGAACAATGATTGTTAATGCCGAAAACGAGACGGGTCCTGTATGGGCAAAAAAGGATGATCAAAGGAGAACACGCCTCGGGCGTGTGTTGCGTGAAACGAATATGGATGAGCTTCCTCAGTTAATTAATGTGGTAAGAGGTGACATGAGTCTTGTTGGTCCTCGCCCTGAAAGACCTCATTTTGTAAATCAGTTTAAAGAAAATGTTCCCCGCTATATGTCTCGACATCTTATAAAATCAGGGATTACCGGATGGGCGCAAGTCAATGGGTTTCGTGGGGATACCTCTATTGAAGAACGAATCAAATACGATCTATTTTATATTGAAAATTGGTCATTATTTTTTGATATAAAAATCTTATTTTTCACCATATTTGCGCGGAAAAATGCATACTAATACGCACGGCTGTAAGCTATAAGTTATATGCTATAAGAACTTGAAATCCTAAATTCTAATAACTTATCTAGCGTTTAGCATTTAGCGTATAGCGTATAAAAAGCAAAATCTAAACGCTAAACGCCACCCGCTATGCGCTAATCAACGTATTTGACAAAAGTGCCCTGTTTTGATACAGTTATAGCCTTTGGGGGTGGATGCTATTATGGACAAAAAGAAATTAGATTTTAGCAAGATTAGGACATATCCTATTCGTGAGAGAGAAAACAAGGTGCGCAAAGAAGATTTTGCCACCCCTCTCGATAAAGGATGCAGTTTTATTGATTTTTTTGATTCCTTACCTAACGTTCTTGACGCAAATAACTTAAGGTCAGTTGTAACTGCGGTTTTAAATGCGCGAAAATACAATAAGCCGGTTATTGTTGCGCTTGGCGGGCACGTGATTAAGTGCGGTTTGAATCCGATATTAATAAATCTTATGTCCCGTGGCATTATTACGCACCTTGCAATGAATGGTTCTGCAGCTATCCATGATTTTGAAATTGCGATGATCGGACAAACATCAGAAGATGTATCGGTAAGCATTCAAGACGGGACCTTTGGTATGGCGGAGGAAACTGGTAAGTTAATGAATGAATCATTGCGCCAAGGGGTCAAACAAGGATTGGGTGCCGGGCAATCATTTGGTGAAAGAATAATAAAAGGTGATTTTCAATATAATGATTTGAGTGTACTGTCAAAAGCTATTGAAATGGGCATTTCCTCGACGGTTCATATTGCAATTGGGACAGATATTATTCATCAGCATCCATCTGCGGATGGTGCGGTTACTGGAGAGGCGACGTATAAAGACTTTCAGATGTTTACCTCTGCTGTAAGCGAGCTCGGTGGTGGGGGTGTCTATATTAATATTGGTTCAGCGGTGATTATGCCGGAAGTGTTTTTGAAAGCACTTTCAATTGCGAGAAATCTTGGATATCCGGTAAAGAATTTTGTAACTGCAAATTTTGATATGTCGCTTCCTTATCGAAGCAGAGAGAACGTTGTAAAGAGGCCTCATGGGGAAGAAGGACAAGGGTTTTCAATTATTGGAAAACATGAGATTATGATTCCATTGTTTGCCCAAGCTCTTCTTGAAAAATACGAATTGTAACTTCAAACAGCAAGTGAAATGTTACATTGTGAAAAGGTGAGATAAAAACATGAAAGCTGTTCCAATCAAACGAATGAAGAAAATATTTGATGCATTTTCAAAAGTAAAGGTTCTTGTCGTTGGTGATGTTATGCTTGATCAGTATATATGGGGGAAGGTAACTAAGATATCTCCCGAGGCTCCTGTTCCTGTGGTAAATGTTGTCCGAGAGTCATTTATGCCGGGTGGTTCCGCAAACGTAGTGAACAATGTATCGGCTTTGGGGGCATCAGTATATGTTGCCGGTGCGATAGGTAATGATGCGGCAGGAGTTACTCTTAAGGAGGGGTTACGCACCGAAGGGGTAAATACTGATGGCTTAATTGTAGATAAAGATCGGCCGACAATTTTAAAAACTCGTATTATAGCGTCACATCAGCAGGTTGTACGCGTTGATAGGGATGGAAAATTATTCCTTGATAATGAGTACATGGAAAGGATTATTAAGTACGTAGGAAGTATCATTAAAAAAATTGATGCAATTATAATTGAAGATTACGGCAAAGGTGTTATTACTCAGGAATGCATAGATGCAATCGTATTACTGGCTAAGAAACACGGTAAAGTCACGTCTGTTGATCCGAAAGATGGTCATTTTTTAGATTATAGCGGGGCAACCGTAGTGACACCAAATCATCATGAAGCGCTTTCATGTATTCGCCGTAATGTGACGGAGCAAAATGGTTTAGATGAAGTCGGTAGACAGCTCCTGCGTAAGTGGAATTGCGGCAATATTCTTATAACGTGCGGTGAAGATGGCATGATAATATTTGAGGGAGAAAAGGAACCTTTTAAGATACAGACTGTAGCGCGTGAAGTGTTTGACGTTTCCGGAGCGGGTGATACAGTGATTGCGGCACTTACAACAAGTCTTGCAAGCGGCGCAACTATAAGGGAATCAGCAATTATATCAAATTATGCCGCGGGTATTGTCGTCGGTAAATTGGGTACCGCTACGACAAACCGTGAAGAAATTACCGCAGCAATGAAGACGTGGCGTTCATAATAGTCTGCATGGCGACTATGTATATATTGGATTTCAAATATGGGAGAAAAACAAAAAGCAATATTTTTAGATCGGGATGGTACTATCAATATTGATTCTGGATATGTTGGTAATGTTGATGAATTTGTACTGCTTCCATACGTAATTGACGCATTAAAATTGCTTGAAGAGCAGGGTTTTTTGTTGTTTATTATAAGTAATCAATCCGGTGTAAACAGAGGCTATTATACGGAGATTGATGTTGGGAAGGTCCATGAGAAAATGATGTCTCTTATTGGCGCGCATGATATTGCCATTACAGATTGTTATTATTGTCCACATACACCTCAAGAACAATGCGATTGCAGAAAACCTTTACCAAAAACTGTCTTTGATATGGCCACGCGGTATAATGTTGATCTGTCACAGTCATATTTTATAGGTGATAAAGAAACGGATGTATTGACAGGAAAAAACGCAGGGACAAAAACAATATTTATTATGGGTGAAAAATGTTCCGTTAAAACTGATTACAGAGCAAAACACTTGTATGATGCCGCTCAATGGATAGGCCAGGAACATGATGATTAGCGCAATAATACCGGCACGGTATAAATCTTCTCGATTTGAAGGAAAGCTCTTAGAAAAAATAGGAGAAAAAAGTATTATCCAGCATGTCTATGAAGCGGTAAAATGTGCCCAGTCTGTAAATGAGGTTATTGTTGCTACTGACGACCAGAGGATATATGATGTTGTAAAAAATTGTGGGGGTGTCGCAGTGATGACCCGCTCTGAACATAAGAGCGGAACAGACAGAATAATTGAGACTCTCAGTAAAACAAAAAGTGATATCATTGTTAATGTGCAGGGTGACGAGCCGTTTATTGATCCGTATATTGTTGATGCAGTTGTTGCCCCGCTGGTAAAGACCGATACGGTAAATATAGCTACCGCTGCGGTGAGAATCTCTAATCCCGAAGATATTGCAAACAGTAACAATGTTAAAGTAGTGTTAGATAGCCAAAGGTATGCTCTCTATTTTTCACGGAGCCCGATACCTTTTGTGAGAGATGTAGCCGATAAAGAAAAAGCGCACTACTATAAGCATATAGGTATTTATTGTTACAGAAGGAGTTTTCTTGAAAAACTCGCAACGTTACCGTATTCAATGCTGGAAGATGTAGAGAAACTAGAGCAGTTACGGTTTTTAGAGGCGGGAGAGCGGATTAAAGTGATTGTTGTTGATCACGAGTCAATTGGTATTGATACGCCTTCAGATTTAGAGAAGGCAAGAGAGCATCATAAAAATTTAGATAAAAGGTCATCACAGACCAGAGACAACAGACAACAGACCACAGACTAAAAATGAAAAGTTTTTAGCCTTTAGTTTCTGGTCTTAATAGGGGGGGGCGTGACAAAATATATTTTTGTAACAGGCGGAGTGGTTTCTTCTTTAGGTAAAGGAATAGCATCTGCATCTATTGGTATGCTTCTTGAAAATGATGGGTTGAAGATAACGCTGCAGAAATTTGATCCGTATATCAATGTTGATCCGGGGACAATGAGTCCGTTTCAGCACGGCGAGGTCTATGTGACCGAAGATGGAGCTGAAACTGATCTTGATCTTGGGCACTATGAGCGGTTTACATCAGCGCAGATGTCTCAACTCAATAATGTAACGACGGGAAAAATATATAATAATGTGATCACGAAAGAAAGAAGGGGAGATTATTTGGGTAGGACGGTGCAGGTTGTCCCCCACATTACTGATGAAATAAAAGGCAGGATTAAAGAAGTTGCACGCAAAACAAAAGTAGATGTCGTTATTACAGAAATTGGCGGGACTGTCGGGGATATTGAAAGTTTGCCCTTTCTTGAATCGATACGTCAGTTTGCTCAAGATGTCGGGAAGTCGAATGTGCTTTTTATTCATTTGACGCTGGTGCCTTATATGGCTGCGGCAGGAGAGTTAAAGACAAAGCCGACGCAACATAGTGTCGGGAAATTGCGCGAAATTGGTATTCAGCCGGATATCTTGCTTTGCAGAACAATGAAAACACTTTCTAAAGATATCAAAGAGAAAATCGCGTTATTTTGCAATTGCTCGAAAGATGCGGTCATACCGGCCCAAGATGTCGACAACATATATGAAGTGCCGATGAAGTTTCAGGAAGAAGGCCTGGATAAATTAATAATCGGAATGCTTGGTTTGAAAGAAAAAATACAATTAAGAAAAAAACAGAAAAAGAACAATGGCAAAAACATTAAGCTGTGGATAGACATGTGTTCACGTCTTAAATCACCCAAAAGTGAAGTATCTATAGCGGTCATCGGGAAATATATTGAATTAAATGATGCATATAAGAGTTTATATGAAGCTATTCTTCACGGAGGGATAGCAAATGATTGTAAGGTGGATATTAAAAGAGTTGATGCTGAAAAAATAGAAAAACATGGTGCGGAAAAATACCTGAGCAAAGTTTCAGGAATACTTATTCCGGGCGGTTTTGGACAAAGAGGCGTTGAAGGTAAAATAGCCGCAATCACTTATGCTCGCACGAACAATATACCGTTTTTTGGCATTTGTCTTGGGATGCAATGTGCTATTGTTGAAATTGCTAGAAATGTATGCGGGATGAAGAAAGCAAATTCTACGGAATTTGACAAAGGTACGCCATATCCCGTAATTTCTTTGCTTTCGGAACAAAAGAATATTAAGAATATGGGAGGGACCATGAGGCTGGGTGCTACTCCGTGCATGATTGAAAAAGGTACGCTTGCATATAAAATATATAGGAAAAAGATTGTTCATGAACGACATAGGCACCGATATGAATTTAATAATCATTATAAAGAAAAATTAAAATCGGCTGGATGTAGGTTAAGCGGTGTATATTCGAAGGACACTCTTGCGGAGATTATTGAGCTTGCTTCACATCCTTACTTTATTGCGACACAGTTTCACCCGGAATTTAAGTCCCGGCCGATACAAGTACATCCTTTATTTAAAGGATTTATAGAAGCTGCAATGAAATACAAAAAAAACAGGCATAACATTTAATAACAGTAAAAGAGATAATGATGAAACCCAAAAGAGTAAAAATAGGAAACGTTGTTATTGGTCAGGGCGCGCCTCTCACACTGATAGCAGGGCCGTGTGTTATTGAGAGTCAGTCACATTGTCTAAAAATAGCACAAGCCTTAAAAGATATTACGCGAGAGCTCAATATATCATATGTTTTTAAGGCGTCTTATGACAAGGCCAATAGATCTTCTGTTTCTTCGTATCGCGGCCCGGGAATGACAAAGGGACTTGCTATTTTATCTAAAATAAAAGAAAAAGTAGATGTGCCGGTTCTCACAGATATTCATTGTAAGGAAGAGCTGTCTCAGGTTGCTCGCGTTGCTGATATTATTCAAATACCAGCTTTTTTATCTCGTCAAACAGATCTTATTATTGCGGCTGCAGCTACCGGTAAGCCGATCAATATTAAAAAAGGACAGTTTCTTGCCCCTTGGGATATGAAAAATGTTATAGAAAAAGCTGAAACGACCGGCAACAAGAATATTACTCTTACTGAAAGAGGTGTGAGTTTTGGTTATAATACACTTGTTACGGATATGCGATCACTTGTTATAATGCGTGATTTTGGGTATCCGGTTATTTTTGATGCAACGCACAGTGTTCAGCAGCCCGGCGGCAACGGAAACTGTTCAGGTGGTGATAGACGCTTCGTGCCATATCTTAGTAGAGCTGCTATCGCAGTAGGGTGTGACGGATTGTTTTTAGAAGTGCATGATAAACCAGAAAAAGCATTATGTGATGGGCCGAATTCACTCCCATTAAATATGGTTAAAAAACTTTTGAAAGATGTCGTTAATATAGATGGAATAGTTAGAGGTCAAATATAGCGTATAGCGTTTAGCGTATAGAATTTAAGGACGGGCTCTTTTTCTTCTTTTACTATCCGCTAAACGCTGTACGCTAGCAAAATGATTATAAATATATAATATTGTTTTATAGCTTAAAGCTTACAGCTTATAGCTTAACGTCGGAGGGATATATGTCAAAAGCAATGCAAACACATGCATCAATAGATATTGCACTAAATGTTCTAGAAGTTGAAGCCCAAGCAATAGAATCTTTGATGAAACACATCAATGGTGATTTTGAAAAAGCGATTGAGCTTTTGCTGAGTTGCCGGGGTCGTGTTATTGTCACAGGAATGGGAAAGCCGGGTATTATCGGGAGGAAAATATCTGCGACATTAGCCAGTACCGGTACGCCGTCATTATGGCTGCATCCAGCAGAAGCAATACATGGTGATCTTGGAATGGTGATGAAGGATGATATCATAATCGCTATTTCAAATAGTGGAGAAACCGAAGAAATTAGAAAGCTGTTGCCGACAATTAAAAAGATTGGCACCCGTCTGATTTCTTTTACCGGCAATCTGAAATCGACGCTTGCTGAATACAGTGATGTTGCGATTTATGCAGGTGTAGAGAAAGAAGCCTGTCCGTACGATCTTGTTCCAACAGCCTCAACGGTTGTGGCATTAGCGCTTGGTGATGCAATAGCAATCGTTTTGATGCAAAAACGCGGGTTTAGGGTTGAAGAATATGCGTTCTACCATCCGGGCGGAACACTAGGGAAGAGAATGCTTTTAAAAGTTGAAGATATTATGAGAACGGGAACAGCCATCCCACTAGTCTCTGATGAGATGCGAATAAAAGAGGTGCTTTTCGCTATAACGGACGCGCGCGCAGGTGCTGCAATTGTAATTGATGCAAACAAACAGTTGGTGGGTATTTTTACTGATGGAGATTTGCGCCGTTCGATTGAAAAAGAGCCGAATGTTACTGCAATGAAGGTGTCATCGTTTATGACCAAACGTCCTATTACCATAACACAGGATAAGCTTGCAATGGAAGCACTGCGCATTATTAAGGAACGACGTATAGATGAGCTTATTGTTGTCGATAAGGACGGACATCCAATCGGTATCGTTGACGAAAAAGACTTATTAGGCCTTGGGTAACACCCGTAGAGGGTGTGGATTTAGAGGATAGTTATAGTATAACAACACATTACTGTGGACTGAAAGACATTAGAATATCTGACAGTGGTCTATTGCGCGATAGCCTGAAGAACTCTTATGTTTTTCAGTTTTTTAATGAAATGGTGAAATATGAATACAGATGCTCTTAAGAATATTAAGCTATTTGTTACAGATGTTGACGGGGTTTTTACCGATGGAAAAATAATTCTTGATGCCGAGGGAAAAGAACTAAAGAAATTCAATGTGCATGATGGTGCTGCAGTAAAGTATGCCGCACTTGTCGGGTTTAGAACGATTATGATATCAGGAAGAGATTCTGGAGCGGTGACGAAACGCGCCAAAGAGATTGGGATATATAAGGCGTATCAAGGTATCAGTGATAAGGCCGCCGTGTTAGAAAAGATTATTACAGATGAGAGTGTTACGGCTGACCAAATGTGTTTTATTGGGGATGATTTGCCGGATATAGCGGTTTTAAAAAGAGTTGGTTTTTCTGTTGCGGTGAAGAATGCGGTGAGCGAGGTAAAAGAAGTTGCTGACTATGTTACTGAAAAAAGCGGCGGAGACGGGGCGTTTAGAGAAGTGGTTGAACTTGTTTTAAAATCACAGGGACATTGGAAAGAATTGCTAAAGAAAATAAGTTGATAGCATGAACCACAAATTTCATAGACATATACTTTACTATTGTTTGCGTATACTTATAAAATGCGCACAAGTCGTCCCGCGCACTTTGCTGTTAGGTTTTGCAACAGTATGCGGAAATGTATTGTATGTTCTTTTGAAAAAAGAACGCTCCAAAACTAAACGTCATTTGCAGTATGTCTATTCAGAGAAGAAATCGCCGAAAGAAATTAATACCATTGCACGTCATGTATTTGTCAATCTTGCAAAAAACTTGGTTGATTGGATACTGATGGAACGAATGAGTAAGGAAGAACTTGGGAAGCTTGTTAGTATTGAAGGGCGCCATAAGATGGAGCGTGTACTCGCACGCGGTAAGGGAGCCATTGTTATTACAGCGCATATCGGTAATTGGGAGTACCTCGCGTGGTATGTTGCTCAGTATATTTCTCACGGTGGTGTAGGTGTTGTTGCCCGGAAAATATATTATGAGAAATATAACGATCTGATTGTTGGTGTCAGAAAAAAAAATAAAGTGGAAACCATGTATAGTACTGATTCTCCGAGAACTATTCTTCGTGCACTAAAAAACAACTATGCGATCGGAATGCTGCCAGATCAGAATGTGCGGTATCTGAACGGTGTTTCAATAGATTTCTTTGGAAAAAAGTCTTATACGCCGGTTGGGCCTGTAGCTCTTGCACGGACATGCGGGGCAGGGATCGTTCCGGCATTTTTGATCAGGCAAAAAGATAATAGTTATACTATTTATGTGGAAGACGAAATAGATCTTGTTCGTACAGCCGATAAAAAAAGTGATATGCGGGAAAATACGATCAGGTGGAACAGCGTGTTTGAAAAATATATTTTGAGATATCCAGACCAATGGGTGTGGATGCACGATAGATGGAAGAAAGCGTGAAAAAATGAAGCAGAGTGCCTTGGCTGATCGAAAAATTGTTAAAGAGGATCAGTCTGTAATATGAAAAATAGATTTCATAGGCATATACTTTATTATTGTTTGCGTGCACTCATGAAGTGCGCACAAGTCGTCCCGCGCACTTTGCTGTTAGGTTTTGCAACAGTATGTGGAAATGGATTGTTTGTTCTTTTGAGAAAAGAGAGTGCCAAAACTGTACACCACTTGCAGTACGTCTATTTAGGGAAGAAATCTTCCAAAGAGATTAGGACAATTGCGCGCCATGTATTTGTTAACCTTGCAAAAAACTTGGTTGATTGGATACTGATAGAACGAATGAGCAAGGAAAAATTCGGCAGTCTTATCAGTATTGAAGGGAGAGAGAAAATAGAGCGTGTGCTTGCGCGGGGTAAGGGCGTTGTTGCTATTACGGCGCATATTGGTAATTGGGAGTATCTTGCGTTGTATTTTGCTCAGTTCATCCAGCATGCCGGAGTAGATATAGTTGCAAGGGAGATATATTATAAAAAATATGATGATCTGATCGTTGGGTTGCGTAAAAACAATAAAGTAGAGACTATCTATACTACTGATTCTCCAAAGAATATTCTTCGGGCATTAAAAAACAACCGTGTGGTTGGAATGTTGCCGGATCAGAATGTGCGCCATCTTAATGGTGTTTCAATAGATTTCTTTGGAAGAAAGTCTCATACGCTTGTTGGACCTGTTGCTTTGGCACGGGCAAGTGGAGCGGGTGTTGTTCCGGCATTTTTGATCAGGCAAAAAGATAATAAATATACTATTTATATAGAGGATGAAATAGATCTTGTTTGTACAGACGATAAAAAGAATGATATACGTGAAAATACGATCAAATGGAACAGCATATTTGAAGAATATATTTTAAAATATCCCGATCAATGGGTATGGATGCACGATAGATGGAAAAATGTGTAATAAAATGAAGCAAAGCGTATATTGGCCTGATGGAAAGATGATAAGGGCATAGGGAACAATTGTTAAAGAAAATCAGTCTATATAATGACAGATGAGTTTTATAGCACATGAGTAGAAGGGTATATCTGGAAAAGGTATAGTAATATCTCTTCCAGGTGTGGGCGTTACTTACGATCGGCGCAAGAAAGCATAACATAATGTATAAAAATAGCAGAAAAAGCAAAAATAGGACAATGAGTAAATATCGATCGATATTTATTGTGTTTTGCCTTATAATCTCTGCGATGCATTGTTTTTCCGAGGCAAGCGACCTAAAAGGTGTGTTAAAGGGTTTTGTATTTGAATTACCTAATCAGGAAGGTGCGCGTGCAGCGCTCGTAAAAGGAGAAACGGCGACTGTTTTACCGGGTGGTTTTATTGAGATAGACAAGGTTTTTACCCGTATATTTTGTGAAGATGGCAGAGAGGTATTTGTTACATCTGACACGGCTCTTTTTGATAAGAACAATGGAGAGGTTTCGACAGAAGTGCCGGTGAAAATCGTGTCCGAAGGGGTTGTTATAACAGGGACTGGAATGCTTTGGAGATCTAATAAGCAATTGATTGAAATAAAAGAAAATGTAAAAGTTGAATGTGTGTTTGATAAAAAGGATGGTCAACTGTGGGAATAAAAAGAATACTTTTCGGTTGTTTATGTCTGATATGTATGAGTATAGGTGTGCATTCTGTTTTTGGGGAGGAATTGCCGCACGAGCGTTTTGAAAATCCTACGGTAATTACCTCTGATGGCGGTGTTGTGTTTGATTATACAAAAAACATTGCAATCTTTACCGATAATGTTGTTGTGAAAGATGATCAGGGCGTTTTGAAGGCTGACAAAATGAAGGTGTTCTTCGATGCAAAAGGATCGTCAATGAAAAGGATTGAAGCATTTGGTCATGTCTTTATTGATCAGGGTGGAAGGCAAGCAGAAAGCCAAAAATTGCTTATGTTGGTTCCCTCAGGAAAAATTATTCTCACTGGGAATCCACGAATCAAACAGGGGGTAGACACCTATAGCGCCCAAAAGATCACCATTCTAAAAAAATCAAACAGAATAATTTTTGAGCCGAAAGCTAAGCTGATGATATTTCAGCAGAAGAAAGATCAAATATTTTAATTGATAAAAAATAGATAGAGTGGTATAATACAAGCAATGGAATTGTTAAGAACGGAAAATTTGATAAAACAGTATAAATCCCGCAAGGTGGTTAACGGGGTAGAAATTACTGTAAATAAAGGTGAGATTGTTGGGCTTTTAGGGCCTAATGGCGCAGGCAAAACGACAACGTTTTATATGATTGTGGGCTTGGTAAAGCCTAATAAAGGTAATGTGTTTTTTAAGAAGGTGGACATTACGAAGTTGCCGATGAGCCGTAGGGCACAGCTTGGGATTGGTTATTTGTCGCAAGAGCCCTCAATATTTAGAAAGCTTACCGTTGAAGAGAACATTATGGCTATCTTGGAGACGCTCAATATCACGCCTGTGGAGAGGAGAAAGCGTCTCAAGCAACTTTTAGAAGAGCTTAAAATTGCGCATCTTGCAAAAAGTATCGCATATACCCTATCCGGAGGTGAACGACGCAGGCTTGAAATTACACGTGCTATGGTTACTCGTCCGACATTTATACTGTTAGATGAACCCTTCTCAGGGGTTGATCCTATTGCGGTGTTTGATGTGCAGCAAATGATTCTTGAATTAAGGGATAAAGGGCTCGGCATCTTACTTACGGATCATAGTGTGAGAGAAACTCTATCAATAACTGATAGGGCATATATTATGAATGACAGTAGGATACTTATATCGGGAACGGCTGATGAATTAGTGAACAATCCAAAAGCTCGAGAGATATATTTAGGCGAGAAGTTTACTATGTAAATGGAGAATGGAGGTTATTATGGAAGTACATTTTATAAAAAGAACAGATGATGTGACCCCTGAGATGAAGCAGTACATGGAAGAAAAGATTACAAAGATAGAGAGGGTTCCTATTAAAATTATTGATGTGCGCATTACCATGAGCATTCATGGCTATTTGCATTTTGTTGATGTGGCTGTATTGGGGAAAAACCATACGTTCAATGCAAAAGCTGAAGACAAGGACATGTTTGCGGCGATTGATAGTGTCATGGATAAGATTGATCATCAATTGAAAAAACATAAAGATATTACCCGGGATCATAAGGGCATGAACTCTATCAAGGATGAAGAAATACAGATTTCCCAAGAGGTTGAAGAAGAAGATATGTAGGTAGATGTATTTGATTTTGCATAGAGAGAGAGGAAATACTATGCAGGGAATAAAAGTAAGTGCTTTCTATCGCGATTTTAAAGACAAATTGCGGATTAATCTTGTTTCCGGTAAAAACGGGCTTAATCGCGTCATAAAAGTCCCCGAACTTAATCGCCCTGGCCTTGCGCTTGCAGGGTATTTTGATTATTTTGCGTCTAAGAGAGTACAAGTTATGGGAAAAGTCGAAATGACCTATCTCAAATCGTTGAGTGTGAAGGAACGTAAGAAAAGAATAGTAAAACTGTTTGATCAGAATATTCCCTGTATTATCATTGCGAGAAATTTTATTCCCTTGCCGGAGTTATTCCAATTAGCTGAAGAAACAAATACTCCAATATTCAGGAGTAGACTTGTTACAATGAATCTCATAAATAAAGCAACGGCGTTTTTAGATGATGAATTTGCCGAAAGCACTACTATTAGCGGTGATCTAATGGAAGTATACGGTGTGGGTGTGCTTTTGCGAGGGAAAAGCGGTGTCGGGAAGAGTGAATGCGCTCTTGCATTAATAAAGAGGGGGCATCGTCTTATTACTGATGATGTGGTAAGAATCAGAATTGAAGATGGGAAACAACTTATTGGCAAGGGTGCTGAGCTTACGCGTCATCATATGGAAATCAGAGGATTGGGTATTATAAATGTGCAAACCCTTTTCGGTGTAGGATGTGTGCGAGATGAAAAGAGAATAGATCTTATGATTACACTTGAGGAATGGGACAGTAAAAAAGAGTATGAACGATTAGGTCTTATTGATAAAGTGGTCAATATTCTCAGTGTTTCACTGCCCCATGTGGTTATTCCTGTCAGGCCAGGAAGAGATATTGCTCTTTTGATTGAAACAGCATCACTTAACCAGAGATTAAAGTGGATGGGGTATCATTCTGCACAGGATTTGAATAAGAAATTGCTTGATCAGATTAAAAAAGGAAATTAACCGTTCTGTATTATTGCATATATTTTTACCTCCTTCTGCTATCAGTCGGTCGTTAAAGCTATTGACGTATTTAAATGTGCTAATACCATGCCTTTAGAATAAATATGACCTTTGTGTGAATGCTATTCCTACGCTACTAAGACAACTAAGGATTTGATTTTTATTAAAGAAGATGTTATAAGTACTAAGGGTTGTGGTCTTTATGATCGAGAACAAGTGTTCTTAAGCGCGAAATAAAAACGAGTAAAACGACAAAAAAAGAGTGTGCATAGTGATGAAAAAGAGTGTTGCAGTGAAATGCGAAAAAGAAGTGAGCATAGTTAATGAGCTTGGGATACATGCCCGGCCTGCCGCTATGTTTGTTAAGTTAGCGAATACATTCACATCTGAGATCTTTATTGAAAAAGATAAGGAACAGGTTAATGGAAAAAGTATTATGGGTATTATGATGCTTGCTGCAGGAAAAGGCACCAAGATTATTATTCGTGCGGAAGGCGAAGATGCGGATAGTGCTGTAGATGCTATTGAAAAGCTCATAACGGATAAATTTGGAGAGGAATAGCAATGGGCGAGAGAGAATTTAAGGGAATACCTGTATCTCCTGGTGTCGCAATAGGAAAGGTGTTTCTTTTTGATAGCGAAGAAGATGTTATTGTAAAAAGGAAGCTATCTCCCAAGGATATTCCCAATGAAATTACCCGTTTTGAGGGCGCCCTTATTCAGGCACGAAGGGAAATACTTGATATTCAGAAGAAAATCGCTAAGGCGATGGGCACTGAACATGCAGAGATTTTTAATGCTCATCTTCTCGTTGTTGAAGACAGAGCGCTCATTGAAGAAGTTATCAAGAATTTAGAAAAACAACGGTATAACGTTGAATATATATTTATTCAGGTTGCGAAAAAATACTCGAAAATATTTTCCCGGATGGAGGATGATTATCTAAAAGAAAGAGCAAGTGACATACGTGATGTTGCCAGAAGAGTTCTCCATAAGCTTATAGGAAAGAAACGACAGGACCTTGCAGTCTTAAAAGAAGAAGTGATTATTGCAGCGTATGATCTTTCCCCCTCTGATACAGCACTTATGCATAAAGAAAAAGTCATTGGATTTGTCACAGACATTGGCGGAAAAACCTCTCATACGGCGATTATGGCTCGATCTCTTGGTATCCCTGCTGTTGTTGGGCTTAGGGATGTTAGCAGGAAGATTAAGCCTGATGCAATGCTGATCATTGATGGTAATCGTGGCATTGTGATAGTTAACCCTTCAAAAACGACGCTGGAACGCTATGCTGAGCAACAAACAAAATTTGAAATATTCGAAGAAAAACTTGCAAGCCTCAAAAACTTACCTGCTGAGACAAAAGATGGTTTTAAAATTACCCTTGCGGCAAACATAGAGCTCCCTGAAGATGTTCCCAGCGTAATTGCTCATGGTGCTCAGGGGGTAGGGCTGTATCGCACAGAATTCTTATACATGAACCGTTCAGATTTACCGAAGGAAGAGGAACAGTTCCAATCATACAAACAGGTCGCCGAAAAAGTTTCCCCGCACACCGTGATTATACGAACAATGGATCTAGGAGGAGATAAATTTTTAAGCCATCTACAGATTCCTCGAGAAATGAATCCGTTTTTGGGATGGCGTGCTATTCGTTTTTGTTTGGCCCGTTTAGATATTTTTAAAGTACAGCTCCGTGCAATATTAAGGGCAAGTGCTTTCGGTAAGATTAAGATGATGTATCCAATGATATCAGGAGTAAATGAACTTAAGGATGCAAATGCAGCGGTAGAAGAAGCGAAAAAAGAGCTGCGAAAAGAAAAAAAAGCATTTGATGAAAACTTGGAAATTGGCGCTATGATTGAGATCCCTTCAGCTGCCGTTATTTCGGATATTCTCGCAGAAGAAGTTGATTTTTTCAGCATTGGCACCAATGACCTTATACAGTATTCTTTAGCCGTAGATCGTGTAAACGAAAGAATTGCCTATCTGTATGAGCCGACACATCCGGCAGTATTGCGATTAATTGATACTGTTGTGCAAGCGTCGAAAAAAAATGACATTTGGGTTGGCATATGCGGAGAAATGGCAGGTGATCCCGCGACGGTTTTGCTCCTTTTAGGTTTAGGGCTCCAAGAATTTTCAACGAGTGCGGTGATGGTTCCAGAAATCAAGAAAGTAATCAGGTCTGTTACTTTAGAGCAGACAAAACAACTTATTCGAAAAGTACAGAAATACAGGACGGCTGAAGAGGTTCTGGAAGAAGCAACAAAGTTGCTGTATAAGGTAGCACCAGAGCTTGTGGCCATGGGGACTTGATAATGAAAGCAGTTATACTTGCAGCGGGTTTCGCTACACGGCTAAAACCATTAACCGATAATACCGCAAAACCGCTACTACCGATCGCTGAAAAGAAGATGATAGAGTATATTACGGACAGAATGCAGGATATTGCCGCGATTGATGCAATATATGTTATTACCAACGAAAAATTCCATAATGATTTTGTTGAGTGGAAAAGTGAATATTCTTCACAAAAGGATATTCGCATAATAAATGACGGCACAACCGATGATAGTAATAAAAAGGGTGCCGTGGGAGATATTAACTTTCTCTTGCAGGAAGAAAAACTTGATGATGACCTTTTAATTATAGGTGGGGATAACCTGTTTGATCTTGATCTCGGAGATTTTCTTTCGTTTGCCTGTCCCCGAGGAATCACTATTTCTGTGTACGATGTAGGAAGCATTGAGGCTGCACGAAAGTTTGGCATTGTCACAATAAATAATGAAAATATAATTGATAATTTTGAGGAAAAACCATATAATCCCGGTTCTACTTTAGCGGCAATGTGTTTGTATTTTATTCCAAAAGATAAATTGCAGTCTATTTTTACATATATTAAAGAGGGAAATAGCCCAGATCAGCCGGGGAAATATATCGCATGGTTGACGAAAAGTGAGTCAGTGTATGCGTACACCTATAGCGGGATATGGTTTGATATAGGATCTTTTGAGAGCTATCAGGAAGCGAATGCATATTGGCAAAAACGTAACAGTTAAAAGACAAACAGATAAAAAATCTATAAGAGGAGGATTAAATGAGTAAACGAAAAATGTTCACATCAGAATGTGTTTCAATGGGGCATCCTGATAAAATGTGCGATCAAATATCTGATGCAATATTAGATGCGATTCTTGCTAAAGATCCATATGCACGTGTTGCATGTGAAACGCTTATTTGCACAGGATTAATAGTTATTGCAGGAGAAATTACAACAAATGCTATTGTGGACTATAGTGATGTCGCAAGACAAACAGTAAAAGAAATTGGATACGACAGTTGTGAAAAAGGTTTTGATTATGAAACGTGCGGGGTCATGGTGAGTTTGAATAAGCAATCTCCTGATATATCGCAAGGTGTGACAGAAGGCAGCGGATTGCATGCAGAACAAGGTGCAGGAGATCAGGGAATGATGTTCGGGTATGCGTGTAATGAAACTCCGGAACTTATGCCGTTTCCTCTAATGATGAGCCGACATCTGCTTGAAAGGCTTGTGGAATTAAGAGAAAGTAAAACGTTGCCGTATCTTTGCCCAGATGCAAAGACTCAGGTAACCGTTGAGTATGAAGATGGGAAACCGGTGCATGTAAACACCGTTGTTGTTTCTACTCAGCATGCTGAGAATGTAAGTCATGAGACGTTACAAAAAGATATTCTTGAACTGGTTATTAAAGAAATTATTCCTTCCGAATATCTTGACGATAACACAATATATCATATTAATCCTACCGGTCGATTTGTTGTTGGCGGGCCTAAAGGAGATACAGGGGTAACGGGAAGAAAAATTATTGTTGATACCTATGGGGGTATGGGGCGTCACGGTGGCGGAGCATTTTCAGGTAAGGATCCATCGAAAGTTGACAGAAGCGCGTCATATGCCGGCCGATATGTAGCAAAAAATATTGTTGCCGCGGGACTCGCAGACAGATGTGAGGTACAGCTTTCATATGCAATTGGCGTAGCAAAACCAACATCAATTGAGGTTGATACGTTTGGTACAGCAAAAATTACTGAAAGTGAAATTGTTGAACTCATAGAAAAGAATTTTGACTTAACGCCTAAGGGAATTATTGATGGGTTGGATTTAAGAAGACCAATTTATACGGATACCGCTCGTTCTGGTCATTTTGGTAAAAAAGATGACAGTAAATATAAATGGGAAAAAACAGATAAAGCTGACATCCTTAAAAAGGCATTAGCAGTAAAATGTTAGTGGAGTACACAGCGAGAGCATGTATCGTTTTATAAAGAAAGGGAAATAATGGAAACGACAACGAAGTATGATATTAAAAACATTGATTTAGCAGCTGGGGGCAAGAAAAGGATTGAATGGGCTGATAGGGATATGCCTGTTTTGCGTGAAACCAGAAAAAGATTCTCAGCCGAACAACCTTTTAAAGGTTTAAAGATGAGTGCATGTCTTCATGTTACTGCTGAAACGGCTAATCTTGCCAGAACATTAACAGCAGGTGGTGCTGATTTAGCGTTATGCGCATCAAATCCTCTTTCTACACAGGATGATGTAGCAGCGTCATTAGTGAAAGATTACGGTATCTCTGTATTTGCGATTAAGGGTGAAGATAATGATGTATATTACAGTCATCTTAAAGCGGTGCTTGATCGCAGACCGAATATTACAATGGATGACGGTGCTGATCTTGTTTCTGCTCTTCATGGAGAAAAATATAAGGATCTTGTATCAGAAGTTATGGGAAGTATGGAAGAAACAACGACTGGTATTATTCGTCTTAAAGCAATGGAAAAGGATAATGCGCTAAAAATTCCTGTGATTGCGGTAAATGACGCTGACACAAAACATCTTTTTGATAATCGTTACGGAACAGGACAGTCTACACTTGACGGCATTATTCGTGCAACTGATATGCTTATTGCCGGTAAAGCTGTTGTTGTCGCTGGATACGGATGGTGCGGTAAAGGTTTTGCAATGAGGGCCCGTGGTATGGGTGCAAATGTTATTGTTACTGAAATAGATCCTATCAAATGCTTAGAAGCGGTAATGGATGGTTTTAGGGTTATGGATATGAAAGAAGCATCTAAAGAAGCTGATCTTGTTTGTACAATAACTGGTAATATGCATGTTATCCGTAAAGAGCATTTTGAACTTATGAAAAACGGTGCAATGGTAGCAAATTCCGGACATTTTAATGTTGAAATTGATCTGGAAGGGTTAGCCCAAATAGCAGTCGAAGTGAAAAAGGATGTACGTAACTTTGTTGATGAATATGTGTTAAAAAATGGTAATTCAATCTTTGTTCTTGCTGAAGGAAGATTGATCAATCTTGCGGCGGCAGAAGGGCATCCTGCATGTGTGATGGACATGAGTTTTGCAACACAGGCCCTTGCTTCAGAATATGTTGTGCAGAATAAAGGAAAACTATCACCAAAAGTGTACTATGTTCCTCGTGAAATCGATGAGTGGGTCGCTTCATTAAAGTTAAAGACCATGGGTATTACTATTGAGAAGCTTACTCCGGAACAAGTCAAATATCTCGCTTCTTGGGATATGGGAACATAGTTTATAGCGCATAGCGTGTAGCGTTTAGCGGATAGAAAACAAAAAGAAACCGGAAAGAATTTATCTTTCCGGTTTCTTTTTGTTTGTAACAAGCAGTGTATCTCCGTATTGATCGATTAGAGAAAGTGTTTTCCGTGTTTCTTTTGGCAGATCCTTAAAGTGATCAATGTCTATCAATAGGTAGCAATTCTTACGGGTGTTGAGGTGCTCTATCAGCTTGTTAGCCTCGTGCATTAAGACGATAGGGTGTTTCGTATAGAAAACGGTGCTGTATCGTTTAGGGCCATAACTGATAACGGTATCTTTCTCGTCTAATTTCTGTGCCAATTTCATGGCAAGAGGTTTTGCGCTTCTTCGCTTCTCGATAATGGGAAGAACAAGATGTTGCAGTGACAGTACAATGATGCACGTAATAGCACATACTGAGAGAAACAATACCCGCGGTTTCTTTATGATATACAATAGGGTCGCCGCTAATGATAAAATAATAGCTGAACAATTATAAAAAATCAGCTGTATATGATAATTAGGATATTTTTGTAAGAGTGATGGTAATAAAAATAAAGAGACAACAGTGCTTATGACTAACAATGCGGCAGGGATACCGAGTGCAATATGCTGCCTTTTTTGTTTGTTGCCAAATATGTCCCACCAAAAATATGCCATGATGATAGCAAGGATCGGGTATAACGGGAGGACATAGGTAGCGACTTTAGCTGAGCATAAGGAAAAGAAAACAAATACAGTCGATACCCATACAATAAGAAACTTTTTATGTGCAGTATGTTCTTTTTTTATGTATGTCATTAATGCAAATGGAAGATAGAGTGCCCAGGGAGCAAAGCCGGTTGCAATAACGAGAAAAAAGAAATACCAGGGTTCCTTATGCACATGTATTCCTCCTCCCATATAACGTCCGATAGTTTCCCGGTAGAGAAGATCTAGAGAATTGTCAAAACCAAAGCGAGCATATGCGGCATAATACCAGGGAATATTGATAAGAACAAATACAAGTAGAAATTTCCAAGAGAGTAATTTTTTTAGCTCAGACGTGTTTTTAATCAATATAAGGTAGAGAGTGGGGGGTGCGATAAAGAGAATTATCCCCACAGGACCTTTTAGGAGAAATGCACATGATGCTGCAAAGTAAGCAATATAGTAAAAGAACATTTTTCGTGTTGTTGATGAATATCCCAGCCAAAAAGTTCCAAGTGCTAAAGTAACAAAGAATGCAAAGCTCATATCTATGATGGCCAGTCGTGAAAGAATAAGGTATTGGGGGGCTGAAGCAAGAATCAATCCTGCAAGAAAACCAACAGTGCGGTTATATATGTGTCGGGCAAAAAAGTAGACAAAAAGAATGCCGAGTAGAGCACACAGCGCTGAAGGAAAACGAGCCCCGAACTCATTAATTCCCATGCTTTTATATGATAACACGATAAACCAGTAAAATAAAATGGGCTTGTTGAGGCGTACGGTATCGTTAAGATGAGGGACAATGTAGTCGTTTCTTTCGATCATTTCGCGTGCGGATTCAGCGTACCGTGATTCATCCATGTCTATCAGGTTGCTTGATCCGAGCTTATAAAAAAACAGAAAACCGGTTATTGCAACGAGAAGAACGAGAAAAAGAATATCTTTTTTATTGAGTTTCGTCATCGTTAGCAGATCTTTTGTGTTGGTGTATAAGAACAAGGTTTCTTGTGTAGACTATAAGTCCCATGCCTTGCCCGATAATGAATACCGGATCTTTTCTATGTATAGCATAAACAAGAAGCAATGTGCCGCCAATAAGGCTGAGATACCAGAAATAAATCGGTATAACGCTTTGCTTTTTTTTCTCGGAATAGATCCATTGGGTAAAGAAACGCATAAAAAAGCAAAATTGTGCAAAAAATCCAAGTATAATCCAATAGTTTATTGTCATAGTTCTCCATTTTGTGTGAGTGCAAAAATGACTTCCGCGAAATGTTATGGGTGCCTTTATAGGCTTGCCGGAGGCATTTATGTCAGGTTATTGTATCTCTTTTGCAGTATAATGCAACGAATACTTTTTCATCCATGTTACAGCCAAAAGATCAATGAAAGGTTTTATCGCTCTTTTTCTTGTATTGTATTTTGACTGGCCGCGCGTACGGGGCCGGTGATTGACCGGAATCTCTACAACTTTTTTCCCCTCAATTTTTACTAGAGTGGGAAGAAAGCGGTGCATGCCATGATAAAGCGTTATGTTTTCAAGCGCTTCCTTGCGAAAGAGCTTAAGCGAGCATCCCGTATCGTGGACATTTTCACAGCTGATTTTGTTTCGGACATAGTTAGCGATACGTGATGATATTCTTTTCGACAGAGGATCTTTTCTTTGAGTGCGCCACCCTATTACCGCGTCATTATCTTCTAAGGCATTGAGCATACGCGGGATGTCCTGTGGATCATTTTGATTGTCTCCATCAATAGTGATAATGAGTGATCCGTGCGCATTTTTAATGCCGCAATCAAATGCGGCACTTTGCCCGCAATTTTCTTTCAGGGTTATGATGCGTGCTTTAGGGTCTTTTTTTTTCAGTTCACAGATGATTTTTTGTGAGTTGTCAGTCGAGCCGTCATCAATAAAAATAAGTTCATAATCAGAATGCATTGCAGTGAGTACGTGTGTGAGGTCATGATACAAAACCGGAATGCTTTCTTCTTCATTATATATAGGGATAACAACAGAGATATCCATATTAATTTAATTTCCTCATAAACACTAATCCTAAAGAAAGAAAAAACAGGTTCGGGAGCCATGCGCCAAGCCATGTTGGTAGAAGATCTTGTTTTCCTAGGGCGAGGCTTACGATCGAGAGCCCATAATATGAGACAAATATTACCATGCATGTACCCACGCCGATTAAAAGGCCGCCCTTGACTGTTCTTAACCCGAATGCAAGGCCAATTACCATGACTATCAGACTAACAAACGGTACGGCCAGTTTATGATAGAAATCTACCTCTTCTTCTATGTATATTTTTGAATCTTTCGGGACGACTTGCAAGTGGTTGTATAATTCGAGTATATTCATAAACATCGTTTCCTTGAGACTGTTTTTCAGGTCTTCGGGCATCTCAGAAAATTCAAAGGAAATATCTTCGGGTTTCTCTTTTTCTCGGGGACCATCCAGAAGCGGTCTGTAGTGCTCAACACGTGGGCCAATAAATTGCCATCCATTATCATAAAAAAGTTCTTTTACTGTAATTTTTGTTGTTACGGTACCGTTATCGTCAAATAACCTGATCTCAAAATCTGTCATTTTATCAGTGTTAAGATCGATAGTTCCTACCCATGATCGTTTCGTCTTTACGTTGTAAAATGCAACAATTTTAGGGGCATCCTCTTCGGATGTCTTTTTGAACTTCTCAGTTTCAATACGATATATTTTGTACATTGATTGAGGTACAAACATTTCACCAATAACAAATGAAGTAAGAGATATAAACAGTGCACATATGATAAAGGGAGTTATGAGCCTCAGGTTGCTGATGCCGCATGCACGCATTCCTGTTATTTCGTTTGAGCGCTGAAGGTTTCCCAGTTCATACAATATAGCCATTAATGTAGCTATAGGCATGGTGTTGACTACCATAATAGGAAATAAATGTCCATAATAAGCAAAAAGGGTAGAAAAACTTATTTCTTTTTGGATAAATGTTTCGAGGTTTATAGAAAGATCATAAATAACGCTTAATATAAAGAATGTTACTAAGCAGTATATAAAAGGTAATAAGAAATTTTTAATAAGGTATTTATCAATTATTTTCATAAATATGTTCCGATATTAATATGCGTAAAAAAATTCATTATAGTGAGTTTATGAGGACAATGAAAGCATTATTTCTAGCGTATAGCGCATAGCGTTTAGAATTTAGCGCTTAGTTTTTGCTTTATTTTTTTACTATACGCTACGTGCTAAACGCTATATGCTAGGAGACTATGTCCGTGACACTCTGTATATGAGATAGATGCCGACAATAGACAGAATAATATTCGGTGATTGCATGATAACGGCTGGATAAAACTGAGGGAGTTCTTCTAACGCATTTGCAAGAAGAGTGAACCCATAGTGAACTAATACAAGTAAAAGTGCGATAGCCACACCAATAGACTTTTCTTTACGATGAGATTTTATTCCCAGCGGTATTCCTATTAAGGTAAAGGCAAGACATGCAAGTGCAAAGGATAACCGCTCTTGTATTCTTGTTTCAAGAAATGATATTCTTTTACGTATGATTTTTTTTTCATCTGGTGTTGCCTTCTTGAGTTTTTCTTTAAACAGCATTTTCTCTCCGACGAGCTCTTTAGTGGTTTTATCTTTCGTTGATTTTTTAAGCCGGGATATGTCTGTCATCTCAGAATTGCCAAGGGAAACGATATATGCGGAGAAATTTCCATGGATAGTGTGTCCGGATGACGAGTCCGGTTCTTCAAGAGCGCCATTATAGAGTTTCAGCGTAAGTTCGTGGGTTTCCAGATCTGTTACGAGTTCACCGCTGTTTGCTTTAATAAAATTAATGGTGTTATTTGGTTTGATTTCGTGGATAACTATGTCGGTGAACTTATTTCTCTCTTTTTCTCCGATATAAATGAGGTATGGAGGAAACTCATCGATAAATGTACCTGATTTTATTAAATTAGCGGGGTTTTTTACCCCAATCTGTGCTTTGAGCTTTTTGAGGTTAAAGTGACAGTATGGCTGCGCATAATTATTAAGGTATATACAGGCGATACTCAAGAGTATTGCGATTGATATGACAGGAAAAACGATTCTTGCCATTCTGATGCCGCTTGAACGCATTGCGGTAAGTTCGTTATCAACGGATAGTTTACCAAAGGTAATGAGAACAGATGTCAAAAGTGCCATGGCAATCGAATGTGTGAGAATTGAGGGAATAATATATAGCATGAACTTAAAAATGACGATGAGGCCGACACCACGAACAATAAATTCGACTAAACGGAGAATATTGCCGAGAAAAAGCACTAAAGTAAAAACAATGAGCGCAAAGAAAAATGAAGTAAGTATTTCTTTTGTGACATAATTATGAAGTATTCTCATTGATATATAATACCTATGTCAGTTTTAAAATCTACCATTTTTGTATTCGAGTATTGTTGTCAGGCTTCTATTATATACGATAAATGAGATTAATCCATTGTTTATTCAGCGTTTAGCGTTTAGCGGGTAGCGTATAGTTAAAAGAAAATCAAAAACTATCAGCTAATCTTTAAAAGTATATTGACATAAAGTATCTAAAAGGATAATTTAAAAAAATGAGACCATCTTTATTAATAGTATTTATACTTGGCGCAGTCCTTTTTATAAGTGCTATCATCACTCCGTTTATCCATGCAGGTATTGAACTTATCTTAGATCTGTTTCCCTCATTATATTCGCTCTCAGAATTTGATTACGATAGAGTGATGAGCCGTATTATGCTTGTTATTGCGGTGATACTCTTTGTTGTGTATAGAAAACGGCTATTTTCTCCGGATATATGGAGCCGTTGGTTTCCAAAAAATGTTCACGGGAAGCGGGATTTCTTTGTGGGAGTAGTAATCGCTGCCCTCTCACTGATTGTTCTTATTGCCCTTACCCTAGCTATCGGATTTCGAAAGATTGATATTTCCAGTTTTACTTATATTAAATGTATAAAGGTTTTTGTGCAGGCTATAATGAGCGCATTAGTGGTTTCATTAATTGAGGAAGTGTTTTTTAGGGGGTTTGTCCTGCAAACACTATTAAATGATATGAAGAAATTTTTTGCTGTATTAGTAACAAGTTTTTTCTACGCAATTGTCCATTTTACAAAGATTGAGGATCATCCCCATTTTGAGTTTATGGATATGCTCTCGGGATTCAAATCCCTTTTACTTATGGTTGAGCCGTTAAGTCATCCGGCACAGTTTGTTCCTGAATGTATCGGTCTCTTTTTTGTGGGCATTATATTAGCGTATTGCGCGCTTTGGACAAGAAGCCTGTACCTTTCAATCGGACTTCATGTAGGCTGGATATTTATCCTGAAAATAGATGGGTTATTTGTCACTGTCAATCAAGGATGGAATTATAAGTTTTATGGCACTGATAAAATGGTTGATGGGTATTTAAGCTGGATTATTCTGGGTGTCGTATTTATTGTTGTCACACTAGTGTATATGCCCCGGAAGAAAAAAGAAATCCCGTTAGATGTTTCTGATAGCACACCCGTGCACTGAATGAAAAACATTTTTGATAATAAACGCATTGTAAATGCTATGAGACTTATAAAAATAGCTCAGGACTACGGTAAATCATTTCTTGATATATTCTATCCACGCCATTGTTTATTATGTTCAGATCCACTCTCTTTCGGAGAGGAATTAATCTGCCCCACCTGTTCACGTGCAGTTATCTTTACAAAAGATCCATTCTGCAAGAAATGCGCGCGTCCCCTTGTTGTTAGTGTCGGAGGGCGTGATGGATGTTATACCTGTAAAAGTGAAAAACTACCTTTTGAACAATTGATAGCGCTCGGTATATATGAAGGAGATTTAAAGAAATGTATACACGCATTAAAGTTTGAGAAAAAAGAATATATTAGCAAGTGGTTTAGCGACGCATTGGTTTCTTTTATAGAGTCTTATTCTATAAATATTCGTAATTACGATTGTATTGTTCCCGTACCGATGCATCCATTGAGAAAAAAGGAGAGGGGTTTTAATCAGGCCGAGCTCATTGCTCGTTCACTGAGTAAGAAATTGCAGATTCCATACGCTAGAGGAGTTTTGAAAAGGGTGAAAATAGGGGAAGTGCAAAGTGGTCTCAATAAGAAAAAAAGACAGCAAAATGTAGAAGATGCATTTGTTGTCACAAGCCCGGATGTCATTAAAAATAACACTGTTTTATTGGTAGATGATATTTACACAACGGGCGCAACGGTACAGTCAGCAGCAAGATTATTAAGGGTAAACGGTGCTCGAAAAGTAAGTGTATGTGTGCTTGCACGGGGTGTGTAATACGAGTAAAATATTTTTGTTTTGTATTTTTAAATTAGTGCTTGACAAAGAGTGTAACTATGGTAAACTTTCACCAATTTTAAACTAGTGGAAAAGTGTATATAACTATCTTTTTGAAATGTTGAGAAAGGAGAAAGCTTAGATGATGAAACGAGCACTCTTGTTATGTGGTATTGCTTTATTGTTTTTGGTTGCTTTAACGACGGTAAATAAAGGCACAGCGCTTGCCGCTACAGCGCTAAACCCTTCAGTTGAACAAGAAGAACATCTGACCTATAAAGATGTGAACTATCTTGATCTTTTATGGGGTAAAGGGTATGCCATACCGTATCATTTAAAAAGATTCAATTTTTATGATCTCTTCGTAGATTGGGGCGGTTCAACAGCGACGCTCCTAAGATTCGATTTCAATAAAGATAAAAACAGACAAAAAAAAGATACAGTGCGGGACATTCAAAGATTACTTTTATATGTCTACGCCAATGTTCGGTATCAGAATTGGTTTCGTTACTATGTGAAATTTAGAAATATTTATCATGGACATGATTATTATCCGGACGATAATAAATTTGTCGGCCCTGATGTAGACCAGATGTACGGTGAATTTTTGTTTGAACCGTTCAATCTTGTCGTTGGCCGCCAGTTTCATAAAGTTGGTAGAGGGCACGTCTATAGAAATAACTTCGATGCTATTAAACTGATGTATTCTGACGATTTTATGGATATCGACATGTATATCGGTAAAGTGCTTGGTGATAATCAGGATCCGTACATTCCGAATAATCAACAGAACAAGTATCCAATCGGTATTACCGCGACATATAAAGAGTTTATGAAACACCTGTTTCAAGGCTATATCGTTGGTGTTATGGATCGCAGTGATGACCAGCTCTATTATAGAAACTCAAATTATAAGCCGGTATATTTTGGTACATACGGTATCGGAAGATTTGATATTAATAAATATAAGATCAGAAGCTTGACCTATTACTTTGAAACCGTAAAGACCATCGGTACAAGTAGTGTTTCTGACTTTTCGCCAGCTGCAAACAGATATGATAGTGAAACAATTGACACATTCTTATTAGATCTCGGTGCAATCATCAGAATTGATCATCCGTGGAAGCCTGAAATTGAAAACGAATTTGTATGGGGTTCTGGAGATGGTACGGTTCCGCTGTATGGCGATATTCAGATTCACCCTTCATCAGCGACGGTTGATCAAGTTGCGCAGGGGGCCCCTGGTTTTGTAGGAGTTCCGACATTGTATAAGAATCAAAGAGGTAATGTCTCCAGTATTCTTCGTGGTAACCCTAAGGGTTCTAAAGATCAAAACTGGAGAGGAATCGATGGATACGTCAATTATGGTGTTGCGTTAAACCCGATCGTCTCCAATATGCTGATATATAAGTTTGGGGCAAAGCTCTATCCAATTAAGAGACTTACCATTGATATTAACAGTTATGCTTATTGGAAACAGCATGCTGATGGAGCTATATCTGATTATGCGGCGATTTTACCTGGCCGTACATTTATAGGTAATGAAATTGACATCGGTTTTATGTATGATCTGACCCGGTATTCACGTGCAACATTTGTGTATGGCCATTTCTTTACGGGTAATGTGTATCCGAATAATGCTCATACAGATGAAGATTTTCTACAGCTTGTATATCAATACGTATTTTAAATTGCTGCAAAATTGCGACATATGTTCCGTAGTGGAGCATTTGTGAGAGTTAAAGATAATGTTTCAGGGCTAAAAAGTTGGTATGGTTTATGCATATAGTAGAGATGACGCTTAACCAAATACGGAAGGGGGCGATCCAATATGAAAAGTAAATTTAAAATAGCGGTAGCAGCAATAGCGGTATTAATTTCGACGATTATGATTACGTCATTTGTGATAGCACAGAACGACAGTATCAGAATTGTTGGACTTGATGGTCTTGTTGATGTCAAGAAAGCGGGATCTTCTGACTGGGTTTCTGCACAAATCGGCATGGATTTAACGACAGGAGATTCTGTTAGATCTACTATAGGTTCTTATGCAGATCTTCAGTTTAAGGACGGTGGAGTGATACGTGTTGATGAAGAATCAAATATGCTTATCGAAGATCTGTCTACCGACACAAAAGAAGTTTCCTTTATGTTTTTCATGAAAAAGCCGGTAAAATCACAGAAGACAAAGTTGAAGATGCTTAAAGGTGGCATCATGGCAAGTCTAAAGACACAGCCAACAAGCCAATCCACATTCCACGTTGAAACACCAAAAGGTATAGCTGGTGTACGCGGAACAAACTGGGAAGTGGCAGAAGGTATGTTGGTATGTATGCAAGGTACAGTATATTGGTTTCCGAAAGACCCTAATGCTTCTCAAGATTTTGTACAGAATATCGCAAATAATTTAAAAAAGTGGTTTAAGGATAAATTTGGCGGCAGTGATACTTCAACTTTCCCTGATAGCGTACCAGAAGGTTTTGTGGCTACTATTGGGTCTGATGGAACGTTTTTGGGTTTTACAACTGCCAGTGACGGTATGGTCGCTATTATGAGTGATTTTGGTCAAAAGTACAGGGGGGTTACCACACTTTCATCGAATCCTCAGAAAGCGTTGGAAGGGATAAAAGATTCTACAACACAGACTGTTTCGCAACAAGAGTCTGATGATTATTTTATTGGAGAAACAATTGCTGATAATGGTATGGGTCATACACAAGGTGGCCCTGGTAGTACTGGTAGTATAAGTAGTACTTCTGGTGTAGTTCGTGGAGATGCTACATCAGACCCTATTGATCAGGAAGAAGAAGCAAATCCGTCGCACATTCCTTGATCATATGTAACAGTATAAAAACAATAAAAAAGCCTTGCGGCATATCCGCAGGGCTTTTTTTTGCAGTACATGGTTGCTGTATTTAATTTAAAGTGAGAGAATATTTATATGAAATCTAAGGCAAAAGGGTTATTACGTTTTTTTATCAGTTTCGAGTTATTGATCAGTATTTGTATTGCGATAATCATTTCAGCTATATGTCTTTTGGGGTATCTCGACAGATTTGAACTTACAACTGTTGATATGAGATTTAAGATCAGAGGCACAATCCCATCGACAAAAGAAGTTGTTTTTGTTGATATGGCTGAAGACAGTATCCGAAATATCGGTAGATGGCCATGGTCACGAGAATGGCACGCTACAATAATTTCAGTTTTATCGCAGTATAACCCTGAAGCAATCTCATTTGATGTTCTTTTTACTGAGCCGAGCTCTAAAGAAAATGATGATGCTATGGCAGATGCAATGAAAGAGGCTGGAAGCGTCTACTTACCTTTTTTGGTTGAATATGATAAAGAAAAAGTCAAAGGGGTGCTTAATCCTATTCCACTTTTTAAAGAGTCGAGTAAAGGCACCGGATTTCTTGATGTTATACCCGATAAAGATGGTGTTGTACGTCGTGTACCGCTCGTTATAAAACATGGAGATAAGTATTATAGGCATTTTTCATTTCAGATAGTTTGTGATTATCTTAAAGTAAAAGACGAAGATATAATAATTGAGCCGGGAAAACGTATTCTCCTTAAAAATTCTGCAAGAGGCGATATTGAAATACCTATTGATGATAAGTGCCAGATGATCATTAACTGGGCCGGCAAATGGGTGGATACCTTTACCCATTATTCATATTATGAAACATTACTTGCGTATAAGCAGTCATTAGAAAATCAAAAACCGATGATTGATCTTGATACGTATAAAGGAAAGCTCTGTTTTATTGGTCTTACCGCTATCGGACTTAATGATACAAAACCGATGCCGTTTGAAACGCTGTATCCTATGGTTGGTATTCATGGAAATATCATAAATAGTATTATAGGTAAAACGTTTATGCGAGAGACATCACCTGTAGTTAACTGTATAATAATTTTTGGTATCTGTATTCTCACGGGACTAATCGTGTATCTTGTACGGCCATTTTTTGGTGGTATGTTATCAGGAGTGGTGTTATGCATGTACTTGGGTACGGTCTTTTATTTCTTTAAAGAACAGGGCTATATCGTAAATATTGTTGGCCCTGCTCTTGGTGTTTTGAATACCTATCTCATTGTTGTTATCTATAAATATATTACAGAAGAAAAACAGAAAAAATGGATCAAAAATGCGTTTTCACATTACTTATCACCGGTACTCATCGATCAGATTATTGCTAACCCTGATGCATTAGCCCTTGGCGGTGTGCGTCGTGAGCTTACGGTACTTTTTTCAGATATAAGAAGTTTTACTACATATTGTGAAAGTCATACGGCCGAAGAGGTAGTGGCAATATTAAATGAGTATCTTGACGCGATGGTAAAAGTCACCATTAAATATAACGGAACTATTGATAAGTTTGTCGGAGACGAAATTATGGCGGTATATGGTTCTCCTCTTTGGGTAGAACCAAAAATACAGGCAAAAGATGCGGTGACTACCGCAATCGAAATGATCAAGCGATTAAATGAACTGCATGAACAATGGGCTACTGAAGGGAGAAAACCCCTCTCTATTGGTGTCGGTGTTAATACCGGCGAAATGATTACCGGGAACATGGGGTCAACCGAGATCTTTGACTATACGGTTATTGGAGATAATGTAAATGTCGGTGCGCGAGTAGAAGCGCTTACACGTAATTATGATACCGATATTATTATTACCGAATCAACATACGATCTGGTTAAAGATGAAAACTTTGCATTAAGAGAATTAGATTCAATCGTGGTAAAAGGAAAAACAAAACCGGTTAAGATCTTCTCTGTTGATGGATATAAAGATGATACAAAAAACAAGTGATCAAGTTTTATAAAAAACTGATCACTTGTTTTAGGGGTTAACTGATTTCTTTATTTAGTATGAATGCATGTTAAGGAAATAATTAAACGGATTATCGTTTTCTTCTCGATATGTTTCCGTAATATTATCCAGTTTTTTCAAAAGATCATACAGCTCATCATCATCTGCATGCTGCATTGAAACATCGAAATCATTAAAGAGCGCGTCATCAATAATTTCATTTTCAATTATTTTTTCCTCGAATATTTCACCCTCTTTTACTTTATTAGTTTTTCTTTTCATGTATGCCTCCTTTTTTCTGATCTATTAGAGCAAGGTTTGTGCCAACTCTTAAAATGACAAATAGGTGCCGGTTGTAAGACGTTGCTAGGCAATGGTATAGATGCTGTAAAAATATTACATCAAGCACATATGCTGGGTGTTTAGCCATATAAAGTACGTACAAAAATGTTTGCGAACATTTCTGTTTACATTATTGAACAGCTCATTTATAGTGAAAAAGGAACGACGGACGTATGGTGTGGGCAGTATTATGGAGTAGATAGTTATCGGATAATAATTGCATTTGGTGGGGACATGTTTGATAGCACAATACTGGGTGGAACAGTATACGACGGGACACTTGATTCCGGTCGTATATGTGATGTTGGGATAAAAGACGGCAAGATAAGCGTTATTGGTGACCTTAAAGATAATCCAACAAAACAAGCAGTGAATGCCAATGGATATATTGTTACTCCAGGATTTATTGATATTCATTCACATTCTGATTTTTCCGTTCTCGTTGATCAAAATGCCAAGAGCAAGATTACTCAAGGTGTCACAACAGAAGTTATCGGTAATTGCGGTATGTCTGCAGCGCCGCTCATAGATGAATGCAAAAGCCATATTGAAGATTTATATCAAGAGTATGGTATTGATTTTAATTGGTCCAGTCTCAATGAGTATCGCGCGCGATGCGAAGAAAAAGGTATTATTCATAATCTTGTTCCTTTGATCGGCCAGGGCAATATACGGGCTTCAGTTATTGGGTATAGTGATAGGTCTCCTACCAGTGAAGAAATATTACGAATGAAGACACTTCTTAAAAACGGTATGGATGAGGGTGGATTTGGTCTTTCTACAGGACTTATTTATCCTCCGGGGATGTATGCATCATCAAAAGAGCTTACCCAGCTTGCAAGCGTGCTTTCTCAATATGATGGCATCTACACCAGTCATATGCGAAGTGAGGGAGATAATCTCATAGAAGCAATAAAAGAGGCAATACAGGTTGGTGAAAAAAATGGCTTGCGTGTTCAAATATCTCATTTAAAAACAAATGGTGTTCAAAACTGGCATAAGTTGGAGGAAGCATTTACTGTTATTGAAGATGCTCGCAAACGGGGTGTGGATGTATCTGCTGACCGGTATCCTTATACTGCTTCATGCACTGACCTTGATACAATATTGCCAAAACGGTTTTATGCTGGTGGAAAAGATGCAGAACTCAAGCGTCTCAGAGATAAAAAAGAGAGTGCCTTATTGGAAAATGAATTATCCTCTGCCGGTAACGAGTATTGGAAGAAGGTTATGGTGTCATATGTTGGCTCACAGAAAAACAAGTGTTACCAAGGATTGTTTTTGAGTGATATTGCAATAAAGAGAAATACGAGTCCGGTAACGGCACTTGTAGATTTGCTTGTTGAAGAAGAATTAAAAGCCAGTGGTATTTTCTTTTCGATGAGTGAGAATAATCTGCCGATAATTTTGAAGAAGCCCTATGTTATGATTGCTTCAGACGCATCATCGAGAAAAACAAGCGGAGTGTTATCAAAGGGGTCTCCTCATCCGAGAGCGTACGGAACGTTTCCTAAAATATTTCATGAATATGTTGGTAATAATACACTGTCTTTTGAGGAAGCCGTTCATAAAATGACTCTTATGCCTGCTGCGAAAATGGGCCTGACCGGCAGAGGTGAAATTAAAGAAGGCGCGCATGCTGATATTGTTATTATCGATCCTGCTTCTATAAAAGATAATGCGACCTATGAAAATCCGCACCAGTATTCTGAGGGTATTACCATGGTAATTGTTAGCGGAGATATTGTTTTTGATAACGGACATTTTACAGGAAAACTTCCCGGTAAAGTGCTTTCAAAAAATAAGCAATAAAGAAACTAAAAGGATATATGGCAGATTTTGTGACCCCTAAATGTAAAAAAATTCTACTCACTTGTGTTTGTTTTCTTTTTCTTACAGGATGTGGCGCCAGAAGAACAGATTATGGAACGATTAAGCTGGCGATACCTGAAAACCCCACGACATTAGATCCGGCACTTATTGTTGATGTTCTTGGTGGAGGTATTTCCGCAAAGATTTTTAACGGTTTGGTGCGGGCAGATAAAGATTTACATGTTGTGGGCGATATAGCCAGCTCGTGGGATATTAGTTCCGATGGAAAACGGTATACATTCACGTTAAGAGATGATGTGTTTTTCCATAATGGGAGGCGACTAACCCCGTTAGATGTTAAGTATTCATTTGAAAGAGTACTTAACCCTGAGACAGGGAGCGCCCGGAAATGGATATTTAATAATATTGTGGGTGTAGATGCATTTACTAAGGGTGAAAAAGATTCGGTAACGGGGATCAAAGTTGTAAATAAAAATACTCTTCAGATTGAGTTGAGTGATTCATTTGGCCCTTTTTTATGGCTTCTTACCATGCCGAATGCCTATATAGTGCCGAAAGAAGAGGTACACCGGTTAGGGGAAGAATTTTCCCGCCGTCCGATAGGAACGGGCCCTTTTATGCTAAAAGAATGGAAGCAGGATTATGAAATTGTGCTTGAAGCACATACGCGTTATTTTGATAATAAACCAAAGATGAAAGGAATAGAATATAGAATCATTCCTGATGAGTTCTCTTCACTTGCAGAATTTGAAAATGGTAATTTGGATATTGTTTCTATTCCGCGAGCGGAGTATAAGACCATTTTAAATGATCAGTCAAAGAAAGAAAATATTTTCTCATGTGCTGGATTAAATACATATTATTTGGGGTTTAATTGTTCACGGCATCCATTCAATAATAAAATTGTAAGACAAGCGGTGAATTACGCTATTGATAGAGAAAAAATAGCGCGTAATCTTCTTGATGACAGGGTCAATTGTGCACGATCAGTCTTGCCGCCCCAGTTAGATGGTGGAGAGTATCCGCAGTGCGGATATCCATATGATCCCCAAAAGGCTAGAGATCTATTACGAGAAGCTGGTATTTCCGGTGAGCTTACGATAACATTATATCAAAACAGAACAAAAGAAGCGGCTCATATTACTGAGGTCGTGCAACATTACTTAAAAGCGGTAGGTATTAATGCTGTCATTATAGAACGAGAATGGAGTTCATTCAAAGAAACGGTCATTAATGGTGAGCCTGACATGTTTTTATTGTCGTGGTGGGCAGATTATCCTGATGCAGAAAATTTTTTCTTCCCAAATTTTCATTCATTGAATCATGGTGCGGGTGGAAACAAAACACGTTTTGATGATGCTCGTATTGATGCGCTTATTAGGGAAGCGCAAAAAACGATAGATGCCGAGAAAAGAAAAGAGCTGTACGTCCAGCTCAATAAAGAAATATTTGAAGAAGCGCCCTGGGTATTTTTGTGGCATAAGGGGGAATATGTTCTTACGCAACCGTGGGTCAAAGGATATACTCTTTACCCGATATATAACTCCGATAAGGGGACAGATATCTGGATAGATGTAAAAAAGATATCAGCAAAAAAAAGCTATATTAAGTAGGAAGTGGACTATGGAATATATCGTTAAAAGAATAGGTGTTGCACTTTTTTCCATTGTGGGAATACTTGTTATCACCTTTATTTTAATGAAGAGCGTTCCGGGTGATCCCGTCTATGGGATGATTGGACAGCATGCCGGGCCGGAAGTAATCGAACAGTACAGAAAAAAATTAGGTGTGGACGAAAATTATCTTACACAGTTTTTTCAGTATGTTGGTCTTGTAGCAAAAGGTGATCTTGGAAAGTCATATTATACGCAGTATCCTGTTTCGAGGTCTATTATGGAAAAGCTTCCAAATACCTTAAAACTTGCTTCAGCAGCAATGGCTTTTGCTGTGCTTTTGGGTGTATGTATAGGAATTATCGCAGCGTATTTTAAAAACAGCGCTATTGATCGCGCGATAACGCTTTTTTCTTCAGTTGGTATCTCAATACCGATTTTCTGGTTTGGATTAATACTTATTTTTATTTTTGCGTATACGTTTAAAATATTGCCGCCTTCCGGTATGGGGCATGGTCAATTGATCTATATTATTCTTCCGGCGGTAACTCTGGGAAGTAGATCGTTAGCCTTTATAGCTCGTGTGACACGCTCAAGCATGATAGAGGTGTTACATGAAAACTATATTACCAGTGCGCGGGCAAAAGGAATATCAGAAATCAGAGTGGTTCTACGTCATGGTCTGCGTAACGCAATTATTCCTGTTATAACACTCATTGGGATAGATTTCGCGAGTTATTTGAATGGATCGGTACTTACAGAAACAATATTTGGCTGGGACGGGCTTGGCCGTTTTGCGATGAGCGCTATTTTTAAAAGAGATTATCCCGTGATATTAGGTACCGTGCTTTTCGGTGCGGTTATTTTTGTTAGTATGAATTTTATTATAGATATCCTCTATAAAGTATGTAACCCGAAAATAAAGTTAAAATAACATGAGTTTATTTATTACATCACAAATAGTTCCTGCTATAAAAAATAATAAGGTGGCACTTATTTCTTTTTGGTGTATGGTCGGATTTATTGTTGTAGCTATTTTTGCTCCCTTCATTGTTCCGTATGATCCCAATGCAATAAATTTAGATTGTGTGAAATTGGCACCCAGTATGAAACATTGGTGTGGAACAGATATGCTGGGAAGAGACATATTGAGCCGTATTATTCTGGGTAGTCGCATATCACTTTTGGTTGGGTTTTCAGCGACGGTGATATCTCTGACCATCGGCTTTTCCCTCGGTCTTATCGGCGGCTTTTATGGAGGAAAGATAGATCGCATAATAATAGGGTTAACAGATATTACGCTGGCTTTTCCCGGGTTACTCTTAGCGATAGGTATTACTGCCGTTTTTAATGGAGGAATCTTTACCATATGCATGGCGCTGTCACTTGTGGGATGGGCAAGTTTCGCACGTATTGTGAGGGGTGAAGTGATCTCAATGAAAGAAAAAGAGTATGTTGAGGCGGGCTATGCTGTTGGGTGTTCGCATTTGCGAGTGATTATTACTCATGTTATTCCAAATATTGTGTCCGTCGTGATAGTTGTTGCGATGATGAAAATGGGTACGTTTATTTTAAGTGAGGCATCCTTGAGTTTTCTCGGTCTCGGGGTTCCGCCGCCAACACCTTCTTGGGGTGCTATGATCAATGATGGAATTGAGTATATGAGAAACTGTCCGTGGATGACGGTGTTTCCCGGTCTTGCATTGCTTGTAGCAGTGCTGTCATTTAATCTTATTGGCGATATGCTGCGGGATTTCTTTGACCCGAAACAATCGTCAAACAGAAAACTTCAGGTAGCGGGGAATGAATAAAAAAGGGGACTGTCCCCTTTTTTATAATAGCGTACAGCGTTTAGCGGATAGCGTATAGTAAATTGTTTCTGGGTATCGAACTATTTTATAATAATTTCATTTCTCGAACCACGATTCACGAATTTAGTATATTTTCTCTTCCTCACCTATGGGTCGTGTTTTCCAGCGTTTGTGGACCCAGAGCCATTGTTCCGGGTTCTTTCGAATAATATCCTCAACACATGCAGTGAATTTCTGTGTATTTATCCGAATGTCTTCTGTTGAATTACCGGTTCGTGTAAGTGGTATTTCAGGGAGGAACTTAATGACATGGGTATTGGTTTTTCTGTCAGTATAAACAAAGACAGGGACAATGGGTGCATCTGTTCTTAAGGCAAGCAAAGTTGCTCCGAAGGTGGTAGCGGCTTTTTTGCCAAAGAAATCAACAAATACCCCTTCTTCTCTGCACACATTTTGATCAATAAGAATGCCAATACTTTCATTTCTTTGTAATGCTTTAATGATAGGTTTTATTGATTGTTTTTTTGGGACCATGACCGTGCCGAGTAGTTCACGGGCGTGATTGATAAATTTGTCAATATAGGGGTTGTCGCTTGGCCGGATAATGGCATTTAACGGAACAAATGGTTGTGGTAATAGATAGTTGCCATAAAAAAGGAACTCCCATACACCAAAATGAGCTGCTATACACAGTACACCCTTCTTTTTCTTTGCCCCGTCAAGTATGTTTTTTTCACCTTCAAGGCGCATTATATTTGCGATATTTTCACTGCTGATTATTTTTGGCGCATACATAACTTCTATTCCAGTGCGGAACATGTTCCTGAATGAATTTTTTGCAATTTCGTGTGCCTTTTTCACTTCCATACCGGGGAAAGCAATGCCTATGTTAGTGAGAGCGACATTTCTGTGGTGTGAGTCAATGCTGTAGGCAAGATCTCCCAGTAAGTCAGCTATTTTGAGCATAACAGTACGGGGAAATAATACTATTAATTTAACAATTGCCAATACAATAAGATAAGTTATAAAATTTATAAAATTTTTCATATAATTAATTTAATGTTGTACTAATATATATAACAAAACTTATGGCGAAAGACAACTGTTTGTATGCTATTATATGGTAAGTTATGGAAAATCAATATCTTATAATTGATTATATTGTATATGTTTTGTGTCGGACTGCAGTAAGCGTGCTTAATTGTATTCCGCGAGGATGTATTAACAAGGTAAGCGTTGTTATCGGCACTATCCTCTACTATGTTGATTTGCCGCATAAAAGAACAATGCATAATAATTTGCTGAGAGCTTTTGGAGATTCAAAAACAGAGGCTGAGCGTAAAGAGATTGCGCATGCGGTGTTTTGCAACCTTATAAAAAATACGCTCAATTATTTGCGAATAAAGAAATATGACTTACATGAGTTAAAGGGCATGGTTACCGAGAATAACAGACACTATGTTGAGGAGTCTCTCGCGCGGAAAAAAGGACTTATTCTTGTTGCGGCACATTTTGGTAACTGGGAAATGATGGGTGTTCTCGGTTCGCTTGTTTTAAAAGACTATACGGTGGTTACCGTTGGAAGAAGGCAGAACAATAAATATCTCGATGCCTTTGTTACGTCTCTTCGCGAATATACACACAACAAAATAGTGCCTAAAAGCGATGCAGTCTTCTCAGTTATGCGTACATTGAAACATAATGGCATAGTGTGTTTGTATGCTGACCAGTCGGGAGGAAATGACAGTATTCCGGTAGAGTTTTTTGGGAAGATGGTGCAAACAGTATCATCTCCCGCAGAAATTGCTTATAAAACCGGGGCATCAATTGTTCCTATATTTTTAGTGGCCAGTGGAGATACATACTCCCTTACGTATGAAAAGCCGATTGTCCCTGAGTTATCAAAAGATCGTATCGGTGAAGTGAAAAGAGTGACAGCATCGTATGCACGTGCTATAGAGCAGTATGTGAGGTCATATCCCCGTGAATGGTTTTGGGTTCATAAAAGGTGGAAATCAAAAAAAGCAAAGAAAAAAATAGCTGACAGTTATAAGATACTGATCCATATGCCAAATTGGATCGGGGACATGGTAATGTCGCTACCTGCGATTCATGCTGTGCGAAAACTTTTTCCAAATGCAAAGATCACGGCCTGTTGTTATCCTCATATTGCACCACTACTAACGACAAACTCGGACATAGATTCTGTCTATGTGCTGCCACCAAGAAAAAAAGGATTTACCGGATTAACTGATATGTTTAAAACAGGCGAAGCGATAAGAAGGGGACGATATGATCTTGGCCTGCTGTTTCCAAATTCTGTGAGGTCAGCAGTTTTATTTTTTCTCGGCAGAGTAAGCTATCGTGTTGGATACGCCAAGGATGGAAGAGGTTTTTTGCTTTCGCAGTGTGTGAAAAGAGATAAAGATACATTGCGGCTGCATCACAGTGCGTATTACTACAGGATTGCAAAAGAAATTGGAAATGTACCTGATTTGCTTCCGCCGAGCATTACTATCGATAGTGAAAGTAAACAATGGGCGAAAGATGAAGTTTTATCTAAACGTAGCCGAAAAGGCCCCTTGATCGGGGTTAACCCCGGGGCTGCATTTGGGCCGGCAAAGAGATGGCCTCTTCGGAAATTCAGGGAATTGATTATAGAATTAATTAAAAATACTGATGCTGATATAGTGCTTTTTGGTAGTCCAAAAGAAGCTGATCGCACAAAAGAGATAACCAGTAATTTGCCCTATACTATTATTAACATGGCAGGAAAAACCAATCTCCTGCAGTTAGCGGCAGGCATGCAGGTATGTGACACAGTGGTTTCAAATGATTCCGGACCAATGCACATTGCCTCAGCAGTTGGGGTGAGTGTTGTTGCTCTTTTTGGCTCAACTGATCCGAATATCACCGCACCTTTAGGCTCGTGTGAGCTTATATATAAAGATATCGAGTGTTCGCCCTGTTTAAAAAGAACATGTTTAAAAAATTATGAGTGTATGGAATCTATAACCGTTGAGGATGTATATCGAAGTGTAGAAAAATTATTATTAAAAAAGGGGACTGTCCCCTTTTTTAATAGCGTTTAGCGTAGAGCGCATAGCGTATAGTTAAAATTAAAATAAAATCTATCCGCTAAACGCTACCCGCTATTTAAGTTTTATAAATTGGGGGATGATATGATTGTCGGTATCGGTATAGATATTATTGAAAATGAGAGAATACAAAATGTTATTGAACGGCATGGAGAACAATTCTATAAAAGAATTTTTACAGAACATGAAATAGAGTATTGTAAAAACCAAAAAAAGAATGCATTGCTTCATTTTGCCGGACGATTTACCGCAAAGGAAGCGGCGCTTAAAGCTCTTGGAACAGGGCTGACTGACGGCATTTGCTGGACAGATATTGAGATTGAAAACCACCTATCTGGAAAACCGGTCCTTTCTTTTTCGGGTAAAGCCAAAGAGGTATATGACAAGCTTGGCGGGCATACCGTTTTTGTTTCGATCTCCCACTCTAAGGGATATTCTACCAGTCAGGTAATCATAGAAAAATAGAGAACTGTTATCATGGATCTATCAATAATCATAATAAATTGGAATACTGCCTATCTTTTAATGGAGTGTCTGGATTCAGTCTATAAAAGTATTGGTGATTTTCAGTATGAAGTTATTGTCGTTGACAACGGATCGTGTGACGGCAGTGTCGAAGCCATTGGGTATAATTTCCCCCAAACGAGGATCATACAAAACCAGAGCAATGTCGGTTTCGCAAAAGCAAATAACATGGCGCTTAAAACGGTTACAGGAAGATATGCGCTTCTTTTAAATTCCGATACATGCGTTTACCCGGATACAGTTAAACGATTTGTTGAGTACATGGATAACGAGAACGATGTCGCAGCGTGTTGCGGACAGTTGTATGATAGGGACGGGACAAAGCAAAATTCATATAGTGTTTTTCCATCGCTTATAACGGAGTTATTAAATAAAAGCCTTTTGAAATTATTGATGCCGTGGTGGTACCCTTCAAAATGGAAAGTATACAACGTGCCGGCTGACATTGATGCTGTTATCGGAGCGTGCATGATGGTTCGCATGGCAGATATAAACGAAATTGGTATGTTTGATGAAGACTATTTCTTTTTCTTTGAGGAAACTGATTGGTGTAAACGCGCACATGATCATTTGAAAAAAATAGTATTCATTCCGCACGCGAGGATAATGCATGCGCAAGGCCAAAGCGTTTCTAAGGATTATGTCTCTTCATCTATTGAGTATTATCGTTCGCGCTACATATACTTCAGAAAGCACAAGAATCGTCTGGAGAGTTTTTTGTTGCGTGTTGGACTTGGAGTTAAATTATGCATTGATATGATAATCAATATGCTTGGTTTTGTTGTCACCCTCTCATGTACTAGAAGGTACCGTCAAAAACTTTTTATTTTATTTAATATTATGCTCTGGCATCTCAAATTATGTCCTAAACGGTATGGGCTTAGCTTTATATATCCATGCAGAGGACAGATATCTTTTAAAGACGGAAAATTGAATGTATCAGTATGTGTCATAACCTTTAACGAAGAAAAGAATATCAGAGAATGTCTTGAAAGCGTGAAGTGGTTCGGCCAGATCATTGTTTTGGATTCTCAGAGTACGGACAAAACGGTTGAAATTGCCCGCGAATATACCGATAAGGTTTACCAAGTGCCGTGGGAAGGATTTTCGAAGAACAAGAATATGTGTATTGAAAAAGCGACCAAAGAATGGGTGTTTGTTATTGATGCAGACGAGCGGGTGACGTCGGAACTCGCAAATGAATGTACATTACTTTATGGAGATAATAACGGATATTCAGTAGCGCGCAAAAATTTCTTTTTGTGCAGATGGATTAAGTCTTGCGGCTGGTATCCGGATTATTCTGTGCGCTTGTTTAAAAACGGTAAGGGAAAATTTAAAGAAAGAATGGTTCATGAAGCCGTGCACATAGAAGGGAAAAAGGGGAAATTACATAATCCTCTTTTGCATTTTACGTATACGAGCATAAGACAATTTATTGGACGATTAAATAGGTATTCGACTCTTGCTGCCAAAGAGATGCAGCGTGATCCCGAAAGAGATTATTCAAAGAAAAAAGCACTGCTTTTTGCCGAGCTTTTAATTCGGCCGCAATTTACCTTTTTTAAAATGTATATTATCAAGTACGGTTTTTTAGATGGACTCTATGGTTTTGTAATATCGTCTATGTATGCATATTATGTATTTTTGAAATATGCAAAGTTATATGAACGTACAAAAAAATAAAATCGGTTATGAGTATAAATACGTCTGTAAAAAAGATATTAGTGATAAAATTAAAACATATCGGGGATGTTCTTCTTACTGTTCCTGCGATTAAGGGATTGCATGAATTGTATCCTGATGCTGAGATAACAGCATTTGTTAATGCCGGAACTGAAGAGATGCTTGTTGGGCTCCCTTATATAAAAGATGTGATACTCTATGATAGAGCAATAAAACGCAGGGGGTTTGTGCCCAGGGTATGTGCGGAATATGGGATTATTAAGAAGATTCGCAAGAATAAGTTTGATCTTGTTGTAGAATTTTCAGGGGGTGACAGGGGAGCATTGTGCGCGTTTCTATCCGGTGCTTCCGTGCGATGCGGTTATATGAAGAATTCTCAAGGAATGGTTTTGCGTGACAAATATTTCACCTATGCTGTACCTCCGGATCATTCTCTACATACAGTTGATTATCATATGCAGCTGGTACACATTCTTGGTCAAACTGCAGGTGACACAGATTTAGAGATTGCGGTAGGAGATAAAGATCGGTGTTGCGCCAATGATATCTTAACATCTTCAGGTATTGATAAAGACAGTAAATATGTAGTAATGCACCCGACGAGCAGATGGTTGTTTAAATGCTGGAAAAGTGATCGCTTTGCTGAAGTTGCTGATTATATCTATACTCGTTATGGGGTCAGTGTCGTTGTAACAAGTGCGCCAATTGAGAAGGAGATCACGATAGCACATGACGTTACTCATCAAATGAAAACTAAACCTGTCGATCTTTCAGGGAAACTTTCGCTTAAACAGCTTGCGGCTGTTATTCAGGGTGCGGAATTGTTTCTTGGAATAGATAGTGCGCCTATGCATATTGCTCAAGCGGTGAGTACTCCTGTTCTGGTTCTTTTTGGACCGTCTGGTGTGCATAATTGGGGGCCGCGCAACCCGTCTGACACTGTTATCTACCGACGGTGGGAATGTGTTCCCTGCGGAAAAGACGGCTGTAATAGCACAAAAAAAAGCCGCTGTTTAGATGATATAAGCGTTGATGAAGTGAAGAAAGCTATAGATAAATATTTTATTGGGTGAACTAAATAATATGGCTAAAAAATTCAAAAAACATACTTACTGGCTGTTAAGAAATGTATTTCGCATAGTAAAGCATTTTGAGGGAACGAACAGTGGTGTTTTAAATAAGGATACGGTTAAGAGGATATTACTTGTTAGTACTACCGCACTCGGCGATACACTTTTTTCAACACCGGCGATTAGGGCTGTAAGAAAGAATTATCCTGCCTCGCATATAGCCGTTATGGTTCATAAGCGTACCCAAGAGATTCTGAAGGACAATCCCTACTGTGACGAGTTAATAATATATAAAGGTAAATATAAGGGGCTCTACTTCTTGTTAAAAACACTGCGCAGGCGGAAATTTGATTTAGCGATCATTCTCCACGCCAATGACCCTGATATTGTACCGCTCATATATATAAGCGGGATACCTTGTCGCGTGGGATGGGCTGAAAGTAAATTTGCATTTTTGCTAACACATACATACACGAGACCGAAAAGTACTATGCATCTAATTCCGTACAGGCTCGCGATAGCCGGAAGTGTTGGGGTGTGTGATGATGGTTGTTCTATGGATATGTTTTTGAGTGATGAAGATAAAAAAGATATTCAAAGGTATCTGGAAAAGAATAATATCACAGAAAAAAAATATATTGGTGTTCATCCTTTTGCAAGTCACCAGTCAAAACAATATGATCGTTTTCCTGAGTTATTAAATAAGGCATTGCGGGTGCTCGATAAAGCAATTTTTTTTGTGATCTGCGGTAAAAAACACGCTTCTCTATTAGAGCAATATGAAAAACAGATTAATGAAGTGGGGCGTAGAGTGTTTCTTATAAAAGGTGAGTTCTCGATAAAACAAACGGCATCTTTGATAGAAAGGTGCGGATGTTTTATCTCAACAGATAGCGGTCCATTGCATATAGCTCTTGCATTACGGGTGCCGGTGGTTGTATTATCAGGACAAAGTGATCCTCAAAGAACAGGTCCCATTGGTAATAATGAATATGTTTTGATACATAAAGATATCTCATGTTCACCGTGTGATAACAGGGAATGTCTTGATAATAAATGCATGAAGGAAATCGAACCGGAAGAGATCATTGAAGCGGTTAAGAAGCTAGCGTATAGCGGGTAGTTAAAATAGCAAACAACGGAAATCCCCTACGGGGACTATACCCAGAGAAATTTATTTATAAATTTCATGGGTGCGAATTACGAACAACGAGTCACGTAAATATGTCTTACACAATATTACATACAGAAGCCTCCACAGGCTGGGGTGGGCAGGAAAAAAGGATACTTGCTGAAATAGTGTCTTTGCGTGAAAAAGGACATACATTTTATCTTGCATGTCAACCGCACAGCAAAATATTGAAAGCCGCAAGGGATAAGGATATAAAATGTATCCCGCTTAAGATGTCATCATCCATTTCTCTGTCGGCGATATATCGTTTAAGAAAAATTATTAGGGATAACAACGTCGATATTGTTAATACCCATAGCTCGATAGATAGTTGGTTGATAGGTTTTGTAAAGTTTTGTACGTCTATTCCCTTGGTTATGCGTACAAGGCATTTATCAACACCGGTAACAAATAAATTTGTATATACGCATATGACTGATTTTATTGTTACAACCGCGCAGTCAATTAAGGAAAGTCTTTGTTTATTGGGCGTTAGCCCTGAAAATGTATGTTCCGTACCGACGGGGGTAGATGAACATCTTTTTAATCCTGATAATTATGACAAAACCGTTGCGAGAAAAAAACTCAATCTTAATGATGGTGATATGGTAATCGGGAATGTCAGTATTTTGAGAAGCTGGAAAGGTCATGTGGATTTTATTTCCGTTGCTGAAAGAGTGCTTCGGGTATTTCCCAGGGCAAAATTCTTAATAGTAGGAGATGGTCCGCAGAGAGAAAGTATTGCCGCGATCATAAAAGAAAAGGGGTTAGATGGTCGTGTTATAATGCTTGGGTATCGTGAAGATATTCCAGAGATACTATCCGCATTAGATATCTTTCTTTTTACCTCATATGCAAACGAGGGTGTGCCGCAAGCAGTATTACAGGCTTTAGCCATGAAAAAGGCAGTTGTCGCCGGGGATATTGGCGGTGTATGTGAAACTGTTATAAATGAGAAGACGGGTTTAATTTGCCAACCGAGGGATATTGAATGTATGACCAATTATCTAATAAAATACATACATGATGGCGATTTAAGGCAAAATTGTGGAGTTGAGGGAAATAAACGAGTTCGCGAAATGTTCACGTTGACTCATACAATTGATGTAATCGGCCAGATATATGAGCGTTGCCTGAAAAAAGCAGGGAGTGAGCAATAAGTAAAAAATCGTATAAAATACTGGACAAATAAAAAATATATCGTAAAATATCTACAATAAATAAGGAGGTACTATGAAGAAAATTTGTGCGATAAGTTTACTGTTACTTTTCTTAATGGGTACTGTTGCCGTACAGGCTGAAGAGAAAAAACAACCTGAAATAGGCGATATTATCATGATACCGCTAGAGGTTGCCGGGTACGCGATTGCAATGCCTCTAAAATTACTTATTTTTGGTGCATGCGAGCTTAATAATGCGATTTATCCTCATCAAAAGGTATCGTATTACAACGCAACTGGCGAAAAGAATCCTTTAGAGCCATTCGTAAAGGAATAATACGCTGATATAAATGAATAATAGGGGGCAGTCCTGAGTTTTTCTAAAAAATAGGGACTGTCCCCTTTTTTTATTGAGCTATTAACTATGAAAATTGCATTAATAAGAGAAAAAGTAAGTCCATTTGGAGGCGCCGAGAAAAATGTATGGTGTCTAGCAAAAGGACTTTGCGATAAAGGCCATGACGTACATATTTATGCTCATTCTTGGGATAATGAGCTCAGTGGTGTCATGTATCATCGGGTACAATTCTTAAAAACGTTTTCTTTTATAAAACCCCTTTTATTTTCTACTGCCTGTCGGAACATGCTTGCGAGTGAAGTGTATGATGTTGTGCAGAGTTTTGACAGGACACTGTGTCAGGATGTGTATCGTGCGGGTGATGGGTGTCATAGGCAGTGGCTTAGGCAATTATCGAAAGAAAGAGGACTCACCGCGCATTTTCTGAAAATAGTAGATCCGAAACACATGCTTCTTTTACATATAGAAAAGAAACTATATCAAGATCCAAAGCTCAAGAAGATTATTGCAAATTCGATGATGGTTAAAAATGAAATAGTCCATCATTATGGTGTTAGCGAAGAGCTGATCAAGGTGATTTATAACGGTGTAGAAGAATGCCCCGGACCTCTCACTAGCCAGGAGAAATCTGTTCTCAGAAAAGAGATGCATTTGGCAGATAATGACTATGTCATACTGTTTGCCGGATCAAATTATGAACGAAAAGGGTTGAGATACCTTATTGAATCGGTGGTTGATATTAAAGCGGCAAAAGTACTCGTTGTCGGAAAAGGCAATGAGAAGATGTATCGTGCATTTGCCAAGAAGTGTAATGTTTCGGATAGAATACTTTTCTGTGGTGTGCAGCAGGATATTAAGAAATTTTATAGGGTATCGGATATATTTGTCTTACCCACGTTATATGATCCTTTTAGCAATGTTACTCTAGAAGCGATGAGTTATGGATTGCCTGTTATTACCTCGCCCCACAACGGTGCGGGAGAAATAATCGCAAATGGTGTTCAAGGGTATGTCGAAGACCCTGCTCATATGACAAAAAGAATAATGGCTCTTGAAGATAAAAATCTGCAGCGCACTATGGGTGAGAATGCGCTTGATAAAGCAAAACAATATTCATTTAAAAAAGTACTGGATGAAACAGAGGAAGTATACAAGGAAATAGTAAATATATAACCTAAGATGCTGTGTTTTACGAGGAAACTGTCCGCCGAGTGATGGGTTTTGGCTTGTATATAAAGATATATTGGGTTAGTATAATACTCATATTAAAGAGGAATTAAGGAGGTGCTTGTGAGGAGTTTTGTTATAGGGGTTTTTATGCTATGTCTCATACTACGGGCGGTTCCTGTTAGAGCTGAAAGTGAACAAGGGTTTAGTCCTTCAGGAGCGTTACGTTCCACATTTGAAATTATTGAAGAAGTGGCTACTTATCCGTTGAAATTAGCGCTTGCAGGCGCGATAGGGGTGTATAACGTTTTTAATAAGGATAATAAGGCTTGTTATTACGAAATAACGAATGATCCATATCCTACAGCGCTTGAAGCGGGAAAAAAGGAATAATATTATTTGAACTCAAAAAAAACCGCCCGGATTTATCCGGGCGGTTTTTTTATATAGCGGCACTACACTACTGAGTGCATTCAGGTCCCACTTCTTTTCCGCAGTTAGGACAATAATAGTTTGATCCTTTAGGGAAACCAATTACCTCAAAATCCTGGCCACAATGTGAACATGAAAGATGTATTTTTTTTTGCAGCGAAGGCGTGTATCCGTTTGTGCTTGATGAGTTTCGTGGTGTAGAAGAGGGAATATTTGTATCTGGCTTCTGTTTAAATTGTGTACCTATACCTTTAAGGAGGTCGCTGACAGAATTAAGAATTTCGCCTGTACCTTGCAGTGCTCCTTCACCGACTTTCTGCGCGCTTTTGCCGATTTCAGCCCCAAAATCATCGGTTGATTTTCCTATGTTCTCTCCAACACCTTCTTTAGCATCGTCAATGTGATTATCCTGCTGGTATGCATGTACGGTATATACGCAAAATGAAAGCAAGGATATGCAGCAAAAACAGGTAATAATGAAAGACCTCATATACTTCTCCTTTTTTATAAGCTGTAAGCTTTAAGCTATAAGACAATGTAACGAATCTAGCGTTTAGCGGACAGCGTTTAGATTTTGCTTTAATTTTTTAACTATACGCTACCCGCTATGCGCTAAACGCTAATAATTGATTCACGATTTCAGTGCTGCAAGAGCCCCTTCATAATTTGGCTCCTCGGTGATTTCAGGAACGAGTTCAGTATAAATGACCTTGTTAAGAGTATCAAGAACAATCACTGCACGCGTCATAAGCCCTTTTAAGGGACCGTTTGTTATTATAACGCCGTAATCAGCACCAAAAGACCCGCCTCTCATGGTTGAAAGAGTGGTAATATTAGATAATTTTTCTGAGTCACAAAAGCGTTTTTGTGCAAAAGGAAGATCTGCTGAGATGGTGATAATAACAGTGTTGTCTACTGCTGTTGCTTCCTGATTGAACCGTCGAGCGCTTGTAGCGCACACTCCTGTATCAAGACTAGGAACAATGTTAAGAACCTTTTTTTTACCTGCAAATGCTTCTAGTGCGATATCGTTCAAAGATCCATCTGTAAGTAAAAAATCAGGTGCAGTGGTGCCTATTGCAGGTAGTTCTCCTGAAGTTTGTATTGCAGTACCCTGAAACGTAATAGTTGCCATAAAAAGCTCCTCTCAGATTTTCATAAGATAGTACCATAAAACAGGTTAAAATTAAATGACGTTTTTTATTATTATTTTATTCATTTTATTTGACTTGCTCTAAAAAAGGTATAAAATAAAAAGTCCTACAAATAGGAGGCTCAAATGATCAAACGTTATTCGCTCCCAAAAATGGATAAAATCTGGTCTGATGAAAACCGGTTTGACATATGGTTAAAGATTGAAGTGCTTGCATGTGAAGCACAATCTAAATTAGGGCTTATCCCAAAAAAAGCTTTGTCAGAGATCCAGAAAAAAGCGCGATTTAATATTAAAAGAATTGATAAAATAGAAAAAGAAACAAGACATGATGTTATCGCGTTTCTTACCTCGGTAAGTGAATATGTAGGTCCGTCATCACGATATATTCACTACGGTCTTACCAGCTCAGATGTTGTTGACACCGCTCTATCAGTCATGATGGCCGAAGCAGCTCGATTGATACTTACTGATATTGAAGGCCTTCTTAAAGTGGTGAAGGTGCAAGCAAAAAAACATAAATACACTGTTATGGTTGGCAGGACTCACGGTGTGCACGCAGAACCGACAACATTTGGCTTAAAAATGGCGCTTATGTATTCTGAGCTTGTAAGAGCACGGGACAGGATGAAAAGGGCCCTCGATATTATTTCTGTTGGAAAGATCTCTGGTGCGGTCGGTACGCATGCGAATGTTGATCCCTTTGTGGAGGAATATGTATGCAAAAAACTAGGGCTCAAACCAGCTCCAATTTCTACACAGATAGTACAACGAGATCGGCACGCGGAATACCTATCGCATTGCGCGCTTGTTGCAGCAACGTTAGAAAAATATGCGCTTGAAATACGCGGATTGCAGAAAACAGAAATACGTGAAGTAGAAGAAGGTTTTGCAAAAGGACAAAAAGGTTCAAGTGCTATGCCTCACAAGAGAAATCCGGTAGCGTGTGAACGTGTATGCGGTCTTGCCCGTGTGATTAGAAGTAATGCTATGAGCGGGTTTGAAAATATTGCGCTGTGGCACGAACGTGATATCTCACATTCTTCAGCTGAACGGATCATTATTCCCGATTCAACGCTTGCGCTAAATTATATACTGCATTTGATGACTGAAATAATGACTAATTTAGTTGTGTATCCCGAAAATATGAAGGAGAACATGGATAAGTCAAAAGGTCTTATTTTTTCACAGAAAGTTCTCCTGGATTTAACCAGAAAAGGTCTTAGCCGTGAAATCGCATATAAAATTGTGCAACGAAACGCAATGAATGTTTGGAATAAGGGCCTAACGTTCCAGGAAGCATTGCTTGAAGACAAAGAGTTATGTGCAAAATTGTCCAAAAAAGATATTAGTGAGTTATTTGATCTTGCATGCCATCTGAAAGATATAAGTAGAGTTTTTAGAGTTGTAGGAATTAAGTAAGGAAAAACAAGCTATAAGCTGTAAGCTTTAAGCTATAAGAAAATATAACAATAATAATGAATAAAGTTTTAAACTTAAAGCTGAACATAGGAGTTATTATGAGAGCAAAAATTTATGTGACACTCAAGAAAAGTGTGCTTGATCCGCAGGGTGTTACTATTCGTCATGCTTTAGAATCCCTTGGTTTTAAGACGGTAAATGATGTGAGGATGGGTAAATACTTTGAGGTGGAGCTTTCCTCTAAGGACAAAAAGAAAGCGGAAAAAGAAATTAATGAAATGTGTAAGAAGCTCCTTGTGAACCCTGTTATAGAAGAATATAAGTACGATTTGCTTCCATAAAGATACTTTTAAGAACAGAGAAGGTAGGTACGTATGAAGTTTGGGGTAGTGCAGTTTCCAGGATCTAATTGCGATCAAGATTGTGTTCATGTCTGTGACGCTGTGCTTGGGCAAAAAGTTGAATATATTTGGCATAAAGAACAAAAGATTCATCATTATGACTGTATTATTCTTCCGGGAGGTTTTTCATATGGTGATTATTTACGTACAGCGGCTATTGCGCGTTTTTCTCCGGTGATGAAATCAATCATAAACTATGCAAACGAAGGTGGCCTGGTTATTGGTATATGTAACGGTTTTCAGGTTTTATTAGAGTCGGGACTTCTGCCGGGTGCAATGCTGAGAAATACCTCGCTCAAATTTATATGTAAATATGTTTCTATACGTACGGAAAATATTGACACTCCTTTTACCTCTTTGTACAGGCCTGGTGAAGTCTTAAGGATTCCTGTTGCGCATGGTGAGGGAAATTATTTTTGTGATGCAAAAACATTGAACGAGTTAAAAGGAAACAATCAAATAGTGTTTCGATACAGCAATGACAGCGGTATGGTTTCCCAGAGTGCAAATCCGAATGGGTCGCTCGAAAACATTGCCGGTATATGCAATAAAAAGGGTAACGTGCTCGGCATGATGCCGCACCCTGAAAGAGCGAGCGAGCAGTGTATGACATCTGTTGATGGATTCAGACTCTTTCAATCAATAGTAAATTATATGAAAAAATAATAATCCTGGATTGGTGCTGATATGAACGATATTGCAATTACAAAAGACGTTATTGAAAAACATGGTATTACACCCGATGAATATAAGATGATACTTGATATCTTAGGAAGAGACCCAAACATTACCGAATTAGGCATCTTTTCTGTAATGTGGTCAGAACATTGCAGCTACAAAAACTCGCGATATTGGCTTAAAACATTGCCAACACAAGGAAAAAAAGTGTTGGTAAAAGCCGGTGAAGAAAATGCAGGCGCAATCGATATTGGGAGCGGTTGGGCAGTTGTCTTTAAACTTGAAAGTCATAATCATCCTTCTGCAATCGAGCCGTTTCAAGGCGCAGCGACAGGTGTTGGCGGTATTATTAGAGATATCTTTACTATGGGCGCAAGACCAATAGCGGGGATGAATTCACTTCGTTTTGGAAAACTTGATAACCCGAATGTAAAACACCTTTTTTCCGGAGTTGTCGCAGGCATAGCGCATTATGGAAACTGTATCGGTATTCCTACGGTGGGCGGTGAAGTATATTTTGATGAGACATACGAAGGAAATCCGTTAGTAAATGTATTTAGTCTTGGTGTTATGAAGCATGAAGATCTGGTAAAAGGATGTGCTCGCGGAACAGGTAACCCGGTCTTTTATTTAGGTGCAACAACGGGACGTGATGGTCTTGGAGGTGCGAGTTTTGCATCACGAGAAATTACAGAAGATTCTCAGGAAGATCGTCCGGCAGTGCAAGTCGGTGATCCGTTTATGGAAAAGCTTCTTTTAGAAGCATGTTTAGAGCTGACAAAAACAGGCTATGTTATCGGTATCCAGGATATGGGTGCTGCGGGACTCACCTGTTCAACATGCGAAACTGCAAGCAGAGGTGATACAGGAATAGAAATCGATCTTGCGCATGTTCCAAAAAGAGAAACAGGAATGGTGCCCTATGAAATTATGCTTTCAGAATCTCAGGAACGAATGCTGGTTATCGTCAAAAAAGGCAAAGAGAAACAAGTAGAGAAATTATTCGAAAAATGGGATCTCCACGCCGTTAAGATAGGATATGTAACTGATGACGGAAAGATGCGAGTTAAGCATAATGGAAAAACAGTTGCCGAGATACCCGCAAAACGTCTTGCAGATGATGCTCCGCTTTATCAAAGAAAATATCGTGAGCCGGACTACTACAAAAAGGTACGGGCTTTTAAATTCGACAAGATAAAGGACTCAAAAGATTGTAACAGTGATCTTGCCCTCCTGCTGAAGAGTTGGACGATTGCAAGTAAACGCTGGGTATACGAACAGTATGATCACATGGTAAGAACAAATACCGTTGTCTTGCCGGGTTCGGATGCATCAGTACTTCGCATAAAGGATATCGATAAGTATCTGGCAATGTCAGTGGATTGTAACGGAACCTATTGTTATCTTGATCCATATGTTGGTACAGCGAGTGCGGTAATGGAATCTGCCCGAAATGTTGTTTGTTCGGGTGCTGTTCCTCTTGCGGTGACGAATTGTCTTAATTTTGGAAATCCCATGAAGCCGGAAATATTCTGGCAATTCAAAAGAGCGATCGAAGGTCTTGGTGATGCCTGCAGATCATTAAAATTGCCGGTAACAGGCGGTAATGTGAGTTTTTATAATGAAAACCCTAAAGGGGCGGTTGATCCCACACCGACTATTGGCATGGTTGGTCTGATAGAAAAAGAAGAACATATTACGACACAATTTTTTAAAGATGAAGGTGATGAGATATTGATGCTTGGTAATAACCGGCAAGAACTTGGCGGGAGTCATTATATTAAGATCAAACATAATCTCAAAGTGGGCAAACCACCTCGTATAGATTTTGATGAAGAGAAACGATTACAGAGCGTTATCCTTGGATCCATCAAAAAAGGATTTGTAAAGTCTGCTCATGATTGTTCTGAAGGCGGTCTTGCTGTTGCACTTGCAGAATCAGCCATCTCATCTGACCGTAATAAGCTGGGATGTACAGTGAATCTTGATCCTAAATACTTTAAGGCGAAAAGAAATGATGCGCTCCTTTTTGGTGAATCACAGTCAAGGGTAGTTATAACATGCATGAAAAAAGACATGGAAAAAGTTAAAGTTCTCGCAAAAAAGAAAAAAATAGGGGTAACGCACCTCGGTAAAGTTGGTGGCGAGCAGCTTATTATAAACTATGGTAAAAACAATCTCATTGAGTGTGAAATTGATACGTTGGGTGAGTTGTGGAGTAACTCTATAGAAGAAACTGTAACGAGTAAGTGAGGGCTGGGTATGTGCGGTATATTTGGGATTTATGGGCATAATGACGCGCCAAAAATGACATATTTAGGGCTTTATGCCCTGCAACATAGAGGGCAGGAAAGCGCGGGAATAGCAACAAGTGACGGTAAAAAACTGTATACGTACAAAGGTATGGGTGTTGTCGGTGATGTGTTTAAGGAAGAGGAGCTGAACTTATTAACTGGTAAAAATGCTATTGGCCATGTGCGTTATTCAACGACCGGGTCAAGTACGATAAAAAATGCGCAGCCGCTCCAAGTGAACTATTCCCGTGGAGAGATCGCTATTGGGCATAACGGGAATCTGGTAAACGCAAATATTTTACGGGATGAGTTAGAAGCATACGGTTCAATATTTCAGACATCAATGGATAGCGAGATCATTGTGCATCTCATGGCACGTTCAAATGAGACAAAGAGGCGTGACACCATGATAGATGCGTTAAAAAAAGTTAAAGGTGCATACTCGCTGGTACTCTTAACTGAATCGGAAATGATCGGTGCGCGCGATCCTCATGGATTCAGACCGCTTGTATTAGGAAAACTTGATGGTTCGTATGTGTTGAGTTCAGAGACATGTTCATTTGATCTTATCGGTGCTGAGTATGTAAGAGACATTGCTCCGGGAGAGATTGTATTCATAAATGAAAAAGGGATTAAATCGGTAAAGCCTTTTGAACCGGCCAAACGTTTATCAAAATGTATCTTTGAATATATTTATTTTGCCCGTCCGGACAGCAACATATTTGGGAAAAATGTACATACTATTCGTAAAGAACTGGGAAGGCAACTTGCACGAGAACATCCCATAAAAGCAGATCTAGTGATACCTGTTCCTGACTCAGGGACATGTGCCGCATTAGGATACGCCCAAGAGTCTGGGATACCGTTTGAAATGGGCATTATTAGAAATCATTATATTGGAAGAACTTTCTTGTCTCCGGTTCAGCTCATACGTGATCTTGGCGTAAAGATTAAATTAAATCCTATTAAGAAAATATTAAAAGGAAAACGTATTGTTGTTGTTGACGATTCAATTGTACGGGGAACAACAAGCAGATCAAGAATAAAAAGTTTGCGTGAAGCAGGCGCAAAAGAAATACATATGAGGATTAGTTGTCCTCCACACCGTCACGCATGTTTTTATGGTATTGATTTTCCCGATGAAAAGAAGCTTATTGCAGCAACACATACGCTCAGCAAGATTAAAAAGTTTCTTAATGTTGATAGTTTAGGGTATTTAAGTAAAGAAGGCATGCTAAAAGCGGTAGAGCATAAAGATGATATGTTTTGTAAGGCATGTTTTGACGGTGATTATTCAGTTGCTATACCAAAAGGTATGAATAAATATATAATGGAAAAACAGAGATCCGAGTAAAATCTCATAGGAGGATTTGTTTTGAGTAAAACCCTTTCATATAAAGATGCCGGAGTTGATATCGAGAAAAGTAATTCACTGAAAAACGATATCAAAAAAATTGTAAAGACCACCTTTACAAAGAATGTGCTAACAAATATCGGTGGGTTTGGCGGGTTATATGCTTTAAATAAAAATAAATATACGAACCCAGTACTAGTTTCCAGTGCAGATGGTGTCGGCACAAAGCTGAAAATCGCATGTATGATGGGTAAACATGATACGGTAGGAATCGATCTGATATGTCATTGTGCAAATGATATTGTTGTGCAGGGAGCGCAGTCACTCTTTTTTCTCGACTATATTGGAACAGGCGCATTAGAACCATCTGAATATAAAGACATCATTTCCGGACTCGCAAAAGGCTGTAAGAAAGTTGGATGTGCCTTGATCGGTGGGGAAACAGCACAGATGCCGGGTATGTATAATATAGGTGAATATGATCTTGTTGGGACAATGGTTGGTATTGTTGAGAAATCTAAGATTGTTGACGGAAAAAAAATACGCCCGGGAGATGTTGTCATAGGTTTGGAGTCAACAGGATTACATACCAACGGATATTCACTTGCCCGAAAAGTATTTTTTGATAAAAAGAAATATAAAGTATCTACTCATATCAGTGAATTGAATACAACACTCGGTGAGGCACTGCTTGCACCACACAAAGATTATTCTCAGAACATACTGAAGCTTTTGAAGAAATATACAATAAAAGGGATAGCGCATATTACCGGTGGCGGTTTTATTGATAATATTCCGCGCATTCTTCCAAAAAATGTTGATGTACACATACAAAAAGGCTCATGGCCTGTTCTACCGATATTCAGCATGTTGCAACGTGAAGGAAATATCCGGGAGACTGAAATGTATAAAACATTTAATATGGGTATAGGAATGGTGCTCATTGTTGACCGAGATGTGTGCGACAAAGTCATGGGCACTTTGAAACGCACAGGCGAAAAAGCATATATAATCGGTGAAGTGAAAAAAGGAAAACGAACAGTATTGCTTAAATAAATGTGATCCCCCCTAGATTTTTTCGGGCTATGCCTCGAAAATCGTAAAACAGGGGGGATAGTTTCCCCTTCGGGGACCAAATCCTTGGAAACTCTACTAGTTTCCTAAGGGCGGCTTGCAAAAGCCACTAGTCTTTTAGCTAGTGCCTTTCGAGCCTCACTAAAACGCACAGGCGAAAAAGCATATATAATCGGTGAAGTGAAAAAAGGCAAACAGAAGGTAGTGCTTAAATAATAATGGGGTAGGCCCATTAGGTATGTGATAACACTATATCTATATAGTGTTGGCAAGATAATTAATTGTTAAAAGTTTTTTCTTAAGACTTATAGCTTACAGCTTATAGCTGGCGAACAAGGAGTTGTAATGAAGACGATCCAAAGAGCATTAATCAGTGTTTCAGATAAAAAAGGCATTGTTGAATTTGCTACAGGCTTGCGTGAATTAAAGATTGAGATAATATCAACAGGAGGCACGGCAAAAACATTAAAAGAGGCGGGATTACCTGTTGTAAATGTCTCAGATTTTACCGGATACCCTGAAATGCTTGACGGGCGCGTCAAGACATTGCATCCAAAAGTACATGGCGGCATACTTGCAAAACGTGATAATCCAAAGCATCTTAAAGAGATACAAGATCATGGTATACAGCCGATAGACATGGTTGTTATTAACCTGTACCCTTTTGAGGAAACGATTGCTAAACCAAATGTAACATTTGAGGAAATTATTGAGAACATTGATATCGGTGGCCCGACAATGCTACGATCTGCAGCGAAAAATTATAAAGATGTTGCGGTGATAGTGAATCCTTCAAAATATAAGGTTATCTTAGATGAGTTAAAGAGAAACAAGTGTGGATTAAGCGATGAATGTAAATTCAGGTTAGCGGTAGAAACGTTTCAGGTGAGTGCACGATATGATGCAGTTATTTATGATTATCTGGGCAATATGTTGCCGAGTGCACGTAAAGAGTTTCCGCCGATATTAACGCTTACATTCAAGAAGTCGCAGGATTTGCGTTATGGCGAGAATCCACACCAAAAAGGTGCATATTATAAGGAAATTGGATGTAAAGAACCCTGCATATCAAATGCAGTACAACACCATGGTAAAGAATTATCATATAATAATATCTTTGATACTGATGCAACATGTGAGCTGATAAAAGAATTTGACCAGCCTGCGGCAGTTATTATCAAGCACGGTAATCCCTGTGGGGCTGCATGTGCCCAGACGATACTCGAGGCATATCAAAAAGCACGAGAGACAGATCCTATATCGGCCTTTGGGGGTATCATTGGTTTTAATAGAAACGTTACGTTACCTGTCGCGCAAGAAATTGTAAAAGATTTTAAAGAAGTTGTTGTCGCGCCATCATTTGATGAAGATGCTGAGGCCCTCTTGAAAGAAAAGAAGAATTTGCGCTTAATGACAATAGAGAACATTGATAAGTGGGCGCCATTAAAGAATAAAACGTATTTTGGTAGAGAACTTAAAAAAGTTGTTGGCGGTCTTTTAATGCAGGAGAGAGACACTGAAATGTATCGTGAAGACGATCTCAAAGTTGTTACTGAAAGAAAACCGACTGACGAAGAGTTGAAAACCTTGCTTTTTGCGTGGACAAATGTAAAACATGTTAAGAGTAACGCAATTGTTCTTGCAAGGGGGAGTGAAACAGTGGGTGTTGGCGCAGGGCAGATGAGCAGGGTAGATTCTGTGCGTATAGCAATTCAAAAAGCGAATAAAGAAGTTAAGGGTTCAGTACTCGCATCAGACGCTTTTTTTCCGTTTCGTGACAGTATTGATGCGATTGCCGCTGAAGGGATAATAGCGGTCATTCAACCTGGCGGTTCTGTAAAAGATGAAGAAGTTATCGCGGCATGCAACGAACATAATATTGCTATGGTATTTACCGGAATGCGACATTTTAAGCATTGATCGTTTATCGTTTATGGAAGTATGAATAATATACAGGAACAAAATATGAAGATATTAATTATCGGTGGTGGTGGAAGAGAACATACTATTGCTTGGAAAGTTGCACAGAGTCCTCGTGTAGAAAAAATATATTGTGCACCGGGAAATGCCGGAATAGAGAAGATAGCCGAATGTGTTCCTCTTGATGTAAATGATGTTTCAGGACTAGCGGATTTTGCTTTGTCTCACAATGTTGATATAACGATCGTTGGCCCTGAGTTACCGCTTACGATAGGCATTTGTGACGAGTTTAAAGCAAGAGGACTAAAGATCTTTGGCCCATCAAAAGATGCGGCTATACTTGAATCAAGTAAAGTGTTTACAAAAGAATTGTTGCAAAAATATAATATTCCAACCGCAAAAAGCAGTGCTTTCAGCACATCTATTTCTGCGATACAGTTTGTAGATACATTGACAGTCCCAATTGTCATTAAAGCAGATGGTTTATGTGCGGGTAAAGGTGTTATTATTGCCGAAACACATGATGCGGCAAAAAAGGCAATAAGTGATATTCTCGACAATAAAGTCTTTGGTGAAGCAGGAAACGAAATCATTATCGAGGAGTTTTTACGAGGACAGGAAGTGTCGATTTTTGCGATATCAGACGGGGAAACGATCAAGGTTCTCCCTTCTGCACAAGACCATAAAAGAATATTTGATAATGATAAGGGGCCGAATACGGGCGGCATGGGAGCGTATTCACCGGCACCTTTTGTGTCTGAAGAAGATATAGTGTGGATCACAGACAATATACTGCTTCCAACAATAGAAGGAATGAAAAGTGAGGGGAAACTGTATACGGGTGTTTTGTATGCCGGTTTGATGATCACTGAAAGCGGTCCAAAGGTATTAGAATATAATGTGCGTTTTGGTGATCCTGAAACACAAGTTGTCTTGCCGCGTATTGCAAATGATCTAATAGATATTATTGAAAAGACAATAGATGGGACACTAAGTGATATTGAAATAGAGTATAAAGAAGAGTCTGCAGTATGTGTTGTTATGTCTAGTGGAGGATATCCGGGAAGTTACGAAACAGGTAAAGAAATACATGGATTAGAAGCAGCGGGAGAATTGGATGCTGTATGTGTTTTTCATGCAGGGACAAAAAATGATAATGAAAAAGTAGTAACTTCAGGTGGCCGGGTACTCGGTATAACTGCATTAGGGAAAAATCTTCAAGAGGCAATTGATAAAGCGTATAAGGCGTGTGCAGCAATACATTTTGACGGTATGTTCTATAGAAAAGATATTGGAATTAAGGGGACATTCCAGCTGTAAGCTTTAAGATAATATAGCATGTATAGCATTTAGCGCATAGCGGGTAGCGTATAGTTAAAAAATTAAAGCAAAAGCTAAACTAACCGCCATCCACTATTTAGGTTATTGGAGTTTATTTCGAATTTTAGTATTTATTGCATATAGCTTAAAGCTTACAGCTTATAGCTTTTAAAGAAGGAGGAAATATGAGTGTTAGTATTGTAATGGGTAGTGATTCAGATTTTCCGATTGTTGAAAGCGCGATAGACGTGTTGAAAAAGAATGGGATAGCCTATGATATTAATGTCATATCTGCACACAGATCACCTGATAAAGCGTTAGCATTTGCTCAGGGTGCGGTAAAGAAAGGCACTAAAATTATTATTGCGTTTGCTGGAAGTGCAGCGCATCTAGCAGGAGTGATTGCGTCTCACACAATAATTCCCGTTATTGGTGTACCGGTTCCTTCAAGTGATATAAAAGGATTAGACGCTCTTTTATCTACAGTACAGATGCCATCAGGGGTGCCTGTGGCAACAATGGGGTTAGGTAAAGCAGGTGCGGTAAATGCGGCGATCTTAGCAATGCAAATACTTTCTCTTTCAGATAGTACCCTGCAAAAGAAACTTGAAGAGCATAAGAAAGAACTAGCTCAAAAAGTTGATGCTGCTGAAAAAAGAGTAAAAGATAAGTGTAAGGAATAATACCAGTGGCAACACGCGTTTTGCATGTCGATAAAGATGCTCCTGATATGCGCAGTATAGAAGAGGCAGCGCAGATTGTACGTCGTGGTGGTATCGTCGCGTTTCCTACTGAAACAGTGTATGGTCTGGCATGTAATGCAGCGCGGGATGATGCTGTTAAGAAGATGTATGCGTTAAAGGAGAGGGAAAAAGGAAAGCCATTTACTATTCACATTGCAGCACAAGAAACAATCACGCACTATGCGGTAGATATTAATGCGCAGGCACGGAAGCTGATGAGGAAGTATTGGCCTGGTCCATTAACTATGGTGCTTCCTTTAAATGAATCGTATTCCGGAGATGAACGCCTTGCGTTAGCACCTAGTTTTGAAAAAATCATAGAATCAATACATTCAGTTGGGTTTCGTTTTCCGCGGCATGCTGTTGCACAAAAGTTTATTGAAACGTGCAATGTCCCTATAGCGGCCCCGAGTGCAAATAAGAGCGGAAACAATTCGCCGATGTGCGCGGATGATGTTTTAAATGATTTTGATGGGGATATAGAGCTTATTATAGATTCAGGCCCTACAGAATATTTGGTGGGGTCAACAGTTGTTAAGTGCTTTGCAGAGACAGTAGATATTTTGAGGGTTGGGGCAGTTGCCAGTGATGAAATAAAAAAATGTGTTGAGGATACATGACAACAATCTTATTTGTCTGTACAGGCAACAGTTGCAGGAGTCCGATGGCAGAAGGTATCTTGAAAAATCTGCTGAGAAAAAAATATGATTTCAAGATAATGAGTGCGGGAACAGCAGCTCTTGAAGGGTTATCGGCTTCTCCGCATGCTGTGGAAGCACTGAAGAAAAGAGGAATTGATATATCAGGACATATATCACGTTCAATAAGTGAGGATATGATACAGAAATCATATCTTGTTATTGTGATGGCTGAAGAACACAAGAAATCAATTATAAAGAAATACCCTGATGCTGCACACAAAGTACATTTGTTAAAAGAGTATGATGAAAACGGTGCAGATAGTGGTTCAATGGATGTTGCGGATCCGGTGACACAACCGGAACACGCATACGATACATGTATAAATGAGATGCAAAATTCATTGAGTAATCTTGCTATACGCCTCATAAAAGGGGAAATATAAAACAGCTATAATAATTAAGGGGACATGTTCCTAATTATTATAAGAAAAAGAAAACTTGGGCAAAAAAAGACTAATTAGGTACGTGTCCCCTTAATTATTAGGAAACAACAAATATTAGGAGTGAAAGATGAAAGTGGCGATTGGATCTGACCATGGAGGATATGACTTAAAGACTTTTGTTGCGGGTTATTTGAAAGAGCAGGGGTACGAGGTCACTGATCATGGTTGTTATGACAAAGAATCAGTTGATTACCCTGATTACGCTAAAGCTGTTGCGCATGATGTTAAAGATAAAAAAACCGATTGTGGTGTCTTGATATGCACAAGCGGTCAAGGTATGTCTATGACGGCAAATAAGGTACAAGGTATCAGAGCGGCACTTTGTACGGATGAATATGCGGCACGAATGAGCAGGTTGCATAATGATGCAAATATTCTTGTTATGGGAGCAAACCCGGTAGATGAAAAAAATGCGCGGGTTATTATGGATGTATGGTTTGCGACAGAGTTTGAAGGCGGCCGGCATCAAAGACGAGTGCAAAAAATAGATAATAGTGAGAATTAGGGGATTTCTCTATCCCTTAACAACAAATGGAGTTAACGATGAGTAAAACGTTAAAAGAAGTAGATCCGCAGGTATATGCTGCGATTCAGAAAGAAATTAAAAGACAAAAAGAAACAATAGAACTTATCGCATCAGAGAATTTTGTCAGTGAAGCAGTCCTTGAAGCGCAGGGTTCAGTAATGACAAACAAATACTCGGAAGGATATCCTGATAAAAGGTGGTATAACGGTTGCGAGAACGTTGATATAACTGAAACTTTAGCGATTGAACGCGCAAAAGAGCTTTTTGGTGCCGATCACGCGAATGTACAGCCTCACTCAGGATCACAAGCGAACATGGCTGTATATTTTTCCGTTTTAAATCCGGGCGATACTATTGTGGCTATGAGTCTTGCGCACGGGGGGCATCTCACACACGGTCACCCGATGAATTTTTCAGGACGGTACTATAAGATTGTTCCTTACGGTGTGAAAGAAGATACTGAGACACTTGACTATGATGAGATAGAAAAATTAGTTTTGGAGCACAAGCCGAAAATGATCGTTGGGGGTGCGAGCGCATATCCCCGTATTATTGATTCAGAAAGGTTACGAAATATTGCGGATAAGGTTGGTGCGTATCTCATGGTGGATATGGCACATTTCGCCGGACTTGTTGCGGCAGGATATCATCCAAGCCCTGTGCCACACTGCGATTTTGTGACAACAACAACACATAAAACATTGCGTGGACCTCGTGGCGGAATGATACTCTGCAGGGAGCAATTTGCAAAAGAAGTTGATAAACAGGTATTCCCTGGGATTCAAGGCGGTCCGCTAGAACATGTTATTGCGGCAAAAGCGGTTGCATTTAAAGAGGCGCTTACTCCGGAATTCAAAAAATATCAAAAACAAGTCGTTGATAATGCGGCGTGTCTTGCAAAAGAACTTTCAGATAAGGGGCTCAGAATAGTTTCTGGCGGCACAGACAATCATCTTATGCTTGTTGATATGACATCAGTTAAGTTAACCGGTAAAGACGCGGCAAATGCACTCCATGAGGCAGGGATCACGGTAAATAAAAATATGATCCCATTTGATCAGGCAAGTCCTTTTGTTACCAGTGGGATCAGAATCGGCACGCCGGCGGTAACAACACGTGGGATGAAAGAAGACGCCATGGCTGAAATTGCCGATCTGATTGTAACGGCACTATCAGATATAGAAAATAAGGACGCAATTGCTCAAGTAAAAAAACGTGTAATAACACTTACTGATAACTATCCGCTTTATAGTGATATTTAAACTAATAATGTAATAACGGACGAAATGCTAAAAAATAAATTAGTTTTTAGTCTATAGTCTGGGGTCTAATAATATGAATTGTCCATACTGTAGTCATCCTGAAGATAAGGTCGTTGATTCCCGTGCATCTCAAGATGGATGGGTTATACGGCGCAGAAGAGAATGCCTTGATTGTGAGAAACGGTTTACGACATATGAGCGTATTGAAGAATTGACGTTAAAAGTCATTAAAAAAGATAGTCGTAGAGAAGATTATGATCGGCATAAAATACTCTCAGGCGTTATGAAAGCATGTGAAAAGAGACCGGTGAGTATGGATGATATAGAAAAGACGGTTGATGGCGTTGAGATGGAACTAATGAAGGTATATGATAGGGAAGTGGAAAGTAACAATATCGGTGAAGTGGTTATGAAAAAACTGCATCTCCTTGATGAAGTAGCATATATCCGTTTTGCATCGGTGTATCGGCAGTTTAAAGATGTAAACGAATTTATGAGTGAAGTAAAAAATCTTCTTTCACCGAAAAATAATAAATAATATTTTTATCGTACAGGTCGTATAGAGATAACGGAATGGAAAAAAATAAAAATACAGTGGCATTTGTAAAGAAAAGGGATGGCAATGTCGTTCCTTTTGAAAAAAAGAAAATAGCGCACGCAATTTTTCAGGCGATAAAATCTGTTGGCACAGAAGATAGGTTGCTCGCCGACGAGCTTGCCGAATCAGTTGCGTTATATCTGGGCAAGCAATATCAGGGAAGTATACCTGATATTGAAACCATACAGGATACCGTTGAACGCATATTGATGGAAATGGGGCAGATAGAAACCGCAAAATCATATATCTTGTATCGTGAGAAAAGAGCTCAGCTCAGAAAACTCATGAATAAAGCACATGAAGACACAGTATCATTAGAAAAAGGATGGAATAGGAAAAAAATCATTACCGCGCTCATGTCTGATCTGGGTCTGCCATTCATTCTTGCTGAAAAAATAGTTGATGTTGTTGAAGAAAATATCGGTGAACGTTCAGTTCCCCCCGAACAGTTAAATCTTTCCATTAATTAAAAAAGGGGACTGTCCCTATTATTTAAGAATAATTCGGGACAGTCCCCTTTTTTATAAAGCATGCGAATATTTTTTAAGCTATTTCTTCAAACTCTTTCTACGAAAATATGCGAGACCAAAAAGTCCGAGACCGAATAATGCGTAGGTTGACGGTTCTGGGACACCGTTAATTACTATATTATCAAGTGAAGCAGTAGCTCCATTGCCTGGGTTCCCTCCAATTCCAAAAGCACTAAAATTAGCTATATCGGCTTCAAAACCAACATATGCACTCTCTTCAGTATGATAATTCCATGCATACTCTGTCCCACCGTCTAAATCAAGAAGAACATTGTATGTATCAGCATCGAAATCAACGTCTTCTATTTTTATTCCTATAGTCTTTCCTGTTAAATTTCCAAAATTATATATAAAAATATCAGGTCCGCTTGTTGCTGCTTTAAGTATTAAATTATCCGCTCCATCTGTTTTCCAGAACAATACTGGCCCGTTACTTTCAGCATTATCGCTTACACTGAATCCAGAATAAGTAAGATCAAACCCTGGAGAGGCACCTGAAATTATGTATTGTAATTCACATGTTGCATTTGTATTTATTGTATGACCAAACGCCCTGTAACCTGAATGAGCTGGTAGCATATCCGAAACAAATTGACCAGCATTACTTGCGTTGACAGTTTGGCATGTCCAATCATCGGCTACCATCCCTATACTTGACCATTTTTGATCAGCGCTCCAGTCTCCGCCAGTTGTTCCCTCGCCTATAAGGTCATCGGTTAAGGTATAGCCTTCGAAATTTTCTGTTAGTGTTAATGCATAAGTACAAGAACAAAAAGATATGAGTAATGCTAGTGTGAGAAAAAACGAAAACACATGTTTCATAATTACCTCCGTGGTTAGAATGTTATTAGTAAAAAACGTATTGCTTCTTTATGGTAGTTATTTTTGTTAGGGAAATTTAACCACAAATACTATATTCTGTCAAAGTGTAAGTTTGTTAAATTACGGTTTTTATGATTCTTTCTAAATATGCTGTTTTGGAGAGAAAATTCCCGCTAATTTCACTCTTTCACTGCCCCGATTTATCGGGGCGGTGTATGTTTTTGCCGTAAAAAATGGGGTAACTCCAGGACCAGCAATTCCGCAACAAAGTATTTTAACCCACCATAAGTCATTCTATTTACGATATTTTAGTGGTAAACGCCTTGTATGAGCAAATTCGCATTGGATTCGAAGTATTATGTTGACATAAAAACTGAT
>Ga0207996_1000068_pt1 | contig 92869 bp, 93 predicted proteins | sample AntAceMetag02UKG_FD_184773 | JGI IMG/M metagenome (GOLD analysis project Ga0207996, IMG submission 184773) | Saline lake microbial communities from Ace Lake, Antarctica - Antarctic Ace Lake Metagenome 02UKG (SPAdes) (version 2) | ecosystem: Environmental > Aquatic > Non-marine Saline and...
AACATAATCTACTCCTTTTTATCATAGTTGGGGTAGACTACCTTATGTTTTCCATTTTCATTTGTCCAGAAATATCTTTTACCCTTGTTTCAATTACTTAAATTACCTATTCAACTGAACCAGTGCCCATATCTCAACCACATGATTTACTCCGAGGACAATGGAAGAGTTATCGGCTATGACAATACCCATAATTTTCATCACAAGCATCATTTCGGAGAAATATCCGAGGTTGAAGATTTTACCGATTACCAAGCCTTGGTAGAACGTTTTGAAAGAGAAATCAAGGAGTTCATAAAATGACTGTCGAGCTAAGAGCAGGAACACTTTCAGATTTCTTTGGTTCTGCGAAGGAAACAGCAAAAGAAATCGACGAAGGAAGAAGATTAACCCACAAAAATATTATTTGGGTTTCCCCTTCAGACTTAATGGCCATTTTGAAACCTGAGAGAACAAAATTGGTCCGGTATTTAAGAGAAAACAGGAAGGTCGTTTATTCAGACCTTATGGCTGCAATGCGACGAACTCCTGTAAGTCTAAATAATGACTTGAAAATATTATCAAAATATCAGTTGGTGAAAATTCTCAGAGAGCCCAACCCGGGACATGGCCTACATAAGGTAATTGAAGCAACATTTGGCAGTGAAAAAATTGAATTCAAGGCAATAATATAATTTGATGACCTTGTCTTGTTGGGAATGTAGGAATGGAGTGTCACATATACCATTTAAGGATGAGCTTGATAGGCTTAATGCTCTAATCAAGATGTGACCCCATTCACATTCTCCCTTTCATGTAATATGGTTCCCGGAACATAGACAAAGCCCGATTCCGTTAATCAGGCAGTCTTTTTAATAGGGACGATTTGATACTTTTTGATTTTTCGGAGCAGGGTCTTGTAATCTATGCTGAGCCGTCGGGTGGTTTCGCTCTTGTTGCCTTTCGTCAGGGTGAGGACCTCCCGGATGGTATTTTTCTCCACCTCATTTCGAATACGGTTGATGATTTTTTTAAGCGGTTCACTGCCGTCATAGAGATCCGTCGGAGCGTTTTCCGCTTTTTGCGGGGCCCCTGTCGGATGATTCGAGCTGAAGACCAGGTGTTTGGGTGCTATGGCCATATGTTCCTCGCAGAGCAGCACACTTTGACGGATGGCATTGCGCAGTTCCCGAACATTTCCCGGCCATGAATAGGATGATAACACCCGCAGTGCCCCCGAAGACAGCCCGCCGCATTGCTTGTTCAACTCTTTTTCCACTTCATTTTCAAATTTTGCGGCCAGGTAGGGGATATCGTCCACCCGTTCTCTTAAAGGGGGAAGTTTAATGGTGAATTCATTGAGGCGAAAGTAGAGATCCGACCGAAATCGGCCGGATTCCACATCCGCTTCCAGCGATTGGTTGGTGGCGGCCAAGATTCGGGTTGAAACGGAGATCGGTTCTCCCCCTCCCAGGCGCTGAATCTTTCGTTCCTGTATGGCGCGAAGGAGCTTCTGCTGCACCGGGTATGAGAGATTTCCCACTTCATCCAGGAACAGGGTCCCGCCGTCCGCCATTTCGAAATGCCCCATTTTGTCCGTATGGGCACCTGTGAAAGCCCCCTTTCGATAGCCGAACAGTTCGCTTTCAATGAGGGTTTCGGGAATGGCGCCGCAATCCACCGCCACAAACGGACCGTCTTTCACCAGGCTTGAATCGTGAATGGCACCGGCAACAAGTTCTTTTCCCGTACCGCTTTCCCCCTCTATGAGAACCGTGAAAGCGGTGGGCGCTACTTTTTCAACGTGCTGCACCAGATCTTGAATGGCATGGCTGGGTCCCATGCGCTCATGAAGGGGCGCCCGATCATCCAGCATCTGTTTCAAATGCCGCACTTCCTTTTCAAGTGCCATCTTTTCCAGGGCCCTCTGAATGGTGAACAGAAAATCGTCCGGGTTCAGGGGTTTGGTCACATAATCGTAAATGCCTGCTTTCATGGCATTTACCGCAATTCTGATCTCCGCATATCCCGTGGTGATGACAATGGGGATTTCGGGATGGAGCTGCTTCATTTGAAGACTTGTTTCCAGGCCGTTTTTCCCCGGCATGCGATAGTCCATGAGGACCAGGTCGGGGATGTCTTTTAGAAAGCGCGTAAGCGCTTCTTCTCCGTTACGCGCTTCAAACACATGGTAACCGGCTTCTTCCAGCATGCGGGTCGTGAGCCAAAGGAAATCCGTTTCGTCATCCACCAGCAGAATTTTCTTTTTTGATGCGGCCATTCCTATCCCCTGCAAAACACGAGTTTACCCATCTCTTTCAAATCACCCAACCCCCGGACCTGGTGGGGAAAGAGAGGCGCCTGCACAATGGTTCGGTCAGGAAAACGTGAATTAATTTTTTTGATATACCCCTGCTGCTCCGCCCTCTTGGCAGCACAAAAAACGCAATCCGTTTGAGGAATTATCTTGTTCACCACGATGTGTTTGCAGGGGATACGCCCATTTTCCAGTGTATCGACAAGACGTTCCAGTTCCAGAAACCCCATGGCCTCGGGGATTGTGACGGCCACAAAACCGGTTTTTTGGGGGTCCACCAGGGTTTCTTGAATTTTTCTTACATTTTTGGACAGACTCAAGGCCCTTTCCGCGGCGCCGGTCAGCCGCACCACGCCCTTGTATTTCAGCAATAGCCTGAAAAAAGCCTGCAGCCATTCCCTGATCAGATGGGGCAGTTCCAAAAAACGGAGGAGGTGGCCGGTGGGCGACGTATCCAGGACAAAGATATCAAATTCCCCTGCTTTCCTTAAATCCATCATCTTGTCCAATGACATGATTTCATCCAGCCCGGGAGGCGCCAGTTCCAGCAACTGGGTCATGACTTCGCGATCGAACTTGATATCGGTGCCGCGGGCCAGAAAGCTGTCAAACACCCCTTGAATATCCTTTTGGAAAGCATCTTTAAAATCCGTCCAAAGCCTATCGGCGTCAATTTCCAAGGCAAAGAGATTGCTGCCCTCCGTCCTCCGTCCTCTGCCCTCCGCCCTCTGCCCTCCGTCCTCCGTCCTCTGCCCTCCGTCCTCTGTCCTCTGTATAGGTGTAATGGCATCCCCGATCTGAATTTCCAGACTGTCCGACAGGGAATGGGCCGGATCGGTGGAGAAAACGAGTATTTTTTTCTCCGGATATTGTTGCGCCAGATGGAGGCCGGCGGCCGAAGCCATGGAGGTTTTGCCTACCCCCCCCTTGCCGCCAAAGAGGATGAATTCCAGGTCGGGATTGAGGGATAAACAGGCGTGGGATTCTTGAACCGCCGGCAGGATTATGAGAGGTGTTGAGGGTATGGGACGACCCAGGAGGAGATAATCCGCCGTCCTTTTCAGTCCTTCCAATCCGCGAATCTCATTGGGGAAAAGGGGAACCCGGATCCTGCCATAGGTGGAAAAGGCATCGTCAATTTCCATTAAGGACTGTTTTTGATCTTCCTTTTTTGATCTGCAGAACCGGCACCCATCACTTTCCGCCACACGGTTTACAACCACTTCTTTTATGGGCACATGGATTTTTTCCAGGGACCGGACCAATCTTTTGGTTTCATCAATGCTCATGGATTCAGGAATCATCACCGGTACGAACCGGGTTTCGTCCTTATCGGAAAGGAGTTTTACGACCCTGTCTATATCCGAGGAGAGGTCATCCAGAAATATATCGCATTCGTCCTTTATATATTTTTTTCCGGTGAATTGCCTGAACATATAGCGATGTTTGTGCTGCATCAGGTCCATTACTTCAATCCACTTCCGCATCTGTTCGGGCAGATTCAGCATCCGGACCGTGTGTCCCGTGGGGGCCGTATCCACGATCAGAACGTCGCAGGCGCCCTCTTTCAGAAGATCGGCCATTTCGATAATGGCCATCACCTCATCCATGCCGGGCAAAGAAAGATCAAAAAAATCGGCAATATCCTCCTTGTCGAAATAGGTCCCCCGTTCCGCCAGTTTCCGGATGACGACGTTGTTTTTTCGTTTGAAATCCTTGAGCAACCTGTTTGCATCCAATTCCCGGGCAAACAAGTTGGTTGTTGACCCCTGACCCCTGCCCCCTGGCCACTCAACAGGCGTCACCCTGTCCCCTATCTCAATCCCAAAGCTGTCCGATAGGGAATGGGCCGGATCCGTCGATATCACCAATACTTTCTTCTCCCCACCGCGTGATCCGGCCAAATGGAGGGCGGCAGCCGCGGCCATGGTCGTTTTGCCCACGCCGCCCTTTCCGCCAAAAAAGATCAACCGAAGGTCTTTGTTTTGTAAGAATTCGGGGACGGGTTGGGTACTGGGTATTGGTAATTGGGCATTCGTCATTGGTCATTCGCCTCGCTGCCATTCAGTTGTCTTTTCAATCATCAATGGCAAGGGGTTTCTGGCCATTGGCTACCCTAACCCCACTCAAAGCCTTTTTCCCGAAAGACCCTCAAACAGGCATCCACCACACCCGTATCATAAAGGACCCCCCTGTTTTTTGAGATTTCTTCCAATGCCCTGTCAATGCCCAGGGCCGGTCTGTAAGGCCGATAGGAAGCCATACTTTCCACAACATCGGCCACACCCAATATTCTTGCCTCAAGGAGGATATCTTTACCCGACAATCCTTGCGGATATCCGGAACCGTCCACCCTTTCGTGATGTTGAAGCACGATTTCGGCTATCGGGAAAGGCCATTCTATCTTCTTCAATATGTCATAGCCGCTGCCGGGGTGATCCTCCACGAGAGAAAATTCGATTTCATTCAGCCGACCCGGCTTGTTGAGGATCTCCGCGGGAACAGATATCTTTCCGATATCGTGAATAATTCCGGCCATACGAATTACCTCCACCTGAACCTCTGGGAGGCCCATCTCCTGGGCTATGGCACTGGCGAGATCGGTTACCCGCCGTTGATGACCGGCTGTGTAAGGGTCCTTCTTTTCGGTCACCTGAGCCACACACTGGATGGTGCCATTCAGGTTTCTTCTCAAGGTTTCCAAGGTTTCTTGCAACCTGCGCCGGTTCAGGGTCTGTTCGGTAACGTCCCTGACGATGGTCTGATATTCCACTATACTTCCGTCATTGGACAAGCGCTCGGTCGAGGTGATCAGGCATGCCATCTGGTTCCCATCACTTTTACGCAGCTTAATCTCATGGTCTTTAACATACCCTTTATGTTTTATTTCTTTTTTTAAGTTCCTTAAATCACGAGGGCTAGGAAATATCTCCCTGAGATTCATCTTCGTAATCTCTGCTCTGGTATAACCAAAAAGGTCTAATGATGCCTGGTTGAATTCAACGAATTGATTGTCTCCGGTGGTAATGTAAATCGCGTCTCTGGACCCCTCAAAAAGGGCGCGATACCGTTCTTCGCTTTCCCGAAGCGCCTTGGCAACCTTTTGCTTCTCAATGGCCATCCGAATCGTCGCAAGCAATTGGCTTACATCGAAAGGCTTCTCAACGTAGCTATACGCAGCAAGATTGACCGCGTCGATGGCCGAGGCCCGGGACGCATACCCGGTGACAAAGATACCCTCCGTCATGGGAGAGCACTCCTTGATCCCCTTCATCACATCAAGGCCGGACATGTCTTCAAGTTTCAGGTCTATCAGCGCAACAGCAATTTCGGCACCCCTTACCCTCTCCATGGCTTCCTTTCCCGTCGCAGCAGTGACGGGCGCATAGCCATTGTCCCTGAGGATGCCGGAGAGCGTTTCCCTGAAATCGCGGTCGTCATCTACAATAAGGATATTGTGTTTTATATTCATAAGTTGTCGGTTGCGGGTCATCGGACACTGGTTACTCGTTGCTCGTTACTGACCATTGACCGCTATACTTTGGCCAGCTTCAACTCCAACAGGTTGTTTCGGATCTGCAGTTGGTAACCTCTAGGGCTTACTTTTGCTTCAAGGGGCAGTTCCATCCGCAGGGAAGCACCGAGCTTGTGGCACCTGACCGTGATTCGGTCCCCGTGAAAGTCAAGCTTCAGATCCTCAAGGACAACGCCCTTGACTTCCATGATGACCCTGATTCGTTCGCCCTCGTCAAAAATGTCCACCAATCGGTCCTCATTGGGAAGAAACCGGTCCTTTTTTCCGATCATCCACCAGCTGAATGTGATGGTTTCCCCGGTTTCCGGATCGGTTTTCTCTTTTTCGAAGGAAAGGATCGCGCATCCCAATTCTTTTTCTGCAATGGGGTTGATGGTCTCCCGAATGACCAGCAGAACATACATGTGGTTGGGTGCCTGGACCAGTTCGGCCAGGCGGTTGATCCTGGCGTGTCCATTCTCCCAGAGATACCACAGAATATCCCTGCCGTCTGAGTCCAGTTGTGTTGCAATCCTCCGGATGGCTGGGAAATCCACTGTCAGGAAACAAATCTGATGGATCGTCTCTTTCCACACAGGGGTGTGGTTGGTGATAAGGAGGACTTTTCCGCGATCTTTCGAGGTATTTTCGCGGTGATAGATGATCCGCAGGGCATCCCTTGTTTTCATGGCGTAGTAATGACGCTCATCCCCCAGTTCTTTGATGTTCTCAACCGGGATTTCCAACCGGATGGAGGGCCTCAGGTAAAAAATGAGACGCCGGTTGGTCAGGAAGCACTGGACGGGCCGCCAACCGGTTCGGTGGGTTTCCCGGTATCCGCACTGCTCCTCAAGGACGATTTCCTCCCCCGGTTGAAATTCCGGTTTTGCATTTTCAGGGACAGGCATGCTCCTTTTGGCCTGTCTTACAAAACCCTTACCGGAACTTGATAAAATTCCCATGAGTTGTCAAGAGCTGTGGCGCGACCGGATCTCACGCCTCTTCCAGCAACCTCCCCAGCTGTAGGGTCATGTCTCTTATGTCGTCGGGATTGCCTTCAAACAAGGTTTCTTTCAGATCGAAGACAGCATCTTCGATTTGTTTTTCATAGGCCTTCGACAGCGATTTCTCCTTTTCCGTAATGGCGTATTCCGCGGCACGGATCATGCTGTCGGCGCGAATGTTGATCTGGGTTTCTTCCCGCCTTTTCATGTCCTCTTCGGCAACGGCTTCCGCTTCCCGAATGGCCCGGGCCACTTCATCTTCTGACAGCAGGTGTGAAGCGTCGATCTCGATGGCCGCCTGCTGCTCCGTATATAGTTCCATGGCGGATACGTGTACAATGCCGTTCACATCAATTTTAAATGTGACCTCCACCTTCCCTTTTCCCCTTGAAAGGGGGGGGAGTTCGGTCAGTTTGAACCGGCCCAGACTGATGTTGTCGTCAGCCATTTCCCGCTCTCCCTGCAGCACATGGAAATCCATTTCCATCTGGTTGTCTTCCGCGTTGGTGAAAATCTGTCCGGCGGATGTGGGAATGGTGGTGTTTCGTTCGATAATGCGGGCAAACAGCCCCCCTTCCGTTTCAATTCCCAGGGAAAGGGGGGTGACGTCCACCAGGATCACATCATCAATCTCCCCCGTGAGAACGCCGGCCTGGACCGCGGCGCCGATGGCAACCACCTCATCGGGGTTGACGCGGGTAAAGGGTTTTCGGTGAAAGGTCTCTTCCACCAGTTCCCTTACTGCGGGCATTCGCGTGGAACCACCCACCAGAACCACCCGGTCAATCTTCTCAGGCGTCAATCCGGCATCTTTCAGTGCCTGCAGGGTGGGGGGCAGGAGTCCGTCGCGCAAATCAGCGGTGATGGCCTCAAAGGTATCTTGGTCCACGGAGATTTGCGCCTCTTCACCCAGGATAGGGTCCATTTTTAAAAAATGAAGGGGAATATCGACGCATGGCTCGAGAGAAAGGTCCCTTTTGGCCTTTTCTGCAGTTTCTTTCAACCGTTCGATAGCCATCGGATCCGCACGAATATCAGGCCCGTAGCGATCCAGAATTAGATCCGACAGATAGGCGACCAGTCTTTCATCCCAGTCGTCCCCTCCAAGCAGGGTGTTCCCGTTGACGGCTTTCACGTGAAAGATGCCATCCCCCAGTTCCAGGATGGACACGTCAAAGGTGCCGCCTCCCAGGTCCCATACCAGGATGGTCTGAATTTTTTCACGGTCCAGTCCATAGGCCAGGGAAGCGGCCGTGGGTTCATTGATGATGCGTATCACATCAAGACCGGCCAGGATTCCCGCTTCTTTGGTGGCCTGGCGCTGAGCGTCGGTAAAATAAGCGGGCACGGTAATGACAGCCTTTTTCACCGGTATTTGCAAGTAGGTTTCCGCATCGGTTTTAATTTTTCGCAGAATAAACGCGGAAATTTCCTGAGGAGAATACGCCTTGCCATTGAGGGAGATTCTGTAATCAAGGCCCATATGCCTTTTGATTGAGCTGACGGTATTTTTCGGATTGGCCGCCGCCTGTCTTTTGGCCACCGAGCCTACCAGACGATGTCCAAGGGCTGTTTCCGCCACAACGGAAGGCGTCAGGTTTTCTCCTTCAGCGTTTGGGATCACTTGGGTCAGACCGTTTTCTATGACGGCAGCCACCGAAAAGGTGGTGCCCAGGTCTATGCCGATTGCTTTATCCATGGTTATATTTCGCTTTTCTGGAACTGTTTGAGTGTCTGCATGATTTTTTCTTCTGTGAATGGTTTGTCGATAAAACTGTGAACCCCTTTTTCTTTTGCGTCCACCATCCGTTCCTCGCTGCCATAGGCACTGATAATCACCACAAAAGTTTCTGAATTTTTATTTATGACGGGTAAAATATCCATCCCGTCGCCATCGGGCAGTTTGAGGTCCAGAAAGATGAGGTCGGGTTTTTTCTTCAACATGGAGATGCCATGATACAGGCTGTTGGCCGTGGATACGGCATAGCCTTTTTTTATGAGAGCGCTCGCCAGGAGCCAGCACAGATCCTCTTCATCGTCGATGATCAAAATGTTTTTGATCTTTTTTTTGGCAAACGGACGAGGTCTTTTTTCGGCTTTTTTTCTTCTCAGGCGTTCTTCTTCCCGCTCTTCAAAGTAGGGTTTCAGCTCTGCCAGTTCTTCGGGTTTGCGCCACCCTGAAAGTCCGCTTCGCCATACCAGGGCTTCATCTTTTTTGATCATCCCTCGCAATATCCAGCTTTTAAGCCTTGAGTGATAAATCAAGCTGTAGGTATCGGCCCCCCGCCTCACGTCATATTTTAATTCTCTCACAGGCTTTCTCCCAGCTTATTTTACCGGCAACGAGATGGTAAACATCGAACCCTTTTTCCATTTATTGGTATTGCTTTCGACGCCGATGGTGCCGCCGTGACTCACGACAATGCCGTAGGTCATGGAGAGTCCCAGCCCGACGCCGGAGGTTTTGGTGCTGAAGAAAGGATCGAATATCCTGATGATGTCCTCCTCCGGGATCCCGGTGCCGGTATCCCGGATCTTCACCACGAAAAAATCCCCTTCAATCCCGGTGGTGACGGTCATGACGCCGCCATCGCCCATGGCATCCAGAGCATTGATCATGATATTGGAGAATACCCGGGTGATCTGTTCCTTGTCCACGCGGATGACCGGGAAACCCGAGCAATAGGCATTTTTTATTCCCACCTTCTGGGAGGTAATCTTGGCTTTGATGGAATCCAGCGTGTTTTCAAGGATTCCGTTGATGTCGTGAGGTTGGATATTGAGCTTGGGTGGCTTGGCACAATTTAAGAGTTCCGTGATCAGAAAATTAATCCGCTCCGTATTTCGAATAATGATTTCAATATGTTTGGCCCATGGGCTGTCCCGGGAAAACGCTTCCTTCAGTTGCCTTACCGACATGGAGACATTGGTCAGGGGGTTTCGGATCTCATGGGCGATGCTGGCGGCGATGCGGCCTGTAAAGGCGAGTCTTTCGGAGAAGCCGGACTCTTCCTTCCTGATTTTTTGTCCTTCACTTCCGTTTTTATGGGCTGAATCCATCTTTTTCCTCATGCGAAGGTCCCGACAGCTTATGTCAAGGCCTTGAGCTCTGGAGTTTTTCCTGCTGCAAGGGGGCTGGTCCAGCCACATTGCGGGCAACCGTTCAAAAGCAGCGCCTGGGCCAGATCAAGTTGGCCGCAGTGCGGGCAGGTCTCCCTTTCTTCCGCCGATAAATCCCGGATATGACCCCCGGCATCAGAAATGGCCGTATCCAGGTTTTTTGTTAATTCCTCAATATGGAGCGCCGTCAATCGATGCCACCGGTTTCCTTTGAGCAGGAGATGCAGTTCCTGTCGCTGTTTCTTTTCAGGCGAGGCTTCCGCTTCACTGAGCGCCAGACCCCGTATCTCATGGAGAGGCGTTTCAAACAGGATGTTGCTGAACGTCTCATGGTAGAGGATCAAACGGTCAGGCGTCAAATAAAAGCGTCCGTATTGCCAGGTTTTGTACAGCCCTTCAGTTGAATGCCGGGCCCCCTGCATTTTGAACATCACGTTTTCCCCTGCGAGTAGATGCTCCTTTTTTTCCTTTCTGTTTTCCCGCTCCCATGCCCGGGTTTTTTCGTCCCATGCCTGCATGACGCCGTATTTCAACATGGTTTCCATGCCGGCCAATGCGGCCCGAAGGTTGACCCCGATCAGCGGAATGCCCGCAACGGATACAATGAGGTCCGCCTGGATGACCAGGCCTTTGTCCAGTACACGGTCCAGCAGGTCTACCAGGGTCGCGTGGGGTTCTCGTTTGGGAGTCATGGGCTATTTTCAAACGAAAGAATAGGGTGGCCATGGGCCGGTGAAGCGGACGGAAAACCCTTCCCGGTTGTCAATTCCCTCCAGGGCTTCTCCCAGTTTTTCACTTTGATCTTTCGGAAGCAGGCAGGACAGGTTCAGGAGCATCTGCTTCCCTTCATCCTCGGCCCTTTTTGTTTTTTCAACACGAAGGTCATCCGTAAAAACCTTGATCTTTTCATAAAATTCCTGAAAGTACTGATCCGCTTTGTTCTCCATTTCATTTTTCAGCAACTCTTCCAGTTTCTGGCGAACCATATAGGCGATTCCTTTGGGTTTTGTTTTTATCTCCTCCCGCAGCCGGTTTATTTCAGCGCTTTCATCGCTTATTTTGTGGGCCATGGTTTTGGTTTCCCAGAAGATCTGGATGCCGTATTCGGCTTTGTCCCGGATTTTGGCCATCTTTGATGCCAGGGTGTCGTAATCGGTTTCAATCCAGTTTCGCATGTTTTCTTTGGGGTCCGCATCCCCTTTACCGCAGATGATGGTGTCAAAGCCCATGGGGATGATTGTCCCGAATTTTTCCGCGGCCCCATCCACCACCTGTTGATGGATCAGAACCCAACTCTTGACTTTTTCCGGGTCGTCCGATTGATAGGGTTGGGCGGTGCAGTCATGAACCACCGCCGAGAGATTGCGGAAGGGGATGGTGTAGACCTCGTTATCTTTTATTCCAATGCGGCCGAAATTGACGGCTTCGCTTTCATCGGCAATGCAGTAAAGATAAAGGCCCATTGCGGATTGCGGATTGGGGGTTGCGGAATTATTCAGGGCAGGGGCGGGGGTCGATTCAGTGAGGTTTTTTTCGCCCGTTGGCGAAGGGTTTTTCAAGGTCTCCGCTTCCTCCACCAGGAGTTCATCCATAATGTGGGTAATTTCCTCTCGAATGGCGGTTCTGAGCTGGGGCATAAGAGACGCGGCCACAATCCCTTTGATATCCTCCCGATTTTCCGCCAGGATCTCCCGGATTTCCCGGTGTACCATTTTTTTGATGATGTCTTCCAATGGCCCGTTTTCCGTCCTTTTAGTGCTGGATTTCATCCCCTCTTTCCGGGTTGATGATCTGATCCAGCAGATCGTCCACAATGCTGTCCAGTCCGTCCCGAACCGATTTGACCGATTCGGTGATGCCCTGTTCCATTTTCATTTCTTCAATGGCCGTGTCCAGGTCCATGAGGGCTTCACCCAGCCGATTGGTCTCTTCTTCCGTCAGGGTGCCGCCTTCCATGCGTTTCAGGGCCTGGAGCCGGAGTGCATCTTTGATGATCTCCACCAGGGCCACCACCAGGCCCAACACGCCGTGCTTGAGATTTTTTTCGTCTATATCGATGGACATGGGGCAGTTGTCAGGGGGCAGTTGTCAGGGGGCAGAAACTTCCGGCCCTTAACCGCTGACCACTTCCTTTGCTTTGGCGCTGATCCAGCCGCACCAGGGACAGCCGTCGTTCATGAGGTCTTCGAGCCCAACGCGTTTCTCGCACTGGGGACAGCTTTCTTTGGTCACGACCGCTTCTTCCCAGGCGGGGGTTTTGAGCGTTGTCCCCGATGGGAATTCCAGACCGTATTTGGCGGCGGTTTCAAAAGATGCCAGGGCGGCCCTGATCTTGATCCCCAGCAGTTCCACACCCACCACCGATACCATGATGTCCGCGTTGATAACCAGCCCCTTGTCCAGAATCCTGTCGATCACATCCGCCAGTCCGGCGCCTTTTTCATCCCTGTAAGGTTCCATGGCCATGGTTTAATTGTCCCTTCTATTTCCGCCGTTGTGCCTGCTTCGAGCGATTTCCCTCACATGAACAACGCCTTTGCCGCCACACTTGAGACAGGTCAGGCGGCTTCCCTGTTCGGCGCCCGAACCCCGACACTGGCTACAGGTGGCAATGGGGGTATGAACCGCTACGATGCCCTTGCCGCGGCAGACCGTGCAAGTTCGTCCTGTCCGCCGTTCGATGCCCTTTCCGCTGCAATAACCGCATGCAACCGCCGGAGGAGAGATGCTGATACTGCCGGTTCCCCGGCAGACGGAACATTTCGCCCCTCTCTCTTCTTTTCCGGTTCCCCCGCAAAAACCGCACGAATGTGTTTTTTCGTTTAACAGGGATATCCGGTCTCTCGGGTTGCCCCTCCTCGACCGAATGGTATTCCCGTAGCTCATGGTGCTCCAGCCCACTTCATCCTGGCCGGGTTTAAAAAATCCGTCTGTAGTGGGGTTGCGGTTGCGTCCCACCGCTCTGAAAGACTGCCATTGGAATTCTTCTCGATGGATTTTTTTGAAAGGGATCGCCCGTTTGGCTTCAACCAATCCCTCATCATGGGGCCAGCCCAGCGCCATTTTCCCCTTGACCGTGATCCTGAAGCATCCCCGGTTTTCCTGATCAAGATGTTCGCTTTTGATCAGTTTTGTGCAAAGGACACTTGCGTAGGAGGGATCAATTCCCAACTGTCTGCTTATCAGGCGCGTGGTGGTCCTGCCGTGTTCTTTGTTCACGGTTTTGAGCGCCTTCATTTCGCTCCCTGAAATCATAAGATCTTTCTCCTTACTCCTGGGGCTCTTCGGTATCAATCCGTCTTCTCATGCTGGTGCGTCGAAACTCCAGCATATTGCCTTCCCCGTCCAGGCGGGTTTCATAGGCGGCCAGTATGTCCATGCCTTCAGGGATAGAGTGCTTTTCCACCACCTCAAGGGATACCAGCCATCCATCTTCTTCTTTGGCGGCTTCGATGGTTGATGAGACTTCCAGCCCTGTGAGAGCATTCAATTCGGACCGAGCATTTTTAACGATTTGTGCCATTCCTATAGCCATTTTATTTCTCCTTTAACTCTAGATTCCATAACAAAATGGAAATTTACATAAACCCGCAACCCGCAACCCGACCCCCTCACCCCTCTTCCTTCATCTTCCGAATCATCTCCAGCTGTTCCATGAGGCGCGTTTCCTGTTTTTCATACGCTTCCTCACTGATTTCGTCCATTTCAAACTGCATTTGGAGATGGAGCAGCCCTTCACGGATTTTTGACTCATCCGTCACTTCATCATAAGCGGCATCCCGTAATTTTTCACCCAGCCAGACGGTGAGCTTGATGGGTGAAAAAAGAATATCATCTAAAATGAAAGCCATAACCTTCCGTCCTCTGTCCTCTGTCTTCCGCCCTCTGTCCTCTTCCTCTGCCCTCTGTCCTCTGTCCTTCTACCACTTCACGATGATTTCCACGAAATTGCAGGGCGGAATGGGACCCACATATTTCAGCGTCATTTTCCCCGCATACCGGTCGGTTATTTTTTCCACCGCAAGGTCGAATGCTTTTTCCTTCCCTTTATCCACCAGAAAGGCGGCATTTGTAATCATCTGATCCCCGAAATGGTCGTTCAGCTTCCGATCCACCCACAGTCCTTCAAGGGGCGCCATCATGGATTTTTCTTTCTGTTCCTTCCAGGTTTCAAGGGCGTTTTTCACCATTTCTCCCAGGCGGACCTGATCCCGTTGGGCGCCGCCGTTCCGCTTGAGCAGTCGGTCCCGCAGTCGACGGATATCCGTGTTCTTGCTTAAGATATCATCGAATACGGGCTTGATGTCCTTCCAGATGGCCTTGACGCCCAATTCAACCTTGTTGCGCATCTGGGCCAGATTGTCGGTCAGTTCTCCGTGCCTTTCTTCCAGAACCTTTTCCCGGATGGGATCCAATCCTTCGCTCACCGTGCCGAACCGCACCGGCAGCATGGGGTATTGCTTCATGACCGTTTCCATGACCTTCTGGTGGGCCATGGTATTGGCCCGGGTCACCGGGTACTGTGTGACGGATGAATCGCTGATGACCGCGCCAAGCCCGTCATGAACAATGGTATAAACCTCATTCTTATCTTCGCCGATGCCCATGGGGCCGAAATGTGCTTCCCGGTCCGTTTCAATGATGGCGTATATGTATTGTCCTTCCTGGGTCATGAATTCGGGGTCCTTTGTTTTTTAACTGTAAATCGGCAACCGATAACCGACGGCGATTAGCCTGTCTAATTCCCAACCGCCCGGATATCCACCCACATTTTAATATCCTTTTCCCGGAAGGAGCAGGATGGGTCCTGGCAGAAGTCATTCACCAATTTGTATGCTTGATTGATTTTTTCGTAATGTTTCTGCGCATCCTGGTCCCCCGGAAATTTGTCCGGATGGAATTTCTTGGTCAGCTGCCAGTACTTATCCCGGATTTCCTGCTGGGTGGTTTCCTCTTCCAGTTGAAGCAGTTTTCTCGCATTGTCCAATTGTTCATAGTCGACGGTTTTCACCTCAAAGGTTCGAAAACTGTAGGGCGGAAGAGGACCGATGATGCGAAAATTGATTCGGTCTTCAAAATGACGGTCCAGACCGGCCACAACCCCTTCCAGGCGGGCCGCATCTTCTTTTTTTACCAGGAAAGCGGCGTTCATGATCATGCTGTCATCCATGAGGGGGTGAATAACGTGTTTTTCCGCCATGTCCAGCAAGGGGGGCATGATGACTGACTGAAGGGCTTCCCGTTTTTGGTCCAGCAGGGCCTTCACCTTTTTTCCGGCGTTGATGCGCATTTCCAGAACATCTTTTTCCGATTGTTCCGCCGCCCTTTCTTTCATTTCTTTGATTTCGTCGCTTTGTCCGATTTCCGTCATGATGACGTTCAAATCCGGCCAGAGAGCCATTACATCCAGCTCGATTTTGTTTTCCATCTCAAGCAGGCTTTGAACAATCCGGTCTTTTCCCCGTTGCAGGACCCCGATAACCGCTTCATCCCCATCCAGCAGACTCCCGAATTTAACGGGGATGATGGGATGATCCGTCATCACCTTTTCGATGACCGATTGGTAAACCGTTAGATTTCGCAGGAGCGTTTCTTTGGGTAGATTATCAAAGCCCTTGTGCGGCAGGCTGCTCACGAGGGCGGTAATGCCCTCAAACGACAGGGCGTACAGTTCCTTTCCTTCAATCCCCGCGTGGCCGAACCGGCCTTGTTCCTCTCCTTCTATGAAGCCGTAAATGGTTTTTCCATCATCTGTCATTGGGCATCTCCGGGCTGGTCAGGATTTTTTCATTTCTTTTAAAGCTTGTTGGAAATGTTTATCTTCGATAATAAAGCGGGAATGATCGTCATCGCCGCTTTCAATGAATTTTCGGATGGCATTCATGGCGGCTTTTTCGCAGATGGACTCCAGATCGGCCCCCACCAGGTTCCGAGAGGCTTTGGCCAATGCGGGAAGGTCCACGTTTTCGGCCAGGGGTTTTCCTCGCGAGTGAACTTTCAGGATTTCCAGCCGTGCCGCCTCATTTGGAACGGGAATTTTAAAATGAAAATCAAACCGCCCCGCTCTCAGCAGGGCCTCATCAATGATGTCCGGGCGGTTGGTGGCGGCCAGGACCATGATCCCTTTCAGTTCCTCAATGCCATCCATTTCGGTCAGAAACTGGCTGATGACCCGGTCCGCCACATGGGAGGAACTGTCCATGCCCCGTTTGGGAACCACGCTGTCGATTTCGTCGAAAAAAATGATGCAGGGAGAGGCCTGACGGGCCTTTTTAAAGATTTCACGGACCCCTTTTTCACTTTCTCCCACCCATTTGCTCATGAGTTCGGGGCCTTTTACGGAGATGAAATTGACTTCCGATTCCGATGCGACAGCCTTGGCCAGAAGGGTCTTGCCGGTACCGGGGGGACCGTGGAGCAGAATGCCTTTGGGAGGGGTGGCGCCGGCATGCTTGAACAGCTCGTCGTATTTCAGGGGCCATTCGATGGTTTCCTTGAGCACCCTCTTGATATCTTCCAGGCCCCCCACGTCGGTCCATTTGACGTCCGGAACTTCGGTGAAAACTTCCCGGATGGCGGAGGGTTCAACGGATTTGAAACCCTCCATGAAGTCGTCCATGGAGACCTGAAGTTTCATCAGGGTTTCGTAAGGGATTTCTTCCAGCTCAAAATCGATTCGGGGAAATATTTTTCTAAGGGTGGCCATTGCCGCTTCCCTGGAGAGGGCTTCGAGATCCGCCCCAACGAAACCGTGGGTTACCTCGGCCAGCCGTTTCAGGTCCACGTCCTCCGCAAGGGGCATCCCCCGGGTATGGACATTCAAGATGGTCAGCCGACCGTTCATGTCCGGGATGCCGATTTCAATCTCCCGGTCGAACCGGCCCGGTCTCCTGAGTGCCGGGTCCAGGACATTGGGGATATTGGTGGCACCGATGACAATGACCTGCCCCCGGGATGAGAGTCCGTCCAGCAGGGCGAGCAGTTGGGCTACCACCCGCTTTTCCACCTGTTTTTCGCCGCCCATATCTTCCCTTTTGGGTGCGATGGCGTCGATCTCGTCCAGGAAAATGATGCTGGGAGCTTTCGATGAGGCTTCGTCAAATATTTTGCGGAGGTTGGCCTCGCTCTGGCCGTAAAATTTATTCATGATCTCCGGGCCGCTGATGGTCCTGAAATAAGCGTCGGTCTCATTTGCCACGGCCCGGGCGATGAGGGTTTTTCCACACCCCGGAGGTCCGTGAAGGAGCACCCCCTTGGGGGGGTCGATGCCCAACCGTTCAAAGACCTGGGGGTATTTCAGGGGGAGCTCGATCATCTCCCTGATTTTCCTTATTTCCTTTTCAAGGCCGCCGATGTCTTCATAGGAGATGCGGGTTCTGCCTTCCCCCGGTTCCTTTTTTTGCTGGATTTCCATGCCCGTCTGGGGATGGATCATGACCACCCCTGAAGGGCTTGTGGCAACCACTTTGAAATCCTGGGTCCGGGAACCGATCAAGCGTGCCCGCACCAGGTCCCCTTCCACCAGGGGAAGCCCTTCCAACAGGCTTCCGATATACCGGGCATCATACGACCGCATGGCGGTAAGGGGGGCCACCACGATTTTCCGGGCCGGCTGAAAGTCGCAGACGGTAATTTTCACTTTTTCGTCGATCCCCACCCGGGCGTTTTCCCGGGTAATGCCGTCCAGCCGGATCAATCCTTTTCCTCGGTCTTCCATGTAGGCGGGAAGCACCTTGGCGACGGTTTGCCGTTTCCCTTCCACCGTGACCACATCACCCACCTGCACATTCAGTTTTTCAAAATCCCCCGGGTCAAACCTGACAATGCCGCGGCCCACGTCCTTGGCGGTGGCTTCCGCCACTTTCAGGGTGAGGGAGTTCTTACTCGTTGTTTTTTTATTGGAAGTCATGGGTAGCCTTTTTGAGTTGCGGGTTACAATTTCATCTCAATGCTGATGAAATTGAAGGGGGGAGCGGGTCCTACCAGTTTGAAATCCGCTTCCTTTTGATATTCTTCCGCCAGGTCTTCCACCAGGAAATCAAACTGTTTTTCCCTTGTTCTGTCGATGAGAAACACGGCGTTTAAGAACATATCATCCCCCACCAGGTCGTTCCGGCGCGTATCCAGAGTCAGTCGCTTAAATTGGCGCAGGATTTTTTCCCCGGTGGTCGCCTTTTTTTCGTCCAGGGCCGCTTTCACCGCTTTCCCCAGCGCCACCTTCTCATCGCTGTTCGTTTCCGCGTCCTGTTCGACAATCCTTGTTTTGATTTCTTTCACGTCGGGGTCGGTTTGGCCGATGTCCTCAAAGATCCTGTCCATGTGAGTCCAGTGACCCTTAAGCCCCAATTCCACCTTGTTGTCCAGATCATGAAGTAAGCCTTTAAATCCTCCATATTGCTTTCGGAGGAAGGTGCGAACTTCCTCGGCGCTGTTGGCGATGGTGCAGAACCGGACCGGCAACACCGTGTAGTCTTTCATTACCTGTTCAATGACCTTTTCGTGGGCCGTGAGATTTTCAGGATCAATGACGTACTGGGTGACCGGCGAGCTGCTGATGACCGCGCTGATGTCTTGAAATCCTATAGTGGATACGAAATCGCCACGTTTCCCGATGCCGATGGGCCCGAAATTCCGACCTTCATTGGCGTTTATGATGCAGTAGACGTATTTCCCTTCTTTGGCCATGTCTTTTCTGATCCTCCTCGGAGTTCAAACCCCTAGTATTCGACTTTCATTACCTTGAGTCCCCCCTTCGGTGAGGTTTTCAGGTCCTGAGAACCGATCGAGGGCATTCTCCTTCTGATCCCTATGCTTGCCTCCAGTTCTGCTATTCTCAACTCGATGTCCCTGATTCTCCCTTCCACTACAGACTTCCTGTCCTTTACGCTTTTAAATTCTCTCAGGGACAGGGCCAGGTTGTTTTTAAGCAGGTATAGTTCCCCGTCAACGGATCTTTCCGCTTTGGGCATGGAGCGGTGTTTCATCCCCATGAGCGTCTTTATGGAAGCAAGTGAACGGATGTCATTTGCCATATGATCCCTCCCTTGTACGGCCCTCTGCGCCGGTCATGGCCGTGTCAAACGGACGTTGGTTTTTTCCCTTAACAGATATCATTGATCAGTTCTGCGATGACCTGTTTTACCCTTTTCTGGCTTCCCGCCGTTCCGATCCGACTGGTCTCCGATGCCAGGATATCCATGCAGATCTGGCGGAAAACCGGATCGTCCTTATTTACTTCGGCCTGTCTGACGGCAAGGGTTTTTGCAATCATGATGCAACCCCGGATGGTTGGGGCGAATTCATAGGTATCCGAATCCCTCAACCCCCTGACGATCTTAACAATTTTTCCCGCGTCCCCGTTTTCGAGGCCGGATTTGAATTGGGTGATGCGCATTTCAGTTTCTTCATCGAAATAATCCACGTCCAGGGTAATCATCCGGTCGCGCAGGGCATCCTGACTTCTGTGGACCCCGGCGTATTCCTCCGGGTTACTGGTAAAGATGGCCGTGAAATCCGGATGGACTTTCAGGTAGTTCCCATCCCCCTGGCGGGGAGAGGGTAGATCAAGCATCCTTTCCTGGAGAACCGAGAGAAGCACGTTGTTGGTTTCGGGCCTCGATCGCGTGAACTCATCGTAAATCAGCGTAAACCCGTTTTTACAGGCAACCGTCAGGCGGTTGTCCGACCAACTCTTTTGCATATCCTCTTCGGTCTTGAGGACGGTATGAACGTAATTGTCGACCACCTTTCGGCTGCGGAAGCCGGTCTCCGCCCCCACCAGGTCCGATGTGGAAAATTCCTCATCCCCGTGAATCATGACCACCGGTCTCCCGATCATGGCCGCCACATGCATGGCCAGGGTGGTTTTACCGGTTCCCGAGATGCCCCTGAAATGGATGGGAAAGCCTGCTGCGATATAGGCCATGGCCCTTTCCGAAACATCTTTTATATAACTTGTTTCCACGAAGTTCGGCAGAGAACGAGGCTCCAGAACCGTTGTATTTCCGTCAAAAGACATAAAACCCTCCTTATTTTTTTGAAGGCAGCATGTGGGATGCGGTAACAACTCACTGCCCACTGTTCACTGTAGCGCCTACTCCTTTTTAACCACTCCCTTGCCGCCACAGGTCAAACAGGGGAGATACTGGCCTGATACCCATCCCTGCCCCTTGCAATCGGGGCAGGTGTCCACCAGTTCCTTTACCGTGACCATCCCTTTTCCATTGCACACCGTGCACGTCAGGCGCCGATGGGGATGGATTCCGGTACCCTTGCAATATGCACATATCCTGGCAGGTTCCCGGATGCTGACCCTGCCTCTTCCACCGCACACCTGACAGCGGGATTCCCTGGAGAGGAGTTCGAAGGGGTCGGTCCCAGTTCCCATGCAAAAAGCGCACTTGAGAATCATTCTTCCCTGGATGTCCATGCCCATGTTTACCGCCATTTGAAGTTCCCTTCCCTCCGCTGCCCCGGTGCGGAGGATGTGGCAGGCATCAGGTGGAACCCGGTGGTTGCCGCTCTATGGAATTTGTTCCGTCCTCCGCCTGCCGCTATCGTCAACTAATAAATATAATAAGTGGAGTCTTCCTTCCTGACTTCACCCTCTTCCAGGAGTTCTCTCATGACGGGGATCAGAGAACGCCAGTTTTCAACTGCTACGGTTTCGGCAATTTCCACCATCCTTAATCCTTCCGGGGTGTCTTCAAGAAGGCTCAGGATTTCCGCATTCAGATCTTCTCTGCCAGGTGTTTCCTCTTCTTCCTCCTGTGCAGCTTCTGCTTCTACTTCCACTTTTTCATCTTCCACGGCGTCTTCAGCCCAAGGCTCTTCCGCTTCCTGCTCTTCTTCGATAGCCTCTGAAACAGTCCCTGCTTCAACCTTTGTTTCCACTTCCACAGGGCTGGTAATCGTCATGGTTCCCTCGGCAGTGCGGATGACTGAAAGGATTTGGTTCCAGGCTTTCGCCGCCTCGGTTCGATCTTTCTTAAGCTCGCCCATAATGCCTGCCACGCTGGCCGACATGTTTGTTTTGAAGACGGCAAGGCTTTCTCTCAACTGATCGGACATATCTTTGAGTTCGGCCTGAGTGGTGGTTTTTCTGTCGGCTTCATCCGCATCGAGGTCTCTCATAAACTGCGTAAGGTCAGTCCTCAACTGTTCGCCCATGGCCTTGAGTTCAGCCTGAGTGGCGATCTTTCTATCATCCTCTGCGGCATCGAGGTCATTCATGAACTGGGTGAGATCAGTCCTCAACTGTTCGCCCATGGCCTTGAGTTCAGCCTGGGTTGTGGATTTCCTGTCATCCTCGGCAGCATCGAGGTCTCTCATGAACTGGGTAAGGTCAGCCCTCAGCTGTTCCGCCATGGTTTTGAGCTCTGCTTGAGTGGCACCCTTCCTGTCGGCTTCTGCGGCATCCAGGTCGGTCATGAACTGTGTGAGATCAGCCCTCAACTGTTCGCCCATGGCCTTGAGTTCAGCCTGGGTGGCTATCTTTCTATCATCCTCCGCGGCATCGAGGTCATTCATGAACTGTGTGAGATCAGCCCTCAACTGTTCGCCCATGGCCTTGAGTTCAGCCTGGGTTGTGGATTTCCTGTCATCCTCGGTAGCATTAAGGTTGCTCATGAACTGGGTGAGATCAGCCCTCAATTGTTGGCCCATGGCCTTGAGTTCAGCCTGGGTGGTAGCCCTTCTATCGTCCCCCTCGGCGTTCAGATTGTTCATGAACTGTGTGAGATCAGCCCTCAACTGTTCGCCCGTGGCCTTGAGTTCAGCCTGGGTGGTAGCCCTTCTGTCGTCCCCCGCAGCGTTCAGATCGTCCATGAATTGTGTCAGGTCCGCGCTTAATTGATCGGACACGGCTTTCAGATCGGCACGGGTGTTCTTTCGGCGATCCGAATTGGAATCTTCCAGGTCCGCCTTGAACTGACCCAGATCGTGCTTCAATTCCTGACCCATTTCGTTGCGGTCTTTTTCGAATTCACCCAACATTTCTTCCGTGTCTTCCCGCAGCTTCTCTACCCCGTGAACCCTCTCCTCATAGGCATTGGCAATCTCTTCCGCCAGTCTTCTCATTTGGTCTGCTAACATTTTTTCCTCCTTCTATGGATGATGGCAAAAGACATGCTTGAGATGATGGTCACAAAAATGAGGGGTCAAATACGCCTCAATCTTATCTTCAAGGACGTCCTGTTGGGTTGACTTTTGCGAATCTGATCCATTATGAATGCAGATTGGCGATTACTGGATATTAATTTTCAAATATTGCTTTTTGGGATATTCCCGAATCATTCTAATGACCCGGGACCGCCGTTTGCCATTGGCTCCGGACCCTGTCTCGCACCATGGCCAGTTCTTCCAGCATCGGGCCGAACTGATTGTCTCTGACGCCCTGTTGCGCCCTGAGGGAGTTGAGCATGATCTTGAAATCCCTGACCCTCACGGATTCTCCCTTTTCAAGGAGTTTTTTAAGGGCGACCTTCAGTTCTTCCTGCTCCACCTGGATGCGTTTAAGAACCTCTATAATCCCTGTTTCCCGTTCCTTTTGCCGGTTCAGGATGTCTTCCCTGATGACTTCCATATCCTCCAGTCTGGAACGGCCCCTCGAGGTGATGACTTTCCTGAGCCGGTCAACCATGGCCATCTCTTCTTCTTGGAAACGGCTGAAGACATCTTCCGCCTCTTTTTCCCGGGAGAGCCGTCTTTCCGTGAGATCAGCCATCATACGGTCAAAGTCCTTTTTTCGGAGACTTTCCCCTTTGGCAAGGTTGTCTCTCAACCGGATGATCATGTCTTCCAGTTCCGTTTGAAAACTTCTGAGGAAATCATAGGACTGTTCCATCAACCTGTTTACGGTTTTCATCCGCATTTCATAGGAGTCTATGATGCTGTAAGCCAGTGCTTTCAGGTTTTCTCCGGTTCCCATTTTTTACCTCATCACAATAAAAAACCGCAAATAACTCGGACAATTACATCAACTTCCATACTGAGAAGGGAGTATTGTCAGACTTATTTACGGTCTTCCAAAAATACCGCTGGAGATTTCAGATATGCTTAAGACTTCCGTGCCGAAATCCTTTTTCTGTCGGGAGGGGTTTAGAACGCCTCACCGATCTCAAGGATACCTGGCAATCTCCCTTCGATTTCTTTTGAACGGGTAAAGCGTCTACGCAGTGGCGGTCAGTCCCACGGCCTCGGCATATTTGAGATAAGTCTCAACGCCTGCGACCACGACTCTTGCTTCGACGGCCAGGAGTTCGATCCCCACGAGGGAAACCCTTGCCCATGCATCCACGACCACGCCCTTGTCCAAAATTCTGTCAACCACTTCGGCCAGACTTGAAGAAGCCATTGCTTTTTCCATCGCCATGATAAAATCTCCTTTTCTTGTTTTGAGTTTTAACCTTGTTATTTAAAATGCAGCCTCAATGAGCCTGCCGCATATTGCCGACCACCTGCTACGCAGTGGCGGTCAGTCCCACGGCCTCGGCATATTTGAGATAAGTCTCAACGCCTGCGACCACGACTCTTGCTTCGACGGCCAGGAGTTCGATCCCCACGAGGGAAACCCTTGCCCATGCATCCACGACCACGCCCTTGTCCAAAATTCTGTCAACCACTTCGGCCAGACTTGAAGAAGCCATTGCTTTTTCCATCGCCATGATAAAATCTCCTTTTCTTGTTTTGAGTTTTGAACCAGTTTATTTAAAATGCAGTTGAAAACCACCTGCTACGCAGTGGCGGTGAGTCCCACGGCCTCGGCATACTTCAGATAAGTCTCAACGCCGGCGACCACGACCCTTGCTTCGACGGCCAGGAGTTCGATCCCCACGAGGGAAACCCTTGCCCATGCATCTACGACTACGCCCTTGTCCAGAATTCTGTCAACCACCTCGGCCAGACTTGAAGAAGCCATTGCTTTTTCCATTGCCATGATAAAATCTCCTTTCTCATTTTGAATTTGATTTTCCTGTTGCACCCTGGCAGCCCTATGCCGCCTGTTCCGTTTCACTTGTCAAATCTTTATTGCATTTCCCATGCCAAAATCACGGATATTTATATCTATTGGATTTCATGCGATTTTTTAAAAACGGCGGTTTGAAAGAGGGAGAACTGGGACACGGTTGGGTATGGCATTGACCCCCCAATTGGGGTATGAATGCCATAGTTATTGGTCATATCAGGAAAATCCTTAGAAATTTCTCAGGATTTTCCTGATTGCCCTTTCCAACGGGTAGGTCCCATCATCTTGTGGCCCCTATTCGCATGACCACCATATACGGATGCATGGCATCCCCCGGCAAAATCGCATCCATTCCGTTTCAACGATCCACTCTCCCCATGCCAATATTTCTCCCGTAATTTCTTATTGTTACCATCTATCGCGACTCTTGGGGCAAGATGCGTATCGATGATTCATTTTCAAGATTTGCCCCATTATTTTTAAGGGTTTCCTAAGCGAAGACTCCGATGGGAAATTAGGAAAATTACCAATGACGGCCGAAGGCCCGGTGACCGACGGAAATTTCCTGGAAATTTCGGTATTGGATACGGGTGTGGGCATTGTGGCGGAAGATCTGGAAAGAATTTTTGAAGAGTTCTATCAGGTCAAGGGGGGGCTATACGGATAAGACCCCGGGCACGGGATTGGGTCCGGCGCTGGTCAAACAGCTTGTGGAGATGCACTGTGGCCGCGTTCGGATGGAGAGCGAGGGGTAAAAAAAGGTTAGTGGGAGCTGCGCTGCGTGCCTTTAAAAGCACCCTGTTCCGAAGGGTGCGTTTGACCGGTCAGGTGTTCGGCTAAGGTAAGGATCTCCCGATCCAACCGATCAGCGATGTTTTGTTCTACATTAAGGAGGTCGTAATGGGTTTGCAGATTCATCCAACTTTGCGCATCCGTTCCGAAAAACCGGGCAAACCGCAGGGCCGTATCGGCTGTAACGGCCCTTTTCCCTGCAACGATTTCTCCGATGCGCCGCTGCGGCACGCCAATGCACTTGGCAAGCCGGTACTGAGTGATGTTCATGGGCTTAAGGAATTCTTCCCTCAGGATTTCGCCGGGATGAACCGGAGGCATGTCTCTTTTCAAGGACTTAATCATGACTGAATACTATCGAGCTGCAATACTATCGTCAAGCGTTATTAATGGCCAGGAAAGCGAATTGGTTGCCATCGGTAATTCTATTGTGTTATCAATAGGCTTGGCAGCGGAACTGGGAAAATAGGGGACGTACATCAGATTATTACTTTTTAGGCTCGATAGAGTATTGTCGCTCTCCTACCAAATGTTTCCTGGTTCCCATGCTCCAGCGTGGGAACCCATACTGTATGCGTTCCTACGCAGGAGCGTAGGAACGAGAGTATCCCTTAATTTCGAGTGTTTCAGGACTCAAAGGTCAATCGTAGATTTGATAAAGGTATTGTTTCTCTTCCTTTTGAAAAGGGGGACAACGCTAAAATTGCAGTGAAAATCATAGACGACCGGGGCATTGAAAGCTTAAGGGTTATATCACTATAAAAAGAGAGGTGTATTATGTTCAAACTCACGAACTATATTCCCAGACCGGAGCTGGAAACATTCTGCCGGAGAAATTACATTACCAAAATGTCTCTTTTCGGTTCCGCCCTGCATGATGAATTAAAGCCGGGCAGTGATATCGACATTCTTGTGGAGTTTGACAAAGACCATATGCCGGGTTTGTTTGATATTGCCGGAATGGAAATCGAGCTGGCGGAGATGTTCGGCAGAAAAGTCGACCTGCGCACACCCGCTGAACTCAGCCGGTATTTCAGAGATGATGTCCTGGAAAAAGCGAGGGTGGAATATGCAATCTAAAGATAGAATCCGCGTGCAGCATATTCTCGATGAAACGGGTGAAGCCTGTAAATATGCGGAAGGCATTTCATTTGATGAATTTGTTGAAGACGGCAAAACCGTCAGGGCTGTTATACGCTCTATCGAAGTTATAGGTGAAGCAGCCTCAAAAACATCCATTGAATTTCGCAAAGAACATCCGGATGTCCCCTGGCAAAAAATAATCGGAATGCGCAACCGCTTGATACATGGTTATTTCGATATTGACTACAATATCATCTGGCAGACAGTCAAAGAAAACCTGCCGCCGTTAATTGAACAGTTGCAATCAATTTCAAACAACGAAGAATAACAAAATTCCTGGTTCCCATGCTCCAGCGTGGGAACCCATGGACATGGGGACGTTGTTGACAAATTATACTTGCTGATCCCGAATCGGCTTCCACACTTGAAAATCGGACAATTTCAGCCGGTACCTGGCCACACTGCCCTCGTGGATGTGCTGCAAGGCCTCCAACACCATTTTAACGAAGACCTCCTGATCGTTTTCCGGTACCAATCCTTCTGCCGAGCGCAGAACATTAAGCGCTGATGGAATTTTACGGTTCCGGATAATTGTCTGCACGGCCAGGATCAATGCATCCCGATAGCGGATACGCAGGGGATCAGGCTCAGCCATTGTCTGCGTGATTGCAAGGTATCGCTGACACGAACGTTCATAGGCCCAGATGAATACATCCCGCAACAGATCAATTTGATTGAATTCATACACTGCCAGAGTGCCATCTATGTACGCCTGCTCGGGTACGTCGATAAAGGACAGGGGGCACAGGTTGTTCCGAATCAGTGGAATGTTGGCTCCAAGACGAGAGACACGTTTATTGACATCCTCAAAAGGTTGCAGATAAGGCAACTGCACCATCACGAAAAACGCCTGCTCGAAGGGGTCGGGAATGGAGGAGGCTTTCTGTAGCAGCAGACGGAAATAATCTTCCAAAACCTGGGGCATGGCCAATGGGTAGAATACCGACCCCGAAATATCGACTGGTCGGCGGCGCAACCTTCCACAGGTGTTTTCGTCGTGCAGCAGGTTTTCCGACAGAATAGCGTGCAGGTTCTGAAAGGTGAATGGAGTGAACCCGACTTGCTCGGCTTCTTCAATGAGCATTTCGATGGCCGCCTTGTGGTTCAGGATCATCTGGGTTTCCTGTATGTCTTTACCCTCTGCCGCCTGACCGAATTCGATCAGCTTTTTGGTATCGAGGCGGTTGTAAGTATTCCCCTCCAGACGAGAAGAGGCCCATGACAGGTCAATCAACAATCGGTTCAGGATTTCTTTTGCATAAGTGCCCGCGGGATGTTCGCCCGTAGACGTGCGGCCCATCTCATGGAACTGGGCGCGCAGAGCTCCGGAGAGATAGAAGGTGATGCCCGGTTCGTACTCATCTAAGAATGAACGCTGATAACCGACCGGTTTACGCCGCATCAGCGGTTGCCGCACGAGATCGCGGACAATTCCGCCCTCCGGCGAAACCGGGATGTGAATTTCCGATTCGCCTCTGATTGAAGACTCCGCGACTAAAGGCACAGCCATGATGTCCACGCTCGAGGCGCACTTGTAAACCAGTGATATGCTTTCCCCTTCGGTTACGATGCGCTTATCTGCAAGGAGACGTTTCAGACGGCGCTGTAATGTGCGACGATTGAGGGCTTTGAGTAACTTGACGGCCAGAGCTTTCTCAAGCACTGAAATCCCAATCCCCTCGGGGTGCTCCGAAATCACCTGTTCGATCAGATTAAATTCTTCGGCAGGCACAATACGTGACATGATCATTTTCTCTTGAGAAATTTATGAGAAACAAATTTATACGTCTTCCATGATTGCGTAAATCAGTAAAGCCGACACTAATATGTCACACTTTAGTGTCGCGCGTCAATACGAAAGTGTCAGGCCCGAAACTTTTCAACCTGTACTGTTGTGGGACATGGGGTCAAGTCTACGTTTGCCCTTTGACAATTATTATTTTAACAAGAGTAAAACGTAGACTTGACCCCCAATCTTGCATATATTGTTAATCATGGTTCTAAAGATAGGTCACCGGAAAGAAGTTTATAGGCGCCTTATCTGGAATCCATCCATTCAAATTTTTCCAAATTCCTCTCCTCATAACGACGAGTTGAGCGGCTTTGCCCGCTCCAAAGCCTGGTTAGCGAATTGTGCCAATTCGATTTTCTGCTAAACAAGGATTTGTGCAATTTGTCAACAACGTCCCCAATCTCCTACACATTTTTCCTTGAAGATTGCTTTTAGCTGGAGGATATGTTTTTATGTTCGTGCGTCTCCATACCCGGGAGGAATATCCTGGAGAGGGGATGGGGCTGGCCATCTCCAAACGGATTGTTCGGTGGCACGGGGGGGGAATCCGGCTTGAGTCGGAGTATGGGGTGGAATCCCGGTTTTATTTTGCGATTCCGGATTAGGCTTTCGGTTGTTGCTGGTTGCTGGTCATTGGCCAGCTCAGCTCCCTGGCCTATTATGTCACTCGCTGTTGGCGCCAAAATTAGCGAACATGAAAACAATGTCATTTATTGAATGGGCCAGAGAAAAGGTGTCGGCGGAGCGCGTGTATTTGTCGCACCACGCTCAAATGGAACGTGGAAAGGACCAGGTTTCTGTGGACGACATCATGGCGGTCGTATTAAATGGCAAGGTTGTGGAAAGTTATCCGGAAGATCCCAGGGGAAGCAGTTGCCTTATTGCGGGTCAGGGGTCGGATTCCAGGTGGATACATGTGGTATGCGGAACTTTCGATCAGGATGATCTCTTGATCATAACAGTATATATTCCCAATCCGCCAAAATGGCAGGACCCTTTCACCAGAAGGAGGTAGAGAAAAATGAAAACGTGTTATTTTTGTGGGAAGGGTCTTTTGGAGGAAAAACGGGTAACCGTTGATTTCCGATGGGGGAACAGGCTGATTGTGATTGAGGATGTCCCGGCGAAAATCTGCAATGAATGTGGTGAGAGATACTACTCGGCAGCCGTTTCAAGAGAATTGGAGAGAATCGCCAAAGAGGGAAAAATCGAAAAGACCGTAGAGGTTCCTTTGGTCAGGCTCGGGGCATGGCTCCCGGAAGCGGATCAGACCGCGCTGTAGGGTGCAACTGTGTTTTACGCCAATTGTCAAGGAGGCCGGCAAAAGCGTACCAGTCAAAATAATCGGCGTCATCCCCCATTTCGCCGGCTTCAAACCTTTTCAGAAAAGTGTGTGTGGCGAGTTGGTATTTTTGCTCAAATTCTCCCAGAACTTTTTGATAAAATGCCATGGCGTTTGAATGGAGGAGATATTCACGCTTTAGAGAAGCCTTTATTTGTTCGGTCGGTTGCATAAATCAGTATATGGCGGCAAATTTTCTTAAGGATTTTACGAATTGATCCGAATAGGTCTCATTCATAGCCAAGAGCCTTTTCGCGACTGTGCCACTTCGTTTTTCCGGAGCGGCAGTTATCGAGGGTTTCCGAAAGGGACCGGTAAAATTCGGGGGAGGACAAAATGGTTTCCATCCCCTGGTTTTCCTGAGACCGCTTAAGATTCAAGGCCCATTGGTTGATTAATTCCGACATGGATAATCTTTGAGAGAGGGAAAACCCTTTGAGGAATCCGGCAAGATCATTGTCCAATGTTACGTTTACCCTGACTTTCCCCATGATATTCTCCTTCGCGAAACAGAACTGTGCGCATGTTATGCGTATGATGGCGCTATGTCAAGAGCCGAAGCTGCGAATGACCAATGACCCACACCCAATGACCTCATAATTTATAGATCAAGCCACTCAGGTCCGAACGCCATTGAGCAGGGTCTCTGATTTGAGCAGGTCTATCTCAATATGCTCCTTGTTGCGCAGAGCATGCCGCACCAGAGTGCTCTTCCCTACCTGTCTGGGACCAAAGAGAAAAAAGCTTTTTTCCCCAAAGGGAAAATCGGGCATTCTTGAAATCATATTCCTATTTTACCGTGTAAAATTGACCTGTCAGCACATTTTTATAAATCGCTGGTAAAAAACTATTCAATCAGCCGGTACCTGTTTTGACGGGCTATAACCTTTCCCCTTGGAACGGAATACCCAATGGCAGGCGGGCTCGACTTCGACCGTCCGGTCAGTTCTCTGAGCGGTATGCCCAGTTCCATGACCAATCACCAATCACCCAATCCCATATGCCTTGATCTTTCTGAGCAGGGCCTTGTAATCCACCTGGAGCTTTTTGGCTGTCCGGCTTTTGTTCCCTTTTTCTTCCTTTAGAACCCTTCCGATAATCTCTTTTTCCACAACTGCTACACGGTCGTTGACGATCTCCTTGAGTGATTTTCCCTCAGCATGATGGGTCACTGAAAAGTTGGGGGATCCCTTGTCCGGGAAGAGCGGTTGTGCGATAAAGTTCAGGTGTTGCACTTGAATGGGGGTCTCTTCTTTACAAAGAAGGGCGGCCTGGCGGATGATATTTCGCAGTTCACGGACATTTCCGGGCCAATGATAGGCGCTGAGAGCGAGCAGGGCTTCCTTGGAAAAGCCGTTGCACTTCTTTTTCAGTTCAATTTCCGCCTCGTCCAGAAATTTTTTGGCCAGATAGGGTATATCCTCCACTCTTTCCTTGAGAGACGGCATTTTAAGGGAGAATTCATTCAGCCGAAAGTAAAGATCAGATCTGAACCGGCCCGCTTTGAGATCTTCCGCAAGGGATTGATTGGTGGCTGCAATGATTCGGACCGCTATGGGTACGGTTTTTTTTCCGCCCAATGGCCTGATCCTGCGTTCCTGGATCGCCCGAAGCAGTTTCTGCTGAATGGCATGGGAAAGATTGCCCACTTCATCCAAAAAAAGTGTACCGCCGTCTGCCAGTTCGAAATGGCCGGGTTTGTCCCGGTCCGCCCCGGTAAAGGCACCCTTCATGGAGCCGAACAGCTCGCTTTCAACCAGTGATTCGGGAATTGCACCGCAATCAAGGGCCACAAAAGGGCCGTCCTTTACCCCACTGAGGTTGTGGACGGCGCGGGCCATGAGCTCCTTGCCCGTCCCGCTCTCCCCTTCAATGAGAACCGTGAACGGGGTGGGCGCCACCTTTTCCACACGTCGAACCAATTTCTTGATGGGATCGCTGTTCCCCATCAACTCATAAAGGGAGGTCCGTTCATCCAGGACGGTTCGCAGTTTTTCCACTTCCTGCAACAGGTCCTGTTTTTCCAGGGCGCGCTTGATGGTAAAAAGAAGATCGTTATTGTCCGCGGGCTTCGTCACGTAATCATATATGCCCATCTTCATGGCTTTGACCGCGGAGTCGATTTCCCCATAAGCGGTAATGATAATGATGGGTACGGCGTGTATCCGCCGTTTCATTTCAGCGGCGACCGTCAACCCGTTCTGGCCGGGCATGCGGTAATCCATGAGGACCAGGTCGGGAATCTCCTTCTCCACAATATTCAGCGCTTCCTGCCCGTTTAACGCATGAATACAATGGTATCCCACGGCGTTTAGAATATTTCCGGTGGCCCATCTGAAATCGTCGTCATCATCCACCAGAAGTATTTTGATTTTGGATTCCGTCTGCATTTCATTTCTCATGGGGATGCTCGGTCTCTTTTCCTTTTCTCTTGGGGAGTTTTACCGCCATGCGTGTCCCGCCCTCTTCCCCGCACTCAAAGCTGATCATTCCCTGGTGTTGTTCCACGACGGCGTGACAAATGCTGAGCCCCAGGCCCGTACCGCTATCTTTGGTGGTGAAAAACGGGTCAAATATGCGGTTTCGATGTTCCGGGGGTATCCCGGGGCCGTTGTCGGCGACGCTGATTTCCAGCATTGCATCCTCTGAGCTGTCCCGCCGGGTTTCAATGGTAATGATCCCTTTTCCGGAGATGGCTTGCATGGCATTCTGGATCAGGTTGAGACAGACCTGCCCGAGCTTTTCTTCGTCGCCCGAAATTTCGGGAAGGTCCACTTCCAGCTGTTTCACAAATGTGATATGTGAAGGGTCCGTTTCCAGTTCTGCCATACGCAGCATTCTTTCAAACAATTGATTCAGGTTCACGGATTTGTAGTTGAGGCTGTCCGGACGGGCAAAGGCCAATAATTCGCTGATGAGCTTGCTTGCTCTTTGGCTGTTTCGGTGAATAACCTGGAAATTTTCAGAAACCAGGCGTTCGAGTTCCATGTCTTCCACACAGAACTGAGCGCATGAACTGATGACGGCCAGTGGATTTCTGAGCTCGTGGGCAAGTCCGGCGGAAAGTTGTCCCAGCGATGCCATTTTTTCAGACCGGATCATCATCTCTTCCATGCGTTTCTGCTGTGAAATGTCCCGGAGGAAATTGAGGGTCGCCGGCTGATCCTGCCAGGTGGTGGTCACCGTTCGGTTTTCCACCCACAAAAAGGAGCCGTCCTTTTTTAATATTCTGAACCTGTTTTCGGGGGGCAGCTGCTCGCCTGCCATTCGCCGTTCATATCTTTCCAGTGCCTGGCCACGGTCCTCGGGATGCATGAGATCAGTGAACGGGGCGTTCATTATTTCATGGTGGGAAAAGCCCGTCAATTCCATCCCCCGAATGTTGACAAACTTCAAAAGATTCTTTTGGAGGACCACAATGGCATCGGTGGAATTGCTGACAATATTCTTATATTTGATCTGGGATTCTCTCAGGCGAAACGTTTTTTCTTTGAAGTCCTGTTCCAACTCTTCAATACGGGCTCTTAATTCTTTGTTTTCATTTGTGTTTTTTAGAGACAATTCCCTATTGTGAAGGGCTCGTTTTACGGTTAGTTTCAGCTCTGCCATGTCAAAGGGTTTGATCAGGTAATCTACGGCACCGTAATCAAAAAGTATCTCATTGAGGCTCTCGAATTCCGCGTTGCCCGTAATGATCAGAACTTCAGTATATTCATCAATGGCTTTAATTTCTTTAAGCGCTTCCAGCCCTCCCATCTTAGGCATGACCATATCCAGTACGGCCAGATCCATGGGATGCAGTTTAGCAAGCCGCACCGCCTCTTCGCCATCCGGTGCAAAAAAAAGCCTGTGCTTTTCATCTCGAAGCAGTTTTTCAAACAATCTTCGAATGCTACTTTCGTCGTCGGCGATCAGGATGTTTTTTTTGGGCATGGGGATTGTTTTCGAGAAATTGGATTCGGGTTCTTTAGGACCGATATGTGGATGCTACTGTGATTATATGGAAAATGTCAAGGGTAGAAAGGACGGGTTGAATCATCTATTGCGGCGGGGGTGATTTTTAGAGCGAAGGTTTGATGGGTGATATCATATAGGCGGAGAGTGATGCCAATAACTCCTGCGGCCCGTCCGCGTACACCATATTAAAATAGGCCCTTACCTGCTCGATTTTTTTGAGTTCCAGGACGTTAATATCTTTGTCAAGATAAGACGGTACGGAATGGAAGGCCCCCATAAAGAGAACACCCCGCCGCTTGAGGGTTTTATTGATGGTCTGGGCTGTAAAACGGTCTCGATCCGCGATTAATGGGTCGCCCGCAATCGGGTCTTGAAAGAGGCCGGTTTCTTTTTCCCCGTGCGAGTTTTGTTCAGTGAGTTGTTTTGCTCTTATGAGTTCTTTTTTAAGCAGTTCAACGTCTTCAGTTTTCTTTATAATGCCACCCCGATTGACCAGATTCTGTACAATCCGGTAGTTTCTGCTTCCCTTTTCAGCGCCTTCATGGATGATTCTGTGGGCAATTTCCCCACCCACCGGCAACCCGTCCTGAAAGATTTCCAAACCATCTGCGTCAATCCCCTGGAAATATTCCGAAATCCGGCCCCAAAAGGATTTCACGATTTCTTTGTGGGTTTCCCATTTTGTTTGCCCGAATATATCATGCCCATTCTTATCGGCAACGGCTGAAATACTGCCCAAATCCGCTGCCTCATGAATGACGGGGACATAAATCAAGTTTCTCATGGCGTGCGCCTCCTATATGGTACAGTCCACGGGTGTTGGCGGGGGACCTGCCCAAGGTTCTCGGTTTACGGTTTTTTCAACCGTGAACCGATAACCATGAACCTTAATTGCCGCCGGTTGGGATCTTTATTTCCAGTATTCCGTTCTTATAGGACCAGGTCATGTTTTCGGCCGTGGCTTCACGGGAAAGCAGCACTTCTTTTTGATATTTCCTGGTTTTTCCTTCAGCGGTGATATTCAAAATGTCCCCCTTGATTTCAATTTGAACATCTTTTTCGTCAATGCCGGGCATTTCAGCCACAACACCAATTTCTTCCGATTCATCGAAGATGTCGATGATGGGCTCGCGTACTTCTTCCACCACCGGGCCTTTGGGGGTTTTTTTAGCGGTTTTTTTGATGTTCCCGAAAGGTTGGACCGACGGCCGTCCATCGGCCATGGTGCCAACCTTTACGCCGTAAACGCCTTTCAAATCCTTGAGTCCCTTGATTTTGTTTAAACCGCTGAAATCAATTTCCCCCGATTTGGATATCCCTTCACCTTTTTCCGCCAGCTTTGAGGCCGCCTCAATCAAATCTCCCAAACCCTTAAAAAGACCGCCAAGACCAAAATCCGTATTCACACCTGCTTTCTTTTTGTCCATGTTTGCTCCCTCCTGTTTAGAAACTGTGTTTTGTTCACCTTTTGTGGTGATTTCCCAGACGCCATTCTTTTCGGTGCAATTCAGATCGTTTGCCTCAAGAATGGCCTTTAATCCCTTTACCAAGCCATATCCGGCCAGACTTGAAAGAACCGGGACGGCGCTTACAACTGATGTGGACATGTTCAAGGACGCGCTCGCGATGGTTCCCAATCCGGCCAGTATCCCGGAAGGCGTAAGGGCCTTCACCATATGGGTGGTCATTTCGTTTGAAAAATCATCTGCGTTTTCCCCGATCCCATTCATGAATATGGCGAAATGGTCCCTGTCTTTCTGAGACAACTCCCGGAATTTGCTGATGCCGATCAGTTGGATGGCTTTCAGGCGATTCAACAGTTCCTCGGAAGGGAGTGTCTTTCCCGCTTCGATCCTCATAACCGTGCTTCGCGATACGCCGAGTGTCTTGGCAAGTTCAGCCATGGACATGGTGCCGAATTTCCGCCGAATTTCCCTGAGGACACTTCCACAGTTGTCACGATTTACCGGAAGAGGCATTTTTTTCATGGTGAGGATTCCTTCTGAAAGTGCGTAATATGCGTTGCATCATGTTGCATGCTGTGTCATTTGAGTTCAAAAGTAACCATTGCCGGGCGCATGTCAATTTTTTTTGATGGAGTGGTATCTCCGGAGCAAAAAAAGGGTGAGAAGCATTTTCAAATCCTTGACCGTAAAAGGACTCACTGATTTTCCCTTTACACAACCATTATTCTATCATAGACTCTTTGATAAATACTGATGAAAAGGCAAACCCTTCGAAAGGAGGGGCCGCAAAGCCGTGGGTCTAAAACCGTACAGGTCATGATTGCCAGGTTGCCGAAGAGCTTTTTGTTGTACAGTGATGCAGCCCCCTGTTCGGATTTATGTCCCGGGGGCTTTTTTTGTTTTGCTGGCGACTGCGGTTCATCCTGAATTTGAAAACCTCGCAGCCCATAGGGAGGTATCCCCATGAAACGGGAAGGCACAGGCGTAAAAAGCGTTTTAAAGCTTCGGCGGCAGACGGAAGAAATGCTTACCAGGAGCGCTTCTTCCCTCAAAAAGATGTCTGCCGGTGATATTCGAAATCTTCTTGAGGATCTTCAGATTTACCAGGTTGAACTGGAGGCGCAAAATAAAAAGCTCATGCGGATGCACAAGGATCTTAAAGGTGCGAAGGAAGCGTTTCAGCAGAGTGAAATGCGTTATCGGACCCTGTTTCGTGAGTCAAGAGAAGCCAGGAGCCTGGCAAAAAACGGCAGGATTATTGAGGTTAATGGGAAATGGCTGGAATTGCATGGCTATGATGACGAAAAGGAAGTTCTGGGAAAGGATGTTCTCCAATTTATCTATGAAGAGGATCGAAAGATACTTGAGGATCGGCGGAAGCGATGGCCGGAAAAATTGGAAGCCGTCTACGAACTGAGAGATGTGCGCCGTGACGGCACCGTCATAGATGTGGAGGTTTATTCAAGCCGGATTTCAATCGGGGGGGAAGACGCCATTCTGGCCACCATACACGATATCAGTGATCGCAAGCGCCTTGAAGAGCAGACACGGAAAATGCGGAAGATGGAAGCCATGGCCACCCTGACGGGTGGTATCGCTCATCATTTTAACAACGCCCTGACTTCCATTACCGCTCACACCGGGCTTCTGGAAATGGATTTTTCAAACAATGAAAAAATCATGCATTGCGTTAGACCCATGAAGCGGGCTGCGGACCGCATGGCGAATTTAACCGCCCAGCTTCTGGCCAGCGGCCTCGGAGGAAGGTACCATCCCAAACCGCTTGTCATCAGCGATTTTGTGCAACCAATTGTATTGTCCATGCGCCGGAATAGCCCCGATTCCGTCCAAATGGAGTTCAATCCAGAGCCGGATGTGCCAAGCGTTACCGTAGAACCGAACCAACTCAGCATGGTGATTACAGCCGTTCTTGAAAATGCCGTTGAGGCTGTCGAAAAGGATGGCGTCATTCAAATTTCATGTAAAAAAGAGATGTTGAATGAGACCCTGCAGCGTGAATATCCCAATCATGAACCCGAGTACTATGTATGCCTTCACGTTGAGGACAACGGGAAAGGTATGGATTCAAAAACTCTGGAGAAGGTGTATGATCCATTTTTTACGACCCACTTTGTGGGTCGCGGATTGGGGATGTCCGCAGCCTATGGGGTTGTTACAAATCATGGCGGGCTCATTTGCATTGAATCAAAGTTGGATGTGGGAACCTCGGTTCGCGTATACCTGCCGACCACGGAAGGTGATGGGACGGAATAGTTATTGCCTGAAAGGTGGTTCCCGTGCTAGAAAGTTCGCACAACGCCATTTTACTCATTTCCAGTGATATAACACCACAATATGAACTCAGTTCACTTCCTACGAAAAGCTCACCGTTTCAAAACCAGCCACATATTTTTCTTTGCCGTCTTCCTTTCAACCGCTGCGTTGATCGCCCTGGTTGGTGGAGACGTTCCTGAGGTCCAAGCCGGGAAAGCGGAGCCCCAGTCTGTTTATAGGGTAAAAAAGGGAGACACCCTGGGGGAAATCGCCGTTCAATATAAGGTCTCCATCAAGGCGTTAAGGAAGTGGAACAAACTGTCTGGCGACAAAATCTTTGAAGGGCAGCGCCTGCTGATAAAATCCGTCCCCTCTAATTTTTATATCGTCAAAAGCGGCGACACCCTTTCGGAAATAGCCCTTCAGTCGAACATTCCCATTTCCCGACTGCGAAAACTGAACCGCATTTCAGGAAATCGAATATACACGGGCCAGAAACTCAGACTGGGTTCAACCCGGGATCCGGGCAGAACGCCCTCCATTAAGAAAAACGCTGGAGAAGTTGAAGACGAACCGTTTGAATACAGGGTCAAGCCGGGAGACAACCTTTCCGCCATTGCACAGCGCTTTGATGTGGCTGTGAGCCTCATCAGACAACTTAACGGTCTCAAAAAGAACCGGATTTATCCGGGGCAGACCCTGCAACTGAGGCCATCTTCATTGGAAGAAGCGGTACATGTGGTGCGCTCGGGAGAGACATTGTCTTCAATCGCCCTCAAATACCGAATGAGTGTATCAGAGATAAAGCGCATCAACGATATTGATGGGAATAAAATTGTGGTGGGACAGGAGTTGCGTCTCAAAGCAACGAAACCTCATATCCATATTGTGGAACGTGGGGATGCGCTCTGGGAAGTGGCGCAAGCGTACGGATTGAGCGTGGCGGAGATTAAAAACCTGAATGGGCTCACCTCCAACCGGATTTATCCGGGGCAGGAACTTCAATTAGGGGCGAAGCCGGCCAAAAGCTTTGGGTCCTATACCGTTAAAAAGGGCGATTCCCTGGTCAGGATTGCCCGTCTCCATCAGATGAGTGTGGCGGATTTGAAACGCACCAATAACATGCGCACCGCCCTGATTCATCCGGGGGATCGGTTGAAGGTTAATCCCCTGCTGCGCAAAGGAAGGGAGTGGCTTAAAATCAGCGAGATCAACTGGGATGATCTGATGGGCTCTTCCGGTGGGTTTAAAAAAATCAACATGGGAAACGGTCCCTATTACGGCCGTCGCCCAAAAGCCCGCCGTCAGAAGAATCGTCGGTATTATGAAAGCGCCCCCCTGTCACTCTGGAACACCTTTAAGCGGGCCCGAAAACTCCAGACCGCTTTTGATAAAAAGATTTCCCGGATGGGCCGTCTCAGCGATAAATTAAAAGGATGGCATATTGTGCTGGATCCGGGGCACGGTGGTTTGGATCCGGGAGCTGTGGTGGCCAATCTGGACGGCAACGGCAACAAGGTGTATGTGGTTGAAGATGAATATGTATACGACATTGCTCTCAGGGTATATGTGATGCTCCGCCTGCACGGGGCCCATGTGACCCTGACCCTCCTGAGCCCCAATCATCTGATCCGTCATTCCGACCCGCCGGTTCAGACCTTCGTCAATGAAAAAAACGAGGTTTATAACAGCCGGGGGTACAACAAAGGGAATAAAAAGAGTCATTGGCCAAAGGGCGGGCGTAACGGAAACCTCTCCCGTCGCATGAATATTGCCGGAAATGCCTTCAAAAATGTCCCTCAAAATCGGCGCATTTTTCTCTCTTTTCATGCGGATATTGATCACAGCGCTCCCAATGCCCCCCTGGTGTTGTATTATCGAAACAGAAGGACCGGGAAGGCGGATCGTAAATCGAGGAATTTTGCAAAATCCATGCAGTCTTTTTTGGGAGCGGGTACATTTATTCGTGGTCAGAACCTCTATGTGCTTCGAAACAATCCGGCCCCCATTAGCGTGATGTTGGAGTTAAGGAATTTGGCTTATACGGATCATGCGTGGGCTTTGAGGTTTGAGCAATTGCGTCAGCGGGATGCTGAAAAAGTGGTGCGGGGCCTGGTAGAATATGTGGGTAGGAGGGATTAAATGAAAACAATCTCTATTTTCAAAAAATGCCGTTGTCATGTTGTGTTGATGGTGAGTGTTCTGATGATTTTTTTGTCAGCCGGTTGCAGCAGTGATACTTCCGAGCCATCTTCGCAGTCCAAACTGCCGCTTGTGATCATCTCTGATGTTCATTTTACGCCCTTTTACGATACGACTATTTTCGATGACCTGGTCAATTCTCCTGTGGAAGAATGGGCGGATATTTTTGAGAGTTCAACGGTCACCGATCTTTCATCATGGGGTCAGGAAACCAATTATCCCCTTTTAAAACGGGCACTGGCGGCAGCCTCCCGGAATGTGGGTGAAGGTCAGGCGGTTATCTTTCCAGGTGATATTCTGGCCCATCAGTTTCCCGAAAAGTTTTTTAAACTCTACGGGGAAGAAGATTTCGCCGCATTACGTTCTTTCGTTTATAAGACCGTGGTGTTTTTCGCTACCCAGGTTCGTGAACGGATGGGCTCTGTTCCGGTGATGTTTACTCTGGGCAACAATGATTCCTACGCCGGCGACTATCAACTGGTCCCCGGGGGGGCATTTCTGGCCGATACGGCCGAAGCATTTTACAATACGTTTCTTTTGGGTTGGGCTGACCGGGAAAACTTTTTCAGCACCTACCCCGCCGGGGGATATTTCGTTGCCGAGCCCCCGGGCGGCAAAGTCATTTTTGTGTGTGTGAACAGCATTCTTTTTTCAAATCACAGGACAGAGGGTTGTACGGATGCACCTGATAACGTCCCCACGGCACAACTCGACTGGTTGGAACAGGTTCTTGAGAAGGCGCATGCGGACAAAAAGAAAGTTTTTGTGGTCTCCCATATACCCACCGGAATGAGCGTTTACAGTACGGTTAAGAACTATATGGATGCGAGCGGAAAAATCTCTGATGCAAATGTTTTCTGGAAGGAATCCTGCCGGAACCGATTCCTTGAAATATGCCGGCAATATGCATCCGTTATTGAAATTATTTTCTCCGGCCATACCCACATGGACGAATACCGACTGATACTTGATCGTGATGGGGAACCGTATAAGACAACTATTGTTACCCCGGCCGTGAGTCCCCAGTTCGGCAACAACCCGGCGTTCAAGGTGATCACCCTTCGGGGAGAAGACTGGAAACCGCTGGATTATCGCGCCATCAACTGTGATCTGGCGCTTTCATCGCCGGATTTCAGTACCTATTATGTCTTCAGTGAAGCCTATTCCATGAAGACGCCTCTGGAGGAGTCCCTGGTTGACCTTTATCCGAAAATGATAATTAACGATGATGATCGTCAACATTATGCGCGTTCTTATTACTCGGGACACGATGATGCCAATATTATTGATGAGATCAACTGGCCGGCCTACTGGTGCGGTATCGGAAAAATGGATAGGGCCGAATATATTGAATGCGTTAACGGCCATTGACGAGCAGGCGTTGATTTTCTCCTCAGGATGCGTCGCCGGTGTTAAGTTGGCAATGAGTTTTGACCTGTTCATCCACATCAGGAATCAGATAACCCCGACTTAGGTGATAACGATAATTGTCGGAGTGATATCGAAGGGTGTGCCTAAGATAGACAATATGTTTTTCGATGGTCGTCTTGTAGGGGTCTTCGTCCAGGTCCCATCGCGACTTGAAATGGTGCCGCATATAACGCCGGACACCCCCCAGCTTTTCCTCGAAACGGTTAACGGTCACGCGGTAAAAGTCGGGGGTTTTTTTCAGTAGATCCAATTCGCTTTCATACCCCGCAACTCCGCCTTCACGAAATTCATGGTACAGGTAAATGAGTTTTGCCAGATACCCCCGGTCCGCCATCTGACCCTGTAGGTCCGCTGTTCCCAGCATTTTGCCGAGCAGCTCATTTTCGGAAGTTGAAAACTGAATACGTTCAATACCCACGTCAACGCCTGTGCATTTAACAATGTTTCGGCAGAAAATGAAATCCTCCCGGGGATAACCCTTATCATTAAAATAATCCGACATGAAATCGATGCTCAAATCCACGTGAGAAAGGGTGTATTTCGCTCCTGTTCCTGTTTGATCATCAGCGGTTTGAATGTAGCCGGTGTCATGCATCAGAGCGCTGACCAGGGCGAGAGAAACCCCTCTTCCGGTGATGTTTACTCCCGTTGTGGTCGCGCCATGAATCAACCGGGTCATCGCCATAAAGGTGTCCGTCGTGTGTTTTAAGTCGTGATAACGGGTATTGCACTTTTGGTAGCCGGGGTATTTTCCGGCGAATAGATTCAGAAAATCGCTGAAGGCAAGATCGATGGTTCCAAAATCAAAGTTTTGAAAAATCATGGAAACAGTTGTTTTGACCTCTTCCAGAACGCTCCGGGGGTCGTTCATATTAACAAAGTGCATCAATTTTGCGTTCGTTACATTCATTGGTTTTCCTTTCACAATAAACAACGCGGGCGATCGACGGGAGCAGGATACGGGTTTCTCAAAAAAATTTCAACTCTACAATGCCGCTGATATGGTTTTTGTTCTACGGATATACGTGCCGATCAAATGCCGGTGCAGAGCGTTCCAATGTTTCAATTTCTGAATCGGCAGGGTCGTCCACATAATTGAAACTACCTTTTCGGATGTTAAAGAAAAAAAGTTCGGGCAGACTGTACAGGGTCCCCTTAAGGCCTGCGAGGGATAAATCACCACCATCCAAGGGCAGGGTAAAAATGCCCAGAGCCGCGGTAATCAGTCCGTATGCCCCGTTGATGGCCCCATAGACGGGGCGAATCCAGACCACATCATCGGTAAAAAAAAGAAAAGGCGTATCTCCCTCCACACCAGGATAGAGGGTAGATGTCAGGGTGTTGCACTCACGAAAATAGAGGCCCGTGTTTTCGGGTTCATTTTGCGCCGTGCGAAACATCATCCGTTTTCTGTAACCGGGCAACACGTCAATTTTAGTGACCCGAAAACGGTCTTTCACAAGGCCAAACAGACGGAAAGGGATAAAGCCGAAATCTTCACCCGGCACGATTTCCTCTCCCAGCGCTTCTGTAATCCGTTCCCGGCTTTGAAATGGGGTATTGATGCTCCGAATGAGTTCGGTGGCACAATTGTTGTTGACCAGGTGATACGGGTAGCAGCGTTTTAATTGATCATTATAGATGTCCCGGTTCAGGCGGGCTTCGCTCAGTGATTGGTTTATGGCCCGTTGTGAAAGGTTGGGGGCGGGCAGGGGGGTCTTTCCAGAACGGGACGGTATGAGTCTACCATAGGCAACCCGAATGGTGTTACCGGTCAAACGCCCCTTTTCCAACTCGGCAAAACGCCCGGCACCCTCTTCCAATCGATTATAGGCCCGCTCATCCAAAGCTCGTTCATCCAAAGCCCGATTATCCAAAGATGGGCCGGCAAAGGTACTTCGGCGGATATCCCAGTACTTTCGCCATGCACGATCAGCCAACCTTGCGGTTACGGTGGGGTCTTCCTCCAATGTTTTGGGGGACACGGATTTGGCGCCTTCCGGAAAAGGATCCAATAGATAGAGCCTGTTTCGTTTAAGGGACCACATGACCGCCTGGTACCTGGCATTGGCCAAGAGTAAAGGATATCCCCAGTCAGGCCGGCTGGAGGCCGGCAGATGGATCACGGACGCTTTAAGGGCCTCAGCATAGGCGGAAAGTTTATTCCGCTCATCTTTTGTCAAGCCCCTTCGGTCACCGGGACGAATGAAATGGTCCATGTCCGTCAGTTCGATTTTCCGGATTGGCGATGCCCGATCTAAAACCCACAGGGCAGTCCGCTTAAGTCGGTTTTCGGCATATTTTTTGGATAAACTCTTTACTGGAGGCGGATAGACGTCATTGTCGATGTTAATCGGTTCTATGCTGGGGACCTCAAGAGGTATTTTTGACAGTTCCCGGTCCAGGGTTTCTACGGCGCGCTCTAAATACTTTTCCCCATAGGTATCGATAACCGCGGATCGCAGTTGGGTGCTGACCTCATCGGAGGGGCTGTCAAAGGAAAACAGCCCAGCGCCATTGACGGATATCCGGAAACGGCTACGGCTCAGATCATTTAGGAGTTGGGTGTCGGCAGACAGTTCGCCCAGGCGTGCCATATGGGCTTTCTGGATCAGATAATATCGGTCCAGGTGCTCCTGAAGTGTCTGAAGATCATGGCGTTTAATATGAATGTGAGCCACATAAAGTGTTCGGTTTTCCAGATCGTTATAGATATACCGGAAATAGGGCCATCGTTCTCGAACCAGTTTGAACAGCCCATCGGGAAAATATTGAAAATGATAGACGGTGTTATTGATGCGCAAGGCGCCGTGCCCGCCGCTGGAGCCGCCCACATTGGCATCAATGTAGATGAATTGAAAGGGTGGTGAAGGGGACAACGTCTCTCCCTCGGCCGGAAGCGGCCGAGGGAGAGACGTCAGCTGAAGGATAAAGATCCCTATAAAAAGGGCATAAAAGGCAGATTTTCGGGATAAACGCATCTCTTTGGTCCGTCACCCCTTTGTATCCCGAAACCTCTCTGATTCAGGGCTGATAACTTTCAAGGATGAGAACAAGGGCGTTTTTTTCTTTTGCTGCCAGGTCTTGGACGAAATAAACGTTTTTGACGTTATCCCGGCTGATGCCGGCCCGTCTCAGTCCGGTGCCGATAGCATTGTATGTGGCTGTGTCCCGTTCCCAATCGGTGATGCCGTGTCGTTCGGCAATGCTGCCCAATTCCCGCAGATAAGCTTGCGCGTCATCGCCTTTTGCGGCGCTGGTTGTGTAAGCGCTGACATCACTCATAAAGCTATTTTTTGCATCTTTCGGGTCTGTTTCCGATGCGCCTGATGATGCCGAACTGGATTTGCTCGAATCACTGGATGTGCCGCTGGAATAGGAAAATGAACATCCGGCCAGAAGTGCCAGAATACCCAGAAGGGCGATTGTGTTTTTTATGGCGTGTTGCATATGGAAACTCCTTTTCTTGCTCGGGTTGATGGTCATTTTTTAATGGTGGAGTTTTGTAACACGGAAATTGAGAAAATGTCAACTTGCGGGAGCCTCGAGATCCGGACTGCCATCAGAAAAAGCAAAAGAAAATGCTTCGATGATTTCGGCTTCGGAAAGGTTTTCCTTGATGGCCCGTTTTGAAAGCCGGTGACGGGCCAAAAACAACCGTTTTCGCTCGGCTGGTAAAAGATCATCATGGAGCATCCCCAGGTTGTCGTTTCTGTACATGGGGCAGGAGTGCTCAAGGGCACTGAAAACCTGGCTGATATGACCCATGACGTCCCCCGATGCCATGGTACGGTGCTGCCACTTATCCATGTAGCCGGTCAACCCATACTTCTGCCGTATTTCGGGTTCATAGACAGGACTGAGCGGCGCCAGACTGAATGGGAAAAGTGCCCATGAAAGGGTCCCCGGAAGCTCCGGGAACTCAATGCGCCTGATGAAATCCAGGGTTCTTTGGACCGTCTCCTGGGTTTCTCCGGGAAAACCAAAGAGAAAATAGCAGGATACGTCAATTCCTGCTGCAAGGAGTTGTTTCACCACTCTGGCATAAAGCCGGGGATTGGCATTTTTGTGCATGTTCGCCAGAATTTGCGGGTCGGCTGATTCCAGGCCGAGGAGCACTTCAATGCAGCCGGATTCTTTCAGCAGTTCAAAATCGACGCCTTCCAGCGCGGTCGCCCGAACCATGGTCATCCATTTGACGGAAATGTTTTCCTGGATGATACGCCTGCAAAGGGTGTTGAGATTGCCCCTGCCATGTCTGAAGTTGTCATCTGTGAAGCGGACAAATCTGATCCCGCGTGCTGAAACGGCTCTGAGTTCTTCCACCAGCCTGTCCGGACTTTTGATGAACATGAGCCTGCGATCTTTAGTGAAGTTGCAGAAAGCGCACCTGAAGGGACATCCCTTACTGGTTTGCAACGGTATAACCCCCGGTCTGAAAATTTTTCCGGGGAGCGACTTCCACGAAATGGACGTGTTCAGGTTGTCGAAAAAATAGTCTTTTTGTTCTGAAAAAGAATATCTTTTTTCATCAAAACGGACCGTGTTGGGCAGGTCATCCAACGGGTGATTGAGGCGGATTCGCTGCAACGCCGCCAACAGGATATCTTCCCCTTGAAGGCCCGTGATGTATAAATTGACCCGGGGTTGCTCATTTTGAAAAAAGAGGAAATCGTTTTCGGCCAGGCGGGTTTCATAGCCCGGGTCATTTGATCGCTGCAGCATGCGGTAGGACAGATTTACAAAAGGTCCCCCTGCGATGATGAAAATATCCGGTGCCTGGTCACGGATATCTTCCACAAGCCTGTGGAGCGTCTGTTTGTTGCGAATAAAGGTGGTGGAGATGACCACCGTACGGGGGGTCTCCGCGAGCATTTCCCTGAAACCGGCTTTGTCTTTGAAATAGCGGTCGATCAGTTTAACATGAAGGCCGCCTTTCAGCAGGTAGGAGAGAAGGTAGATGCCGTTTAAACGGTATGCAGCGCCCCAATTCATGATGCCGCTTCCCTCCACGGGGGGGATAACAAGTCCCTTGTTTTTCAGGAAGTTTTTGATAACCTGTATGGTGGCAACTTTACCGTCCAGGCGTAGGCGCTCATGGATGATATCGGCGGAACCCACATCGCCGGCTTCCGCAATAATGATGGCATCGAGGGGCAATGGGGTGGTTTCTCCTAGGAAGGCCCTTCTTTAAGAACAGGGGCGTTGGTTTGATGGGCAAGAAGATAGTCCTGGTAAACGGGCAGGGCCGTTGCGCCCCCGGTATGCACAAAAAGCACGTTCCGGCCTTTTTTGAAATAGCCCTTCCTGGAGAGATCGATCAGCCCCGCCATGGTTTTGCCTGTGTAGACCGGGTCCAGAAGTATCCCTTCCGTTTCGGCCAGAAGCCGAACTGCCCGGGCCATTTCCGGTGTGGGAAGGGAATAGCCCGGTCCCACATAATCATCAAAACAGATAACGGCGCTACGGGGTATGGCGGTGGTGATGCCCACATGTTCAGCGGTTTCCCTGACCAATTCATAAACCGCATCCGCCTGGCCTTTTTCCGTAACGCCCACATTGATGCCGATGACCGGGATATTCATGTTACACCCCGCCATCCCGGTGACAAGACCCGCCTGAGTGCCGGAGCTACCACTGGCGCATACGACGGCATCCATAGGGGTTCCCTGGTTGAAAATCTGGTCCTGGATTTCCTGGGCACAGGCCACGTAGCCGGTGGCGCCAATGGGATTGGAGCCGCCCATGGGGATTACATACCCTTGCCTTCCTTTTTCGGCCAAGTCGTCCAGAGTTTTCTGTATCGCCGCACTCAGCACCGCTTCATCGGATACGATCTCAATTTTTTCAGTCCCCAGCAGATGAAACAGAAAGATGTTGCCGCCGGCTTTTGGATCATAACTGCCGGGAATAAGCTCATTTAAAATCAGCCGACATTTCATCCCCTCCCTGACCGCGGCTGAAAGGGTCAAACGACAGTGATTGGACTGAACAGCACCGCTGGTGATCAAGGTGTCAGCACCCTGCTTCAGCGCGTCGGCTACCAGAAATTCCAGCTTGCGGGTTTTGTTACCGCCTGCGGTCAAACCCAGAAGGTCATCCCTTTTCATATAAATATCAGGTCCGCCGACGGCCTTGGAGAAGCGGGGAAGCTTTTCAATGGGTGTCTGTCCGACCGTATAGCGTCTTCTTGGAAATTGAGCCAGATTCATGATTTTCCCACATCGGCCTGGGGTGTGCCTTTCAAGCCGATTTCATCGGCCACTTCCGTCATTCCCGAAAGGGTATCTGTGATGAGATCGGAAATTTCAACACCCAGCATGCCGGCGCCTTTTTCAATAATGGTACGGTCAACGCCTGCTGCGAACCGTTTGTCTTTCCACTTTTTTTTGACGGATTTGGGCTTAACGTCCAGAATGCTTTTTGAAGGCCGGATCAGGGCGGTTGTGGCGACCAGTCCCGTCAGTTCGTCAATGGCATAGAGCACTTTTTCAAGTTCTGTAACGGGTTCTACCTTAGAGCAGATGCCCCACCCGTGGCTGATAACGGCCCTGATATATTCCTCGGGCCAGTTCTTTTCCTCGAGGATTTCTTTACTTTTCCGGCAGTGTTCTTCCGGAAATTTTTCATAGTCCAGGTCATGCACCAAACCGATGATGCCCCACTTGTCTTCATCTTCGCCTCGTTTCCTCGCGAAGTAGCGCATGACGCCCTCAACAGCCAGGGCGTGCTTGATAAGGCTTTCACTCTTATTGTATTCCCGAAGCAGGGCGAAAGCGTCTTCCCGGGTGGGGACCTTTGGGTTCATGGCTCATCTCCTTGTTTTCTTAACGGACCGAAATTGTGTCACAGAAGGCAATCAAAGTCCACAGGTAAAACTACGAAAGATTTTCATTCTTTACCCGCTTTCATGTATTGAAAAAACAGGATGGTTTTGGTATGTTAACATTTCGGTTTAAGGGATGTTTTCCTTAAAAGATATCCTTACTGTCTCCGAAAACTATAGCTTAAATATCATAAATTGATTAGAAAGAGTGATAATAATATCATATCTGATCCTGTAGGGAAAATTTTTCCATGAAAAAGATATGGAACAAAAGTAAATCCTTATGCCTGCTTTTTGCGGTCTTTTTTTGTTTCGCCCCAAGCATTCACGGGGCTGATGGTGATAAAGAGGGCGGAGGTGCACCGCCCGAACCGCCGCTTCAGCTCACCCTTGTCGAAGCGGTTATGTGTGAGAGCCTGAAAGAACTGGCGCCTGTCAACGAGACGATCATATTCAGTGTGGCACTGGGTAGTGTCACCTGCTTCACCGCTTTTGACCCGGTGCCTGAAAAAACGGTTGTCCACCATAACTGGTTCAAACGGGACCAGCTCAAGAGAAAATTAAAACTAACCCTCAAGCCGCCCAAGTGGTCCAGCTTCAGCAAAATACGTATTCGAAATATGGGTGTAGGCCCCTGGCGAGTTGAAATAACGGATTCGGAAGGTGAAATTTTTCGAATCCTGCGGTTCAGTGTTACGGAGTGACAGGTGTTGCAGAAACTTCTGATTTTCATATCCAGCATTCGATGGCAGGACTTCATCGACATCGCGTTTAACAGCTATATCCTGTTTCGCCTTTACGCGCTTTTTAGAGGAACGGATGCCTTCAGAGTACTTGTTGGGATCGCCTTTTTCTGGATTCTGCAAAGATTGGCCGTGTCCCTGGGACTCATTTTGACCAGCTGGATGATGGAGGGCATTATCGCAGTTGCCGCTCTGATTGTCATTGTGGTTTTCAGGAACGAAATCAGATCCGTTTTCCGTGCACGAAACATCTGGGCGATTCTTTGGGGTCTACCCCGGAGGCCGTTGAAAACCCCAGTGGAAATTATTACCGAAAGCGTCTTTAATCTGGCGAAAAGACGTGTCGGGGCTTTAATCGTTCTGCCCGGAAAAGAGGACTTGGAGGAATTTGTCCAGCAAGGGATTCCGTGGGATGGCAGGGCTTCCACGGAGATGATTGAAAGCATCTTCTGGCCCAACAATCCCGTCCATGACGGGGCGGCCATCATTGCCGAAGACCGGGTTGTACAAGTCGGGGTTATTCTTCCTCTTTCACATCGAAAGGATTTCCCCAGCGCTTACGGGACCCGTCACAGGGCCGCGGCGGGATTATCTGAAACCACCGACGCGATGGTTATTGTCGTGTCGGAGGAACGGGGATCAATTACCATAACCCGAGGCTTCGATGTGTTGGCCATTGATGGAAAAAGGCAATTGGTTGAAGCCCTCAGGGAGCACTTGGGAATTCGGACAAACCAGCGCCGGTTTTTGAAAAGAAGGAAGATTGAACTGAGGATGGCCGCCTTAGTGTCTCTTCTAATCGTTTCCGGCGTTTGGTTCAGCATCAGCAGGGGGCTTGATGCCATCAAAACGTTTGATATTCCCGTGGAGTATGCCAATCAGAAACCGGGTATGGAACTTTTGAATACATCCGCAACTTCGGTGCGGCTTTTCCTGCAGGGATCAAGAGCGCTTTTGAAATCCATCCGTCCCGAACAGATCCGGGTGAAGATGGATCTGGACAAGGCTGTTGAAGGAACCAACACTTTTGCCATTACCAACAATAATCTTTCTATTCCTCCCGGACTTTCCCTGAAGGAGGTCAGACCCATGGTGGTGGATGTAAATCTGGATACGCGGTCGAAAAAAACCTTGCCCATACAGGCGGATTGGGTGGGAAAACTGCCTTCGGATCTGGTTTTGGTTCGAGCAAAAATCAAACCTTCGAAAGTCGAACTCAGCGGGCCCAAGACAATTCTCGAAGGAATGCGGACGCTCTATACCACCAGCATCCCCCTCAACAACATTAAAGGTTCCGGAAAAACGGACGTAAAGCTGGTTATTCCGTCCGCCTTTTTGAATTTGGAAGCGGGATTCAAAGAGACGGTTGAAGTGGCATATGAGGCAAGTAAAAGGGAATAGGGATGGAGGACAGGCATTTATTTTTGTTGTGGTGCAACCGGTTGAGAATGATTTTTGCGTTCCTCACCATCAGCGCCTTTTGTGGATGCGCAACCCCCACTCCACCCCGTAACCCGGATAACATCTGTGAGATTTTCCGGGAGCATGATGAATGGTATGAAGATGCGGCGGATTCCTATGAAAGATGGGGCATTCCGATCCCGGTCATGATGGCCATTTTGCACCAGGAATCAAAGTACATTGGAGATGCCAAGCCACCCCGCACCACCTGTTTGTGGATTTTTCCCGGGCCTCGGCCTTCCTCGGCCTATGGATATGCTCAGGTATTGGATGGGACCTGGGAGGAGTATCAGGAAAGTACAGACAATTCCTGGGCTGATCGGGATGATTTCGGTGATGCCATCGATTTTGTGGGATGGTATTGTTCACTGAGTGTTAAGAAGTGCGGCATATCCAAAAACAATGCCCGAAATCTTTACCTGGCCTATCATGAAGGCCGGGGTGGTTACAACCGCAAAACCTATGCCAAAAAAGCGTGGCTGTTGAAGGTGGCGAGCAGGGTTCAGAAAAGGGCTGTGAGATATCGAGGTCAGCTGGCGGCATGTGAAGATGAGTTCAGGGATAGCGGCTGCTGTTTATGGCCTTTTTGATCAATTCTCCGGGTTTTATCCTTTCAATAGTAATGCGTAGGCTTTTTTCTGTGCATCCCCAATGGCCCTTTCCACTTGGCGGCAGTACCCGGGTATTTTTGAGGCATCGGCTTTTTTGGGAAAATAAAGAGGGTTGTCGATCCATACCACCTGGCGGGAAAAGGGGAAGGGGAGATAGGCCCGGTTCCAGGATTTCTTAAATACAAATCTGTTTGATCCCGCCACCCCTACCGGGAAGAGAGGAACCCCTGATTTTTGAACCACCCTGACAATTCCCGGCTTACAAACGCCGCGAGGCCCCTGTGGACCATCTACCGCCAGCACCACCGCATGACCTTCCTTCACCGCTTTGATGAGTGCCAGAAGTCCCCCTACGGCGCCTCGGGAAGAGGATCCCCGGGTTACGCGATACCCCAGCGCCGTGGCGCCTTTTGCCATGATTGCGCCATCTTTGGAATGGCTCACCAGGATGGTGGGGCCGATGTGGCCGAAGCGGGGGATGAGTGCCAGTTCATCGCCGTGCCAGTGGGCGATGCCGCAGGGACCTCTTGTGATTTGTTCTATCCCTATGGCCTTTGTTCGAACCAGCCGGGCCGCTAACTTTAATGTTTTAGCCGCCCATACGGGCCAGCGTTCGTGAACCCGGTTTCTTGCATAGCATTCTTGCATGGTTTTACTATTTCCATTTTGAGTTAGCTCTCCGCAGGTACCCAGTGAATTCCTTTTCGATTCAGCCCCACCGGAATTTCCTGCCCCAGTTCCAGGTTTGTCGGTAGCTCGTTCATTTCCCGCCACGAGAGGGTGGTTCGCAGCTGCTCTCCCTCAGCGTGCTTTAAGTGAATCTTCATATGCCCCTGGGCACGGTCAAGTCCGGTAATGGTCATGGGAAACATGGCCAGGTAGATATCGCCGTTGTTTTTGCCGGGAAAAAGTTGGATCGCCCAGTTGGGTACGGCCAGAAAAATCTCCTTTTCAGTTTCGGCAGGCGATGCGGGGAAAACCGGCGGATCCCCAGGCCCCAGGCCTTCAAGGAAAAGCTGCCCGCCGCCGCCGAGCCTGGCGGGAATGAAATTCTCAATTCCCAGGAGTTCGGCAACGAATCGATCCTTCGGCCGCTTTAAGGTTTCTTCGGGATTGCCTTCTTGAATGATGGCTCCGTTTTTCATGACCAAAAGGCGGTCTGCCAGGAAGAAAGCCTCGCCCAGGTCATGGGTGATGTGCAGAATGCTGACGCCCAGTTCACTGTGTATGCGTTTTAACTCTCCGCGAAGTCGGTCCCGTGTCATGCGATCCAGAGCGCTTAACGGTTCATCCAGGAGAAGCATGTGGGGGTCCAGTACCAGTGCCCTGGCCAGGGCAACACGTTGGCGTTCTCCCCCGGAGAGAAGTCTGGGTCTTCGCTTCAGGATTGTCTGGATGTCCAGGAATTGGGCCATTTTCGATACCGTCCCGGAAATTTCCCGGGGTCCCTTTTTTTTCAGTTTCAGACCGAAAGCGATATTGTCAAAGACCGTCAGGTGAGGAAACAGGGCATAGTCCTGATAGACCACCCCCAGATGTCGTTTTTCAGCCGGCATATGGGTGATGTTTATTCCTTTTAGAAATATCTGTCCCGAACAAGGATGGTGCAGTCCCGCAATGGTTTCCAGCAAAACGGTTTTGCCGGTGCCCGTAGGGCCGACCAGCACCAGGTATTCACCCTGGCCGACCGTCAGGGAGACATCTGAAAGGGTAAAATTCCCCAATTGAAGTCTAACGCTTTCAAGTTTGAGCAACTAGGTCTCCTTCCTGGGTTCGGCCAGCCACCTGAGGATCGCAAAGATGATCAGGCAGATGAGGATGAGCAGAACGGCTACGGGTTTGGCATATTTCAGCCCATAGGCCTGGAATCGTTCCCAGATCAGGATGGGAGCGGTCATGGGATGATAGGCCAGGATAATGACGGCGCCGAATTCGGAAATCCCTCGGGCCCACATCATGATGGCCCCCGAAAGGATGGATCGCCAGGCCAGGGGAAGGCTGATCCTGAAAAAAGCCTGCCGGGGTGAAGCGCCCAGGGTTCGCGCTACCCGTTCCAGCTTGGGGTCTACTCCCAGAAAGCCGTCTCTGGCGGCATTGACCAGAAATGGAATGCTCACATAAGCCATGGCCAGGCTGATGCCTGCTTCAGTACCCACAAAATCAAGTCCTATTGTGCCAAGGGCTTTCCCCACAAAAAAAGACCGTCCGAAAACCATGAGCAATGCAATGCCTGCGGCTGTGTGGGGGATCATCACCGGCAGATCCACGAGCCCCTGCACCAGGCTCTTGCCGGGAAAATCAGTGCGGGCCAACAGGTACGCCAGGGGAATTCCCAGGACCAGGCACGCAATGGTGGCCCAAAAAGCCGACCGAAGGGTCAGGCAGATGGATGATATCACCTCCTGTTCGGCCATGGTGGTAAACAGGGTGGCGGGATCGGCGCTCGCAATCATTCGGATCAGAGGAACCGCGATCAGGATGAGCAGAAGAGCGCTTAGCGTGAAGAACACCGCTTTAAAAGACCGTCTGCCGAGGAAAGAGCGCATGGTAGATTCTCATTTACCTGGATGTTACCAGCTTTTGAAGCAATGGCGGCAGATTATCCGGATCGCCCGTGGCCCGAGGCGGTGAAATGGGCGGTTGCCCATTTTCCTGCATAATTTTCCGGCCTTTGGGACCCACCACAAAGGCCACAAAGCGGATAGCCAGGTCCCGGTGGGGCGCGTTTTTAGGGATCGTAATGCCGTAAACCATTGCGTTACCCCGCTTTGAAATAACATCACCCGGTTTTTTCCCGCTGATCTTGACTTCGGCCTGATTGTAAAATGTTTCGTAACGAGCGGATTTTAGATTGATTTGATCCGGCAGGACAACGTAAGGCATTTTATGTTGTTCGCAGACCGACCGGTAAATAAAGAGATAATCGATTTCACCCACCTCCAGCAGGGCGATGAGGTCGGTTTCTTTGGGTCGAATATTTCTTTTGGGACACCCTTCTAGGAGTTTCCGGTACAAGCCCGGAACCTGGTAGTATTTCTCCGCAAGCTGCCAGGCCAGCAGGGTTCGATACCCGCAGGGATCGCTGTTCGGGTCTGAATGACCATACTCAACCCCCTTTTGAAGCAGGATATCGTACCAGTTTTGACCGTTGATGACTTTGGCCCCTTTCGCTCCGGATCGGTAGGCAATGGCCATTTCATTGGTGGCAAATGAGATATTCCAGGCTGCATATTGGGGAATGAGGAGGTTGTCTATGACCGTGTAATCTGCGGAGGCCATGACATCGCATGGGCGGTCCAGGTCCGTGATTTTTCGAGCGCAAGTGCGGGAACCTGATGCCTCCAGGAAAATGGTCACATGGGGGTATTGTTTGTTAAAGGCTTTCGCCATGGCTTTAAACGGAACAGCCAGGGATCCCGCATGAAATACCATCAGGTTTTCCTTTGCTGTGGCACAGATCCCATGAGGGGAAGGCAGAAACAGCGCGATCATTAACCCCATGACCGCGAGACATAATGTCAAACGAGAAATTTTATGCATGGTTAAAGACACTCCTATTCCGTTTTTTTTGCTTCTTTAGGGAAAAGCATTTTTCCGGAAAAACGCAAGTCATACCCGGCCAAGTCCGAGCCCAGTTTCTTAAAAGATGGTTCGCTCAAAAATCCCAGGAATTGTTGCACGCCTTTTTCAAAAAAACGGTCCTTGAGAATCAGCAGATCAAAACTCTCCCATTTTATGGGAATAAAATCCAGATCCAGAAGTTCGGCCACGGCCCGAATGCAGGGTCCCACATGGGCACGGCCGGAAAGCACTTCCAGGCCCAGATCCAGGTGACGGGATACTTCGTTTGTATAACCTTCAATCCCATTTCCTTCAATCCCGGCTTTGGACAGCTCTTCATCCAGAAGCAGACGGGTTCCGGTGCCCAAAGGACGGTTAACGATTTTGGTGCCGGCCTGTTTAAGATCAGCGATGCTCCCGATGCCCCTGGGGTTGTTCTTTTCAACCAACAGGCCCTGTTCCCGGCGACAGAAATTGATGATGCCCGGCATCTGAACCAGCTCGTCCCTGGCAAATCCGAAATTATACTCCTTGCCGTTTTTCTGGATTAGGTGGCTGGAAGCCATATGGCAGTGATTCCGTCTGAGTGCTCGAATTCCCCCTAGACTTCCCATGTTTCCGAATGCCACCATCTCTTCCGGGTGGCGCTGGTTGATCAGTGAGATGGTCCTGTCCAGAAGGATGTCGTTGCTGCCGGCAATAATGAGCAGGCCGTCATAGGGCGGCAGCGGATCCGGCTGTTTGGGAAAATTGATGGTCTGAGCTTCCAGCCATTGTTCTGCCAGATGGCGGGGAAAGAGCCATTTCCCCGTGGCCTTGGTGGCTGGGAGGCCCTTTTCGGCAATAAGCGTATACACCATTTTTTCGTTGATATTCAAAAATTGTGCTAGTTCCCGAGTGGTCAGCAGTGTCCTTTTCTCCATGCTTTTTACCTCCCCCCTTTGCAGCGATCAGAGCATGTCCGTTTTTATAAATCAATAACGGCCAAGGGTCAAGGAAAGTTCATATATGGCATTATGGGTTAATATTCATACTTTATGGTGTCGAGTCTTTCAGATATTAAAAATTCTTGACAATTAATGACGATAAAAGGTATAAAAACTGCTGTTTTTCATCACAATGATGTGAAAAAACCGCGTTTTTTTTTGGACCTGTCATGAATCAAACGTGATGGGTGGCGCCCCCCTACGAGGCAGAGGATAAATGCGATCTGCAAAACCATTTCTGAAGACCCTTGTATGGGTCTTTGTTTGTTTCCTTGGCTTCGGCCACGGACTATCCAATGCCGCGAAGGATTCTCCCCTGATGGTTAAGCAGACATCGGAACGCACGGTTGCAACCGATGTGGCGACCCAAAAGGCCGTGGATGAATGGGCCGCGGAAGAGCAGCGACTCCTAGATAAAATCGATCGAAATGAACGTGTTCTCAAAAGGATCGCCTGGGACCGAAAGAAAACTGGGGAATACCTTGCCACCCTTAAAAAAAAGATGTTTGAATTAAGGGAAAGGGCAGCGGAAATGGAAAAGATCAATGCTGAGCTTCTCCCGATAGTGGATGACGGTCTTTTAAAGCTGACCACATTTGTGCAAAACGACCTCCCTTTTGACAAGGCCGAACGTCTTAAAGGTCTGGAACATGTGGCCCATATGTTGAACGATTATGACATGGGGCTTTTGGCTAAAACCCGGTCTCTTTTTGATGCGGTTGCAAAGGAAACGGATTTCGGCTATGCGGTGGATGTTCAGGAAACCGAGATTGAAATTGAAGGACGGCCTATACGCGTGAAGCTTTTGAAAGTGGGGCGTGCAGGGCTTTTTGCCCTGACCATGGACGTCAAAAATGCCTATGCTTGGAACGTTCGGCAAAACAAATACCTTGCCGTGGACAGTAGCGTCAGGGCCATCGAAGAGGCTGTTCAAATGGTTGAAAAGATCCGCATCATTGAACTGACTCGATTGCCCATTGGAAGGCCCGACAAAGCCGTTGATTCGAGAGGCAGTCGCGATGATTAGGATCATTTGGATCGTGGTGCTTCTGATGGGCCCGGCAGCAGAGGTATTGGCTGAAGATTTGTTTCAGAAGGTCTCTTTGGAGATTCAATCCGCGTATGGGGATGCGCGAAAAGAACATAAGCTGACCCTTGAAGAAATCAAAAAGCGGCGTTGGGCGCTTAAGCGAAAGCTGGCGGCTCAGGAAGTCGCGCTTGCCGCAACGTCCGAGACGCTTGCCGCCCATCAACAGCAGCTTGAGAAATTGTCCCGGGAGCGGGATGAGATCTCCAAAGAGATTTCTCTACGGCTGGCGGACATGAAGGAATTAAGTGCTTTGTTCGGGAATTATTCGCGCAACTTCCTGGCCCTTGCCGAGCGAAGCCCTTACAGCGCGGAAAGGCTTGATTGGTTTCAAGAACTGAAAGCCTTTGCGGACCCACATGCCATGTTTCGGCTGAAAGATCTGAAAGCACTTTTCGACTTTTCCTTAGAGGATATGGCCGTATCGCGAGAAAAGGTTTTTTATAAAGGGATGATGGTGGATCGCGGTGGTCATGAGACCACGGGAGAGATTATTCGGTTGGGGCATCTTCCCGCCATGTATCGCGTGAAAGAACAGGTTGGATATCTGAGCCTCAGCCCGGCCTCGGGACGTCTCCTTATGGGTGCCGGACCTTCATATTGGGTGCGGCGAAACATCCTCAAGTACTTTGAAGGGGAAACCGAAGCGGTTTATACCGATGTCTCAGGGGGCGCTGCCATTGGGCAGTTGGCCCATCGCGTCACCCTGATGGATCAATTGAAAAGCGGTGGCGTACTTGTCGCGCCCATTCTCCTGGTGGGTCTGGTGGCTTTGGTGTTGACCATCGAACGATTGGTTTTTTTGGGGAAAGTGCGTCAAAACACGGATGCGCTCATGACCCGCGTCACCCGGCTGGTGGGAAACAGCGATATGGAAGGGGCTGTAAAAGCGACTTATCCCCACCGGAACCGTCCTACCGGGCGTGTGTTGATGGCGGGTCTGCAACACCGGGGTGACTCACGAGAAGTAATTGAAAGCGCACTGACGGAGGCCATGCTGCGGGAAGCCCCCCGATTGGAACGTTTTCTGGGTGCCTTGAAGGTCTGTGCCGCGGTGGCGCCGCTGTTGGGTTTACTCGGAACGGTCACCGGGATGATTAACACTTTCCAGGTTATTACCACCCATGGAACAGGAGATCCCCGCTTGATGGCGGGCGGTATCAGCGAGGCCATGGTGACCACCCAGGTGGGTCTGGCTGTCGCCATTCCCGTCATGGTTGTGGCGGCCTTTTTGGGAAGACGTGCCCGTAATTTGTCCCAGGACATGGAAGAAAAGGGGCTTGCCCTTATGGGGACGTTGCTGCAATTGCAGACCCACGACGAAAATCGAGTGGCGGGAGGTAGATAGGAACAGACCCATGGAAATTTTTTATATCTTCTGGGAGCTTGTAGAAACCGGCGGCCCCATTATGATTCCCATCGGGTTGGTTTCTCTGTGGATGTGGACCCTGATCGTCGTAAAGGCCGAATGGATTTTTCGGGTCAAGCGGCGGTCGCTTCCGGTGAGTGATGCGCTCATGTGTTTGGAGGAGGGGAACGGTCTTAAAGAGAAGACGTGTTGCCCAAGAGCGGATGCACTGAACTTCTTTTTGCACCGGTATTTCAGGGGAAAGGCGTGCTTGAGTGGAGAGCCGGATCAACTATTTTTCGAAGTGGCGGTCCGACGTCAGGTTCAAGGGCTTTACCGCCATATTACGACCATTATGATATTGGCGGCGGCGGCGCCGCTGTTGGGGTTGCTTGGGACGGTGAGCGGTATGGTGGAAACCTTTCGGGTGATCGGCATTTATGGGATGGGGAATTCTCAGGCGATGGCTTCGGGAATCAAGGAAGCTATGATCACGACACAGGCGGGGCTGTTGGTGGCCATCCCCGGCCTGTTGGCAGGTCAGGCCATGCGAAAAGAGATCCGCAATATCCATCAGAATGTTCTTGTTTTTCAAAAGGCTGTATCCCAATGGCTTGAAAAGGAGTGGCGGAAATGCGCCGTTTAGGCAGTATCGCGGTAGCGGGAACTCAGGAAGAAGATGGCGGCGATGTGGAAATCAACATGATGCCGTTGATCGATATGATTTTTATCCTGCTGATCTTTTTTCTAGTAACGGCCAGTTTTGTTCGGATATCAGGCGTGGAGGTGAACCGACCGGAAGCAGCAACGGCTGAAAAGAAAGAGGCGGCCGGGATGGTAGTGGGGATTACCCGGAAAGGACTCACTTTCATCGACGGTCAACAGGTGGGTCTTCATCAGATCCGCGGTCTGGTGGAAATTTTCCTTATTGAAAATGCTCAGGGCGGGGTGATCCTGGACGCTGACGAATTATGCGCCACGGGCCGATTGGTGGCGGTGCTGGATCAGTGCCGCCTTGCCGGCGCTGAGAACATCGCCGTCGCGGCCAGGAGGTTTGAGTGACCCGCCTCGGTTTTGCAAGAGAAAATCTCCTTCGGTTTTCGTTTCTTTTTGCCGGGGCCGTATGGATCAGTATGGGGATTTTTGCGCTTTTACCCCTGTTGTTGCGCCAGACGTCCTGCCCGTCGCAGTTTCCGCGGGTTTCCCATGCTCGTTTGATTCCCATCAAATTGGAGTTGCCGCCGGATTCCATACGGCCCAATGAGGTTCTAGAGCCCCTGCCGGAGGCGCCCGTGCCGCCCGAACCGGAGATCAAAGCGGAAAGGCCGGATCTCCCTGAAATCCGCCTCCTGGAATTGGAACCGCCCGAAATGACGTCCTTTGAGGCGCTGTGCGAATTATCGGATATCCCGCTATTGGCTTCGCCGACCCTGGAACCCCCCGCGCCAGATCTACCTCAGCTTCAGACGCTCTCCCTCAGCGCGGTTTCCATGAATGCCTTTCCAGCCCAGTCGAATTCCATGAATCTGAAAGTCAATCTCAATGTGGCAAAGGCGCCGACGCCAGGAGCCCTTGCACGTCCGACAGTCTCCCAAAATTCCATGGCGACCAAGATGCGATTCGGCCTCAATGAAGTGGATCGGAAGCCGGCCAGCATCACGACACCCAGACCCCGCTATCCCCATAGGGCCAAAAACATTGGCATCGAGGGGTTTGTGACGGTGCATTTTCTGGTGGATCGAAACGGATTGCCTCGGGAACTCGCTATTGTAAATGCCGAACCGAGGGGTTTTTTTGAGAAAGCCGTGCGCGAGACAGTTCCCCGGTGGCGGTTCAAACCCGGCACAAAGGCCGGTCGGCCGGTGGAGACCTGGGTTGAGATGACCATCCGATTTGAACTGAATCACAATGGCTAAACTCGGGATTATTTTTTTTATCGCCGCGGCAAGCATATGGGTCTCACCGAACCGGGCTGAGGCGCTCCCACCTTCTGAGTGTAATCAAAGTCTCGAACCCATGGTCGAAGCGTTGAGTGCGGTCGTCATGTCGGCGGAAAAGGCTGCTGAAAATGGCAATTTTCGGAGGGCGGCCGCCATTGTGGCAAACTACCTTGAAACCCATAAGGGGGAAACCCACCCTTACCCTTATTATGATGCGGGCTATTTCTTCCACCAGGACGGGGATTGTAATGCGGCCATTGTTTATTTGAAAAAAGCGGCCAAATTGAACCCTTGTTTTACGGAAGCCTGGCAGCTCCTGGCGTCTCTGTACCGGGAAACCGGGGAAAACAAGTTAGCGGCAACCGCTTTGGAAAAGGCAGTGGCAATAACGGATGATCCCCGAATGGGGTATCAGACAGCGGTGCTTTGGCTGGAAGCAGAGGAACCTGAAAAAGCCCTGACCATCTTGGAAAAGAGAGGTCATACATTAGTCAAAAAAGCCGATTGGCATGTGGCCACGGCGCGAGCCCATCAGGCGCTGGAGCATAATGGAAAGGCCGCGGAAGCCATGGCATTGGCTTATGGGTTGAGCAAGGATCCGGAACAGTTGTACCAGTGCGCTGTTTTCTGGCTGGAAGCTGGAAGGCCCGAAAGGGCTTCGTCGCTACTACGGCGACTCACGGGAACGGCTTCCTCGAAATCCCACTGGTTGGCAGCCTTGTCCAAAACACAGAAAGCTTTGAAGAAAAAGGAGGCGGCGGCAAAGGCCATGGAGCGGGCCGCCCGGGTCAGCCGGGATCCAAAACTGCTTTTTCACGCGGCCTGGCTATGGCTTGACGCCGACCGTCCCAAAAAGGCCCTTCCCCTGTTAAAAAAGTTGGCGGAACGTAGGAGACCGCGGAAAGAATGGTTGCTCGGTCTTTCCAATACCTACATGATCCTGAATAAGAGCAAATTGGCTGCCGGGACCATGGATCGGGTGGTTAAGCTGGATCCTAAATCGGAGTATCTCTACAGTGCCGGCGTCCTGTGGCTCCATGCGGAGCGACCCGGAAAGGCGCTCAGACAGCTTATTTCCCTTTGCCAACGTTCTCCGGCAAAGGCTCGGTGGTTTGTGGCGCTGGCCCATGCGCGGTTCGAGCAAAAAGAGACAGTGAAGGCGGCAAAGGCCATGGAGCGGGCCGTTGCCCTGAGTGGAGATCCCGAGCATGCCTGCCGGGCGGGATTGATGTGGTTGGCGGCCAAGCGGGCTGATGCAGCACTTCGTCTGCTGGTTCCCTTGAGCAGGCAACCCCGGCCTAAAGCCCATTGGTTGGTGGCGCTTTCCAACGCCTGGGTTTTGAAGGAAGACCCTGTAAAAGCAGCAGTCGTTATGGAGCAGGCCGCCCGGGTTAGCCGCAAACCGGAGCATATGCTTCAGGCCGCCCGGCTCTGGTTGGCGGCGGATCAGCCGAAACGTGCCCTGCCGCTACTGGAAACCCTGACCCGCTTCCCGTCCCCTCGGGGTGAATGGTATATCACCCTTTCCAACTGTTGCCTGATGCTGGAAAAGCTGCAAAAGGCCGCCCGGGCAATGGAAAAAGGCGCTGAAATCACACAAAAAGGAGGGGACTATTACCGGGCCGGCATGCTCTGGTTGCAGGATGGAAACAGCCTGCATGGGATATCCCTTCTGAAGATCTGTGCAGCCAAAAAACCGGTCAAACAGAAATGGTTGGTGAGCTTGGCCCGGGCGCTCATGGATTCAGGATTAAAGCGGGATGCGTTGCCGGTCATGGAACAAACGGCATTGCTCGACCCAAAGGTGCCGCCGGCGGTAAAATACGAGGGTGCCGTATTGTGGTTACATCTGGAACGAAAAAAAAAGGCATTGCCTGTCTTGAAAACCCTTTGTGCGTCGAAGAATCCTTCCCTGGACTGGCTCGTCAGTTTGGTGAAGACCCATGTGGATCTGAAACAGATGGCGGAAGCGGAAATGGCGTTGAAACGTCTTATCGGTCTTTTTCCCGAAAATCCCGCCGTATGGCGGTTGGCGGTGTGGGTTGGCGTTCAAAAGACCGATTATGCCGAAGCGGCGGCTGCCATGGCCGTGGTGGTTCGTCTTGTCCCCCCTGATCACGAGCAGATGAAGGAAATGGCGAATCTCTACCATATGGCCGGTGTGCCTGTTAAAGCGGCGGCTATGCTTCGAAAGACATGGGGTACCTCCCCCAAACCCGAGGATTGGGACCGACTGGCGAACCTCTACTTGAGCGGCCATCGCTACGAAATGGCCCTGGCTGCGGCAAAATCCGCCGTGAAAGCCCGGGCGACCCGTGACCGCTGGAAAACCGTTGGGGCTATCGCCTTTCGTCTGCAACGCTTTGAAGAAAGTTACCATGCCTACCGCCGTAGCGCCGATCTGGGACCTGATGCGGACATTTGCCTTAAAGCGGGATATGCAGCACTCAAGATGGACAACCTGGATGAAGCTGCCCGACTTTTCAAGGAGGCGACGCTTCAGCCCGGCAAAAACAGCAAAACGTCTCATGAGGCCCATCGCAATCTGGCCTTTATCAAGAAAATGAAAGACTTCCTTAAAGAGAATAGTTTCCCTCCTTTTTAAATAGTGCCCGAACGAAAACTGTCTTTTTCGCCAATCTCTGCGTCAGATAAAAATTTTAATTTTTCTTGATCTTGACAAAAACTCCTAGTTTTCGTTCAGACACCAAATATTGCCTTTTGGTATTTATGGTTATTACTAGTAATTTTTACGGATTTATTCTATTGTGCAAAAATTCACTTGACAAAAATAACTAAAAATTATAGTTAGCGTGTCATTCTGACGGTTGGTGGCATTGAAGGGGCGTGTTTTTCTCTCCTCCCATAGCGCTTCAATAAAACTCCCATCAGGCAGGAATGAGGTCCGTATCCCCAAAGCCGGTAATTTGATGATGTTTGACCCTCTTTTAACAGGATATGCAACTGTCTTTATCCTCTACGCTGTGACGTTCTTCAGCTCTTTCATGGGATGGAAGGGCCTTTCCCGTTTACTGTCTGTTATGGCTCTGGCGGTGAATGGATCAATTCTGGTGGGAATCTTAATTGAGTCCGGTCAGCCGCCTGTTTTTGAGATGTTCGGCGGTATGCTGTTCGTGATGTTTATCCTTTGCTTGCTGGGGATTTTTTGTTGCCGGGCCGAAGAAGGAAGGTTGAACATCAAGACCTGGGTTTGGATTGAGATTCTCTTTCTTCTCGGCATTACCCTGTTTTTCCCAACCGATCTTCTCCCTCACCGGTACCATCACACCTATCCCTGGGTGGTTTTGTTTCACGGTTTCAGGTGTCTTGCCCTTTCACTGGCGCTCTTTTCTGCAGCCCATTTTGTTCGGTTCAGAAGAGAACCGCTGCGCAAGAGGGTCAATAACCCTCTGTTTAAACAAGGGCGGAATTATCTGCTGTTAAGCGCGGTTACCTTTCTGTGCGGCGAATACTCAGGGATTATCTGGTGTCAGAACGGATGGGGTGATTTCTGGCACTGGAGTCCCGCATTTTTTCAATCCACATTGATCATCCTCTTTTTTATGGCGGCTTTTCATCTTCCCGGTAAGAATCCCCGGTCGGATAACCTCCGATCGGTCATTGCGATTATGACCCCCCTTCTGATGCTCACCATAAAGGTTGTCAAGGGATTGTCATGAAAAAATTTTTGGACCCACTTTCTTCCATGCAGTTCACGACCCTTATCCTCGCTGCTCTGATGCTGTGGTTTGCCTGGGGGATTCTTTTGGCGGAGTCGGATACCTTCCGGCAAGGATTCAATGTGATGAACCGCTCTCTGGTTCCTGCATGGTTTTCAGAGCCCCGCAGGTTGCCGTTTTTGCTGAAGGTTTGGTTTGTGGGGCTCTGCTCGGTAATGGTTATTCTCGGGATCAATCTGGTTTTTTGTTCATGGACCAAGATCCTGAAGATCATGAGAAACAAACAGGCCGCATCCAGATTTGTGATGTTGATCATCCATATTGTTTTCGGCCTTGTGGCGCTGGGTCACTTCGGGAGCTTTCTGCTGGGTTACCGGTACGAAAACGTAAAACTGCGGATAAATCAGTCCTTCACCCTTCCCGAAGGGTGTGCTGTAACCGTCAAGGACATTTATTTTGAAGACGACATGAAACTCCTTTACCAACGTCCCAAGGAACGTACCCCGGGCGCTTTTCATCCGGAAGCCAATTTCTGCGAAGTGGTACTCACGCAAAATGGAAAGCCGGTAGCCCGGGGAAGGGTCTATTTTTTGCGACCGTTTGTATGGAAGGGCATTCAGGTCACCCTGAAACGCTTTACACCGCCCAAAGGCAGGGGAACCCGGGACCAAGGGTTTCTGAAACCAGGGGTCAGGCTGACCATCAGCCGGAATCCCGTCAAGCTTTTGGTGTTTGTTTTATTCCCTGTCATGATCGCCGGAATAGGCGTCCATATGGTGATGACGTGGCGGACGCGCCCATCTCAAAAATCAAATTCAATGGTGAAACAGGAGGAAAATGAAAAATGAAGATGAAAATCAGTCTATGGTTATGGATGGTGATGGCCCTAATCATGAGCGGTCCGGCCCTGGCTCAGGAAGAAGATGATACAGGCCCCATTCCGGAAGTGGGAACGGTTTTCTCCCTTGGCGAGGTGGTGGTAAGCGGAGAAGACGATGCGGTGAGCCAAATCGCCACCACGGATATCATCAGCGAGGAACGGATCAATCTGACCACCTCCGAGAATGTTGCCGAAGCCCTCGACACCCTTCCCGGGGTTTTTCTCTCGGTAGGGACCAAGAACGAGCAGAATTATACGGTCAGGGGATTTGATCAACGGTATGTTCCGATTTTTTTCGACGGGATTCCCATCTATGTGCCCAATGACGGTTATGTGGATGCGGGCAAGCTTCCCACAGCCAATATTTCAGAGATCAAACTCACCAAGGGGAACAGTTCCGTGCTTTATGGGCCCAATGCCATGGGCGGGGTCATCAACATTCTATCCAAAAAGCCTGAAAAGAAAATTGAAGTCAATTTCGATATGGGGATGCGCGAGTGCAATACGGTGAGGAGCAATCTTTATTTGGGCTCACGGATGGACAAGTTCTATGTGGCCTTGAATGGGGGCTTTCTCGATTCTGATGGATTCCGGGTATCCAATGACCTGACCCCCGGGCCGAACCAGGGGCATGGTACTCGGAACAATTCAGATATCTTACAGAAAAACTTTGGATTCAAGGCAGGATTTATGCCCATCGACGGTCATGAATACGCCATCGGTATCAACCACATTAACAGTGAATGGGGGCTCCCTCCCGATGTCTACGCCACCTCGCGGCCCGAACTCAAATGGTGGCGCTTTACCGAGTGGAAGAAAGATACCTACTATTTTATCGGGGATTCCAAAATCACGGATAATCTCAACACCAAGATACGGATCTACCGGGATACCTACTATAATGTTCTGGATTCCTATGACAACAATACCTATTCCACCCAGACGAAAAGATACGCCTTTCACAGCACCTACGATGATTACAGCAACGGCGGCTCATTAACCGTCAGGTCGACCTATATTCCACAAAACATTACGAGCTTTTCCTTTCATTATAAGGATGATGTTCACCAGGAGCAGGATGATCGGGGCAAGGCCTGGGAACGCTATGAAACAGAGCTTTTTTCATTTGGACTCGAAGATGATTTTGAGATCATTGAAGACCTTTCCCTGGTGGTGGGGGCCAGCTACGATATTCAGAAACCAAAGTATGCCAACGGCGAATCGCTTCGCGATGAAGACAACACATTCAACCCCCAGGCGGGCATCCACTGGAACTGTCTGCAGGACCTGGGACTTCATTTCTCCGTGGGGAAAAAGACCCGCTTTCCCACTCTGTTGGAACTTTATTCCGGGCTTCTTGGGAAAAATGAGCCCAATCCCAATCTTGATTCGGAAGAGGCCATCAATTGGGAAATCGGTGCGGAAAAGCCCCTGCCCGGAAGAAATTTTGTGGGACTCAGTCTGTTCTATTCCGATGTCAAGAATCTGGTTGTGAACAAAGAAATTAGTAAAGGCATCAATCAATACCAAAATGTTGGAAAAGCTGATTTGAAAGGCATTGAGTTCAGTTTCAAGTCCGCGTTTATTAGCCGCAACATGTTTGAATTAAGCTATACCTATTTAAATTCTAAAGACTGCTCCCCGAACAGGACCAGTGACCATTTAGAGGAACGGCCCGAGAACAAGCTCTATATCAGCGATCTGTATGAACTGACGGATTGGCTCTCCTTTTTCGGCAAGTTGGAGTACTATTCCAAACAATGGTATGAGGACCCTGACACGGGATGGCAGGAATTAGATGGTTTTGTGACGTTTGATTTCAAGGTTATCGGCACTTTCTCCGAGGTTCTTACGCTTGAGGCCGGGGTCAAAAACATGTTTGATGAAAACTATTTTCTTTCTTCCGGGTATCCGAGAGAGGGAAGGACCTTTTTTGGGATCCTCAGGGCAACTTTTTAATTGCCCCTCGGACCCGGCGCCACACCGGCGCCGGAGCACAAATCAATATTTTTGTATGAACATTGTATGTTCATTATGGCAGAATAAGGGGATTCATTATGAAAAGGATGTGTGTGTGGTTGGCGTTGGTCGTTGTAGTATTTGCTTTTTGCCCGGCGTGGGCCGGAACATCGCCCACTCTCAGTATCACCGGCCGGGTGAAACAGCCGGTGAACCTGTCTCTGGATGACCTCAGGCAATATCAATCCATTGAGGCTCAATTGAACGAGGTGTTTGAAGACGGCACGTATCGCGGTGCATTCGTGTTTCGAGGAATCCCTCTGAAGACACTTCTAGAAGCCGCTTTTATTCAAAAGGAAGAAACGGATTTTAAGAAACGGGTGGATCTTGCCATTGTGGTAAAAAACAAGAATGGAAAACAGGTGGTTCTGTCGTGGGGAGAGGTATTCTATAAGAATCCGGGAAGAATCATTGTGGCATTTTCCGCCCGGCCCATTATGCCCCACAAGGATTGCAAGCGGTGCCACAGCCCGGAAGTATACAAACCGCGCCTGGATCAGCTTCACCGTCGGATCGGGTATCCCAAGCTCATCGTAACCGGTGATGCATATGCGGATCGATCGTTGGATGATATCACCAGCATTCAGGTTCTGGATCTAAAACCGGAGATGCCGGCCAAAAAGTTGAAAACACTTTTTTCTCCGGAATTTGTGGTGACAGGTGCCGTGGACAAACCGATGACCGTCTCGGATTTTACAGCTTACCCGAAAAAGACCGTGAAGTCGAGGCATCTGGGTGAAGGAAAGGGATATCACGGCATTGACGAAATGGAAGGTGCATCCCTCCGGTCGGTTCTGAACAAGGCCGGCATAACGCCTGATGTGAACACCGTATTTTTGTTGTCGGCCCCGGACGGGTACCGTTCCCTCATTTCTTACGGCGAATTATTTCTTGACCCTGCCGGAGAACGGATGACCCTGGCAGACCGAATGAACGGTAAACCCATTCAAAAGAACGGAAAGTTCTTCTTCGTGCCTCCCGATGATTTGATGGCGGACCGGGATGTCAAGGCGGTTCAAAAGATTGAGGTCATTTCAGTTCGCCAAGACCCAAAAATATACGTTATCGGAGTGGGATGCGGGGATACGGATCTCATTACCCTGGAGGCCATTTCCACCATGGCCGGGGTTGATGCCTTTGTATGCCCCCCGGATATCCGAAAGCAATTTTCCAAGTATATGGGAAATAAACCGGTGCTGTTTAACTTGTATGATTTTGTGCCGCCGGTGCTAAAGAAGAAGCATCCTGATCTTTCTCCCGAAGCATTGGAAACCCTGCTGAAAAAAGAGCAGGCCGACGGAGCCGTAATTATTCAGAAGGCCCTGGATGAAGGCAAAACCGTGGCTATTCTGGAATACGGAGATCCCAGCATCTGGAGCGGGTGGCGATGGGCATGGAATTGTTTCCCCAAGGGGGCCGTTCAAATCATTCCGGGGCTCAGCTCTTTCAATGTATCCAATGCGCTGATCGGCGAAGATCTTGCCTGCAACGGATCCATGGTTATTGCCACCCCCAGGGGCCTCAGGAAGAATCCCCCCATGGTAAAGGCCGTTATGGAGAAGGGTGAAACCTTGTGCATCTTCATGGGATTGAAAGACGTGAAGGGTTTGGTCTCTTTCCTTAAGAAATGGTATCCGGGGACCATGCCCGCCTGTATTGTTTGCAAAGCGGGTTATTCCGTCGGTGAAGCATTGGCGAGGACCACGCTTGATGGTCTCACAGACACAGCAAACAACGCCGATGAAAAATTCCTCGGTTTGATTTATGTGGGTCCATGCCTGGCAGGGAAGGACTGAAACTGAGGCCCGGAGGCCCATCGGGGTTGGTATGAAAGGTGGAAAATATGGGTGAGGCGCCGAGGTGATGGAACCCAGAAATCCCGTTCCCACGGGTTTAAAAAGGGAACTCGGGCCGGTCTCTGCCATGATCCTTGTTATTGCCAACATGATCGGCACCGGAATATTTACCACATCGGGTTTTGTCATGGAATCCGTCGGCAATCCTAAAACCATGCTGCTTTGCTGGTTCATCGGCGGAATCCTGGCCCTTTCGGGGGCCCTTTGTTATGGTGAGTTGGGCGCCGTTTTTCCCAGGGCGGGAGGGGAATATGTATTTCTGCGGGAGAGTTTTGGAAAGTTAATGGGTTTTCTCTCCGGCTGGATTTCCCTGATTGTCGGGTTCTCGGCGCCTATTGCAGCCGCCGCTATCGCCTTTGCCTCATATTTCTTCAGGGCATTTCCGAACTGTCTGAGCCGGGACCCGCATGCGCCCTTGATCGATATCGATGTCGGAATCATTTATATTGCACCTATCACCATATTGGCAGTCGGAATTATTCTTCTTTTTTCCCTCATTCACTGCTATAGCCTCTATTTCGGCAGCCGTATTCAGAATGTGCTGACAGCCGTCAAGATAGCCGTAATCCTCATTTTTGTCTTCGCAGGCCTTGGTTTCGGCAATGGATCAATGGATCATTTTTGTTCGAAATCGTGGTTTGAATTCTCTTCCTCAGGCGGGTTTGCCACCGCGCTTGTATTTATCTCCTTTGCTTACAGCGGGTGGAACGCGGCCGCTTACCTGGGAGCTGAAATCAAAAATCCCGCGAGGAACATCCCTCTTTCCCTGTTCTGGGGAACCCTCTTTGTCATGGTTTTATACCTGCTCCTGAACACGGTTTTTATCTATGCCCTTCCTGCCGTAGAGATGAGAGGTGTCATGGAAGTGGGGGCAAAATCAGCCTCCGCCTTGTTCGGAGGCGGCATTGAAAAAGCCTTTTCCGCAGCCATTACCTTTTGCATTCTCTCTGTCATCAGCGCCATGGTTATGACCGGACCAAGAGTATATTACGCCATGGCAAAGGATGGCCTTTTTTTTGAGCAGTTCGGGAGGGTCACCAAGACCCATGGAACCCCCGCCGGTTCAATCCTTCTGCAGGCGGCAATCGCCTCTTTGATGGTGATCACCTCATCCTTTGAGAAGCTTCTGTTGTATATCGGGTTTACCCTCTCTCTTTTCGCCATGCTCACCGTCATCGGTATGATGGTTCTGAGGATAAGGGGACTTCATTCAAAAAGCGCCTACAAAACCTTTGGGTACCCGGTGACGCCCATCCTGTTTATCCTGTTCAATCTGTGGATTATTCTCTTTTGCATAAAGGGAAACCCAATGGTTTCTTTGTACGGCGCCGGAACCATTGCCTGCGGAATCTCGGTCTTTTACTGGAGAAAAGCACCAGCCCTCCCATGACAGTCGTTTTGTCGGACTGATATTTTCTTGACAGTTTATAACCACAAGTGTTAGCAATTTCGGGCGAATTTTCGGATTTTCGCCATAGTATGCTGTTCTTTTGTTGGCCTTCCTTGAATCAAACGTGAAAGCGGTTTCAGCTTCAATTTTAACCGAAATTCAAGATGAAATACCATTATAAGGAAAGGGGGAATGGAGATGAAGGGGCTCGAACTTCTCAATCTGGAAGAAAACAATACCATCTCGGCCCAGAAGCGGCGGTGTAATGGAAATTGGAATGGTTTTGACGCCAAAGCGTTCAGGGAAGCCAATCGCATCACCCTGGATGTGACTTACATGCTGGGGGCGCCGGGACCGGGTTCAATTACCATGGAGAAAATTGAAGCATTGATTCCGAAGGTACTCAAGGCCCACGAGATGCTTAAACGGGATGAAGGCGATATTTGTGATGGCGGCACTCTCATGACCGGTTGGCAAAATCTTCCCGTTGATATAACGAAAGAACATCTGGCAAAGATTCAATCTGTTGCTGAAGCTTTGAGTGCGGAGCTGGATGCCTTTGTTTCCCTGGGTATCGGCGGTTCCTATCTGGGGATTGAAGCCACCTTCCGGGCATTGACCCACACCTACTTCAATCAGCTGTCCAGCGAAGAAAGGGGCGGGGCCCCTGAAATTTATTTTCTGGGGCAGAACATGGACCCCGATTTTTTCAGAGACACCCTGGATATGCTCCGCGGCAAAAAGGTGGGGGTCAATGTGATTTCGAAATCGGGGACCACCACTGAAACCGCGATCGCATTTCGAATTATGAGAAAAATGATGGAAGAAAACTGGGGCGCCGATGCGGATCAACTGATCTTGGTGACCACGGACAAAGAAAAAGGGGCGCTTAGAACACTGGCCCGGGAAAAAGGATACCGGACCTTTGTGGTGCCCGATGATGTGGGGGGCAGATTTTCCGTTTTGACCGATGTGGGGCTGGTCGGTCTGGCCATGGCCCATATTGATATTGAGGAGTTTGTTGCGGGGTTTCAAGCCATGAGGGAAATTTCTTCGGGAAATGATTTCTGGAAGAATCCCGCGCTGGTTCATGCCTCCATGAGACACGCGGCGTGGTGTGCCGGGAAAAAGATCGAAGTGGTGGCCGCCAATTCCACATCCCTCTATTGGGTTGCCCGGTGGATGGAGCAGCTCTTTCCTGAAAGCGAAGGCCACGAAGGCCACGGAATGTGGGTTTCGCCTTCGCTATATTCAGAGAAACTGCACGCCAATGGACAGATGGTACAGCAGGGTGAACGGAATATCATGGAAACATTCCTGGCGTTAAGGGAACATGACAACCGAATGCCCATCCCCCAAACGGACAACAACCTGGATGGTCTGGATTTTTTGGTGAAACGGGGCATGGATATGAATCACGTGAACCAAATGGTGGTGGAAGGACCTGCCTATGCCCATTATCAGGGGGGTGTTCCCAATATGACCATTGAAATTCCCCAGCGGAACGCTTTCAATCTGGGGCAGTTATATTATATGATGGAGAAGTCTGTTTCCATCAGTGGTTACTTGATGGGGCACAACCCCTTTGTTCAGCCCGGCGTGGAAGAGTATAAACGTGCCATGTTTGCGTTGATCGGCAAACCCGGGTTCGAAAAAGAGGCCCAGGAAATGGAGAATCAATTGAAAGGAATGAAGCGCATTAAAATATAAGGAGGTATCATGACACTGGATCGGCCACTGGTGCTGGCCACAAAAAATAGAGGTAAAATCTCAGAGTTTCAAGGACTTTTCAGGGATTCGGATATTGAAATCAAAACCCTGGATGACTTCGGGCCTATTCCGCCGGTCATTGAGGATGGCGACACCTTTGAAGACAACGCGGTTAAAAAAGCACAATTCACGGCAAGGGTGCTGGGGATACCCGCCATCGGCGATGATTCCGGCTTAACGGTTAAAGCGCTTCAGGGTGCTCCCGGCGTGTTTTCCTCACGCTTCGCAGGGGAAAATGCCGATGATGACGCCAATAACCGCAAATTGCTGGCCGAAATGGAAGGCGTTGAGGATAGAGCGGCAGCTTTTGTATGCGTGCTGGCCATCGCCGTGCCAAGGGGGCCGGCCCTGATTTATGAAGGAACCTGTGAAGGCATGATTGCCGAGACGCCCAAGGGAGACCAAGGGTTTGGCTATGATCCGCTTTTTTACTATCCGCCGCTACAAAAAACGTTTGCTCAGCTGGGCCGGGAAGAAAAAAACAGCATCAGCCATCGGGGGAAAGCCAGTGAAGAATTGCGCGGGGAATTGGATCGGGTAATCATCTGGTTGAAACAACGCCTTTCAGAGGAACCTTTTTAGAAAATTTGAAACCTTTTTCTTCCCTCTGTCTCTCTATTGACAAAGCAAATATCGTGCATATTCTAACAAGCAATAAACAGCCAAAAAGAACATAAGGAGGAGATATGCTGGAAATAACCGAAAAAGCAAGCGAGATGATCAAAGACTTCCTGAAGGACAAGGAAGAGATACCGGCCATCCGGATCATGATGTCCCAAGGCGGGTGAAGTGGCCCATCACTGGGAATGGCTCTGGATGAGCTAAAAGATGATGATCAGGAATTTGATGACAGGGGTATCAAGTATGTTGTTGAGAACACCCTGTATGACCGGGTGAAACCCATAAAGGTGGATTATGTGACCTCCGCCATGGGCTCCGGTTTCAATATTATGTCAAACATGCAGGCGCCGCCCTCTTCATGTGGTTCTTCCTGCAGTTGCTAGCGAAAACCGTTTGAAAATAATGCATCCTCCGATTGACATGCCCTCGGCACGTTTATGACGAGGATGTTTTTTTTGATATGCCCGAAAATCTAAAAAGCGCCTAGCTGGCAGGCGTTAATTTTAATGCCCAAGCGTTCACAGGCGGAAGAAACAGCCATCTTCGTCAGGCCCAATTTTTTGGCAATTCCCCATGCCTTTTCACAGGACAACCTGTTGTCCGTGAGCCCATTCCGAATGAAAGTTTCCAACTCCTCTGAAACTGTTTCAGCCGGTTTTACAATCCGTTTATCCGGTTCATATCCAAAAAGCCCCATTTGACACTTTTTCAACCTCAGTTCAAGCAGATCCGCCGTTTTCCCCACAAGCCCCGGTGCCACATCCAGTTCCGATGCAATTTTAAACGCAACGGCACAGGGAACCCCCCCGGCTGAGGCCCGCTGTTTCAATGCGCCAATAACACGGGGATCGGTTTCTCTGTCCGAAGAGTGCTTCTGTGCAAAATGCCCACTGTCATCTTTTGTCATGTTGTTTCTCCTTGCTTTTTTATCCCCGAATACCACAGTCATGGGAAAAAAAGCAACGAAATCTCCCTTTACACCCACCAGGAATTGAGGTATCACTTTCTTAGTTAGTGTCCATCCACAAATGGCCAATTTGCCCGATTTCGGCGTCAGGCTCAAATTGTAATCCTCGAAATACTAAAATGTATTCCTGCGGTTACAATTATCGCCTTCCTTGAACTCGAACAAATTTTCTCATTTGTGGACGGACACTTGTTAAACGGGGAGGTAATTATGATCAAAGACAACATAAAACGAATTCAGGCGGAATTGCCTGAAGGGGTTCAACTTGTAGGCGCCGCCAAAACCCGCTCAGCAGAAGAGGTGCTTGAGGCGATCGAGGGGGGGCTTACGATCATCGGGCACAACTATGTCCAGGAAGCGGAGAGGCTCTTTGATGTGGTGTCCCAGCCGGTAAAATGGCATATGATCGGGCATCTACAGTCCAATAAAGCGAAAAAAGCCGCGGCAATCTTTGATATGATTGAAACCGTGGATTCCCTGAAGCTGGCCAAAGCCATTGATAAGGCCTGCAAGGGATTCAACAAAACAATGCCGATCCTGCTGGAGATCAATAGCGGTGAAGAGCTCCAAAAGGCCGGTGTCATTCCGGAGGCAGCTGCCCGGCTGATCAAGGAGATATCAACCCTGGCGCATGTGAAAGTGAAGGGGCTGATGACCATGGGACCTTTTACCGGTGATCCTGAGGAAGCCAGGCCCTATTTCCGAAAGACCAAAAAGCTTTTTGATGAGATTAAAACCTTGAATCTTGAAAATACGGAAATATCGATTCTTTCCATGGGCATGTCTAATTCCTACAAGGTTGCCATTGAGGAAGGGGCCAATCTCGTGAGAATCGGCACAAAGATTTTTGGAGGCCGCATTTATGGTACGTCGTAAGATATAACCGCAAAAAATCATGTTCATTGTCGAGGGCCCAAGCATTTTTCATGAAAAACAAGGCAAACAAACTGATCTCTGAAGGTATACGGTTTTTTGGAGAGGATATCTGGAAAATCCGCCTTGATGCCATTCCCATGTGGAAAGCCTTTTACATTCGTCCCTTACGGGTTGTGCTCCTTGCTTTTCGTGCTTTTAATGAAGACCAGTGCATGTTCAGAGCATCTGCCCTGACGTTTTATTCGCTCTTATCCATTGTTCCTGTTCTGGCCATGGCGTTCGGCATTGCCAAAGGGTTTGGGTTTCAGGAAGCCCTGGCGCGTCAGCTCCAAGAAAGTTTCTATGGACAGGAAGAAGTTATCGAAAAAGTGACCGTGTTTGCCCATTCCATGCTTGAAAGTACCCAGGGTGGTCTGATTGCGGGGGTGGGGGTCGTGGTTTTGTTCTGGACTGTGATCCGTGTTCTGGGAAATGTTGAAGGTGCTTTTAATCACATTTTGAATTTTAAAAAATCCAGGAGTCTCGGTCGGAAAGTCATCGATTATATGGCCACCATGTTCATCTGTACAATATTGCTGGTTTCGTCAAGTGCGCTCACCGTTGTTATTAAGAGTCATGTGACATCTGCAATTCAGTCTTTTTCTATTTTGGGGACTGTGAGTCCTGCCATTTTCTTTTTCATGAAACTGCTGCCCTATTGCGCCATTTGGCTTCTCTTTACGTTTCTCTACATATTTTTGCCCAATGGAAAAATCAGCTGGCGGTTCGGTTTCCCGGCCGCTATTGCAGCCGGCACACTGTTTCAGTTGTTTCAGTGGGCCTATCTCTCATTTCAGTTCGGCGTAACCAAATACAATGCCATTTACGGTAGTTTTGCTGCGCTCCCCCTTTTTCTTGTCTGGCTGCAGATAAGCTGGTTGATTGTGCTGTTCGGTGCGGAACTGCTGTTTTCCCTTAGAAGCGAAAAGGATTATGATTTTGCACCGGATTATTCCCGGATCAGCTACCGGTTGAAAAAGACCATCATGCTGCAGGTGGTGCACTTTCTTGTGAAACGTTTTTGCCAGGGCGCTCCCCCCGTCACTTCAGCCCAGATTGTCGAAGCACTCAAAGTTCCAAAGTCCCTGTTGCAAAAGATTCTCACGGAGACGAAGGCTGCCGGAATTGTATCGGAAATCTGCTCAAAAGGAGAGGGCATTCGGGCTTATCAGCCGGCCCAGGATGTGGACTTGTTCACCGTAAAATATGTCATCGACAAGGTGGAACGGCAGGGAAAAAACCATATTTCAATGCTTTCAAGCCCCGATTTTGAAAAAATCGAGGAGAGGCTGAACGGCTTGGACCTTTTTGCAGAAAAGACTTCAGCAAATGTGTTGTTAAAAAAGATCTGATCCACTTATTTTGTTGAGGAATATGAAATGGATAAGAAAATGATTCTTGTGGTGGATGATGATGCCGTCACCATCGGTATTCTAGAAGAAACCCTCGATTCATTCGGCTGCAAATGCCGAACAGCCAATAGCGGATTCGAGGCCTTGGAACTGATCAGGAAAGAGACATTTGCCGCCGCCATTTGTGATATCAAAATGCCGGGAATGGACGGTCTCGAGGTTATGGCGGAGGCCCGCAAAATAGCCCCCGATCTACCCTTTATTGTGATTACCGGTTTTGCTCAGGAATATGTCTACGATCAGGTTATCGAAGCTGGGGCTAACGATTATATCCAGAAACCCATAAAGCTTGGCGAACTCAAAATCAAGCTTGACCGGGTTTTGGATGAACGTTCAATGCTGCAGAAAAACACGGTGCTGCTCAAGAAAGCGAATTCTCTCAATAATCGATTAACCAGCCTTCTCAACATGGCCAGAGAGTTCAGCCAGGAGTTGGATTTTGAAAGCCTGTTTCCCCTGATTATCAACAAAGTGACGGAGGCCATGGAGGCTGAACGAACGAGCCTTTATCTGATTGACTGGGGGCGGGGAGAAGTCTGGACCAAGGTCGCTGAACAATTCAAGAAGATTCGCCTTCCTATCGGCCAGGGAATCAGTGGTCGAGTGGCGGAGACCGGTGAGGTCATTAATGTGGCGGATGCCTGGAATCTACCCTATTTTGACAGGAGTTTTGATCGGGACTCTAAATTTCGTACACGGGCTGTGCTCTGCTTGCCCATATCAAACCGCCAGGGAGAGCGTATCGCGGTCATTCAGGTTATGAACAAGATCGGGGGGTTGCGCTTTGGCAAAGACGATTTGCAGGTATTGAAGGCCCTTTCCGGTTTTATTGCCATAGCGCTCGAAAATTCATCCCTTATTGAGGAACTGGAGGCGTCTTTTGAGGGGGCCATAGGGACTCTGGCGGCAACCGTTGATGCAAAACATCCCCTGACAGCAGGTCACTCGCAGCGCGTGACGGAATATGCGCTTGCCATAGCCAAGGAGATGAACCTGGATGAAGATGCATTGAAGGAGATTAAATATGCGGGTTTATTGCATGATATCGGAAAGATCGGTATAAAAGATGCTGTGTTGCTCAAAAATGGCCCTTTTACTCCCGAGGAACGGAGCGCCATGAACGATCATACGATAAAAACCCTGGCGATCCTGGAGAAATTTCACTTTTCCAAAAAATTAAAAGATGTCCCCATTGTGGCATCATATCATCATGAAAAGGTAAACGGTAAAGGCTATCCCTTCGGTCTGACAGGGGAGCAATTGCCGTTGGCGTCAAAGATATTGTCTGTGGCCGATGTTTTTGATGCGCTGACATCACGCAGGGATTACCCCAAGTATATTGAAAATGAGACCATGGGATTTGAACCGATGCCTTTTCAGAAGGTAATCGGTATTTTGAAAGGGGATCGGGGGAGCCATTTTGCTCCGCAGGTGGTAGACGCGTTTTTCAGATGCTTGCCCGAAGTACTACTTTGTTATCGTGGAGAGCATTTTCCTGCTGAGTATGTTGATGGGGCCATCGCTTTGCTTGAAGCGGAAGATTGATCCGAGGTATTTTCCGGTGTGTTTTTTATGCCCGTACCGGTTTCCCTGAAACGGAAATACCCGGGTCAAACAACCTATGTGTCCGGAAATTTGAAACAAAAGGGGCATGAAAAGGGCATGCACCAGGCTGAAAAGACCGCTGGAAAATTGGAAACCTTGATTTTCGAAGTGACGGCGCTTCAAAAAGAGTGCGTCGAAATGGTGTGTATTCATTGCAAAGCCCCCTGTTGTGAGCGGGTCAGCTATCTTTTTGGAGAAAAGGACGTCCTTTTTTTGAAATTATCGGGCAGGAAACAACTATGGCGAAAAAACGGTGTTCGTAAAAAGGGTTGCGGGTTTCTGGGACCATCCGGCTGTACTCTGGGCCCGGGATCAAGACCTTTTATATGCCACTATTATATTTGCCATGATCTGGAAGCGGAGATGCGAAGTTCAAAACCGGGACTTCTTTCCCTGCTACACAAAAAATTTGAAACCATTCACATGTTGCGGAGTCGAATGTGGGCGGAGTATCTTGATGAGACATTAAGGAGGTAGAACGGATGGTGATGAGTGCGTCATTAGAGCAGAAATTTCAGCTGGCCGCAGGTGTTGTCTGCAAACAGGGGCTGTTCCCTTTCCCGGTCAACGACACCAGCATCTCAATCATCAAGCAGGTGGTTGGGGAGAATGAAGATGAACTGGATTTGATTTGTGCATTTAAATCCAAGGCATCTCAGACCATGGAAGAATTGACGGCATCAAGCGGTTTTTCCGGTGAAGACGTTAGACGTATTGCCGATACGCTGGCTCGAAAGGGGATGATTTTCAATCAACCCAGTGGTTCAGGTGTCATGGTCTATCGCCTGCTTCCCCTGATGAATGTGGGTTTGATGGAATATAAATTCATGGGTGAACTGACAGGGGATGAAGCGGAGAAAGAGCTCGCATTGCTGTTTGAAAAACTCATGATGGAAGTTCGGGATAATATTCAGCGCAACTATGACCAGCTGCTCCCCACGTTCAAAATGGCGCCGGCCGTTGACCGGACAGTGGCATCAACAGCCGGAGAAGATGGTAAAACTATCCGGGTTGTTCGCGTGGACAAAGTTGTGGAGACACCCGAGGAGTTTATCCTGCCGAGCCAGAGCGTGGAAGAGATCATTGACAAATTTGATGATATCGCTGTCGGTCACTGCTTCTGCCGCCAGCGGCGTAAGGTCCTGGGGGATGGTTGTGCCACCGAAGCGCCCACGTTGAATTGTTTTACTTTCGGAAAATCGGCGCGTCATACGGTGGCTCAGGGATTTTCCAGGAATGTGACCAAGGAAGAAGCGCTCAAAATTATGAAAGAAGCCGAGGCGGCGGGATTGGTTCACAAAGCCTACCATCCCGCCTCCAACGAATCGAGACCTGAGACGAGTATCTGCAACTGCTGTAAGGATTGTTGCGATGCCATTCGCATGTGGCGCGAAGGTGCACTGCCGCTAATCAATTCCACCTATTACGTGTCTGAAATTGACACGGACCTGTGCACAGGTTGTGGAACGTGTGTGGATCTCTGTCCTACGGATGCCATTTGGCTGAATGCCGAAGACGTGGCCGAAAGGGATGCGGATGCTTGCCTGGGCTGCGGTGTTTGTGCACGATTTTGCCCCGAGGAAGCGATTTCATTGAAAGAAGGGCTGCGAAAAGTATTTATCCCGCCCCCGAGGTTTCGTGAGACCCGGGCGTCCTAAACTGGGGATTAGCGTTTTGACTCCCTCCTGAAAAATCTGAGACATAGGACCCGCAAGGACCGGGACGTCGGCAGTTTATTTTGCTCCCCGGTCTTTACGGGTTGACAACGGTGCACCCACACTTCTAGAATCAACTCTCGATAGGGACTTCATCAAACAAATGCCCTCATAGGTGTGCTTTCACAATCGGGGGATATTTTTAAGGAGGAATCCATAAACCATGGCGGAAAAAAAGGAAAAGAAGAATCGTGGACTTCTGATTGGTCTGTTGATCCTGATTTTGGTGATTTTTTGTATTGTGGTGATGAGTATTAACTCAAAAAAGCCGGAGCCCCTGGCGACAATCAAGTATGATGCCAAGGTGAAGGGCGCCGCGTTTGTCAGGACCAACCAGATGCTCATCAAACAGATGCAGGAGAACTGGCTGCCCAATGATATCTATTGGCCCACGGTTTTTCTGGATAACATGCCTAAGTTTCAGATCGGTGAACTGGAGGTGGTTCGGTACAATATTCATGTCCTCAGGGACAACCTGTCCCGAATGAGAACCACGGACAAGATTGATCGCAAGGTCGAGGATACCTTTACGGCCCTCTCCAACGATCCCCATAAATGGTGGTTCCCATCGGCGGAGAGCAAATGGCAGGACGCCTATAATGATCTGGAGGTGTACTACCGGAACCTGGTGACGGGTGCCTCTCACTTTTATCCCCGTGGCGACAACCTCGTCGAACTTGTGGATGACTATGCGTCGCTCATGGGGGGCGTGAATACCCGACTGATCAATGCGCCCCAGCGCAGCGGAACTGTCCTTCCCGTTGATGCCGGTGACAAGGGTAATAGCGGCAAGGATTCGCAGTTGGTGTCTATCAATATTTCATGGCGCCACATTGATGACAATTTTTATTATGCCCAGGGTGTGGCATATGGCCTTTACGAATCCTTTAAAGCCATTAAAATCGATTTCAGGCGGGTATTGGAAGAAAAAGGTGCCATGGCACTGGTGGACAAGATCCTTGAGAATCTGGAACGGTGCTATTTTGAGCCCTGGATTGTTTTTAACGGGTCGCCGCAGAGCATTTTTTCCAACCATTCCCTGAATCTGTCGAGTGTTTTTAACGATGCCAGACAGAAGATCGATTCCCTGGCCATGTCATTAAAGCAGGGTTGATGAAGGCCGATTCAAGTAAAAGGCCCCATATTTAAGGAAAAGGCCCCATGCATGAAATGTCCATTGCGCAGAGCCTTCTGGATGTGATTAAGGAGGAGATGCGTAAACACAATGCAACGGTGTTGAAGTCCGCTCTCATCCATATTGGACAGCTTTCCGCCATTGTCCCTGAATCCCTCTCATTCTGCTTTGAGGTGATGACGTCGGGTACGGATCTGGAAGGCGCAAAACTCAATATGGAAATCATTCCCTTGACCGGGAATTGCCGTAAATGCGGACAGACATTTGAAATCAAAAACTATGCATTTGAATGCCCCTTCTGTGACGGCACGGATATCGAGACCCTCTCCGGCCAGGAGTTGTCCATTGTTGAAATGGAGGTGGATTAAAGGATTTTCCATCGAATTTAGAATGATTTTTTGAAATTTGAAATGGAGTTGTGTCAATGAAAGTATCGGTTGTAAAAAATATTCTGGCGGCCAACGATCGTATCGCCCAGGAAAACAGGGCTATCTTTGATGAAAAAAACCTGTTGGTCTTTAATCTCATGAGTTCTCCCGGGGCGGGCAAAACGAGTCTTTTGGAAAAAACCATTGACGCCTTGAAAGATCAGTTGAAGATGGGTGTTATCGAGGGGGATATCCAGTCCTCCCAGGACGCGGAGCGGATTGCCCAAAAGGGGGTGCCGGCGGTGCAGATCAACACGGGCGGGGCCTGTCACCTGGATGGCAACATGATTCGCGATACATTTCGTGAGTTTGATTTTGACGCTCTGGACCTGCTGGTGGTTGAAAATGTGGGCAATCTGGTTTGCCCTGCTGAATTCAAGGTGGGCGAAGATTTCAAGGTGATGATCCTGAGCGTCACGGAAGGGGAAGACAAACCGGCCAAATACCCCCTCATGTTTCACGAGTCAAAAGCGTTACTCATCAACAAGATTGATCTGCTGCCCTATGTGGACTGCTCGGTTGAGCGTATCAGGGAAGAATCGCTGAAAGTGAACCCTGACCTGGTGATTTTTGAGGTTTCCTGCAAAACAGAGGAAGGGCTGGATGCCTGGTACGACTGGCTTAAAGGTGAACTGAAAGCGAAGTCCTGAAGGGACTGGAAACCATGAAAAGGCGGGCTCGCGGCGCCATTGAGGGGATTGTTCAGGGAGTTGGATTTCGGCCTTTCATTTATCAGCTGGCTGTTCAATACGGACTGTCGGGTCATGTGGGCAATACGGATTTCGGCGTGGACCTGGAAGTGGAAGGATCGGACCGAAATGTCACCGCATTTATAGCGTCTGTCGTCGCGTCTCCCCCGCCCCTGGCGTATATCGCGTCCGTACGCTGGACCGATGTCCCCGCCAAGCATCAACACACCTTTGAAATCAGGCAAAGCGAAAGTTACCGGGAGCGATCGGCACTTATCTCTCCCGATGTGGGCATCTGTGAAGATTGTCATCGGGAACTTCTGGACCCATCGGACCGGCGGTATCGCTATCCGTTTATCAACTGCACCAACTGCGGTCCCCGTTATACCATCATTAAAGACATTCCCTATGACCGCATGGCCACCACCATGGCTCCCTTTCAAATGTGTCCCGAATGCCGTAAGGAATACGAAGATCCTTCAAACCGCCGCTTCCACGCGCAACCCAATGCTTGCTGGACATGTGGCCCTGTGCCGTCCCTTCATGACCCGAACGGCACGAAAATGCCGTGTGAGGATCCCATCCGAAAGACCATTTCTTTGCTGCAACAGGGAGCGATTCCGGCCGTCAAAGGGCTTGGGGGGTTCCATCTCTGCGTGGACGCTTCAAACCATGAGGCCGTGCTCCGGCTCAGGCGACGAAAACATCGGGAGGAAAAGCCCCTTGCCGTGATGGTGAAGGATCCGGAGACGGCCCGAAGAATTGTTCATGTGAACCGGACTGAAGCGGAACTGTTGACGTCCCGCCAAAAGCCCATTGTGCTGCTGGAAAAAAAGCCACGCAATGGTCTTTCCGAACAGGTGGCGCCGCAAAACCGGTACCTGGGTGTTATGCTTCCCTATACGCCGTTACATGTTCTTCTGATGGAAGGGCCCTTTTTGGCCCTGGTGATGACCAGCGGCAATGTGAGTGAGGAACCCATTTCGAGGGACAATCAGAAGGCCTTTCTAAAACTTCATGGCATTGCCGACTATTTTCTGGTCCACAACCGGGACATCCACCTGCGGGGAGACGATTCGGTGGTCCGCGTGGTGGATGATGTCCCGCGACAGGTCAGACGTTCCCGCGGATATGTGCCGGTTCCCGTTTTCCTCCCCTCATCCATGGCAGCAATGCCGTCGGTGCTGGCTCTGGGAGGGGAACTCAAAAATACCATCTGCCTGACCAAAAAGAACCGGGCTTTTTTGAGTCAACATGTGGGGGATCTGGAGAACCTGGAAACCTATAATTTTTTCAATTTGACCGTTTCCCACCTGCGCCGGATTCTGGAGATTCGTCCCGAGGTGATGGTCCACGACCTTCATCCGGATTACCTGAGTTCCAGATTCGCCAGAGAACAAAATGAGTTTACACCCCTGGCTGTACAGCATCACCACGCTCATATTGTGAGTTGCCTCGCCGAACATGGTGTTGAGGAACCTGCCATGGGTCTGGCCATGGATGGGACCGGACTGGGTTTGGATGGGGCCATCTGGGGCGGTGAGGTTCTGCTTTGCGATTCGGTTTCTTTTTCACGGCGGGCCCATTTGTCCTATGTGCCTTTACCCGGCGGCGATGCGGCTGCCAAATCACCCTGGCGCATGGGCCTTGTTTACCTTTATCATGCCTATGGGGAAAACCTGTTTGATTTGTCCATTCCCTTTGTCCGAGAACTGGATCGGGAAACATCATCCATTATTCTTCAAATAGCGCAAAAGGGGGTGCATTCCCCATTGACATCCAGCTGTGGCCGGCTTTTTGATGCGGTTTCAGCGCTCATCGGCATTCGGAAGGAAATTGCCTATGAAGGTCAGGCCGCCATTGAACTGGAAATGTGCCAGAATCCCCATGGAGAAGGCGCCTATGCTTTTGACATTCACGCCAAGGCAGGCGAATGGATCATGGAAACCGCGCCGATTATACGTGGGGTGGTGACCGATCTGCTGGAAGGTGAAGCCTCGGCCGCTATCAGCCGGCGGTTTCACAATACCCTGATTAAAATGTTGCATCAAATCTGCATGACGATCAGGGCTGAAAGTCATCTGGAACAGGTGGCCTTGAGCGGTGGGGCTTTTCAGAATAAAACATTGCTCAGCGGTGTGACGAAGGCCCTCAGCGCTGATGGATTTAACGTATTGAGTCCGGAAAAGGTTCCCGCGAATGACGGTGGGTTAAGCCTGGGTCAGGCGGTGATTGCCGGGATGCTTTGTGCCGGACAAAAGGGCCAATTTGAGGAAACTTATGAAATACATGGATGAATATCGGGATGGTGCCGTTGCAAGGGCACTCTCTGAAAAAATCAGGGACCTTTCCACGAAACGGGTTCGTTTGATGGAAATCTGCGGCACCCACACCATGGCCATTTTCCGCCACGGCATCAGGAGCCTTCTGCCCGAAACCATTGAACTGGTTTCAGGCCCCGGCTGCCCCGTCTGCGTAACGGCCATGGAGGAGATCGATCGGGCGGTGAAGCTGGCGCGAACAAAAGGGGTGATCGTCACAACCTTTGGGGATATGATACGCGTTCCCGGCAGTGAATCTTCCCTGCAGATGGAGCAGGCTGAGGGTGCCATTGTGAAAATGGTTTATTCCACTTTTGATGCCCTTAAAATCGCTTCCAAAAACAGGGATAGTGAGGTGGTTTTCCTTGGCATTGGGTTTGAAACCACCGCGCCTACGGTGGCGGCCGCCATCCAGACGGCGCATGCGGGGGGGAATACCAATTTTTCGGTACTCTCGGCCCATAAACTGTTGCCCCCGGCCATGGATGCCCTTCTTTCCGGTGGAAGTTCCATCGTGGACGGGTTCATCTGCCCGGGCCATGTGACCACCATCATCGGCACCTCGTCCTACGAAAATGTTGTTGAACAGTACCATACGCCCTGTGTGGTGACCGGTTTTGAGCCGGTGGATATCCTTCAGGGTATCCTGATGCTGGTGGAACAGATCGAATCGGGCCGGGCTGAGGTTGAGATTCAGTATGCCCGCGCTGTTTCCCCCGAAGGAAACCCGGGGGCACGGGCCATCATGGAAAAGGTTTTTGAACCCTGCGATGCCCCCTGGCGGGGGTTGGGGAAAATTCCGGGCAGCGGTCTTGCCATCCGGGAGTCTTTTGCCGCCCATGATGCGGAAAATCGGTTTGATCTGGAAGTTCCGGCGGCTCATGAGCCGCCCGGTTGCCTCTGTGCGCAGGTTCTGCGGGGTGCTGCCACACCACCGGAATGCAAACTTTTTAGGAACGCGTGTACGCCGGGGACGCCCATTGGCCCCTGTATGGTATCCAGTGAAGGGACCTGCGCGGCTTATTTTAAGTACCACGGTTAGTTGGCTGTTAGCCGTTAGCTTTTTTTAAAACTCATAAGGAGGGTGCCATGTTCAAGATTTTGGAAGGAAGTGAAGGCAATGTTCTGGGAGTTGAGGTGATCGGCGGTTATATGAAAGAGGACATTGAGGAACTGAAAAAAATTTGTGATGACAAGCTGGCCGAAGGGCATGACAGGCTGAATTTCCTCATGAAGATCGACCAGCTGGAGTTTGGCAAAAGTGAGTTCGGTGCATTTTACGAGGACGCCAAATACGCTCTTTCGCACATGAAAAATCTTCGACATATTGCGGTGGTGGGCCACAGCAAGCTGGAAAAGATCCTCATCGAGTTGGATAATAGGTTATTGGGGAGTGTAAAGAAGGATCTGATTGAAAAGTATTTTGACGTGGCTGATATGGACAAAGCCTGGGAATTTGTGCGCAGCTAAAGGTTATTTATTGAAATAGGGATTTCGGCAAAGGCCGCCGGGGAAAAGGATTGTTCTCTGGCGGCCCTGTGGATGCCGATAGCCCTGGAAGACCCTAACCTACCCCTTGCCCAGTTCCATGGACCGTTTTGTGGCGGATTCAACCGCGTTCATGAGGGACGCGCGGATACCGCCCTTTTCCAGTTCATGGATGCCCGCAATGGTGGTGCCGCCGGGGGAAGTGACCATGCACTTGAGCTGACCGGGGTTCATGCGGGTTTCAAGAAACAGTTTGGCCGACCCCATCAACGTCTGTGCCGCCAGGGTTTCCGCTACATCCCGGGGTAAGCCCATCTTGACGCCCCCATCTGCCAGGGCCTCCAGTATCATGAACACGTAGGCAGGCCCGGAACCGGAGAGCCCCGTAACCGCATCAATCAGCTTTTCTTCGACCCGCACGGTGCGGCCGATTGGGCGAAAAAGAGTTTCCACGGTCTCCAGATCTTCCGGATGCGCCGGACTGTCGGAAGCAATGGCCATGGCCCCTTCCATGACCGTTACCGGCGTGTTGGGCATGGTGCGCACAATGCGGGGGGCCTTGGGCAAACCGGCTGAAAGGGTTTGAATGGGAATGCCCGCCACAATGGAAATGAGCAGTTTTTCAGGTCCCATGTTTGTGCCGATGTCATCCAGCACCCGGGGGACCGCCTGGGGTTTGACCGCAAGAAAGATCACATTGGATTGATCCACCAGGAAACGATTTTCCTCTGAAGTTTGAATATCAAAGGTTTTGGATACGTGTTCCCTTCGTTCAGCGGATACATCCGATGCCAGGATCCGGTCCGGCAATACCACCCGGTTTTGAATGATACCGCGAATCATGGCCTCCGCCATGTTCCCCGCGCCGATAAACCCCAGACATTTGTCCTTCAAGGCGTTGTTGATATCTATTGACATGAATGTGACCCTCCTCAATTGGTGTTGCTAAATATATCTGTTTGAAATTTTCAAATACGAATATCGAATGCGGTTCAAAAACGCTCTAATTTTGAATTTTTGGACCGGGAATTATTTCCCGAATAGGTTATTTATCGTCGCTTTAATGACCTTTCCCATGGCATTTCGGGGCAGGGTCTTTACAAATATGACACTTGAGGGTGTTTTGTAAGGCGCCAGTCTTTCCTTCCCCCAATTCCGAAGTTCTTCCTGAGACAGCGCGGCACCTTCTTTAAGGACGATGGCCGCACACACCTTTTCCCCCCATTCGAGATCTTCCTTCCCCATCACGGCGACTTCCGCCACCAGGGGATGGGTCCTGAGCATTTCCTCAATCTCCAGTGCCGAAACCTTGTAGCCGCCGGTTTTGATAATATCCGTACTTTGCCGTCCCAGAATGTGGTAACTGCCGTCTTCAAGAACGGCCACATCACCGGTTCGAAACCAGCGGCCTCTGAAAGCGGCCTTCGTTTCCATGGGCCGTTTCCAGTATTCCTTGAAGACCGTCGGCCCGCTGACTTCTATTTCACCGGGGGTGTCCGGCGTTGCCGGAACGCCCTTTTCATCCACCAGTCTGATTTCCACTCCGGGCAGGGGCGTGCCCACATGACCCGGTCTTCGTTTTCCATAGAGCGGGTTGGAAAGGGCCATGCCGATTTCCGTCATGCCGTAGCGCTCCAGCAACGCATGCCCGGTAATGGATTTCCACCGATGAAAGGCCGTGACCGGAAGGGCTGCCGATCCGGACACCATGAGCCGGACGCGGTCGCATGCCCTGACCATGACGTGTTGCTGCTCGGGGGACGATTTTTCCCAAGTCCTGATCAATTTGAAATAGATGGTGGGCACGGCCATGAACAGGGTGATGTTTCCATCCGCCAGCTTCCGCCACACCCTGACGGCGTCAAAACGGGGAAGCATATCACATACCGCCCCGGCCCACAGGGCGCAGCACAACACGTTGACGATGCCGTGGGTGTGATGCAGGGGCAGCACATGAAGAATCCGATCCTCCCGGCGCCACTCCCAGGCCTTAACCAGGGTGGTGATCTGAGCCTCCAGGTTCGTGTGGGTCAGGACGACGCCTTTGGGTTTTCCCGTGGTGCCGCTGGTATAGAGAATCATGGCCGGTCTTTCAGGACCCACACGGGGAAGCATCCGGCGATCGGCTCCCATGAGCTCTTCCGTTGATAGAAAACGAACATTGAGATCCTGAGCAATGGGGGCCAGGGTTTCCGCAAAGTCCGGATGGCTCACCACAATGGACGCGCCGGAATCTGAAATCGTATAACTCAGTTCGGCGGGCGGGTGCACTTCACACAGGGGCACGGCGATACCGCCGGCGCGCCAGATCCCCCACTGGATCGCCGGGTAGTCAAAATTTCTGGGTGTCAGGAAGGCCACCCGTTGGCCTTTCAGGTCCTTTTGTCCCGCCAGCAGTCCCGAAGCCGCCCGCCATGAGGTTTCCAGCAGTTGGTCGTATGTGAAATCACCCGTCAGTGTGGTGATGGCTGTGCGCTCACCGTGTTTTTCCGCCCTTTCAATGAAAGGGATGCCGGAATCAGCCATGGATTTTAAGGGCCACCTGGGCGACCCTTTTCCCCAGGCTTTCAACGGTTTTGAGGCCCGGATCATCCTTTTCGATCCCTTCCGGGTGGCCGCTCCACATGGTGCCGCCGAAATGGGCCCCCGGCTTTCCGTCGCCCACCAGGATCATGTCGTGAACCAGCATGGCCGATTGGACCTGCAAAATGGAAGCCTCCTGGCCGCCGTTTCGAAATCCCCCCACAGCCATGACGCCGCCCACAATGTCCCGGAACAGGAACCCATTGCGCCTGAACATGACGGTGCGGTCCAAAAACGCTTTGCATTGTGAACTCATGGTGCCCAGGTAGACGGGTGTTGCGAAGATCAGCCCCCCCAGAGCGGGGTCTTCAAGGATGGGGATGATGTCGTTAAAATCATCTTTCTGGCTGCATTCGAGGTTTTTCATGCAGTGGCCGCATGCAATGCAGCCCTTGATTTCCAGACCGGCCAGGTCGATAATTTCCGTCTGAATTTCAGGATAATTGGTGGTGATTGCGCCCATACAGCGCTCAAGGGATATTCGAGTTGTTTTTCCTTTTCGAGGACTGCAGGAAATGCCGACGATTTTCATGGGATACTCCTTTCAAATTTCTTTTTGGCGTTTAATGCTTTGGTTGCTTTGGAAGCCGTGCACCGTGCCATACCGCAACTATCCAAACAATATCGCCTTTGATTTTATAAAAAAAGTGGTATGGCATGATAACTACCTCCCGGTAGGGAAGTTCTGGAAATTCCGGTATAATTCTTCCGGATTCAGGAAAGTCCTCAAGCCTTCGCAAAACTGTTTCGGAATGCTCTCGAAAACGGGTTGCTGCAGAAGGTTTATCCCGCCGAATATATGCGAGAGCAGACAGAAACCGGGATCTGGCAGAAGGCGTAAAGCGGATTTTCACGATGGCTCCTGGGATAGGATTAAATCGGCTTCAGCAAGAACAGTATCAAGATCATAACCCTCTCCTATTTCTATCTCCTTATCTCCCTGAGCCAAAAGCCGAAGGAGCTCTTTATCTTGTTCAGATTTTTCATACGCCTCGACACCGATTATGACGGCAGCTGCTCGGCCTCTTTGTGTAATGATAATGGGTTCCTTGTTGTCTCGTAATTTTTTGAGGACCTTGGCAGCATCCTGCCTCAAATCGCTTATCGGAAGGATATCCATAAGTTTTCCCATTGCGTACCTCCTATTGTATTTTTACACGTACTACCAATTGAGGCATAAAGCAACCGTTTACTTGACCCCTTTAATTTAGTTGATGGGTTATAAACGTTGAATCAAATAAACAAAGACCGGCAGCTTGCTTTCCTGTTTGAGTTGGTAAAATTGGGGCAAGAGTTCTCTTTTGTTGGGGCTGTCTTTCAGCGGCGATAAATATATGGCTCCTTTTGATTGGTTTTTAACATCTGCATTATTTAAGAGCTCCCCCAAGGACAAATAGTGGTCAGCCGTTAAATTATTTCCCATAATAAAATTTCCGGTGATCTCTATCCGGTTATACCCGACATTGATTTCCATCATTTTTTTGAATGCTTCTTTGACCTGTTCCGCTGTAACCGGTTTGCCGATCCCCACAAGCGTATTCGAATCAATGGATTCAAATCCGATATTGATATAGGTGTCAAAAGGCAATTCATTCAACTTTTGAAACAACGTTTCCCCTGCCCCCAAAAAGGAACCCACACTGCCAAAAAGATATAGAAATGGATTTTGTTTCATGCGTTGTCTGAACCCGAATGCCTGATATGCCTGTTCGGCAACAAAACAAATTAAGTCATCCCCTGCGGCAAGGGCATCGTGGTTTCCAAGAAACAGGGCATGGTAGTTGGCTCGGTTTGCTCCGAAAAGATCTTTCAATGCCGTAATCTGTTCCAGCACACTCTCTTTTGACCTTTTTTGAAATTTTTGATCTGATTTAACGCAGCAAAATTTACAATGATAAAGACATCCATCGGCAATGGTGACGGGGATGATGTCATAATTCACATGCCTCGTGTCAGGGGGCAGTACGGAAATCCTACCGCCGATGATTTTATTCAGCCGCTGGGCCCGTTCATGAAGCGTTTGGTCATCATTGGCCAGTATCCGTTCTATGAGATCCTTTGCCTGGGGATAGAGACCCTTCGAATTTGCCATATACAGATTGGCGTATAATTGGGACCATTCCGCCAACGCCGTCATGACCACGGGATTTGAAAAGCATTTAACGTCCCAGACCGGGTTACTGACATACGGCAGACAGGGGAGATAATACTCTCCCATCCAGGAAATAATCCCGTCACCGCCGCTTTTATCACCCACCGTATGGTATACCCAGTCGTTGCCGACCGTCCGTTTAAAGTGCTCTGCGGGATGGGGCCAGTCAGGTGTCAGCCCCCTTATGGATAAAATCTCACCGTTCAGATTAAAGCAGAATTCAAATCCGGGGGTTTTTATTTCCGAATATCGATACGTTCTGCGTGGAAAGGTCTGCTTTGCAAGGGGATCTCTCCCTTTTTTTTCAACACTGATCATTAAACGCTGCGGTTGGAAAAAATCCATTAGGATAGGCTCCCTAAATTCTTAACCGCAAATGGCTCCCTATCAATTTAATCAATGATTGTGGGACACTGTGCACAGCGGCTAAATCATTCCATGCTGAAACATGGTCTGTAATTTCTTCAATGATACGATCAATTTTCCGTTTGGTAAATATGGGACTTATTTTTAGAAAGCTATAAAAATCCTCACGGACAAAGTTGTCTCTCTTGCCATTGAGCCTCATCCAATGGCTGTTTACCCAGGGGCTTCCCGGTTTGTAGCAGTAGACTAAATCGTAAGCAGGCGCCAATTGCCACTGATGTTGATTGTTAAGCATGAATTCAAAATTTTTGGAATGATCGTCATGATTACGTGCGACAACATTAAAAACCATGCGTTTAAATATCTGCATTGCATCATCAGGGCTTAATTTAAGCTCTCTTGCCATTGAGAATAATTCGGCATATGAGTACGAGCCGACTTCTTTGTAATTGACGTGTGCCATACCATTTAAGGTTTGTACATGTATCTTTTTGTTGCCATTCCGATCAAAGCGCTGAGTTACGAAATGACGTCTATTGCCTTCATTCAGCAAGTGACAAGGCATCATGTCTATCCCGCATGCTTTGGCCATGAGATGATAAACATACTCCATTGCGCCATACCCCATCGGATCACCGAATGTTTCCTTATCTTTGTTATGTTCATTGACCCCATCAAATTTCATTACAAAATGAGTAAACCCTTCAGGTGCATTTGTTTGCCCTGAACGCACCTGGGTAAAATCGCTATTAAATGCAAGTACGGCTTTGGGCCTGGTACCCCCGGCACTCATACCGACAGACAGTAGCGCCATCATTGCTTCTTTATCTCCCAGACCTTGTTTTCCAAGGGTTACACTGAATTGTTCTCGTTTGTCCAAAATTTCCTGGGCCATAGAAATCAAAGATTGAATTTCAACGCGTTGTGAAGCATTCAGGTTTTTTCGCTGGATTGCCGGAGAATAAGTTAATGCCCCCATGCCACGCTTGCCTGTATATTGAAGGCGCTGCAATGGGGTAATGTCGGCTGTCGACTTACCCTGACTCGCTATCCAGGCATTCATTACCGCATTACCAAAATCATCCGGCAAAGAGTCTGCGATCATTCCGGGTAACCCTTTGAAAGTTTCATTATTCGTTTCCGGAAATGAATAAATCTTTTTAGATAAAGGCATTTTTATGGGCGAAAGCTCAATGCCTGATTTAATAAAGCGAGATTCAAATTCAAATGCGCCCAGACCTGTTTCAGTATTGAAACTGACAGCACCGACATTGTGCTCGTTAAATTTTACTTTAACGACTTCCCTTACCATAAAGATTTATCCTCTTGGATCTGGGATTTCCGCTTTTTGGATTTTGAAGCGCGTTGCCGTTTTTGCCCCTTGAGTTTAGCCAATTGCAAAGGAGATATTTCCTGTACGGGTAAAAACAAATTGAGTTGACCTGCCATGTCCAGGCTAACTAATATCGCAACCAAATTTTTTAGCTGAACATTGCCTTTTTCAGCATTAAGGATAGCCCTCCTGTTTAAACCGGTTCTTAATGCCACTTCAGCCTGGGTTAAATCGGCATTCAGCCTTGCTTGTTTCAGTCGATTACCTAATTCTTCCGCTATAGCAGCTGGAGACATTTTCTCAAACATCATAATGTTACCCATATTGTATATTAATCCATATTTTCGCATTTAAAGTACGAATATGATCACACTATAGTCCGTATTATTTTATAATGCAATTGATTTATTAAAGTGTAAAAATTGTAACAATAAATGTATAATTTGGGTCTAAAGAGTGCCAATATGCACATTAAGGATATACATCTTGTGCCAAACATAGAACAGACGAAGTCAGCACCGCATTCACCCGTGCAGCCGCAGTGAACGCCCGGCATAAGGCGAGGCGGATTTTTCTCTCACTTTTAATGGGGTGAGGTCAAGCCTGCCGTTGGCTCTTATTGTTTCCCGAAATTGGAACCAAGAGTCAAAAGCAGATTTGGCCCCTTTACATGGAATGCTTTTTGGGTTTGTTCAATGGTGGTCGGCCAGACTCGGAAGCGGATCACGCCATAGTGATCGCCCAACGGATACAGTCTTGCGTCTGCAAAATCTTCGTCATAGGTGGCGACAATGGCTTTGTGCTCTATGGCCCAGGCATAGAGAAAGGAGTCCGGTTCCCCCGCAAACCCGAGTCCATTCACATGATCTATTCTCCGACCCGGACGTCTTTTACGCAGCCATTCGGCAAAGGGCATGGGAATATTCTGGTCTAGCAGGATTTGCAGTTCTTCATCAGGCATTGACGACCTGCTGCTCATCTACAACCATGGCCGCGTATTCCAATGCGGATTCTATGGATCTCCGGCTCAACTCAGGATAGGCAGCCAGTATGTCCACGACCGAATCCCCCCCCGCCACCATGCCAAGGATGTTTTTGACCATGATCCGACTCCCACGGATTACGGGCTTGCCCGAACAGATATTTGGATCTACCACAATATAATCATCCACTATTTTCTCTCCTCAGGATACAGACCTATTTCTTTGCCTTTGGTAATCCGAATCAGGAAACGCAGGGCCTCGTTGACCGATTCTGACTCCGGAATCATCCTTCTTCATGCGTCCCATATCAAAAAATAGCAAAAGTGCTTATACATGGCAAGCATTAAGCAAAATTTCCCCTGAATTCGTGTCCCAGAGAGATCGGTGTAATCACGGAATTATTTCGTCTCTCACGTCGATTTTACCGGTGACGACTTCGGAGATTAGGGTGGTTCGCGGTATTCCCGCATTAAATCAATTTGTTTTTGAACCTAACCAATCGTATCTATCCCTGCAAACTCCGGCTCATGAAGGGGCAATATAATATCAGCCATGTTTTTCACTTTTAGCACGATATCATAGGCTTCATACACATTAACATGGGTTCCGGGCGGAATAACTTCCATTTCCATCCCCCGGATTTCCGGGGGAGGGTTGAAGTTCTGGCTGATGGTGCAGAATCCTGTAATGGCTGCCTTGCCTGACGGGGTGTCAACTAAAACAGTCATGCCGCCATCGGTGTGGGCCGGGGTGTGTATGGTCTGAATCCCTGGCAGGATTTCCGTATCGCCGGTCAGGATTCGGATCTGTCCATTTTCCTCCACGTCTTCGATGTAATCTTCCAGATACCGATAATCAAGGGGATGGGGATTATGAATATGTTCCAGCTCCTTTTCATGAACGTAAATATCGGCATTGGGGCATTTATAGTCGTTTTCGCAATGGTCGTTGTGGAGATGGGTGTGGATGATGATATCAATGTCTTCAGCCTTTAATTTCCATTTTGCCAGCCCCTCCTCAAACGTATGAATCTTACCGCCGACGGCTTTTTCCCGGGTTTCGGACTGAATGGGACTCATTTCACCGGTATCCACGAGAATCTTCTGATCACCCCCTTCGATATACCAGCAGTAAATGGGGATGGTAAATTCTTTTCCGTTGTTGAATTGATAGGTCATCATGCTCTTGTCAAAGACCTTGGTTCCCATGACGATGGGGTGGATTTTGTATTTCATAACCATTTGTTTTACCTTTCACCTAAAAACTGCAAGCGTCTCTTTTGCCGAAGCTGCAAGGCAGCAAGCGCGCAGCCGTATTATAATACTGCAAGCGCTTGATAACGCCGTAGATTCGGTAAAAGAGGCGCTCCCGAAGGGTTCAGCTTTTTGGAAAAAAGACCTCGGATTTTTGACAGCATTTCGGTGTTGCTTCATCCGTTTTATTTTTCCATCAACATATTGAAATACCGCAATTTATCTGTGTCTTTGAAAAAGTTGAATGCAGGTTTTAGGTTTCACTATTTAACGTTGCGCTTCGGCCGCGCAGTTTTTTCGCGTCGACTGTAAGCGCTTTGTTGTGTGCCGGGCACGGCACGTGTTCTTAAGGGTGCGTGTAATGTATCATGCTTTCGATATGTTATGCAAGTCCCAGACCCAGCCAGGTAGTGGCGAAGGGTGTAGTGGTATCATAACCAGGTACC